>Ga0310039_10002677_pt1 | contig 11802 bp, 15 predicted proteins | sample Sb_taG_4_FD_200460 | JGI IMG/M metagenome (GOLD analysis project Ga0310039, IMG submission 200460) | Peat soil microbial communities from Weissenstadt, Germany - Sb_50d_6_BS metaG (v2) (version 2) | ecosystem: Environmental > Terrestrial > Soil > Wetlands > Peat | place: Germany: Weissenstadt... | reverse complement strand
GCTCAGCCGGTGATCGTTGTGATGAATCTCCGGCGCACGGCGGATGAGGAGCTTCGTGAAGTCCTCGCGCTCAGTGCGGCGGTCGTCGATGGTACGGACGCCGATCAATCCGCCGAATGCGAAGGTCTTGCCGGTCTCTGGATCGCGGCGATAGTTGACGCTCATGACAGCAGTTCGTACCTCTGTGGGTTGGCGGCAACGTCCGGATCGCTGCGCGCTACCCAGGTTCCCGCGTAGTGGATGAGGAAAAAGACCGCATCAGGGTCGAGGAGTCGCTTCGCAGCGTCGTCATCGCCGACCGGACGGCCTCGACACCGCCAAAACAGTGGCTACCGCTCCGACTTCAGGTCCAGTTGCATCTCCTAGCCCGACGGCGGAAAGCGCACAGGAGCCCCAGTCCGACTGAGTCTGCCGTGACGCAACGCGGACCGCGAGGTCGAACGCGGGAATGTCCCGTCTTTGTTTGATCTCAGTCGCCCGCGTTCATCATCTGCTGATGGCAGATTTCACGGTTATCAGGTGCGGAGAGGGACCTGAGCTCGACGAGCTCCCTGGGCTCGGGGTCGCTGATCGTCAGCCATGCTCGGAATGCGGATCTCTGCTACGGGCGAACCAATTCTTTGGTGCCTCCAGCCTTGTCCCCAAGGGTCAAAACCAGCAACGTGCGCGTGCCGGCACTAAGGTCAGGGGCAAGCCGACGTGGGTGCTGGTCCAAGGCGACGACTTTCACCACGACTCTGGGACGTGGAGACGTCTCTACAGGCTCTTCGACCGGAGGATTCACCCAGCGCGATACGTCGAGCGAATTCTCGACAGCGAAGGGAACGCCGTCGTCGATCAGGACGAGCCGCTCGCGGCGCATCAAGGTCACGGCTCGGCCAAGAGGCGGACGCGGCGGTGATTGTTGCCGGACCCGGCGACTCCGTTCGCTTTGCTGTGGTCGACCCCAGCGATGGCCGGCGTTCGATGACGTGGACCGTCAAGACGTCCAAGAACAGCACCGACGTATATGTCTGGGCTCGGGCGATGGGGGCGATCTGGAAGATCAGCATGCACGAGTCCGGTGACTGGTACGCCGGTTACCACGGCCTCGGCATCGAGAGGTTCGTAACGCCCGGCGCGAGCCGTCACTTCGACAAATGGCGTCGTCCGAACGAGTTTCATCCCGGCTTTCACCGCAGCATCGAGATCGTGTTTCCCGACTGCGAGCTGCGCCCTCTACCCGCTGGTGTCGATGAGCCGAAGCCGAAGAAGGGGAAGGTCGAGCCGATCCCTGCTCCCGGTGTCGGAAACGTCGCTGTCGTCGAGATCATGTTCGGACCCGCCGGTCCGTGGACAAACGTGGTCGTAGTCGAGAACGCGTACGACTTCGCAACCCTGGTTCGGCCGGACGGGTCGGTCGTCCGCGTCTTCGCAATGCAGCGGCCGTGGGACGAGGCGGACCGCGTTCGTGTCCAGCGACAGAGAGACGACCTACTCTTGCGAGCGCCTGAGGAGTGGTGGACGACTGTTTCCGCGCCGAGGGTGGCCGCTCTCGGAGCGCACGACGATGACGGCGTGCGGTTCGTCATCGACGTTGCGGCAGAGCGTCCGCTCGCCTCCGTCCCGAGCAGCTCTTCCTGAGTCAGCAGGAGCCGTCCATCTGCCACGACGTATCGTCGTTCAGGACGCTGGTCACCGAAAACCTCCATCCGTGCGATCGGCCGGCAAGCTGGACGCCGCTGTTCTCGATGGGAAACGTCGAGCCGCCGTGCATGTCGGAGCAGTAGGCGCTCTGGAACGCGGCGTAGGACGCGTCACCGCCGATTGACATGACGCGCGGGTCGACGGGTGCGAAGTAGTCCCACGCCGTCAGGTTCACGTCGCCGTCTGAGCAGAACAGCGGGAAGGCGTTGCCATCCTGGCCGACGGTTAGCCGGAGACGACACGCGACGACGCGCGGAACGGGCTTGGCGGTCGGTTTCGCCGTGGGTGCCGGCGTCGGCGGTAACGGCGTCGCCGTCAGGGTCGCGGCAGCGGTCGGCGTCGAAGTTGGCGCAGATGGCGATGGCGTCGACGTCGCTGCGGTCACGGACGCCGCGCATCCTGACAGCGTGAGCGCGAGGACGAGCAGCAGACCCTTCGTGACCATGCTCCCAGGGTGCATCGGCGTCGGGTCGAGAACACGCGCCTACCGGAAAGCAGCGCACCCCCGTCACGGTGCCGTCGCACACCGACCGAAAACGCTCTAACTCGTCCGGACGTGCGTGCAACCGGTCCACCGGTCCCGACGATCACATGCTGGCTGTCCCTACCCGGGTGCCTGCTGCTGGTCGCCGCCCAGTTTCCACCGCATGCCTGTGTGCGGGTCCGGGTGGCGCGGGTGCCTCGGTCTCAGATTTCCTATGAGCAGTTCAAGATGGTCGCCTGCGGCGCGAACGTCGTGGCTCCCGACGAACTGCCGACGATCCAAGTCCAATACTGGCCGTACGTGAAGGCGCAGTTGTCGGTGCCGATCTCGACGGTGACCGACTGGCCCGGCGTGAGGTAACCGCTGACTCGGTCGCCGCTGGAGCCGTTGGCATACAGAAGGCTGTAGTCGTACGGGTTGCCGCTCGACAAACTCTGATCCTCCATCCACCAAGAGACCCCGATTGTCTTCACGTTCTTGAGGGTGACGAAGCAGTCCTGGAGGTAGATGGGCAGCCCAACGCAGCGCGACGAGTGCTGCGAGAGGGGATTCACGTTGATCGCGAGCCCAGTCGTGGTCGTGGTCGTGGTCGTGGTCGTGGTCGTGGTAGTGGCTGACGGTGCAGCCAACGTTGCGGGAAGGATGCCGAGCGCCCCGACCGCAGCCACGACGACAGATATGAAGACTCGTTTCATGGATCCCCCGGTGTTCCTGACGAGCTCTCGGCGCTCGCCTCAGTCTAGGCGTCGGGACCAACGTCTCACAGACGCGGTCACCCGACTCACCGACGTCGCCTCCGCGACGCGATGCCTCGACCATCGTCCCGGGATTTCCAATCCGCCGTCGTCCGAAGAGCGCATACTCGGCGTCCAGCGGCTCGCGCAGATGCTTCCCAGCGTCCACGGAACGCCTGGAGGAGGGAGGTTTCCATCATGCAGACCCGTTGGCTCAATCGCGCATCCTTGCTCGCACCGTACCTCGCCGTCGCCCTGCTACTGGGTTCGTCGGCAGCCCAAGCGAGCGTGGCCACGTCAGCTACGACGACTACGACTGGGCCCGCGATCAAGGTCAATCCCCTCTCGCAGCATGCGTCGCACTGCGCTCAGCCGTACTCCGGCTACCTTGACTGCTTCGTCACTCTGAAGAACACGAAGACAGTCGTTGTCTCCTGGTGGATGGAGAATCAGCGTCAGTCGAGCGACAATGTGAACGAGAACAGCACTCTATACGCCAACGGTTCCAGCGGCAACTACGTCGCCGGTAACCTCAATCCGGGGCAGTCGGTTACCGTCGAGATCGGTACCTCGGACTGCACCGTCAATCAGTATTGGACCTGGATCGTGCTCAGTTGGACGAACTTGACCACGTTCGCGCCTCAGGCGACCATCCTGGCCTGCTATTAGTAGTAGCTCAGCGTGATGAGAGTCGGGTTGTGCGTTCCGCATAGTGGAGACGGACCGCACACGTGATGCTCGCGCCATGCTTCGTGCCGACGCCTGATACCGCTCGTCCCTTCGGCGACGTCGTAGCGCACCTTCCCTTGGTGCACCGCACGTCCCTGCCACGCGAAGTCGGTGGCGACGCATTGGCCCATGTCCTGGGCCACAAGGCTCTTAGCGGTGCCCGACGGTCCGAAGATCACCGCGACGGTGTCCCGGTAAAGCAGGCCGTCCACCAACCATTCGAGAGTTGGGACGCAGGTGGGATACGCAGCTACCGGCGGCTCCATAACGTCCTCGCCGGCAGTTGCCAACGGAGTGGTCTACGTCGGCTCAGACGACGACAACCTGTACGCCTTTCCCGCCGGCTGCAGCGGCACGTGCTCGCCGCTTTGGGTCGGGCCTACCGGCGGCCCAGTCGATTCGTCGCCTGCGGTGGCTAACGGTGTCGTGGTACGTCGGATCAAGCGACGGTAAGCTCTATGCATTCCATCTGAGTGGTAGCGGGACGACGGCGGCACCTCGCCCAGATCCGTCTGCGCTCCACGCATTCCGATACAACACGCCGGGGTGATCACCAAACTGGCATCCGAATCCCGTAGTGCGAGCATGAGACTAAAGGGTCGACGAGCAGCTACGGACCGAGATCGGGGACCCGTATTGGGGCTGAGAACATGAAATCCAGTTCTTCTTGTTGACCCGGCGCGCCTCGAACCAAGACCCTCTACCTATCCATCACAGTTTGAGGAGGTCACTGCGATCACATCGGCGTCCGGTTCGGACGCGTTGTAAAAGAGAAAGACCGACTGGTTGTTTTGCTCCTCCGGCCCCCCGCAATCACCGTCCATGCTTATCGCGACCTTGACCGATCGGCCGGCCTTTAGAGTGCCGCTACTCGGGGTGAAAGTCGTCACACCGGGATCTGTGAAGCCCAGAGCGTCGTACTCACTTTCTGCATACCACTGCATCGGCGCCGAGGCACTGCTGTTGGTCAGGGTCACGTGACAGGTCACCGTATTCCCATCAGCACTCGTCGTGCAGTTTCCCAGTTGATTTAGATTGTTGAACGCAACAACGTAAAGCGGCGTGACCTTGAGTTGCGTCAGCGACGATTTGGCGCTCGCGGTCGCGCTTGTGGCCGCTTGGGCGCTCGTTGAAAGTCCGGCGGCGCAGAGGCCCGCCATGACTACGCCGTAGGTAATCAACTGTCGCCGTTCCATGGGCCCCTCCTGATGATGCAGTTCGCCTTGAGGAAAGCTGCCTACCAACTGCTGCCACCCTTGTACCACTAATTCCTATTGGTTCACCTGGGGTGAGGGGTGCCTGAACGTGCGAATACGAAAGTGCTAGCTGCCGGACAGACGCTTTGCCTGAGGGTGCGTTAGCGGGCGGCGCCGCACCCCCACGGCGACCACGAGGGATGCGACGACGCCAACTACACTAATACCGATTGCTCTGTTCAGATCCTCCTCACCGATGCTTCACTTTATGGAGAAATAACCCAAGGCGCGTCGCCTTCACCGTCTGAAAATGGGGCCGGTCATGTCGCTTCGCTGCTCATCACGTAATCGCAAAGTCCCCAGAGACACCTAGGATTGCTGGGCCGGTCGTGGAGACTATCTTGATTTGGTATGTGGTGCCGAGCCCGAACTTGGCTGGTATCTTCCATATGTAAATGCCGGCGGGTGTTTTTACTGATGCCGATATGGTCTCTACGGCTTTCCCGCCTTTTAGGAGCTCGAGCTTGACATGTGCTCCTGGGCTGCCGGTCGACACCCAGGTTATGGCATGCGATTTCCCCCGTGCCCAGGTCGTGCCAACAGTGGGTGACGTGACAGCGATGCTACTGCTGCTAACAATCTGCTCGATCAGCGCCGATGAAGAGCTTCCTAGGTCATCGGTATCCCCGCCATAGAAAGCCGAGATGCTGTAACTCCCAGGACTCAGGAATGCAATGGTGAGGCTGCCTGTTCCGTCGGTCAGCGCGGCTGTTCCCATGTATGCAGAGCCATTAAAGAAGCTGACTGAGCCGGTGGCCGTCGAAGGCAGCACGGTTCCCGTGAACAGAACGGCCTCACCAGGCACCGTGGGATTGAGCGACGACGATAGGTAGGTTGCGGTGCTCTCCGGGGAGACCTGCACGATTACGTGCGTTAAAGTAGAACTTCCAAGATCGCTGCCGTCGCCGCTATAGGTCGCCGAAATGTTATGAGTGCCTGGCGACAAGGTCGAGGTCTCGAAGCTCGCTACGCCATTGACTATGGCATTTGTCCCGAGTAGCGTCGCGAAGTCGAAAAATGAAACCGTGCCGGTGGCCGTCGAGGGCGTTACTGTTGCAGTGAACGTCACCGGCTGGCCAACGATCGCTGAACTGACGGAAGACGAGACCGTCACAGCTGAATTCGACGGTGCGCCGATCAGTCCAAGCGAAGCGATGCTCCCGTAGGTGCCGTCGGGGCAGGTGTCGCCGGCCGAATCGACGGTCGGGTTCAGCTCTCCATCCAGATACGCGTCCGCCTGTTGCCAGACCGCGGTGGACTGAGCAAGTCCCTCGTGGGAGATCCCACACCAATACATGTTGTGTCCTAGGCCGCGATCGTCGAAGTCAGTCGCTGGGTCGTAGACGCTCGCCGAATAGAGTGGCACCGTACTATCACCGGTGCCGTACGACTGTGGCGGCAGATGTTGGTACACATAGCTCGTGTCAGCATCGGCATCCACGCTCACGATCGTCGCCTCGACGTTGTATGAGCCTAGTTCGTCAGCGGTGCAGGGGATTTCGGATGGTGCACAACCTGACCCGCCGCCCCCGTCGTAACCAACCATCCGCAACAGTCCGACCGGCGGGTCAAGCGGTGCCCAGTCATCGGTCTCGGCGTGGAACGCCGCGGCCGCATCGACCAGCGTCATATTCTGCGGCGTGGCCGGTGCTGTGAGCTCAGACAGGGCTGCCGCCTCGAGTTCTTCCGCCTGTGCGTATGTCAAGTTGCCCCCGGAGTCGTACATCGGGGATTGCGGGCTCGCCGCAAAGTCGGCTGCTGAAGGGTCGAGTTCTGCGGCGCCCGGGAAGTTCTCGATGAGGCTCTGCACCACCCCTGTATTCAGCGGACAGCCGAAGTAGTGGGCGTCCAGGCACGGTTCAGCGTAGAGCAGTTCGCTCCACGCTTCAGCCGCTCCGAGATAGGGCGTGCCAAGGGTCACAATCCGGTAGATATCGCCAACTGAGGCCGGAATGTGCACCAGGGCGTTCGCGATCAGACCGCCTTGCGAATGGGCGAGGATGTCGACTCGGTCGCTCCCCGTGATGCTCAGAACATACTGGATGATTGCTAAAACGCGGGCCGCGTTGGCGGCAGCACTCAGCCGCCAATCCACTCCAACAGGCACAAAGCATTGCGGATTGCCGCTGCAGACGCTGAGCCCAGCGGCGGAATCGCTTTGCACAACTGTGTAGCCCGAATTCGCAGCGTTCTGGGCGGTAACGTCGTAGTAATGGGTGGTGGAACTGGCAAAGATGCTGACGTACCCCGACACGTACGTGAGCACGCCGCTGATCCCTGCTGACGCGCCGCCGGGCCCGGGGTCGAGCGGGTTTTCAATACCGTTGCCGACATCAACGGTGCTCCCAACGGGTGGCTCACCGGCCGATGTGAATGCGTTGACACTCAGAACGCTCTGTACGCAGGCGTTATTGACTCCGTATGGGATACCGAGCAAAGTCTCGACGCAATTAGCGAGGTTCTGGGCTTGCGGCCATGCCTCGGTTCCGGCTGCGTCATCCAGGAATGAGCCCTCGATACCAGGGATGAAGATAATCGGCCGGACAGCGGGTCCCGGCGCTGCGCTCGCGCGCTTGCCCTTGCGTTTTGTTGGAACCTGTTGTGTGGAGTGTTTGGCGCCGTTCGACCCCAGATGCATCGATGCAGGGGTAGCCTGCCCGGCTGGCACGGTCGATGCGACCGCCAGCGAAGAGCTCCCGACCGCAAGAACTGCGGCCATGCTCAAAGCGCAAAACCCATAGATCGCGTGGCGAGCCATCTCTCGGAGGTCCCCCTGATCGTTCATCTCCCCGAAGGCGCTCAGGATGCGCTATCGGGCGACCGTCGCGCAACAGAAACTTATGGCGGAAGGAAGTTTGTTCGCACCACCGGAGGCGATCGGGTGCGGGTGGTTCGCTGCATGTTCGCCACGGGGATGCCTCCCAACCTTGCCGGGCTCGACCTTCGATTGCCAGCGGACTTCGTGAAAGGCTACTTGGTCGTGACCGAGCCCGTGCCGAGTCCTGCCCGGCTGGCTGGCGTCTGTCGCAACGCAGCTCGAAGCCCTTTCCTTCTGATCGACGGAACCTTGGACACCAAAGCGGGAGGGACTTGCCAAGGTTGAGCCACGCCGATCGATCGGAAAGCCTCCGGAGTTCGTGAACGACATCGCCCCGGCGGGGCCGGCCACGATCGCGCCGGCGCCGGTAATCCGGGGGCCGGTGTGGTTCGTCACCTCCCGGTTGTGGTAATCCGCCGTATTGAGTTGTTGCCGTCCGTGAACCACAAGGCGCCGTCGGGCCTGCTGCTATACCTCCAGGGTCGCTGATACCAGGACGAGAGTAGTTCACCACCTTCCCTGTGGTGGTGATCCGCCCGATCGAGTTGCTGCGTCCGTTTGTGAACCACAGCGCCCCGTCGGGCCCAACCGCAATGTTCCAGCGCGGCCGCCAGCAGTAGTACCAGCGTCGCGATACACGGAAGGCGAGGTATGCGGCCGACACCGTCATGCCCGCTTCGATCGCCGCAAAGACCTGCGCTCTTCCCCCTGCTGTCAGCCTGGCGCTGGGGTGAGAATGCATCCCAGAGCCTCCTCGGTTGGGTTGTGTTAGCAACCTCACCTTGCCGAGTTCAGGGCTCCTTCTGTGTCACCAACCTCGTGAAAAGTCTCAGCTAGATCCGAAAGGATTTCCTTTCGGAGCAGGCTCCGCTGTGACCATCGCCAACTCAAAGCTGCGCTGTTTCTGACCCCACCCCTTTTCGAGCGGTGAGCAGGCGTTCAAGGGTCCCGAAGCCAACGCGAAGTTGCCTGGCTGCCGCGCGCTTGCTCAGCGTGCCGGCGTCCACCGCAGCTCGTACGGTCTCGAGGTGGCGCAAGACATGTGGGCGCTCGGCCGCGGGAGGACGGCCAATCCGGGCCCCTTTCCGACGGGCATTGCTCATTCCTTCCTTAACCCGCTCGGCTATGAGGCCCCGTTCGAACTCAGCCACGGCTGCGAGGATCGTGAGAAGGAGTTGCCCTTCCGGCGAGGTCGTGTCGACGTCTTGGGTCAGGCAAGCGAATCCAACCGACTGACGTTGCCATGCCTCAAGCGTCCGTAAGCAGTGAAGGGTCGACCTGAAAGCTCGGTCGAGCTTCCACACCAGCACAAGGTCGATACGCCGCTGTCGCGCGTCGGCGACCAGCCGCGCCCATGCCGGACGCCCCGCCATATCCGCGGCCGAGGCGGCATCGACGTAGACGAGCGCATCCCAGCCCCTAGTCGACGCGTAATCACGCATCGGCGCGAGCTGAAGTTCAGGGTCCTGATCCTTGTCACGCGTGCTGATCCGGGCGTAGAGCGCGACGCGCAAAGGCCGTGGCTTCATCCCTGGGGGTGTCGTGGCCTCATTGACCGGCAGGGCAACACTGCCAGCGCGGTCGTAGGAGGAACTCACCCGAGACACTGCGCGTGCCTCCAACCCGCCTCTGCGAGCATCTCGATCGCAGCGTCCGCGATCTTTGAGCCAACCAGGATAACGATCGGTTCGCCGCATTTCGGGCACGGATACGCGAGTCGGTAACGCGCCGTCGTTTCGGCGTTGCCTTCGCGTCTACCCTCGGCACGACCAATGCGCTTCCCCTTCGCGATCCCTTCTTGCAAGCAATGAGTCCGTATGGCGTCGACGTCGGCTTTGAGAATGCCCAGTGCCTGCTTCACGAGCTGACTGACCGAGCGCCCCGACTCCTGACTCAGAGTTCTGAGCAGCTCATGCTCCTCGCGTGTGACGTGAATGCCGATGGTCGGATTCTCGTACGCGTACTTTACCCGGCTCGGCGGCAGAGGTTTTCGACTCATAGTTTGCGCTCCATCAAGCTACCCATTCAGATGCCCATGCAGATACCTGTTCAGGTATCCGTTCGCAGTGTCAGTTCAGACAGTAGGTTTGGGTTCGCGGAAGAACCCATACTCCCGTGCGCGCGTATATGCGCTGGTATTGCTAGGGTTTCGGCTGTACGTGCGACAGCGAGGGCTCGCAGATAATGCGTGAGTCGTCGAGCCGCAGAGCGCACGCATTCGGCGTCGCAAGAAGCGCGCACGACAGCTTCTTTCGGCGTAGTGTTTGGGCACGCGCTGCGAGAAAGTGAGGAGGTAATCCCAATGGTCGGAGTCGAAAGTGACAGCCGAGGAGAGCGCGCAGTCCCGACGCAGCCTGGAGTCGCGCCTGCCACATCGGCCGGCGCGACCGCGCTCGAAGTGGCGGGGCTGCGTGAGCGGATGGACGGCGTGAGCCTGAAACTCGACGACGTCGATCGCCGTGTTGTTGTTCTCGAGGCGGCGGGAGACAGCAAGGGTGGCTTGGGTGAAGAGGCCGTGTCCGAGCAGCCTGGTACCTTCGGCGGGCACCGCGAAGCGCGCGCGAAAGACACGTCCGCTGACCAGGTGAGCGCCGACGGAGCCGCTCGCTCGGAGACCCAACCTGCGGCGTCCCCCGCTGCCCAGGGGCTCGCGAGCGTCGGGTTCGGCGCCGATTTGCCTCCTTCCATGCCGGCCGCCGCGCCGAGCTCGGTCGTCCTGATGCTGACCGACGTGCAGTTCGAGAAATGGCTGGAGGGGATTAATCCACCACCGGCCGGAGGGACGCCGGCGGAGCGCGAATGGCAGGGCGATCGGCGCCTGAGGCGTAACGCCGGCAGAGCGACCCGCAGTGAGCGTCGTTGAGCGCCCAGTCGGCCACAGGGGAACGAGCCTTGCCGTCGCCAGAAATCTCGGAGCGAGGCTGACACTAGACCCCACCGGGTGGCTCATCGTCGGCCCTAATGGATGCCGGTGATGGGTCGTTTTGTGAGTCGCCCAACTTTGGGCGCAGACTGCGCTGCGCGTAGCGATACCGGTTGATCTGGCGAGCTATCTCGGCCAGGGCTTGCGCCGGCGTAGCGCGGAACGCCCTGCGCGTGATGCGAGGATCGGAGGCTACTGACATGCAGGTCGCCTCCCACCCGTCCGCTCGCGGGGTGAGCGTGATCGAGAACCCGCTCGCCGTGCTCATTGCTCGGTCACGGAAGGAGTCCACGGCCGGCGCAAGTCGGCTGAGCTGATCGGGAGCGGTCATCGGACCGAGATGAGTCATGTGAGTCTGGTGAGTCGTTCGACAGCCAACCCACGTGAACCGACGAAAGACTGACGGGCAGGCGACTCACCAGACTCACCGACTCACCCTCTCAGGACGATCCAGCGCACCGCATGGCGTTCAGTGCCTGACCGAACCACGCGCAGCCCGTCGGGTCCGTACCGGCGCTCTTGACGCTGCGCCAGCGCCGTGCCGAGCGCGCGGCTGCGACGCTCGGGATGGGCATCCGCAACCTCGTCCGGAAGAGTCGAGCGAAGCGGCTCGAACCGTAGATCGCCTCCCTCGAGCGTCCTCACGACGGCAGCTGCGGTCATGGCCTCCTCCGCGAAGCATTCGCGCCAGGTCTCAAGGAACGCCGTCCACGAAGCGGCGTCCGGGTCGGCGCCCGCGTACATGGACTCGAGGTTCAGGAGGAAGTCGTCGACGCCGGCAACGAGTAACACCCCGCCGACGGCGTCACACCACCCCTGGAACGAGCCGAGCGCCGGGATGGCGGGTCTCGGCCGACCCTCATGCACCCAGGCGCGCACCAGCGTGAGAGCTGCGGCAACGAGCTGGGGCCGATTCTCGTGGAGGTAGCCCAAAAGGTCCGGATGGCGGAATCCGCTTCGGCGCCAGGGCTCCGAGGTCTGTGCATCGAGTCGCACGGGATAGCTGCGACGCAAGAGGTCACCGATGAGGCGAACGTTGTTCCCGGTCGCCGCCCAGGTGACGTCGACTGGCACGATCACCTCCCGGCTGTGCCCAAGGATTCGGTCGCGCCAGACATGTGCGGTGATCGCAGCTGCGAGGGCGGGACTTTGCAGCGGACCGTCGACGTTGT
>Ga0310039_10002676_pt1 | contig 11803 bp, 9 predicted proteins | sample Sb_taG_4_FD_200460 | JGI IMG/M metagenome (GOLD analysis project Ga0310039, IMG submission 200460) | Peat soil microbial communities from Weissenstadt, Germany - Sb_50d_6_BS metaG (v2) (version 2) | ecosystem: Environmental > Terrestrial > Soil > Wetlands > Peat | place: Germany: Weissenstadt... | reverse complement strand
AGTCGGGTCTGATCGCCGATCGCGTTGAGTCTGGCTTCGATGACCGTCTCCTCTGACGTGCCCGGGTCCAAGGTGACGAGCAGTCGCCTAGGTGCTTCGCAGACATCGATGCGTCCTAGCCCTTCGTAGGCGCTGGTGAAGTGAGCGTGGAATCGGCCGCCTGGACGCAGGTCGCCTTCGACGGTGGCGATCCAGTGTGCCAACCGCGATGGGTCGGTCAGCGCCGACCACAGGTCGTCGATGTCAGTGTCGTAAATGTCTTCGACACGGACCGCTGCCCTCTCGTCATCGAGGCGTCGAAGGCTTCCCACAATGCGGTCATCTGATTCCGGGCTCGTGGTCATTGCGTATCCCCTCGAGCGAGCTTTCCGCGCGCCACCTCGGTGTGGAGGGCATCGATGCGCTGCTCCCACAGCGCCCGGTACCGACCGAGCCAACCGTCGAGTTCGGCGAGCGGCTCGGGGCGCAGGTTGTAGACCCGCCACTGCGCCTGGTGGAGCACCTCCACCAGACCGGCTTCCCGTAACACTCGGAGGTGCCGCGAGACGCCGGGTCGGGCGATCGGCAACAGCGATGCCAATTCACCCACCGTGGCCGGATGGTTCCGCAACACCTCCATTACCGTCCGTCGGCTCTCGTCCGACAGGGCGTGCAGCACAGCGTCCACGCGCGCTGAATGTACCCAGTTCGGTACATACCTGTCAAGGCGCAAGGCCCGGCCGCGGTTTCCACCGTGCGGAATTTCGCGCCTGAGGTGTGGCTCGCCGACGATCGTCTGGTCGGCTGGGATAACGACTTCCAGGAGCAGGGAGCGACGTGGTTGCTCTCACCTGCGTTCACAAGCCGCACGAATCTCATCCGCCCCGGCGGTAGGCGCTCTCGGGGTGCTCCCTGCCCACATCTCGTAGGCGTCGCCCCGGGCAATCCGCCGTTTGGCGATCGCACCGGGCTGGGAACAAGTCTCCAACGCTGTACGCCGTAGTGCATCCCCTTCATGTGCGACGCGATCGGCCGCTCGTGATCTGCGGCGGATTCCAGCGTGCGGTGGCCATCCTCGAGCGGCCCTGATGGCCGCGTCACACGGATCAGTCGATGAACAAGAGCGGGGTCGTCGGATCAGCCCACCCTCCGGAGTTCACCAAGCCGGTTAGGGCGGCACTGGAGGTAGATGAGAGGACTCTGGCTCAGCCAACCCACAGGGAGTTACTCGCCCCATAACAGTAGGTGACGTTACCCCGACCGATTGTCACGGTCGGCTGAAGCTACTCTCGCGGAGTCGACGTCAGCGTCGCGGGCGAGGGAGCTGTCTGGGTTCTGTGACCGAATCCCAGCGAGTTGTAGCGCGGGACGAAACCTGTTAGCGTCCGCTGCCATGTCTCCCTCGCAGTCGCCCGTTCTTCCCCGGACGTGTGCGAGTTGCGGTAAGGCGACGCTGCGTCCCATAGTCGGTCGTCCACCACGCTTCTGCTGCCCCGCTTGCCGCAAAGCGGCGTATCGGCGACGGCTGCAAAACCTCCCTGAGGAAGTGGCTAGGATGCGTCCCGGGGGTCGGCGGCGTTTGGCTCGGCGAATGAAGACGGAGGGGAGCGTGACACTGTGACCGAGCTGCGCTGGGACGGTAAGTACGACAACGATGGAAAGCGTATTGCGCCGCTGCACGTCTCCCTGCCATTCCAGACTGTCGAGACGGTGAACGAGTCAATTCAAGAGCGCCAGCGTTCGTTCGACATGTTTGCTCAAGCCAAAGATGCGGACTGGCGCAACCGGCTAATTTGGGGGGACAAGAAGTATGTCCTGCCCGCGCTGCTTGGCGAGTACGCGGGTAAGGTCGATCTCATCTACATTGACCCCCCGTTTGCGACGGGCGACGATTTCTCATTTACCGCACACGTGCCCAACTCCGACGAGGATGAGGGTGAAGAAGACGACGCTGGAACGTTCACCAAACGCCCCAGCCTCATCGAGGTGAAGGCTTACCGAGATACGTGGAGCATTACCGCAGAGGCCAAGGCGCGAGGCGCCACTTCGCTCGATGCATATTTGCGCTGGTTCGCCGAAACAGCAACGCTTCTGCACGAATTGCTATCGCCAACGGGCTCCATGTACGTTCACCTCGATTGGCGCGTGGTGCACTATGCGCGCGCCGTGATGGACGAAGTGTTCGGCGGCGATCACTTCCTCAATGAGATCATTTGGCAGCGCTCGCTTCCGCACGGAAACATTGACTATAAGTTCGGTGCCTCACATGACACGCTCCTTCGCTACAGCAAGGGGGAAGACTTCACTTGGAATCCGCAATACGCGCCCCATCGCGAGGAATATCTCCGCGACTTCTATAAGTATGAGGAGCCGGATGGCCGTCGATATAGGCTCATCTCTTGCATAAATCCTAATCCGAATCGTCCGAACCTCAGGTACGCGTGGAACGGCGTGACGAAGGTCTGGAAGTTCACCAAGGAGCGCATGCACCGCATGCATGACGAGGGGCTTCTCGTCTACTCGAAGACGGGCACGCCATCCTACAAAGGTTACCTTGATACGATGCGCGGGGTGCCGATGCAAGATATCTGGACGGATATCCCACCGCTAATGGGTAGCAGTCGCGAGTGGATTGAGTATCCGACGCAAAAGCCGCTCGCTCTGCTGGAGCGCATAATCAACGCATCGTCTAATCCAGGTGATCTCGTTCTGGATTGCTTTACCGGAAGTGGGACAACCGCCGCTGCCGCCGAGAAGCTCGGGCGGCGATGGGTTGTCGCCGATCTCGGTCGCTTTGCTGTTCACGTTACGCGTAAGCGCTTGCTGTCTATTCCCGAGATTCAACCCTTCGTGGTTCAAAATCTGGGGAAGTACGAACGGCAGCTTTGGCAAGCGTCTGAATTTGGACAGGAAGCGGCGACGAGGACGGCCTCCTACCGCAACTTTGTACTCGACATATACCGAGCTTCACGGATCGATGGATACAAATGGTTGCACGGGGTAAAGCAAGGGCGGATGGTGCACGTCGGCACCGTTGACGCACCAGTGACGGTGGGCGACGTGAAGCAAATCGTCGCGGACTTTCGTCGAGCGGTGGGCACCGGCAGCGACGCCCCCACTGCCATGTCAGTGGACGTCCTTGGGTGGGACTTTGCATTTGAGTTGAATGAAGTGGCACGGCAAGAAGCGACCAGAGCAGGAATTGACATACGCTTCTGGCGCATACCACGCGAAGTGCTAGACAAGCGAGCGGTCGAGCAAGGCGATGTTAGATTTTATGAATTGGCCGCTCTTGCTGTGGACGTGGACGTTAAGACGCGGCGGGCTGATGTGGCTCTGACTGATTTCATCATTCCGCTAGACGACGTGCCCGATGACGTTCAGCGAGGCATCTCCGATTGGTCGCAGTGGATCGACTATTGGGCAGTAGATTGGGACAACAAGGGCGACGCTTTCCACAATGAGTGGCAAACCTACCGAACGAAAAAGGAACCGCGTCTGCTCAAGACTGCGACGCACAATTACGACGCACCTGGCGAGTACCGCGTCGTGGTCAAGGTCATCGATATTCTCGGCAACGACACGACGAAGACGCTCACCGTAGAGGTTTCATAGCCGTGCCGAAGAAGAGCGGCTTCTCGGATGAGCAGCTCAGCCTGCTCCAGGCACGGGTTACGACCGCGGCATGCGTTCCGGCCCTACGCAAAGCTGTCGGGCAATGGCGCGAAGAGAAATACAAAGGCGCTACCGACACGAGCAAACAGCTTCTGAACTATTGGTTCCATACGGACCATCGACTCCGTGATGGAAACGCCTTCGCGTACCATCCAGCACAGCGGGAAGCACTGGAGACTCTCATCTTTGTTTATGAGGTGGCGCGAGTCAGGCGACACCGCGATCTACTGGAACGATTTGCGCCAAATACCCCTGGCATTCATGTGCTTCAGTTCGATGATTTCGCCAGATACTGCGTGAAGATGGCGACAGGGAGCGGAAAGACAAAAGCGATCGCACTGGCCGTCGCCTGGCACTACTTCAACGCCGTCGCCGAAGGGAGCATCGAGTACGCACGCTCGTTTTTACTGATCGCACCAAACGTCATCGTCTTTGAGCGACTCAGAACCGACTTTGAGGGTGGCCGAATCTTTAGGTTCGATCCGATTGTGCCCCCTGCGCTCGAAATCTATTGGGACTTTGAGTGCTACGTACGCGGTAATCCGGAGAGGGCAAGTTCGCAGGGGGCGCTCTACCTCACGAACATTCAGCAATTCTACGAGGGAGCTGGGGCAACTGAATCGTCGGAACCTGATGAGATGGTGGCGGTGCTCGGGTCAAAACCACCAGCAGCCGATGCGGAGCCGGATGACTTTGGTCGACGGCTAATTGAGCGCGGCGGTCCGTGCCTGGTCGTGAATGACGAAGGGCACCATACTCACGACGAGTCGAGTGAGTGGAACAAGGTGATCCGCCGGCTACATGCTGACATGGCCGGGGGAGTCGCGGGTCAATTCGATTTCACAGCGACGCCTAGGTACGCCAAGGGAGGCTTGTTCACATGGACTGTCTATGACTATCCTCTGAAGCAGGCGATTATTGACAATGTCGTGAAGCGGCCCACGAAGGGAATGACGGCTGGCATCGGGGAACAACCATCGGATGTCGCTAGCACTCGATACCAGGCATATCTAACGGCAGGTGTTGAGCGCTGGAGGGAATATCGCGAGCAGCTCCTAGGGCTCCGTAAGAAGCCGATCCTCTTTGTAATGCTCAACAGCACGTCGGACGCGGAAGACGTAGGTTCCTATTTACGCACCACCTATCCTGAAGAATTCGCGGCCGAGAAGCTCCTCATCATTCACACGGACAAGCAAGGAGAGATCTCGAAGCGGGATCTTGATGCGGCGCGCAAGACCGCGCGTGAAGTCGACGAAGGGCACAGCCCGGTAAACGCAATCGTTAGCGTCTTGATGCTTCGTGAAGGCTGGGACGTTCAGAATGTGACGGTCATCGTCGGCTTGCGACCGTATACATCGAAGGCAAACATTCTCCCGGAGCAGACAATTGGCCGGGGCTTGAGGTTGATGTTTGGCGGTTGGGGAGTGCCGTACGTAGAGCGCGTGGACATCATTGGCAACGCCGCGTTTCTCAAGTTCGTAGATCAGTTGGAGCGAGAGGAAGACATCACTCTTGATACCTTCGATCTAAAGGACGCGCTCGTAATAACGACAATCGAGCCCGAGCCGACCAAGCTTCAGCGTGACATCGTCATTCCAGTGCTAAGTCCGATTCTGGCGCGAAAGAAGACGCTCGCCGAAGAGATCGCTGCCCTCGACATAAGTAAGTTCACATGCCCCGCACTCCCGCGCAAAGCCAACGACAAGGCCGCTCAGACATTTCGCTATGAGGGTAAGGACATCATCACCCTAGAGAAGATCGTCGAGCGTGATTACACGATTCCGGTACCGAGAACTGCTGAAGAGGTCATCTCGTACTACGCGAAACGCATCTCTCAGGACGTGAAGCTCCCATCGCAATTCGCCGCGCTGGTGCCGAAGGTCCGGGAGTTCCTTGAGACCCGGGCTTTTGGCGAGCAGGTCGACCTGAGCACTCCTGTGATGGTCAAGGCGATCTCAACGCCTGTGGCTGGCTACATGACCATAAAGACCTTCGCTGGTGCGCTCCGCGGTCTGGTCGTTGAGGAGCTTACCCCCACACTAGAGACGGAGGGGCGCAGGCTATCCGAAACCGAAGCGTTCCCCTTCTCGCGTCCGACCTTTGCCGCCGAGAAGACGATTTTCAATCTCGTTGCGGCGGACAATGAGTTCGAGCGCGAGTTCGCCAGATTCCTGGAAGACAGCGACGATATTAGAGCTTTTGCGAAATTGCCTCCGACGTCGCGCCTCCCATTTGCAATCGAATACACTGACAACGCAACAAACCTTCGGTATTACGAACCGGACTTCGTCGCCATAGGAAACGACGGAACGCACTGGTTGATTGAGACGAAGGGTCGCGAGGACCTTGATGTGGCGCACAAGGATCGCGCGGCAGGGATATGGTGTGAGAACGCGTCGCTGCTGACCGACAATGCGTGGCGGTATATCAAGGTTCCACAGATGGAGTTCAATAAGCTGCAAGCCTCGGGTTTCACGGAACTCGCGATCGCTTTCGCTTCCTGACGAGACGCTGCTTGTGAGAGTGGTTTGGACGAGCTGACCTCACCCGCATTTGAGCAACTTGGGCTCTATGACGTCCCAGTGATTGCGTCGGCGAGACCGACAGATGCTCACGCGGGTCCGCTCCCACTGTGGACCGAGAGCAAAGCGGCACTCATCGCCGGCTATCTGCTGCGGTTTGTCCAGGTGACGCACCACGGCACATATATCGACGGCTTTGCGGGGCCTCAGCATGACGTGTCAAGGTGGTCTGCGAAGAGAGTCGTGGATATTGAATTGCTGCAACACTTTTACCTGTGTGATCGGAAGCCCGCTCAGATCAAGGCGCTTGAACGCTTACGCGATGACCGACCCGGCCGCGATATTCGGGTGGTACCCGGTGACTTCAACGTGACGGTCGCCGGTATTCTGGTTAGTGGTCTGATTACAGATAAGGAGGCGTGCTTTGCGCTCCTCGACCAGCGCACGTTTGAGTGCCAATGGGCAACGGTCGAGAGTCTCGCTAATCACAAGGCGGGAGCGCACAAGATCGAGCAATTCTACTTCCTAGCGAATTACTGGTTGCCGCGTGCATTGTCGAAAGTCAGTGAGGCGCGAGCCAGCGCGTGGTGGGGCCGGGATGATTGGAGAGACCTGGACAAGATGCACGGCACAGCGCGAGCGAGTCTTGTAGCGAAGCGCCTGCGGGACGACCTGGGCTATGGGTTTGCAACGTCGTGGCCGATCTTTGATCGACGACACGGACGACGCACAATGTACTACATGATTCATGCCTCAGATCACGAGCGCGCACCGAAGCTCATGGGGGATGCATATCGAGAGGCAGTGGGTCCGCTCGGAACGGGGGTGGAGGTGGATCTGCCGTTCTAGCTTTGGATGCGAGCTGGTTGAAGCACAGTCGTTTGAGGCATCTCATCCCAGGTGCGTCCATCCAGTACCCGACCGCCGGACTTGGGAGTCTGCCCCCCCCATTGCTTGAAGAAAAATGCGACGCCAGCGCTATGACAGCGATCACGGAGCTCCCTTATCCATTCAAGGGAGACGGGCCGGTGCAGTTGCCCGCTCTCTCCTCCGACGATCAACCAGTGAATGCCAGTGAGTTGCAGCGAGGGCAGCGGTCCGATAAGAGGCTCCGCAGAGATAAACCGGACGGCGGCAGGGACTGCTTGGAGATGTCGAGCGCGGAAGGAATATCGGTCATCTTCGACGCTCACACCTATCCAGACATTCGTAGGCCAATCGAGGCTATCAGCCAGCTTGGCCAATCGCCGCGATCTTTTCGTAAGTAGCTGGTAGCGATGTTGCGGCGTTTGCTGCATAACTGCGAACACCTCACGGATGAATGAGAGCGGGACTTCATCGTGAAACAGGTCACTCATCGAGTTCACGAATACGCGTCTCGGTGCCCGCCATTTAAGGGGTATACCGAGGGCGTGCTCGTGCAATGTTAGGCCGAAGCCCGGACCGCTCGACTTGGATGAGCCGTCGCGTTGATACTTAGCGAGTCCCATTGCCTTAAGGCGTTTGGAGAGCGTTAAGGCATAACAATGATCGCAGCCAGGAGATGTGCGATCGCAACCCGTAGTTGGATTCCACGTTGCATCGGTCCACTCGATCGAGCTTCCGTCGGCCACGATCGGGAGTGTAAGCACAATCCGGGATGGTGGGGTGTCCGTGCGATCCCGCCCAAACTGCATGGTCGCGGCGGGCACCGTGAAACAAGGCGAGTCCGCCATGATTGAGCGAATACCCTAGGTTGTGGTAGCGCGGCTCCGAACCGTAGTCGTTAACTCCCGGGGGTCGTACCGCCAGGGGGCGGGATGGCGATTTGGATCAGTTGCTCAAGTCTCCAAATGGCGCGCCCGAGTCGCGCGATAGCTAGAAGCAGGACAATCCCTGCGAATCAATCAGTGGCGTACATCACCGCAATCGCTAAGGACTACGGGATTCCGGTGCAGCGGATGGGAAAGAAGCAGACCGTTGCGGAGGTCGCAGGACAACGACCACCGGGCGTGACGGTGCGCGCGAAGGCGCCACCTCCACCTTTCCTGCGTGAGTTCACATGGGTTGACTTTCGTCGGGACAACCCCGACCATCTCGCCAGGCTGCGCTGGGGGATCATCACCGGTATTCCGCAAGATCGGGTATAGCAGAGCAGCTGAGTCAACTCCATGACAACTCTCACTTGCTACCGCCTCCGCGATACGGTGAATGGGGCTCAGGTGATGGGTTATGACGACTACGTTGACTTGGAACGAAACGTGCCAGAGCAGTACGGTCCGGTGGTCCTGCCCGGCTTCGAGGCGAAGCTTTACCTGAGCCCGCCCCACCGCGGATCGGTGTCCTGGGCAGCATTCCTCGGCTCATCGTTCGGTTCCATGCGCGTCCCAGAGACAGACGCTGTTGGTGCGCTTCTCATCGCACGCTTGAGCGAGGGCTTTGACGAGTGCTATGCGTTCACGTTCGGTGTGCTCGGTCGCTATCTCATGCGCGAGGGCTCGTGGATCCGCGGATACGGCTTACGCGCTGCCCTCAATCTCATCTATCCGATAGGCTTGGACCCCGCGGAAGTTTATGCGCGCCTCGTCTCAGTCGACACGAAGAGACGCGCAGCCAACACAGTCCGCATGAGAAAGCAGGCTCCGCGGTCGACGACGCTGGAGGCCTTCGAAGTCGATCGGCTTCGTGACGCCCTGACGGCCGCCACTGGCCGTCCGCTGGATCGAGACACCTGGGGTGCACGGGTGAGCGGCGGCGACGCCTTAGCCTTCGCTTCGGACGAACCCTTTGAAGACCTGGCGGGACTGTGCCGGGGGGTCGCGTCCGCGCACGAAAGCACCGCCTACAGAGAGCACTTCGGTTGGCTCGATCACTTCCAACCAGTTGCTGATCCAACGACCCGGGAGCAATTGGACGCCACTGTCGCCGAATCCTTGCGGGACGGTCACACCACCAATTTGGACATTGCGCCTCCCGATTTCGTTGACTGGTCGCGCGTCGAAGCCTTTCGGCTGCCCGCAGATGGACGTCGCCGCGAAAGGCACCCAGACCTGCGGCTACAGGACGTACTCGCCGCCCTAGCGCGCACGCGCGATCTCGCCAGAGCGAGTGCGGATTTGCTCAGGCGCAGGTTCATTGTCGCCCTGGACGCCGACGGTGTCGCTCTTGGTCGCTGGCCGATTTGGAGATGCTTGTCCGGGGAAGTGGCTTTCAACGACGACGTGTACGTCCTTGATGAAGGGGATTTCTTCAGAGTTGAGCGGAGTTTTCTACGTGAGCTCGACGATTACGTGGATGGGATCGCAACCACGGAAGTAGCGTTGCCCACGCTCGGTCCGATGGAGGAAGGGAAGTACAATGAGTTGGCTGCCCGCAGTATGGGAAATCAGGGTCTGCTCCTCGACAGAAAGACAGTGCGCTCGAGCTCACAGACGACCCAGGTCGAGGTCTGCGATATTCTCACGGATTCACGACAGCTCATACACGTGAAACGCCATCTCGGGTCGAGTGCGCTCAGTCACCTCTTCTCGCAAGGGTGCGTTTCTGCGGAGCTGCTGCAAACCGATAAACAATTTAGGCATGCCACAACTGTTCTTCTTCGAACGTTGAAAGGCGGACAGCGCTTCGCCTTCTTCCCGGATGGTGGAATTGCGGCCTCGCAATTTGAGGTTGCGTTTGCGATCATCGCCCACTGGAACGGGAGGCGGATGTCGACCGCTCTTCCTTTCTTCAGCAAAGTCAACCTCCGCAGCCGAACGGAAGAGCTCCGGAACCGCGGCTTCAAAGTCTCATGTCGGTGCGTTGACGTCAGTTAGATCGAAATGCCATGTCACGCGACACGGCGACAGGCTCAGCCGATGAGCAGCATCGTGAGAACTGACTCACCCAATGGAAGCGGATTCGACTCGCAGTCGATAACGGCATGCGCATAGGCACCCTAATCCTGGATCAACCTGCGTCGTTCCGACCCGTAGATACCTTCGGATCCAAGATGGCATCCGAGCAAACCTCGACCGGGCACTTTATAAATCCGAACCTGCTTGCTGAGAAGTGGTGGTCGGCGCACGAACGCGAAACGGAGGCCCGATCGGAAGACTTGTGGCGCAGCTCGTCGACACCTACCAAGTGGTGCCGAATTGTCGAATCACCCGGTCGACCGCTATCCGCCGAAAGAAGTCGAATTCGTCCCGCTCGCGCATCCTAGTCCCTTGCTTGTTCAAAATGGGTATCTCGCCGTGGAATTCCCTGAAGCGGAGCAGGAAGGCACGTTCTAGGATCTTCGCAGTACCCACATCCCTCCCAGTAGCCCATGTCAATGGCCAGACGTGGATCGACCGGATCCCACGCTCGTCCTGAAAGGCTCGTCTCCCTCGGATGGCAGCTGAAGCGCAAAGCCGGGGCAGTCCGAAATCGCTGCGTCCCACATAGACGACGTGCGATCGCTCCTGCGCGTACTTGATCAACCGGTTTGCGGTCAGGACGTAGACGACCTCGCCGAACTGTTTGGGTGGACGTCGTACCGTGATAAGCGGCTCGCCACCGGGAAAGTGGATCCTCATGCGGGAAGGCGCTGAAGCATTTGCGCGCATTGGTTCTCCTTGTGCTCACCGGGGAGCCTCGTGGTGACAACGGTATGGTCGGTCCTCGCAGCGTCTCACTGTAAGAACGAGGACACATCACTGCAATTGGATTGGTCACCGAACCCAAAGCCGGCGCCGACAAGGGCTTGATGGGACAGGTCGAGTCACGTACGATGTCTGTGTGGGGGTGGGCGTGACCTCCCCTACATCACCCAGCATATCCCTCATGTGTCGACCGGCCCGATCTGCAGACCTCTGCGAGTCCCGTTCGGGCATATGCGCACCCCGGGGCCCGGCGGGCCAGGATCTCCGTGGTGCCCTAATGGAGGGCTTTTCACCACACTGGCGATAACCTTGGAGGCGGTGCTTACCCTGACATCGCCGAATCGGCCGCCTCTCGCGGGGTCTGGCAATCCTGCCGCTGCCAGTCGAATTTGACCTCATAGGTCATAAGACGCAGTCCGGAATCTCGCTTAACCGCATAACTCAGAGCCGTGTCGCTCTCGTGCGAATCCGGGCGGAATGGCCGATGCCACGACCGCCCGTGAAGGAGGACGCCGCGGCACGTTGCCGGCCTCGGCACCACGATGAGCAAATCTCTGTTGGCGCCCAGGGTGCGATCAGGCTGCCTGGTCGAGCCGAGAAATGAGCATGCTGTCACGTGACGGCCCATTCCCGCCGTGGAACCGCTTGCCCCGTAGATATGACGGATCCATCCAGGGTAGTCAAATTGTCCGAGTCATGACAACCATGGGTAGTGGGTCAGTTTCAAACTGACCCACTACCCAACCATGACCACCCTAGACAAGGCCTGCGTGCGCCTGATACCGTCTCGCCCCACCTAGTTGAGAGACGTCGGCAGGCCGGCAGTTGCGGTCAGCCAAGACAGCACTCGCTAGGCCTTAGGAGGGAGCCATGGCGAACAAAGCGGGACAGTCGCTGTTCTTTGCTCTGATGATTTCCTTGGGTTGGACGACCTACCTGAGTCAACCCGCCGCAGCCGCGTCGAAACAACCACTCCGCTCACCGGGCCGTCATTCCTTTCCAAGCAAGCCACCGTTGCGAGCT
>Ga0310039_10002667_pt1 | contig 11817 bp, 6 predicted proteins | sample Sb_taG_4_FD_200460 | JGI IMG/M metagenome (GOLD analysis project Ga0310039, IMG submission 200460) | Peat soil microbial communities from Weissenstadt, Germany - Sb_50d_6_BS metaG (v2) (version 2) | ecosystem: Environmental > Terrestrial > Soil > Wetlands > Peat | place: Germany: Weissenstadt... | reverse complement strand
TGACTTTCGAGCTTGAGGATTCTCGCGGCAACAAGGTATTCAAGAAAGCGACCGAGACCGACCCGTTCGGAGTTGCCTCGGCCGAATTTGGACTGGCCGATGAAGTCAATCTGGGCACGTACCACCTGCGGGCGCTGATGTTCAGTTCAGAGACGGGCGACGCGGAGGCGCCGACGAATACGGCGGAGATCGCGCTCAATGTCGAACGATACGTGCTTCCAAAATTCAAGGTGGCGGTGGAATTCAGGGAGAACGGCAAGAAGCAGAAGCGCGGCTACCAACCGGGCGATCACGTCACTGGCACGGTGCACGCCAACTACTTTTTTGGCAAGCCGGTGGACCATGCCGAAATCGGCATTAAAGCTTCCGCGATGGATGTTGCGGTGGTGGAGGTGGCGTCGGCACAGGGCAAGACGGACTCCGATGGGGCCTATCGCTTTGACATTCAACTGCCTAAATACTTTGCCGGACGGCCTGTCAGCCACGGCGCGGCCCGCGTGCTGATTGAGGCTACGGTGAAAGACTCCGCCGGTCACGCAGAGACTCGCGGCGAACCGATAACCGTCAGCGAATCGCCGCTGTTGATTACGGCGGTTCCGGAGGGCGGAACGCTGGTTCCTAATCTCGAGAACCAGGTTTTTGTCCTGACTTCTTATCCCGATGGAACTGCGGCGAAGACCGAACTGACCGTTCATGCCGCTGGAAATTCGGATCAACATGTTGCCGCCGACGATGGCGGCGTTGCCGTGGCTCGTGTGAAGGCGGGAAGCGGTAGCGAAACTCTGGAGATTGACGCTGCCGATCAAGAAGGAAACCACGCGTCAAGCAAAGTTGCGTTGCAGAGTCGCGTGGGTGAAGACCAGATTCTCCTGCGCACGGAGCGCGCCGTTTACCGCGCCGGTGAGCGCATTCAACTCAAGGTCTTTTCCACCAAGACGCGAGGGGCCGCGTATGTGGACATCGTCAAAGAAGGACAGACAGTGCTGACGCGAGACTTGGAGCTTGAAAACGGCGAGGCAGAACTTTCTTTGACAGCTACGCCGGAAATGGCGGGGACGGTCGATCTCAGCGCGTACCTCTTCGGCAGGGACGCACGCCCGGTCGGGGACCATCGCCTGATCTTCGTGCAACCGGCGGACGAACTGAAGATTGAGACGGTGGCGGATGCGCCCGTATACAAACCGGGCGGCGAGGCGCGAATCCAATTTCGCGTGACCAACTCGCGCGGCCAGGGCGTCCATGCCGCGCTCGGATTGCAAGTGGTGGATGAAGCTGTCTTTGCACTGGCGGAGAAGCAGCCGGGGTTTGCCAAGGTCTTCTTTTATCTCGAGCAGGAAGTGATGAAGCCGCGCTATGAGATTCATTCGATCGGCATGCCGGAAATTGTGGAGCGGGTGGAGAAGTCGCAGGTCGAACAACGCGACCGGGCGGCGCGGGCTTTGTTTTCGGCGACCGAAATTGTGAATCCGAACAAGTTTGAGACCCAATTCGGCGGGGACGTGCCGATGGCCAAGTACGGCCAATATAGGGGACGCTACCTGGCGGGTTTTCAAAAGCAGGTGAATCAGCTGGCAAAAGATCTTAGCCGGGCTTACGACGAAAATCCAAAGGCGGACGATCCGGCCCGGATCTACGCGAAGATCGCGCAGGCAGGTGGGGCGGAGTTTCGCGACGCGTGGGGCACGAACTTCACCTTTGAACCCGCACGCTGGGATTCCACAAAAACGCATTATCTGTTGCGCAGCGCAGGCCCGGACAGGCAACTCAACACCGGCGACGACCTACAGGCTTATTTGCTATTTCAACGCAAGAAGGTGGTCGGCCGCCCAGAATCGGGCAGCATCGGAGTGAATATCGAACACGATCGGGGAGCGTTCAATGGCCTGGCGGAGATCGTGGGAACGGTGACCGACCCCACGGGCGCCGTCGTGCCGGGAGCCAGTATCGAGGTGCGCGAAATCTCTATCGCAAAGCCTCGCACCGCGACGACCAATGCAGCCGGACAATTCAGTTTGTCGGGCCTGCCTGCCGGTGAGTACGTAGTTAGAGTGTCCGTGGCAGGGTTCAAGATCGCTTCGCAGGGACTCACTCTGCACGCGCGCGACCGCGCCGTGCTCTCCATAACTCTGTCGGTTGGCCAAAGCTCCGAGGTGGTTGAGGTCACCGGAGCAAGTGTAGTCGTGAGCACCGAAGCGGCGGTTCTCGCGGGCGTCCCAGGCGGTGCTGCTGGCGGTGTGATTGGCGGAATCGGCGGAGGTCGCGCCCGGGGGGCCGGGCCACTTAATGACCGCAACGTCACGAAGATGGCGGTGCTTGAACAAAAGTCCGAGGCAATCGACGGACAGGCCGCTAAGGAAAGTTCCGGCTCTCCTGGCGCGCACGTGCGCTCTTATTTTCCCGAGGCGCTTTACATCAATCCCGAAATCATCACCGATAAGGACGGCCGCGCCAGCATTGTGATTCCGATGGCCGATTCCATCACGACGTGGCGCATGGCGATGATCGCTTCCACGCAACATGGCGCGCTGGGCACGTCTACTTCGAGCCTGAAGGTCTTTCAGGATTTCTTTGTCGATCTCGATTTGCCGGTCACGCTCACTCAGGGTGATCGCGTGTCGATCCCGGTGGCCATCTACAACTACTCGGGCTCTCCTGGAGACGTTAACTTGCGGCTCGAAGCGGACAGCTGGTTCTCGCTGGTCGATGATGTCGGCGAGAAGTCGGTGACGGTGGAGTCGTCCCGTGTCGGAGGCTCGCAGTTCACGCTCGAGGCCAAGCGCATCGGGAAGTTCAAGCTCACGCTTTCGGCTCGCATGAAAGGCGGAGCCAATCGTGCCGACATCGTCGTGCGCGAAATCGAAGTCATTCCCAACGGACGAGAGCAGAATCTTGTCTTCAATGGCCGTCTGGAAAATACGGCGCAGCACAAAATCGACTTCCCGGCGAACGCCATTCCTGAGGCCAGCAAGATCTTTGTGCGGCTCTATCCCGGTCCGCTTAGCCAGGTCGTTGAAGGGATGGACAGCCTTCTGCGCATGCCGTATGGCTGCTTTGAGCAGACTTCATCGAGCACTTACCCGAACGTGTTAGCGCTCGATTACATGAAGCGCAGCAAGAAGCTCACTCCCGAAGTACACGCCAAGGCGGAGGGATACATTGCCAATGGCTATCAACGGTTGCTCACGTTCGAGGTTCCCGGGGGAGGATTCTCCTGGTTCGGCCAGGCTCCGGCTAACAAAATTCTCACCGCTTACGGGCTGATGGAGTTCTACGACATGTCGAAGGTCTACGATGTGGACCCGAAACTCATTTCTCGAACGCAGCAGTGGCTCGCCGGACAACAGCAGGCGGATGGAAGCTGGAAGCCCGACACCTCCTTTATTAATGAAGGCGCTACGAACCGCTTCAACTCCGACGTACTACGGATCACGGCTTACATCGCCTGGTCGCTCGAGAACACGGGATACCAGGGAACGGCGGTCGAACAGGCCAAGCGGTTTGTCGAAAAGCATATGAACGCGAAAATGGACGCCTATACTCTGGCGGTGGTGGCTAACTTCGCCACCGACTATGGGAACGGCGATCATGGAAAGGATCGTGAGTTCACTCGCCAGGCGATGCAGCTTCTACTTGACGCGCGCACCGAAAAGGATGAGCAAGCATGGTGGAGCGCTGATGAAACCGGAGTCTACTCCAGCGGCGCCAGCGCCAGCGTAGAGACCACGGGACTGGCGGCACAGGCGCTGCTCAAGTGGGGTGAGGCGTCGGGCACGGCGCGCAAAGCCATGAGTTACATCGCCTCCAAGAAAGACGCCGCCGGAACCTGGGGCACAACCCAAGCGACCATTATGGCGCTGCGAGCTTTGCTCCTCGCAACCGAAAAAGGTGCGGCCGATGTTCGCGGCACGCTGCTGGTCCTGCTCAACGGCAAGCCAGTCGAAAAGCTTGTCCTGACGCCAGAGAACAACGATCTGCTACATCAGTTCGTGTTCAGGGAGATCGATTCGCAAAAAGCCAGCACAGTCGCAATCCAGTTCGAGGGGAAGGGTGGACTTGCCTACCAGGTGGTGGGGAGCTACTTCCTTCCCTGGGATCAGAAGCCGGCGGGGGAGCCGCTCTCCATCGATGTGTCATACGACCGCACGCAACTTGCGCAGGACGACATTGCTACGGCCAGCGCGACGGTCAGGAACAACCTGGACAAGACCGCCAACATGGTGATGGTGGATCTCGGCATTCCGCCTGGGTTTGACCTGCTCAGCGAAGACTTGCAGGACTACCAGGAAAAGAGCGCGGGCCGGAAGAGTGGCCACCTGTCGAAGTTCAGCCTCACGGCGACGCAGGCCATCCTCTACTTCGACTCGTTCGCTCCGGGAGACACGATCACAGTGAAGTTCCGCCTGCGGGCCAAGTATCCAATCCGTGCGCGGACACTTAAGTCGCGAGTCTATGAGTACTATGATCCCGAGGTGACGTCGATTGCGCGACCGGTGCAACTGGAGGTGCACAAGCGCTAGCGGCTCTCTTCTGATCCCGTCAGGGGCGGTGGTCAGGAGCGGGGGGCGTGGTTTCGCAGAAGCCAAGTGTGGCTGGGGCGGCTGCCTCTGCCTCCCGGGGATGAGCAATCTTGCTCAGACGAGTGTCACGGGGAGTGCTAACGTCAAAGTGTGCTTCCAGCCGAATCGCCGAGGAGCGGGAAAGTCGCTTGCCGCTTTATAGGACCGAGCCATGGTAAAGCGAACTGCACCAATCCGGGTCGTTTCTCTTATCCTGTTGGCTGCTTGCGGGGCCTTGGGTCAGAAGCGTCCTTCAGCTGACTTGCCTCAGGGCTTACAGTTTGAGGGCTCAAACTCACTAGAAGTGCAGCGCCCGGAGATGCGTACGTGGAGATCACTTCCTGATGCTCCGTCGTTGATACAGCCTCCAAAGCGAGCAGAGAGATTTCCCACGTTCGTCTTTCCCACGTTCGTCAAGGAAAATGAAACGGGCTCGCCTTTGACACTGGGCGCGGTTGGCGTTAGCGCGGGCGTAATCCGCGAAACAAAACTGGGACATGTCACTCCCGGATCGCAGCCCCGCTTAACCGCCCTCTATCAGCACAACCTGCGTTATCACCCTTCGACCAGCATCAGCTTTATGGGCCGGGCCACGTATGCAGCTTCGCGCATTTTTATCGCGCGTGACGGCTCCGGAAAGGGGAGGCTGAACACCTCGTATTTCCTCGGGGTGCTGACTTCGGTCGCTTCCGACACTGCTTACCGTCCCTATTGGGCGCGATCCACTTCGGCGACATTCAGCAATTTTGGTTCGACGATTGGCAGCGACGCGGGGATGAACGTCTATCACGAGTTTGGGCCTGGCATCCGGCAAATGCTGCAGGGCCACACACCGAAGTTCGTGTCTAGGATCGAAGCGCAAATCACCCGCGACCACACCCCGAGGTAAGTCGTCTCCAGCCCGGCCAGATAATCGCCTTACCCAGGCGCTCTCATAGCGGCCTCAGCCAACCTGCCGCGCCAGCAATCCCAAACGTGAAGAACCGACAAAGTCTCGGACCAAGGCGGCGATCTCATCTGCAGCCTTGTCCAATGCGAAATGACCGGCGTCGAGAACGTGAACTTCGGCGTTCGGCACATCCCGGCGATAGGCCTCCGGCTCCGAGAGGTCGAACGAGAGGTCATACTTACCCCAGATCACCAGCAGGCGCGGCTGCTTCTCGCGCAGCCATGTTTGCCACTTCGGGTAGGCGTCCACATTGGTTCGATAGTCGTAGAACAGGTCGCTTTGAATCTCGGCTTGGCCGGGTTGGTTGAGAAAGGCAAATTCGTCTGTCCACAGATCGGGGTCGTAGCGTTCCACGTCCGGATCGTTTCCGACATGGCGGGTACGCGTTGTCGCTAGCGACAGCAGATTTGTGCGAAGCGCGCTTTCGTTGGCAGAGCGATCGACCCAAAAGGCTCGCCGTGGCTTCCAATTCGCCCCCAGGCCTTCGTTGTGCGCCACAGCGTCTTGAACAATGAGAGCTTCTACGCGCTCCGGGTGCGCCAATGCCATGCGGAAACCGACAGGGCCCCCGTAATCCTGCATGTAAAGCGTGCAGCGCGAGAGCCCGAGCGTTTCGGTGAAATGATTCATGATGTCGGCGTAGTGATCGAAGGTATACGCGAATTTTTTCGGGTCCGGCCACTCGCTGTGTCCGAAGCCTGGGTAATCGGGCGCGACAAGGTGATAGCGATCGGAAAGCCGGGCGAAGAGCGGCTCGAACATTCGCGACGAAGAGGGCAGTCCGTGGAGCAAGAGAATCGTTGGGGCGTCCTTCGGTCCGGCTTCCCGATAGAAGATTGAGAGTCCGTCAACCTTCACCGTGCGATAGAACACGTGCTGTGACATGAGTATCTTGATCCTTTCTTGACCGTCGAGATGACCGGGTCTGCCCTTTTTTATTTCGTGGCTACTGACGCTCGGGTCGCCCCGGTAATTGGGTTCTCCTGGAGATTGGCCAATCTCACATCGTCAGGACCACGCGGAACTGTGCCTTGCCGCTCATCATGCGCGCGTAAGCCTCGGCCGCCCTTTCGAGCGGATATGTTTCAATCATGGGACGCACTCCGGTGAGTTCGGCGAAGCGCAGTGTGTCCTCGGAATCGGCTGGTGTTCCCGCGGCCCAGCCCTGAATCGTTCGACTTCCACTAATGAGCTGTATCGGTGTGACCTCAATGGGATCAAATGTCGCACCGATCACCATGAGCTTGCCGTTCGGCCCCAGACCGTCGATCAGCTCGGACATGGCTTTCGAGCTTGGGGCCGTCGCCAGAATTACGCGTGCGCCGCCCAGCTTTTGCAATGCCTCGGCTGCGGTCGTCGATGTGCTGTCGATATACACGCTCGCTCCGAGTTTCTTGGCGAGCGCCGCGTTTTCGGACCCGCGCCCGATAGCGGCCACTTGATAACCAAACTTGTTCGCGAATTGAATTCCGAGGTGACCCAGACCGCCGATGCCCTGGACTGCGACAAGGTCGCCAGGAAGGGCTCCACTGTGCCGCAGCGCGTTGTAGGTGGTAATTCCAGCGCAGAGCAGCGGCGCTGCTTCGACGTCACCTAGACTTTCCGGTATCGCCACCAGTGCCTCCACGGGAGCCACCATGTATTGCTGGTATCCGCCGTCATAGCTGATGCCCGCGATTTTCAGATTCCGGCAATTGCGAAAATCTCCGCGCCGGCACTCCCGACACGTGTTGTCCTGGCCGCCGTGCCAACCGACACCGACACGCTGCCCCTCCTTCCACGCGGAAACACCCGCACCCACCTCATCAATGATGCCCGCCACTTCATGACCTGGAACGCGGGGATACTGAATTCCGGGCCAAGCGCCTTCTTTTGTGAGCACGTCACTGTGGCAAACGCCACAAGCTTGCACCTTGATGCGCACTTGTCCCACGCCCGGCTTAGGAATCTCGCGCTCGACGATCTGGAAATCTGCGCCCACTTTAGGAACCTGCGCCACTTTCATCTGCGTAACTTTCATTGGTACTACTGCGATTCTTGAAGTTGCCATAAACCCTCCTGTGAATTTTCAGTCATTGTTGAAAGCACGGGGCAAAGCCCCGTCACCACATGTGCACATCCAACTAGCGCACGGATCTGAACGCTGCTCGGATCTCGTCACTGAACACTTCCGGCTGTTCCCCACGCCGCGAAGTGACCACCTCTGTCGACCTCGTGGAATAACTGAGCTTATGATAACTCCGCTCGGTCCAGCTTCGTGGCGCACGATAGATCTCGCCGGGGAAAACCGTCGCGGCAGCAGGAATATAGATGAAGGCATAGCCGGAGCCCTTCTTGTAGATGGCATCCTGCAACGGACATTGACTTGCCCGTTTCATCCACGTAAGATTCGCCACGAATGATCGGCCAGACCATCTCGCACTACCGCATCGTGGAAAAGCTCGGCGGTGGGGGCATGGGTGTCGTCTACAAGGCAGAGGACAGCCGGCTGGACCGCTTCGTCGCTCTCAAATTCCTACCCGAAGACGTAGCCCAAGATCGTCAAGCTTTGGAGCGATTTCGGCGTGAGGCCAAAGCTGCATCGGCGCTGAACCACCCGAATATCTGCACGATTCACGACATCGGCGAGGAAAATGGCAAAGCCTTCATCGCCATGGAGTTTCTGGATGGCATGACGCTGAAGCATAAGATCGGTGGGTGTCCGATGGAAACCGAGGAGATTCTCTCGTTGGCCATCGAAATTGCTGATGCCCTCGATGCTGCGCACGCCAAGGGGATCGTCCACCGAGATATTAAGCCTGCGAACATCTTTGTAACGGAGCGTGGCCACGCCAAGATTCTGGACTTTGGGCTGGCGAAGGTGACCGCGGCCAGAGCGGTGGGCGAAGCAACCGCGACGGGTACAGCCGATCCAAACCTCACGAGTCCCGGTGCGGCAGTGGGGACGGTGGCCTACATGTCGCCGGAGCAGGCGCGTGCCAAGGAACTGGATGCCCGCACCGATCTGTTCTCCTTCGGCGCGGTGCTGTATGAAATGGCCACGGGAGTAATGCCCTTTCATGGCGAAAGCTCTGCGGTCATCTTCAAAGCAATACTCGATTCTGTTCCACCCGCCCCGATTCGTTTCAATCGCAACATTCCGCCCAAGCTTGAAGACATCATCAATCGGGCGCTGGAGAAAGACCGCGAACTACGTTATCAAAGCGCAAAGGAGATGCGCTCTGAGTTGCTGCGGCTGAAGCGGGACACGGAGACAGGGCGTGTGCCAGCGGCGAGTTCTGGGGCGGTGCCAGTGGCGCCGGAAAGCGGGCCTCAGACAGTAACATCGCCAGCAGCCCCAGCCTCTGGCTCGGCTCCTGCTGCGGTTTCGTCATCTTCATCGGCTGCCGCTCCGATAACCGCCATTCCGGCAGCCGGGCGGAGCAGACTTTGGAAAGTTGTTGTCCTGGCGGTTGTCGTAATCATCGCGGGACTGGTTACCGTTGGCCTCTACCTGCGTTCGCGTTCTGCAACGCCCGCGGCCAAGGCTACGCCGCTCACGGAGAAAGACACAGTGGTGCTCGCCGACTTCGACAACAAGACCGGGGATGCCGTCTTTGACGATGCACTGAAGCAGGCTTTGGCGGTGGAGCTTGGGCAATCTCCTTTCCTCAATATTCTCTCGGACCGCAGGGTGGAAGAAACGCTGCACCTTATGGGTCAAAAGTCGAACGAGCGTATTACACGCGACATTGCGCGGGAACTCTGCATCCGTACAGGCAGCAAGGCAATCATATTGGGGACAATCTCCAACTTAGGTGGTCAGTATGTGATTGGTGTCGATGCAGTCGGTTGCAACAGCGGCGACACGCTGGCCAAGGAACAGGAAGAGGCTGCGGGCAAGCAAGATGTGCTGAAAGCACTGGGTAAGGCGGCGGTCAGCCTGCGAGCTAGACTCGGGGAATCGCTCGCCTCCGTCCAGAAGTTCGACGTTCCGGTGGAAGCAACGACAACATCGCTGGAGGCACTGAAGGCCTTCAGCATGGGCATAACGACCTTCCGTGCGAAAGGAAATGCCGAGGCTATTGCGTTCTACCGACGCGCCCTCGAACTTGACCCCAATTTCGCTGTGGCCTATGCCAGTCTCGGTCTCGTATACGCCAATCTGGGACAGGCAAGTCTGGCTGCGGAGAACATCAAGAAAGCCTACGCTCTGAGGGATCGGGTGAGCGAACGGGAAAAATACCGCATCGCCGCCCTGTATTATTCCTACGTAACCGGGGAATTGGAACAGTCCAGTCAAGCATACGAATTGTGGGCCAAGAGTTATCCGCAAGATTCGGTGCCGCACAACAACTTGGGATTCATTTACTCCCAGCTAGGGCAGTACGAGAAGGCTTTGACTGAAACCCAAGAGAGCCAGCATCTGGAAGCGAACCTTATTGGCTATACCAACCTCGCGAGCATCTACCTCGCTCTCAACCGGACGGACGACGCTAAAAAGATCATTGAGCAGACCCAAGAGCGCAAGTTCGAGGGCGATGTCTTACATTCCATGATCTATCAGCTAGCTTTCATGGGGAGCGATACGGCAGAAATGGACAGGCAAGTAGCTTGGGCCGCAGGTAAACCCGGAACTGAAGACCAACTGCTCTCGTCCCAATCCGACACCGAGGCATACTACGGCCAGCTAGCTAAAGCACGGGACTTCTCCCGGCGTGCAGTGGATGCCGCCGTGCGCTCCGACTCGAAAGAGGCGGCTGCAATGTGGCAGGTGAATGCCGCGTTGCGGGAAGCGGAATTCGGCAACACCGCAACTGCGAAGCAGGATGTTGCGGCCGCGTTGGCGCTGGCTCCAGGCCGAGATGTAAAACTGCTTTCTGCCCTGACGCTAGCACGAGTCGGCGAGGCCGGGCGGGCGAAGGCAATTGCAGGAGAACTGGAAAAGAGCTACCCATCGCAAACGATGCTGAAGGTCTACTGGTTGCCGACCATTAAGGCAGCCATCGAACTGGACGGTAACAATTCCACGCCGGCCCTCGTATCTTTGGAAGCTGCTGCTCCCTATGAGTTGGGCGGACCGTCACAGTTCCAGTTGGGGACTCTGTATCCGGCTTACATTCGCGGCCAAGCATATCTGGCAGCCCATAACGGCACTGCCGCAGCCGTCGAGTTCCAGAAGTTTCTCGATCACCGAGGCATCGTTATCAACTTCCCACTGGGAGCACTCGCCCATCTCGGTCTTGCTCGTGCATACGCCATGACTGGCGAAACGGCGAAGGCAAAGAGCGCCTACAAAGATTTCCTTACCCTCTGGAAAGACGCCGATCCCGACATCCCCGTCCTGAAGGAAGCCAAAGCGGAGTACGCGAAGTTGCAGTGAGGTCTACGGCAACCGGAGCGCACGACTGACCGGCGACGGCTGTGGTTGTCTGCGTGTAGGGTTTCTTCAGTGACGTTACTTCGATTACTAGCGGAATTGTCCCAAAGGTACGTGTCCAAATTCCAACGTTCCCGTAGAATTTGGCCATGGCGACCGATGTACTTTCGTTCCCCCTACAAACGGAATGCCCGACCTGCGGGCTCCCTGCTCAGACGAAGACCTGTCAGAACCGCATCCCGGTCTCCGACAGGCTCTACTAATCAAGTAAGGAGAACATTATGACGCAACTCATCACACTCTACTTTGCACTGCCCGCGATCTTTATGACGGCGGTGACTGTACGCAACATTTTTTTCGGGGATGTCGTCTAAGGGCGACGGAAGCCCCCGCGTGGAACGAGCATGCCAAGCAAGAACACGGGGAGGGAACCTGCAGCCTTTACCGCTGCTCCGCGTGCTTGCGGGCTCGCTTGGAGTGAAACCCCGACTGTTTCCAGCCAGGTCAGATTCTGGCCCGCAGGTCGGCAACACGGTCTCTTGCATATTAAGCTGCGTGGCATCTTTCGTAGGCAGACAAATTGCTTGCTCACCGAGCGGTCACAGAATGTCCCGATAGCATTCCAGCGCTACCCGCACCAGTTGGCTCCGAGTGCGCACTTCGGTTTTCGCAAAAAGTTGCTGGATCGTGTTCTTGACTATGCTCTCGGAGACGTTTAGACGTGATGCAATTTCCTTATTGGCTAAACCCTGAACAAGCAGCCGGAGCACGTCAGATTCACGATTGTTCAAGGGCGTCCTTTCCAGGTGATCGGACCCAGTCGAGCTTGAATCTTCGGCGGCGTTTCGTTCCTCGGTGACATCAGCGATGATCGCAGCCAGCTTGGGGGTTGCTCCTTCTTTATAGCTGGAGAACCAGACGTCCGCCAGAAACGACTCTCCGTTGCCCCGATG
>Ga0310039_10002663_pt1 | contig 11824 bp, 9 predicted proteins | sample Sb_taG_4_FD_200460 | JGI IMG/M metagenome (GOLD analysis project Ga0310039, IMG submission 200460) | Peat soil microbial communities from Weissenstadt, Germany - Sb_50d_6_BS metaG (v2) (version 2) | ecosystem: Environmental > Terrestrial > Soil > Wetlands > Peat | place: Germany: Weissenstadt... | reverse complement strand
AACATCGACCTCCCGGCCGCCGTTGACGGCAGCGAGGAGGGTCGAATCGTCGCTCGATGCCGTGGAACTAAATTCTTCGACAAGCGGGCAGCAGTGGCTTACGAGGGAGAACTCAGGCCCGGGTGCGGCGAAAGGCACCTCACGATAACCGCGACTAGGGTTCCATACGTGGCGAGTGTCCCCTCGACCTCGAGAAACGGTGAAGATCAGCCGGCCGTCGCGACTGTAGAAAGCGCTTAAGACCGACTCCGAGTGCGGGAGCAGAGCGCGGACTTTGCCAGTGCGCGAATCGCGGACGGCGACGTTTGTGTCGCTATCCGCGCGGAGAGATAACTAGCGCCGTCCGGGCTCAAGCCGTGCAGAAAGCCGTCCAGGAGCAATTCTTCGGTAGCTATAGGACTGGAATGTGCATGGAGCAGATGAAACCGGCGATCACCACCGGTGGTAAGGAGGCGGCTCTCATCAGGGTTGAATGCTACGACCGTGGCGGGCCCCCCGCGGATGAAGGTCCCAGACGCGTGCCGTACCCTTTTCTCCGCTGTCGTCCAATGTGAAGACCAGGTTGCCGTCGGTGCTGAACTTGGCTGCGCGGACCTCGCCCGGGTGAACCAGCAGTGCGACAAGCCGGCGCGTGGCAGCGCTCCAGATACCGACCGCGTTGCGGGTAAATTGGGCTAGGACGAAGCGGCCATCGCGGGTGAAGGCAGGCACAACAGGCTGCGAGAACCGCCAGGCGGGTTCCGTCACTTCGGCGGTCAAAGCCTCCGCTTGGCTGAAGGAGGGGCTGGCCCATAGTACAGGCGGAGTGCCGCCAACCAGAATGGCCGCGCCATCCGGGCTGAAAGTCGCGGAATAATGCGAGGCTTCACTGTTCGACAGCGGAAGCTGGACTCGTCTTGAGGTGGTTAATTTACTCGAAGAGACTTCCCAGACGCGAAAGGTGTCGTCAAAACTGGTAGTCACCGCAAGTTTGCCGTCGGGGCTGAACTGGGCGGAGAAAATGGTCGCAGGATGCGGCAGAGTGGCAACGGCAGCACCGGTGCCAGTGTTGGCTACGAGGGCAGTCTGTTTATCTCGGCTCAGGGTGAGAATGAGGCGGCTGTCAGCGCTGAAATCCACGAACTCGTCTCCCGGCACGGACGTCTTGTGACTCCCGTCCCGGTCCGTAAGTTCCAAGCGCCGTTCGGTCCCGCGCATCAGGAGTAAATTGCCGTCGGGGCTAAAGGTGACATGGCTGTCCGTCAGGTTAGGGAAGGAATTGTGGCTCTTTCCGGAGCTGGAATCAAGAACAAGTATGGTGGTTAGCAGTTCGACACTGTTTTCGCAGCTCAAAAGCAAATAAGCTGAGTCCGGGCTCCAGGAGGCTTCCGCGGCCCAAGAGTGGTCCTGGATATAATCGGAACACTGCGCCGAAAATGAGAGCCTGCCGGAGGTGGAATTCCAGACGCGAGCGGTGCGGTCCGTCGCCAGAGTGAAAAAGTGCTTGCTGTCCGGGCTGAAGGCGGTGGAATCGATTGTGAATTTGTGCGGCAAGCGAAATCGGATTCTGGCCGAAGATACATCGGTGACACGGGCTTCGAAGTTCTCCGTCATAAGAAAGGACTTGCCGTCAGGACTGAAGACACCGCCACCTGCGATGGTGGCCAGGACCTCGCGTTGTCGAGGTACTTGGCGGGCAAGTTCGGAAGTATTGAGGTCTGAGGCTTCGGCGGCGACCGAGGCGGTAAGAAGCGCCACGCTGGGTGCATTAGGCTCGAGAGACCTGAGGTAGAGATATTGAGCAAGTTCGTGGTTGTGGGCGGATTCGGCCTGGGACTGGCGAGTAAGGGCCTGCTGTTCGGCAAGCTGCGCGCGTGCCGCACCGGATTTGGCCGTAACCTCACTCAGTCGCGCCGTTTCGGCGTTTCGGGCGGCCGCACGTTCGGCACGGCGGGCGATCGATGCGGCGATTGACAGGCCCAAGAAGACCACGAGGGCGATTATCGTTAGGGCAAGAAGACGGCGGGAGCGCCGCCAGAACGAGGCCGTGGCAATAATGCGGTCCAGCACCGACCGCGAGGGAGCCGGGCCATGCTCGGGCTCGGGGTGGAGGCCTTCCAGTAGCGGCCACCAATGGGCGCTACGGATGCAGCCGCAGAGGTCTATGGGAATAATGAAGCGCTTGGTGGAGGGGAAAGCACGGATCTCATCCTCCATGGGTTGGGACTCGAGAGAGGCGGCACTGCCGACGACAACCAGCATGCCACTTCTGCGGACGGCACCGAGGAGATCAGGCGGGGTGGACTTACCCGGGTGAGCGCCCCATTGATCGAGGCGGCATGCGAAGCCGCACTTGACTAATTCGGCGGCGAGTTCGGCGGCATAGGTGGCGCAGTCCCGGCGGGCGTAGGAGATGAAGATATCATCGCCGAACAGAACGCGTTTCCCGAGGCGGAGGACCGCGCGAGCCCATCTGAAAACCAAGGGGACTCGTTCCTGGGGTTCACGCGACGTTTGCCGTTGGGCTTGCACAATAAGCTCGTTTTAGGTCGTTAGCACTCGCTGAACCCTGGCCCTGACGATGCGCTTCGGTCATTATACTCAGCAACCAAGCACATACCCAAGCGTTCGCTAGAGGTCCCGTACACCGTGCCCGGGCCGATATCATGCTCGTTTTGACGCACATCGACGGTGAACACCCTGTCGGTCGTTGGAACTCGCTCGAAATCGCGTTGGAGGTTACTCCCGCCCAGTTGGCAAGTGACGACCAGACAGGCAGCAGTGCCAGCCCACCTCGTCATCGAAGAACTGGATGCGGAACGAAGACCGCCCTTTTGCACAAAATACCGCCTTGGGCATAACTATTGGGAAATCCCCTTCCCACCAGCGAATCACAGGCGCCGTGCGGCATCCCCGCGGCGGCCCGTGACGTGCCCGATATCCGCTGTTATCTGGCCAATATCTGCCGAGTTTTAGCCTTGCCCGAATTTTCGTGTTTCTGAAGCGATCTTGGTGAGCCGGTTGGCGAGGCGGTCGAGGAGACGACGATCGGGTCCTTCGGGAAGCGTGCGGCGGACCATTTCCAGGACGTGCTGAGCGAGGTGCAGGGAATCGAGCAGACTGGCGAGGCTGGCTTGGGGAGAGCTGATCGAGGCAGGGAGCCGTGATGCGGGGAGCAGATGGCGGGGCTGGGAGAGAGCCAGATGGAACTCGCGCTGTACATCCAGAAGGGACACCTCCACATAGCGCATGGTCATCTCGGGATTCAGGTGTCCGAGCAACTTCATCACGGCCTGTAAACTGACGCCAGCCCGGAGCATCTCCGTGCCGAAGGAGTGTCTAAGCTGGTGAGGAACAATCCGCGTGGTGATACCGACGGTGGCGACGATGTCTCGCCAGAAATTGCGCAGCTTGCGGATGAGTTGGTAGCGGCCACTGGGGCGAGCCAGGAGAAAGCCGTCGGCGGGGAGGGGATCCTGGGAACGCAAGAGGCGGAGGCGGTCAACCAGCCGACAAACGAAAGAATCCACCGGGACCAAGCGCTCGGTTTTCAACTTGCCAAGGGGCACATGGATGGCCCAAGCATCTGGGCCGACCAGGCGGAGACAATCGAAGGATAAGTCGGCGCACTCACCGATGCGCATGCCGGTGTGGCGGAGCAGAAGGAAGGCGTTACTGTTTCGATCATCGCGCCGCAACAACTCCTGCTGGACTATCTGGTCCTGGTCGGCCGTAAGCGGGCGCGGCAGATAATGCTCCTGGCGGGGTGTGTCTTGCCGAAGGACTAAGCGGGCCAGAACGGGGAGGTCTTCGGTCCAGGCCAGTTCCTCGAACATGCGGCGCAGATGGAAGAGGTGGATGGTATACGTCACAGTGGCCAAAGGGGGCTGGTGGGAGCGTAACGAGGTGAACCAGGCCAGGATGTGTGGATCGCGGTGCAATTGTTGGAGGGACTGTACGTGCGGGTATTGGGCGCCGAGAAAATGCAGGAAATTGCGGATGGTGCAGTAGTAGAAACGAATCGTTTCCTGGCTGAGAGAAGTGGTGAGGGATTGGGCGGCGCGCTGAAACAAGACAGCCAAGGGGTGTTGTAGGGGAGGGAGGCGGTTCATAGCGGGATGGGTAGGGTCGGCCGGATCTGTTGTGCCACAGCGCGAGCGTATTGTTCGAAGACGTCGCGGGGAGAGATCTGCACGTAGACCATAGTGGTGGAGATGTGCGCGTGGCCCATCAACTGCATGAGTGCAGGCAGGCTGATGCCGGCGCGAACCATATCCGAGGCAAATGTGTGGCGGAACCGGTGCGGATGAGCGGGCGCGATCCCAGTGGCGCGGCGGTGATGGCGGAACAGGGAACGCATTCCGGCGGGTGTCATGCGCGCGCCGCGGGCCGGTCCTTTCAGCGAGACGAACAGCGCCGAGCCGCATTGTTCGGGCCGTTCCAGGCGCAGATAGTGGTCCAGTAACAGGACCGTGTCGGAAGCCAACGGCAGGCAGCGAATCTTATTGCCCTTGCCGCGCACCCGCATCTGCGACTCCGACAGTAGGACATCCGCGCAGTTCAAGGTGATGACTTCGTTGGAGCGGAGTCCTTGCAACAGCATCAGACCCACGATGGCCAAGTCCCGCGAGGTGTGGAAGCTGGACCAGAAGCGGGCCACCTCATCGACCGACAGGGGTACCACGATGCGTTTGGGTTCCTTCACACGCAGGCGGCTCAGCGTCGGGCGAGGACGGCTATAACCCAGCGGCGAACGCCGCCAATAGAAATGGTGAAACCCGGGAGCGAAGGGGCTGGCCGTATCGGGAAACTCGTTGCGCAACGCGCGCTCCACGACGCCCACGCGGCGGTTGATGGTGGCGGCTGCGGGCTGGGGGCGATGGCCGGCTTGGAATCCGAGGTAGTCCAGCAGCACCGTTGCGCTGAGCGCACTCTCGCTGATGGCATCAGTATGGTTCACGCTGGCCCACCAGCGCAGGAAGTGCAGCAGATCCAGGGCATAGCTGCGCAGGGTGTTTTCTGCCAGGCGGCGCACCCATTCGCGATCCAGGAAACGATTGACCCACTCCACTTCGCGGCCCATCGGTTGTTCGATGACGCGAAAAGGACTTCGTGCGTTGCCGGTGTCCGGCCAGTGGATCACCTGGAAGGTCATGGGCGTGCCTCCTCCAACAGACATTGGAACTTCTGGGCATCGCCGCCTTGAACGAAGAAGCTGTTCGGATCGTGCCCATCGGGTAAGGAGACTCTGCGAGCGATTAAGCCGTGCTCCCTGAGCCGGGATGCCAGCCATTGTGCCGCCTGCTGGCCGCTGCCGTTGCTGTCGGCATCAAAAGTGAGATAGACGGTTCGCGTGCCGTCGCACAGTTGCCGAAACTGGTATGCATTGAGATGGTTTCCCATCGCGCAGGTGACGTTGTGAAAGCCGGCCTGCCACAACGCAGCGTAGTCGAACAGACCCTCAACGAGAATCACTTCCGGGCATTGCCGGACTTGCTCCCAGGCATACAAGCCGCCTTTCGTGCCCGGCAGAAACCGGTGAGGTGGTGCCGAAGCGGAGATACTGCGCCCATAGAGATTGCCTTGCAGCGGGAACACAATGCGATGCATGTAGGTGTCGTAACCAACGGCGGAGACCAGCCCGGCTTGACGCAGTGCCGGCAGCGAGTAGCCCAACTGCGTCAGCCAAGCTCGCAGGCAACCGCCGGGCGCGTAGCCAATCTGCATGTGCTCGATCAGTTGCGGCGAGCGGAGTCCGCGTTGGTGCAGATAGGCAACCGCGTCGCCATGGCGGTGCAACTGCATGCGATAGAACCCAGTGGTTGCGGGCAACAAGGGCGTCAGGCGACACCATTGACGTAACAACTCCAAGGCTTGCGGGAATTTCACCTGATGATAGAACTCGGCAAAGCGAATCACATCGCCGCCGCGGCCACAGCCGTAACAGTAGAACAGGTTTTTGCTGGGGTCCACGAGGAAGCTTGGCTTGTGATCATCATGCAGCGGGCACAGCCCCATCCATCGGTCGCCGCTAAGCCGCCGAACCGGTCGCCAATCGTGGGCTTCCAGGTAGTCCATTAAGGGAATCTGCAGCTTGAGTTCATCGATCGCCTTTCGACTCACGGACTGCTGGCCTCCAACGGCAGAATACGGCGGATGGCGGTCCAATCCCAGGCAAGGATGGTGGGTGGAGTGGAGACGCTCCAGCCGGTAGCCTGCCAGAGCTTCGCCGCCAGCAGGGTTCCCAGATGCAGCAAGCGCCCGGCCCACCGCCGAACGGTAGACGGGTCCGGCGATCGCGACACATCTGCGATGTCAGGAACGGATCGCTCCCAGGTGCCATCCGCTTGGCGCAGCAACTCCCACGCTTGTTGCCGGCAGTGGAGGCTGTAGTGCCCTGACGGTGGCGACCAGTCGGGCAGCACCGTAAATGTCTTTTGGCAGAGACGACAGAGGCCCCGTCGAATCCAAATCTGCTGGTGCCGTTGGTCGTGCGCTTGTTTGAGTCGCCGTCCGTGACCGATGATCGTCCGCTCGTCACAGAATGGGCACCGCCGAGGGAGCAGTTCCAGCGGGATCTCGGTCACCCCGGGTCGGTCTTGTTTTCCGTCTCTGGCAGTGCGATAAAGAGGACCATGGCTGGCGTGAAGGCCCGCCGCAGACCGTACTGCGAGGATCGCGGGGCTGGCCTTCACCCTCCTGGTAAGTCAGTGTCGAACGAAAAAAGAATACTGCTTTCTGACTGCCAGCGTACGCCCCTTCCTCAAACTGCAAGATTGGCCGGTATATGTACTGATATCGGTAGCTATTGCTGGGACCGCATGAGTATATTTCTCGTGCTGCAAAGGCGTGGCGCTGTCAGGGTTGTGATGAATCTCCGCTGGAGCGACAGTTGCGAGAAGGAGAGAAGGGAACGCGGTTTTCATATTCCCTGCCGAACTCGCACTTTGCGATAAGGCACGGCGATCCCGGCGCCCGACTGCCATCCGCCAGGGGCCACATTCCGGACAGCCAACGACAACCGTGGGAGTTGGAGTGCGCCGGTCTATGCTGAATACCGCCATTTTCTCGCTGGTCCACGCAGTGATGTTCCAGTCTTTCGCGGTGGCCGGTTCGGCCGGTTCCGGCCGGTTCCGAAGCTATGGCGAACCCGATCTTTCTTTGGTACCGTGAAGCATCGACAGTCTACTCGCGCATTTGTTATTGATTCCGATGCTGGGTGGAGTCGCGTCGCTACACTGCCAGCCCAGTCCCATCGCAACCGATCGGCCCGCGATTACAAACTCCAGCGTCGTGGTCCCGATTGGCAGCGTGCAGATTGAAAACGGTTTCCAGGTCACCGCCGTTTCCGGTCAGCGCACCTTCGACGGTCCCGAAAGCGTAGCGGTGTTCGGCTTGACGGATGCGACCGAGTTGCGGTTCACGGTTCCGGATTATAGCTCCGCGGCTCTTACTTCGGGGTTGGGCGATCTGGCTCTGGGAGTCAAGCAACAGATCGGACATTCGCAAACTGGATTCGACGCATCTGTGATAGTGTTCGTGAGCGTCCCGACCGGGGCAAACACCGTATCCAGTCACGGGTACGACCCGGGCCTGCAACTGCCTTGGTCGCAGAAGCTTTCCGCAAACTGGACGGCGGCCGGAATGTTGTCGTTGTATTGGCCGACGCAGTCCGGCGCCCGAAACCTCACGGGGGAATCGACATTCCTTTTCGACCGGCAACTCACAGGGCCATGGGACGCATTCGTCGAATACGCGGGCGACTTTCCCGAACGTGGCGGACCGAGGCACCTGCTGCACTTCGGTACGGCCTACAAGCTGGGTCCGCTCCACCAGATTGATCTCCACGTCGGGGCAGGCTTGTCTCGCGCGTCCGTGGATCACTTCATCGGCGTTGGCTATTCGTTTCGATTCCAGGCCCGGAAATGAATCAACGCCTCTGTTGGCGTTGAAGTTGCATTCCCGCACGGTCATGCCCTTCCTGTGCGCCGCATCCAGAGCTTCCAAAATCTGTCCCGCGTATTCGACGGCCACTTTCAATGGAAGCGGACCCTTGAGCGCAGTTCCCTCGACGAACTCCATCACCAGATAATTCGGACCCACATCATGCAGTGTGCAGATGTTGGGATGATTCAGCGCTGCGACCGCGCGCGCTTCGTGTTCGAAGCACCGCCGCTCCTGCCTCAGGAGCAATGGGCACCCGCGCTCAAGATTCTCAATCAGAAGGAACTCTACTCGTTTCGCAGCGGTGAAATTCAGGTCCCCCAAGGCCCTGGGCCGGGGCTGGACCTCAATGAAGATGCTATCGAGCACTACAAAGTCTGACAGATCGATCTCACAATCCGACGCGATAGCTTCCTGCCGAGGCTAGAGTTTGAGGTCCCACCCTTTTCGGAAGGTGGGCCTGATCCACTTAGTGGCGTCTTTGTTGTTCGAGAACTGCATTTTGGCGTTGTCCCACAGGAGCTTGCCATCGTAGTGTGAGGCCACTGCACCGAGGAGGACCCAAGCCGCGTACGGTCCGGCGATGCTGAAGTTGGAGCAGGCCGGAGCGCCGCCCTTGCAGGCGCGGACCCAGTCATGTGTGTGCGCGGCAATGTCCCAGTCCACGCTGTTGGTGCCCGGGCTGGGGCCGGGCGAGCGGGCCAGGTAAGCGTTCGGGAGCTTGTACTCCGCCCAGCGCGAACCGGGAAGCAGACCGACTTCTTCCGCTCGTCCGTTGGTGCCCATATAGCCTTTCGACCCCACGAAGATGCAGTTGTACCCGGATCGCGCCGGGCCGCCGCGTCCACCACCGGCGCCGCCGGCTCCGGCACGTCCACCAAATGTCGGGCCGACTTGCGGACCGGTGCCGGGGATCCTGCGCGCCTGCTCGGCGCTCATCCCCGGTGGAAGGTAGGCATCCCCCTGGACGTTGTCCCCCCAATAGACTGTGACTGGGGGCATACTCCCGCGAGGGCCGAATTCGTACTTAACAGCACTTTTCTGCGGGTAGGTGAAAGGGCTGGTCCCTTCCCGCTTGATCGCCTCCACGCTGATGAGGCTCTCCAGACTCAGTTGCAGGCCCCAGTTCGCAGCACCCATTATGTGGATTCCCCAGTCGCCAAAGTGGCCAGTGCCGAAATCGCAGAAGCCCCGCCAGACGAACGGGCAATAGTACCCGACGTACGACCGCCGCAATGCCGCATCCCCTGTGGCTGCCTCGATGTAGGGCGCCATGAGCGCCTTGTACGCATCATCGCCGGCAGTGTAGGGGCGCCAGGCCGCGCCGCCCAGCCACAAGTCCCAGTCCAGGGTGTCCGGGACTGGAGTCGGAGGCGGGATCTTCTGCATTCCCAGCGGCCACTCAGGTCTGCCGGACCAGGCGTGGACCTCGGTAACGTCGCCAATTTCGCCCGACCAGATGATCTCACAGGCCACCCGCGTGGCATCATGCGAGTAACCCTGGTTCCCCTGCTGGGTGGCGACGTTATATTTCGCCGCCGCGTCGCGCAGCAGGAGCGCCTCCCAAGTGGTGCGCGTCAGGGGTTTCTCGACGTAGACGTGCTTGTCAGCCTGCATGCAGGCCAGGGCGCAAGTGGCATGCATGTGATCCGAGGTGGTGATGGTTACGGCGTCGATCTCTTTGCCCTTCTTGTCGAGCATCTGCCGGAAGTCTTTGAACTTCTCGGCCTTAGGCCAGGCCTGGAAACCCTGTGCGCCGCGGGCGAAATCGACGTCAGTCAGGGCAACCACGTTCTCGACTCCCGCGGCGGCATAGCGCAAGTCAACGTACCCACGGCCGCCTGCGCCGATCGTAGCCAGGTTCAGCTTCTCGTTGGGAGATTTGTAGCCAAGCTTAGACAGCGAAGGCACACTGCCGAAACCGCCGGCCGGAACTGCACCGGCCATAAGCGCACCATAGAAAAAGTGCCGTCTGGAAAGGCCTTGCGACATAACTCTTCGCTCCCCCTCCCCCGCGACTGCGGCGGAATAATCGGCACAACTATACACCAGGCCTCGGAGCTTGTCAAACGGACCAAGCAAAGAGACCCTTGCAATTGGAAACTGTCCGTTATAGTCTATGAGACACCCGGGGAGGTTCGTCCATAGCAGGCATCCCAGCGCGGCAGAAAGTGCGCAGACTGGGTACGTAGCGATCCGGGCCGCTCCGGGGATCGGGCGTACAACACACAGTTTCCGGCCCGCCGCAAGGCGGCTCCGCGCATGGGAGGGGGAAATGTTCATGTTCGCGATTGATCCACGCATCGGGGCGGTGAACCCCGACAGTGTGCCCTGCGCTCATCGAGGCAGAGTTCTCGTTGGCCAATGCGTTTTCGCGGTCGTGGTTCTTGCCGCTTTGACTGCGACGGGAGCCATGGCTCAGACCACCGGCACCGCCACTCTGGTGGGCACGGTCACGGACAGCACCGGAGCGGTCGTGCCGGCAGCCAAGGTCGCAGTCGTTAATAAGGAGACCTCCTTCCGCTCGGAGACCCTAACCACCGCGGAGGGGAACTATACCGTCCCGTACCTGAGTCCGGGCACGTACCAGATCACGCTGGAAGCACGCGGCTTCAAACGTTATGTTCGTGACGGCGTCGTGATACGGACAGCGGAGACGCCGCGCGTGGACATCACTTTGGAGGTGGGCGCCACAACGGACTCCGTTACGGTGACTGCGGCGGCTCCTCTCCTCGCCACGGAGACGGCGCTTGCAGGTCAGATTCTGGAAGGCCAAACCGTTATCCAGATCCCGGTCCAGCAGACCGCAGCCTCGCGGATGTTGTACTTTTTCCCAACGGTGATCAGCAGCCAGAACTACCACATCGACGGACAGCGGCTGCGCGGCATTGGCTTCAGCATCGACGGGATAAGCGCCAAGGAGCCTGGGACTGCCACTATGGGAGACAATGACGAAATCCTCCAAATATCGCCGGAGTCGATCCAGGAGGTGAAAGTCACCACTAACGGGTTTTCCGCCGAGTATGGCCACCTGGCCGGCGGAGGGATCAACATCGTGACCAAATCAGGCACCAACGCGTTTCATGGCTCGCTTGGAGATCAATACATCTGGAAATCGTTGGCCCACCGGGGCTATCTGGACCAAACGACCTTCGACAACTACTCGTGGTATTACGATTGGTTTAATGGCTCCTTCGAAGGCCCCGTCTACATCCCGAAGATTTACAATGGCAAGAACCGGACCTTTTTCCTGACCACCCTCCGGGGCTTCTTCCAGCTCGGCGGCGTGCCGGCATCGACGGTGGCCGTACCCACAACCGGGATGTTAAGCGGAAATTTCGCGCCTGGCAGTCCTGGGTTTACTTCGAGCGCCCTGACGATCTACAATCCGTACTCGATGCAGCAGAACGCAGCGGGGACATGGGTCAGCACTCCTTTCCCGAACAATCAGGTTCCACAAAGCCTGTTCGACCCCGCCGTACAGAAGTTTCTCTCGCACAACCCGTTTACCCCGCCGAATGAACCTGGAATCCCGAGTGCGACGGGGCCCACTCAGAATCTCGTAGCGAACACGAGCAAGTGGATACACCGCTGGAGCTGGGACGAGAAGGTCGACCATCAGTTCACGTCGAACCATAAGATCATGGTGCGTTATTCGGCGATGTGGGAACCTACGTGGATTAACACAACGTATTCTGCCCAGCTCGCCTGGCGTGCCATCGACCTAAACTCGCAAAACATCCCAACCGCTACCGTCAGCAGCACCGTGTCCGACACCTATATCCTGTCACCGACGCGATTCAATGAGTTTCGGATCGGGTATAACCGGCGCGCCAACAGCGCAATCCAGCCGACTTATGGCCAGGACTGGGCCAAGCAGTTGGGTATACCCAATCCGAAA
>Ga0310039_10002659_pt1 | contig 11836 bp, 11 predicted proteins | sample Sb_taG_4_FD_200460 | JGI IMG/M metagenome (GOLD analysis project Ga0310039, IMG submission 200460) | Peat soil microbial communities from Weissenstadt, Germany - Sb_50d_6_BS metaG (v2) (version 2) | ecosystem: Environmental > Terrestrial > Soil > Wetlands > Peat | place: Germany: Weissenstadt... | reverse complement strand
CCGTCACATTGCCCCACAGCGTCAACCAGTTCCGTGTTCTCGATCCCTGACTTCGCATGGAGCCACTGCTCGAATTGGTCAAGGACGATCACCACCTTCTGGCCAGCAGGGATTGCCTGCCCTTTGCGCAAGGTGGATAGGAACTTGGTTAGCGTACGGATCTTCCCCAGTTCCGGGCACTTGTTGCGCAACTCTCTCAGCAGCCCCGCCTCGGTGTCGTCCGGGGTCGCCTCGACGTAAACGTAACGGACATGAGCAGCGAGGTTGGGGATGAGCCCGGCTCTGACAAGCGACGACTTGCCACAGCCCGATGGACCGTGGATCAGCCCGATCCGAAACGTTCTATCTGCGTGGGTCTCTTCGATGCGAGTCTTCCAAAAGTGGACGGATTCGGGGAGCCCGTCGGTAGCACGGTGGTCGGGAAGCAGTTCGAGGAAGAAGTCTTTGTCCTCGGCAATGAACGACCGAAGACCCCTCGGGACGACCTTGACTTGGCCCTTGATGTCGGGGGACGGGATGGGCGTTCTGACGATCCCCGCATCCTTCGCCAGTTCTTGCCGCCCTTTCGGTGTTACTGAAGCTGTCAGATGGCCGTTTTCGAGCGGGGCGAGATCGACGAAGCTTTCACGGTCAAGGCCCCGTAGGCAATCCTGGACCGTCCCGAGGGCAATCCCAGTCTTCCGGGCGATGTCTGAATCGAGGACGACGCCGTAGCCATGCCCGGCCAGTTCGTCGCACGTCGCCAATACCAAAAGTTCTGAGCGGGTGGGCATAGTCGCCTCCGTCGGCTGACTTCAGTTCTGCCGCTAATCGTTGCTCTGTCAGCGTTTCTGCTGGGCGGCGAGATGAGCGTTGCCCCCGCCTCCGCTAATGGCTATTCTAAACATGCAAGTGAGACTCAAGCCAGTGTTCGGTCTAGCAAAGAGAGCTGGGCTTTATCTCGGGTAAGGGGGGGTGCGATGCCCAGGATCGATGGTGGTCAGCGGTGGGTGCTCCAGACGATCCTCGACGCACAGGGAGATAACCCGGCTCCCATCGAGGATACGAGGGTTCACCAGGTTACGCAGATATCGCTGAGCGACACGAGGGATTGGTTTCTCACCCTCGACCAAGACGGTTACGTCGATCTGGTTCTGACCGAGGGCGGGCTGAGGGCCAGTGTCACACCCAAAGGCCGCCTGGCGCTGGGCGTGTACCGACCGTTTCCAACGCAACCCACCCCGTCGCAGCCAGAACCGGCTAGGTCTCGCACCCGGACGGGCCGGGAACGTGCGTTAGTCATCGGCATCAGCGACTATCCGCCGCCGATCACCAAGCTGCCCGCCGTCGCCAACGACGTTCGGGAGATGGCGATCTTGCTCGGGTCGGACAAGGGGCAATTCCCCGCCCAGAACGTCATCCGGCTCTCCGATGGAGAGGCAACCTCGCAGAAGGTGATTGAGGCGATCGAGACCACGTTTGCCAAGGTTCAGCCAGACGATTCCGTGTTTGCATACATGGCTGGGCACGGTACTGTCGTCAAGGGCGACTATTACTTTGTCGCACATAATACGAACGTCCAGGACATCCCTTCCACCGGCGTGCGTCTCAAGAAGATCAAGGAAGCCTTCGACGCCTCGCTAAGCCAACGAGCATTTCTCTGGCTCGACTTCTGTCATAGCGGGGGGATTATCCCCCGTGACTTCGGGACCGAACCGGACGACCGAGAGGTCATCAGCCGGGCGTTAGAGGTGGTCCAGGGGCAGGGAAAACTGATCGTCGCCGCCTGCACGCCGGGTCAGAAAGCTTACGAATCCGCCGTCGTGGGGCACGGGCTGTTCACCGACGCCCTGCTAAGGGGTCTGAAGGGCGAGGCGGCGAACAAAGGCGAGGTCACTGTCAACTCGCTGTACGACTACATCGACAGGCAAATGGGTGGCGAGCGGCAGCGACCGATGATGTTCGGGCAGATGACCGGGCGGGTGGTTTTGATGCATCACGCCTGAAGCCCCCTCAGCGTCTTTGGGTTGGCGGATACCATCGGAGCGGTTCGGGGCTCGGGAGCCTCTGCGACGGGTCCACGAGGGCGTCTTCTGCATCCCTGTCCCCGCAGAGCGAGCCAGTGGACCCGAGGTTGCAGCCTGCCGCTCAACAACCTCACCAGACCGCCTACGGCTTTATCAGTTAAATCGAAATACAAACTGGCTCTCTCTATCCAACCATGTGCCAGGATCGCCCCAGCGGGCTTCCAGGACATTCAGATTAAACGTTGTGGTCTTGATCGTAGGCTTGATACCCATTGACCCCAACGCCTCCCTCCATGATCTGCCTGACTATCTCGGCAAGACACCATGCCGTCGTGGATCATCAAGGAACATCTGCTTACCACCGAGTGACCCCAATACGACGACGACCTTCATTGACCTTCCCAAGTCCTCCTTTATCCCAAATCAACCACGATGCGATTTAACGCATCTTGGGAGCAAATGGCTCTGTCTGTCCAACCGATCGCCAGAGCCGCTGTGGCGGCTGCCTGGGGCTTTTCAATAAATCAATATACTTCTAGCCTGATCATTGGGTTCAGTCCGAACCGCTGGAACTCCCTCACCATGATCGCCCTGACCGCATCAGCCTTGTCAGGGGTCGTCATGATTGAATCATGGATTGTTCCAATGAACGTCCCAGGTAGCTCATCCAGGATTCTGCGGCAGATCACATCGATCGTGATCTTGGATTCGTGGGCCTGGAGCAAGTACGCCAGTTGTCGGTAGTCTTTTCGTTTCAGATCGTTGATCGCCTTGTAGACGGTGGGGAAATCCCTGCCAAACAACTCACGTACACGTCCTGTTGTTTTGATTTTGCCAAAGAACACCTGAGAGAAGAATAGTCGCTTGAAGGAGTCTCTTCTTTTTGCCGGTATGTTCAATCGTCTCATTAAGTCGTCATAGAGAATTCCCTGTTCACAGAGTTCAATGAACTCCTTTACGTCATCAGCCCAGTTGTCAGTCATCCCATACGAAAAGTTCTCTTGTCGTAACGTATTGTCATCATTGACTATACTACTTGTTTCAATACCAAACCGTCGTAGTATAGGAAGTGCTTCTCCCTCTCCCTCTTCTTTATTGTTTTGTAATTCTTGTATGTTCCGATAGGTTTCTGGCTTGTCATACGAAAAGTTGGTTGAATGCAACTCATTGTCATAGTTGGGGTTATTACTATTCTCTACATCAAACCGTCGTAGTATAGGAAGTGCTTCTCCCTCCTTCTCTCTTTCATTTCCTCTTGTTTCTTGGTCTTTTTGGGATGATAAAGAAGATAGGGAAGATGAAGGTAAAGCAGAAGATAGGGAAGACGAACTACTCAAAGACAACAAGAACTCTTCGTCAATGTCGATAGCATAAGCGTTTGACGATTCAGAGAACCTATAATCAATCAAGTTATTCAACTTGCCATTATTCGACAACAGATTGACCAATAGAAGGCAGAAGACCATGGGCTGGGAGTTAGCAATGTCAAGGTTAACAAGCTCAGAGTCTCGGTAACGCAGGAAGGGACGGAGCGTTTTCTTGAGGTTGGTGAGGTTGCTGTGAAAGCGACCGTACCTGTCGGGGATCGAGAAGAAGTCCCCCTCGGCAATGCGCCGGATCATGGCGACCTGAGCCGCCTGTTGAAACGGTGTGCCGTGAACCGAGGTGAGGGCTGCGTGTTCGTCGATTGTGATCGCCTTGACGTAGCGCCTCAATTCCCGGTGAACCGGGTGGCGCAGAGAGTCCGACTCCCGCTTCCTCCATCGCACGATCTTGTCGATCAACCTCTTCGTGGTTGGCTGGTAGAGGGAGAAGCCCTGATTATGAGGATAGAGAAGCCGATACCCGTAGGACATTTCACCTTTGACGCAGAACTTGCGAACATGGATCACGTCCGACTCCACCAGGGCATCCCTGATGGCGGTGAATCGCTCCTTGGGGATGAACTCCACGAGGTAGTCACGCTTCAGGTAGACGAGGCAGTTGCCCCGTCTGAGATGGACCCTGCCCACGTTGATGCGGTGAAGGAGAAACCGGGCGTAGTCAGCAAGGTGCCGCAGTTCCTCGGGCAGATGAATGTCGGGATCGAAGGTGTCCGGTACGTAGAGGACGACCCGCTTGCTGGTTTTCTTGGCTGTTTTACGTGATCGCTGGGCAATTCGAGCTGGCATGATGGACATCCTGTCGTTGAGCAAGACCGCCGATCCGTGGCGGTACTGGAGGATTATCTCATAAACTGATCCTCGAATCAACGGTTTGAAGTCAGGCGACAACGATTGCAAGTCTGATCCCGACCTCGACCTGTCTGAACGGCTTTCTGAGAACGAGGCGAGTTTGGAATCAAGATTCCGTGGGACGAGATAAGGAAGATGGACGGGACGTTCGTTGCGATCGTCGGCACCGTTGCCATGCAAAGGCGTCCCACAACGTGATGTGGAAATCGGATTCCAGTTTCGGCCCGAAAGTTGGAATCTGTTCGATCCCTCAGAGCCGCACCCTGGGGTGGGCTGATCCCGTTCAGTCTGCGATAGAGTCTGCCAAGAATGACGATCCTGGCAGCCGATGAGATCCCTTGCCGAGGCAAGCGACTTTTTTCCTTGACTTACGCACACAGACGATCTACCATCCAAACTTAGCACCTATCTGTCCACCGCTCGGAGTCATTTCAACATGTTTATGAAAAGGATAGCGGCCCTTTGCGCTCTCATAATACCACTTGTGACGATCTCGGTTATCGCCCAGGAGCCTTCCACGTGGATCGGTCAGAAGGTCGTCATCAAGTACACTTACCCGATTAAAATCGGTGATCAAGTTGTGCCGACACATGGCTTTAACGTTTACACCGTGCAGCGAGCCAACGGCGACTGGCTGTGGGTTGTATCGGGCGGTGTGGAGGGCTGGATTCCAGCGAGCCAGGTCGTGTTGTTCGATCAGGCGATCAACTTCTACACGCAGGAGGTTGCAGCGAACCCCGGCAATTCAGGGGCTTGGGATTACCGTGGGATCATCTGGCATGAGAAGAGGGAGTATGACATCGCCATTGCCGACTTCAACGAGGCGATCCGATTGAATCCGGGTGGCTTTATCGACTACAACAACCGAGGCTGCTCCTGGGGCAAGAAGAAGGAATACGACAAGGCAATCGCCGACTTCAACGAAGCGATCCGGCTCAATCCCACGTATGCCAGCGCTTACCGCCACCGGGGCAACGCCTGGGGCAAGAAGAAGGAATACGACAAGGCAATCGCCGACTACAACGAAACCATCCGCCTTGATCCCAAGGATGCCATCGCTTACAACTGCCGGGGCAACGCCTGGGATGACAAGAAGGACTACGACAAGGCTATCGCCGACTACAACGAAGCCATCCGCCTTGATCCCAAGGATGCCATCGCCTACTACAACCGGGGCACCGCCTGGCGGGCCAAGAAGAACTACGACAAGGCTATCGCCGACTACAACGAAGCCATCCGGATTGATCCCAAGAACGCCAGCGCCTACATCAACCGGGGCAATGCCTGGGATGACAAGAAGGAGTACGACAAGGCGATTGCCGATTACAACGAAGCCATCCGGATTGATCCCAAGTATGCCCTCGCCTACTACAACCGGGGTAACGTCTGGTTTGCCAAGAAGGAGTACGACAAGGCGATTGCCGATTACAACGAGGCCATCCGTCTCGATCCCAAGTATGCCCTCGCCTACAACAACCGGGGCAGTGTCTGGCAGGCCAAGAAAGAGTACGACAAGGCCATCGCCGACTACAACGAAACCATCCGACTCGATCCCAAGTATGCCATCGCTTACAACAACCGAGCCAACGCCTGGAAGGGCAAGAAGGAGTACGACAAGGCGATTGCCGATTACAACGACGCTATCCGCCTTGATCCGGGGTTCGCACTCGCCTACAACAACCGGGGACTTGCCTGGCGGGCCAAGAAGGAGTACGACAAGGCGATCGCCGACTACAACGAGGTGATCCGATTGGATCCCAAGTATGCAGATGCTTACAACTCAGCGGCATGGCTCTTGGCGACTTGCCCCGCTGCCGAACATCGGGACGGCAAGAAGGCGGTGGTGTCAGCCACCCGTGCTTGCGAGTTGAGCGAGTGGAAGGAGGCTTACAACCTGGATACCCTCGCCGCCGCCTATGCCGAAGTGGGCAATTTCGACAAGGCTGTTGAATGGCAGGAAAAGGCAAACAAGCTTTACACCGATGCTGACGAATGGAAGAAAGGCGAGGATCGGCTCAAGCTCTATAAGGACAAGAAGCCGTACCGGGAAACTGAATGATTGAGTTCTGACCGGGACCGGAGGCGAGTTGAGGCTAACTGCATCCAAACCTTACCCGCCTCCAAACCCGGCCCAACCGAGATCGAACCCTACCTGACTACGATTTTTCCCAGCGGCGATTTTGGGGACTTCGGTTTTCTGGCAGACTTTTCAGCCCCCTGGGTAAAGCGTCCAAATTGAAGACACAAGAAAAGGCAACCACCCTCGGTCTCGCTCCACCCACCACCCAGGGGGAACCGTTTTTCCGTAACAAAACCTGGAATTTCTCCAAAAACTACTCCTTAACAGACTCGCCGTCGCCGTCCCCCCGCTCAACTCATTGGTGTCAGACGATGACAATGACCGGGTGTGGAGCCGGTGCCCCGCACCCGAAGGGTCAGTCAGACGATGCTCCAACAAAGGTCATTTAGCTTGCCCGCCAGGGACAGGGCGAAGCATGCCCAGGAGTAGTCCTCTTCCTCGGCAAGCTCATTGATCTCCCATGCCACATGCTCAGGGATGGCGAACGTGATGTCGGTGTCGTCGCTCCACTCCCGATCCTCTGCGATGCAATCGACGAGGAGGCTGGCGACCTTGCCGCTGTTGTAACGATGGCCCACCCAATCAAATGCCCGCCGTTCGTCCGCTGTCAGGGTCAGAGAATACATGGCTGTGTCTCCCGGTCAGGGGTGCTGGGATCGTTCCTACACCCCAGACGGCGGTGTCAGCCAGGCGGGTCATCACGCCGTCCAACTTTTGTATTTGCTCATAGTTCTATTCGCTGCATCGTGATCCAACGTCACTCGTCCACCTGAGTCAAATGACTCAGTACCCGGTAGATGGTCGGACGAGACAAGCCCGTGATCCGAGCGATCTTGGCGATCGGCGTTCTTGCCGCCTTCATCTCCTGGATGGCGGCAACTTGCTCGTCAGTCACCCTCCATCGCCAACCTTTCTCTGAACCACCCCAGGTCTTTCCCTTGCGCCTGGCAACCTGCTGCCCGGCGTGAACACGCTCAGCCCTGATCTCGGTCTCATACTCAGCCACACTGGCGAGGTTACGGGCATGGAGCCGCCCGGCTGGTGATGCCAGGCTGAACCCGTCTTTCAGCGACACGAGATCGACCTTCTTCTCCTGGAGTTCCTCAAACAACTGGCAGAGCCCTCGGGTGGTCCTGCCCAAGCGGTCCAAACGCCAGACCACGATGCGACAGAGCCGACCGGCTCGCAGTTCCGTGAGGAGCCGATCCATCCCCGGTCTGTCCATCGTGCGCCCAGTGAACGTGTCCTTGAACCACTCGACCCGACCATCATGGGCTTCCGCCCACCGTTCCAAGTCGGGCATCTGACTGGCGTGCGATTGATCCCGGTGGCTAACCCGAAGGTAGAGTGCGGTTTCCTTGTCCATTCTTGAGACCTCAAACTGTAACGTGTCACTTACAAGCGACACGTGGCATTGATCTGGATTCAGAGACCCCGGTTTTTCCGGGGTCTCGGCGAGCCGTTTCGGTGAAGAGTGACACGTTACACTTTCAACCTGTCTGAACGGTCGGGGCGTCATCCTCGACGCCCCTTATCGGTGGTGTCACGTGCGATGTGGCTCAAAGCCGAAGTGGAACCGGGGTGATGCCTGAAACATGAGGCTGCCCTTTTGATCGTCAGACTTGCGCTTCACAACCACCAACGGGGCGGCGAAGCCGATCACGATGAAGTCACGGGCTAACTCGGAGGTATCCCAGACCTGCCCGTGCATTTGTTCCAGGTACTCACGGCTGCCAGGGACAGCGTTGATCTCGGCAAGCATCTGCTTGCGGATGTCTTCGGTTGGGTCAGTCATACTTCTTCCTTTCAGGATTGGGGATGTTTATCTCACACTGGTCTCGATGGTGTCGGTCAGGTGAGACGAGCTGGTCAGTATTCCGAGGCCAAGAGTATCGTTGTGCAGTAGCGGAGACCGACTTCGTTTGCCGCCTCAGTGATGACCCAGATCCGCTCCCCCTTCCGGGTCGTGTACGCCGACAGGATGCGGCCGCCGTCGATGACGGCAGCGTTGTTGAGGTTGCGATCCTCATCGTCGAGGTCGCCCCAGTCGCCGGTCACGTGGCGGGCGAGGAACTCACCGGGTCGATGCCCGGCGTCATGAAGTGCGTGGAGAGCACCGGGGGTGGTGACGATCCGACCGAGGCTGAACTTCTTGGTCTCATCGTGACTCATGTTGTCGCTCCCTTTTGGGACTTGTGGTTGTTGATGCCGTCATCGGTGGTGTCAGGCGGGGTGGTCATCGAACTGCCCCACCTGTGACTGTTCACCAGTCGGGATAATCGCCATCGTCGGGATCGCCGGGCTCACCGTGCCAAGGGTCGGCTTCGTCCTCGGCATCGATCTGTGACCAGTAATCAGCAAATTCGAGGGCTTCGTGGCGGGCACGGTCTTCGTCGCAATCGGTCAGGAGTTTGCCACGAAAGAGCATCCCCGTTGGTCGATGAGCCGAAGGCGGCGAAGACGTGAGCCTCGTGATCGATGATGCCAATCTCTAACTGACCTCGCCGTTCGCATCGTGTTGTCATTTTGATCTTCCCGTTGAAGGGTTGTGCTGATCTCACGGGAGGATCGATGGTGTCGGTTCTGTCTCAGCAGTCGCACCACTGAGCCAGTGTGACGCCGGTCTGTTCGAGTGCGGCGGCAAGCTGGCAGGGATCGTCGCCAGCCTGCAAATCCCAGTTGATCCAAGAATTCTCAGCACTTGACCGCTCTGAGGGGGCTGCCTCGCCCTGATCGGAGAGCATCTGCCGGTGCATGTTCGCACGGTAGTCGTACACGTCCAGGTTTCTTGCCCGACCGCCGATCTTGCGGTCGTATTTGACCCAAAGGATTGCGTACTTGATCAAAGCAGCGGTCATCGGCTCTGGGTTGCGACCCCTGAGAAGGAGCCTTGACCACTGATCCCACATCTTGCCGAGGCACTCTGCGATGGCATCAGGGCGTTTGCTCTCGTGCCAACCGTAGAAGGCTCGCTTCGCTGCCTTATGGGTGCGATCGTATACGATCGTCATGAACCGCTGATGTTCTTGCTCCCAGTTCAGATTGTTCATCACTGACTCCATTGGATGGGCTGTTGTGGTTGACAGCCCAGCCGTTGGTGTCAGCGGTTTGAGTCAGCCGGTGCTTGGCGAGCGAGTAGCCGGAAGAAGCTGGCACGGCTCTTGCTGGTCGCTGTGCTCCAGCATGCCTGTTGTTCCGCCACGGAGTCGGCGTGGCGCACGAACGACCACTTCCTAGCAGTCGGCAGGTGCCAGGGTCTCATAGCCAGCCGATGAGACCCGCCGCATGAGATCGCCGATGGCGTTGGCGAGGCATTCGTATTTTGTACGAGTCGGGTGCCTGGCAGCGGGACGGGCGAGACATGGGACGGGGGCAGTCTCACACAATGTGTGACCGGGCGATGCGACCGCTGCTTGGCAGTCATAAGGTGATGTTTGACTTGGAGTTAGGGACGCCAATATCGCAGTCTCACAGAAAAGCCGTAGCCCGGACCCCTGGCTCTATATATAGGGCAACGTCACCCGACGCCGAGGACACGCATTTCAACTGACACCATCGAACATTGAAGAGGGGAGACGACGATTCAGACCAGTCCGAAGGGAGGCTTTTGATGCGTCGATCGTGGATGATCCTGGCTTCTCTGTTCGGGCTTCTGATCGGTATGACCTGGACGACCTGGACGGGAAGCATCGAGCCGCAGAGCGGCAAGGGTGTGTTCGCCGGGCTCAAGGTCGGTCAGCCGGTCACGCTCATGGACGTAGGGGCTGCCTACGAGGTCCGGGTTCTGGACAACGCCAGGGGGGCACGGAGCCGCTCTCAAGGGCACTGATGATCTGGTTGGTAATGGCTTGGCGGATGTCGTTCTGGTTTGGCATGGCTGACTCCTGGGTGATCGTTGCTTGGCAACGACTCACTCGATGGTGTCAGTTGTTTGCGGAGGAGCGGAGAAAATGAGATGAGACCGGGGGAAGTGAGACCGTGTGCTCGTAGCGGAACGTTTGTGCCCGAATCAGCTTGGAGCCGGGAGACACGCTCCAAGTCTCAAATATCGTGAGTCTCATGAATGCCCATGCCGGTGGGCGTCGATTCAGCCCTTATATATAGAGGGCAGCGATCAGCCGCCCACACACAATAACTGACACCATCTTTTATAGAGAAGGAATGAGCTTGAGGCGAAACGAGGAGTAAGGTGCCGAGAAGGACGACAAGGGGATCAGCATGAGCCAGCCTTATTTGCAGTCGGCTACATGGAATCAGATTGGGTGCGTTACGCCATCGAGGATGAGAGGGGGCGGTACTGGACCGGGCGGGGCTTCACCAAGGACGAGCGAAAAGCCTTGGCGTATGCCGATGAGACGGTCATAGCAGGGGACATGCGGCGAATTCTGAAGCGCCGGTGCAAGGGACTGGTCCGGTATCGGTTTGTCGCACCTGTGATGATTGACGTGTACGCCGAAGGTCCGATCGATCAGGAAGAGATGGCTTGGTTTCTGTCGCAGAAATGCTTCGTCTCGATGGACGGACTGGGCACGGGGGTTGGTCCGGGTGAATCCGTCGTCCTGCCCGTTGTTGACTGGGAGGCGCTGAGGATGATGAAGGGCGGATCGGGACGAAAGCCAATTTGATGAGGGCACAGCCTCAAGTGGTGCCCTGCCTGGCTCAGTCACCGTTCGTCTGATCGAGCAGCTTGGCATACCTCTGGAGGTGAGATTAGGCGTTCGTTATCACAGGAACCAGGGTGAGGCGTCTAACTCGTTTCCCTCTGTTGGTCCGCTCGTCTATGCTCGATGATAAGAAGCATCAGTCCTGCAACTGGGGCGGTGCCATCCGGGAGCGTGATGCGAAGAGCCAGACCGAGAGATTATGAGATGGCGAAGAAAGCGAAGTGGTCGGAGGAGAACCCGCCAAGCCAAGAGCCAGCACCGCAGGCTCCGAAGAAACCCACTATCCTTGGCACTGACCTTGCCTTGTCCCTGCCAACCGACCAGGGCACGTCACTCCACCTGAGCTACTGGGATCTCTGGTTCGCCCTCGTTGCCGTGATGATGCATAATGGCGACCTGGATCGACTGGCGGATCGGATCAAGGAGGAGGAAGGCTTCTTCTACGACCCAAGATCGATCGAGCGGAAGCGGTGCCACATCCGTGACCTGAAGCGCCGCCTGGACGAAGCCTCGGTCACCCCGACTGACATCGTTCGTGCCGCTGGTGACCTCGCCAAGACCGAGAAGCGACGGGCGCTCAAGAAGGTGAGCGAGTCCATCCACCGGGAGCGAGAGTTCTCGGAGCCGATGCGGAACACGCCCCGCAAGCGGCGGTTCGATCACGCCCTTCGTGGTTACTGGGACCGTTTCCCGGTCTCGCCGAAATCCTCTGCGAAGACGATTGGTGCTCACTTCCGGTCCAAGACGTTCTACTCAAAGAATGCCTCGTTCGGGATCGCTCGAACCCTCGACGGGTATGTGGAGGAGGCGAAGAGACTCCTCGAAGCAGGCAAGGCGGCTCAGGCACAGGCG
>Ga0310039_10002651_pt1 | contig 11854 bp, 11 predicted proteins | sample Sb_taG_4_FD_200460 | JGI IMG/M metagenome (GOLD analysis project Ga0310039, IMG submission 200460) | Peat soil microbial communities from Weissenstadt, Germany - Sb_50d_6_BS metaG (v2) (version 2) | ecosystem: Environmental > Terrestrial > Soil > Wetlands > Peat | place: Germany: Weissenstadt... | reverse complement strand
GGCAACTCGACCCCGACGACCTCAGAAAGGAATCCGGAGCGGAAGAGCACCCGCTCGAACGGCGCACCCAGGTAACGCAGACACCAGTCCGCTAGGAGCGCGTCATCGAGCACACCTGGCAGCATATTGCGTCTGGAAGCGCACTCTCATGCCGCCGATCGCGCGTCAGGTGGGACTAGAACACAGGGCGTTCAGGGCGGTCAGGACGCACGCCAGGCACGGGCCGCACCAGCTGCGCGAGGACCTGGATCGCTTCATCTTCCTGCCCGGCGGCAGCGACGGTGAGCGGCTCGTCGGCCCATGACGAGCATCCCCGGCCGGCCGGGCACCTGTCCGAGGGTCAGGGCAGCTACCGCGCCACGAATCTCATCGTCGGCTACGGGCTCACCTCAGCGCCTGGACCGGCCGGGGTATCCGTTTGCTGCTGTCTGCGGCCGCGGTTAGGGTTGTCGAGTCCGCGCCACCGGGGCCGGATCAGTTCCCTGGTATTCCCCATGGTGACCGGCAAGCCAGCTACGGTGCGCTGCCTGGCAAGCGGCTGGGGTGCCGGGTTACCGGCCAGAGGAGCAATCGGATGACGCAGCCGGATGACCGTCCGATCCGGTGGGGAATCCTCGCCACGGGCGGCATCGCCCGTGCCTTCGCGCATGATCTCGCGCTGCAGCCCGACTGTGAGGTTGTCGCCGTCGGGTCACGGTCCCGGGCTTCGGCGGACGCGTTCGGGGACGAATTCGGCGTACCGCGTCGGCACGCGAGCTACCAGGCTCTGGTCAGCGATCCGGATGTCGATGCCGTGTACGTGTCAACGCCTCACCCCGGCCATCACGACGCCGCGCTGCTCGCGATCAGCGCGGGTAAGGCCGTGCTGGTCGAGAAGCCGTTCGCCATGGACGCCGCCCAGGCGCGCGAGATGATCGACGCCGCGCGCGGCCAGGGAACGTTCCTCATGGAAGCAATGTGGACGCGCTTCCTGCCGCACATTGCGCGGGTGCGTGAGATCCTCGCCGCGAGAACGCTCGGCGATGTCGTATACCTGACCGCCGAGCACGGGCAGTGGTTCGCCCCCGATCCGCAGTTCCGGCTGTTCGCGCCGGAACTGGGCGGCGGGGCCTTGCTGGACCTTGGCATCTACCCGGTCTCGTTCGCGAGCCTGGTGCTTGGCGCGCCGGCGCGGATCACCGCGGTCAGCTATCCGGCGTTTACCGGCGTTGACGCCACCACGTCGATGATCTTCCAGTACGACGGCGGCGCCCACGCGGTGCTGACCACGACCTTGCTGGCCGCATCGGGCAATCCCGCCGCCATTTACGGCACGGCGGCGAGGATAGAGATCGACGGCTGGTTCTACACGCCGACCGCGTTCCGCGTGATCGCGCGTGACGGCACCGAACTGGAGCGCTTCGAAGAACCATATGAAGGGCACGGGCTGCGCGCCGAGGCCGCCGAGGTGGGCCGCTGTCTTCGCGCGGGGCTGCTAGAGAGCCCGCTGCTCCCGCTGGATGAGACGTACACGATCATGCAGGCAATGGACGAGGTCCGCCGCCAGATCGGCTTGTCTTACCCGCCAGCCTGATCGCGCCCAGCCGTAAGGTTCGCGACATCCCGGCCGTGCCTGGCCCCAGCACGTACGCCATCAGCGCTCCGCCCGGGCCGCCCTCACGCAGCGCCGGCCGGGCCTTGCTCGCATGCTGCCGCTGGCGCGCACGCTGACCCCCGCCGCGGCGACCTACGGCCCGTGGTGCGCGCCGGCTGCAGACCATCCCAGTCTGCATGTTCATCCATAGCTGTCTCGCAGTGGCAACGCACGGATCTGCCGCTGATCGGGCGACCTTGCCGAAAATTGCGGCGTTGCAGGAGGAGGAGAAGTTCGGAGCTGGTATGGCCCGGCGCCAGCGGCATCGCGGTGGTGGCTGGTTTAGCCGGAGAACGTGATGTCGGCGGCCGGCACGACAGCTACGCCATCGCGGGAAAGCGCGGTCTCGACGCTGGCGGAGATGATTGCGGCGCTGTCCTGCTCGTCGTAGGTGGCGTGTGCGCCGGAAGCGAGCAGGACGGTGAAGCGGTGCCGCAGCGCCCCGCGACTGGTCTGCGCGATGCAGTAGTTACTCTGCATGCCAGCGACAACGACCCGGTCGACACCGCGGGCGGTCAGTGCCGATGCCAGGCAGGCATCGGCGATGAAGACGTCCGGCTCGGTCTTGCGGACGGCCAGTTCCCCGGGCACCGGGGGAAACACCAGTTCCCAGCCCTCGGTGCCCGGCTCGTCGGGTGAGCCCTGCGGGCCGTCGTTCTGGATGTGAACCACCAGCGCGCCGACGCTGCGGGCACGGGGCAGCAGCGACTGCAGCGCGGGCCGGACCTGGCCCGCGGCAGGGACCGGCGTGCTTCCCTCGAGCATGTTGCGCTGCACGTCAACGAGGAGGAGCGCGGTAGCCATGGCAGCATCCTCGCACAGGCCCGCCGCCATGCGATCGTTTGCCCGAAATGCCCAGCCGCGCCTCGCCAGCCGGTGAGCCAGGCCAGGGCACGCATTACTATTGCCGCGTTGATGTCGGCTGCGGACCGTGCGAATGGCGCCCGACCGGCGAGAGGGCATGCTGTGGCCTCAGGTGATGGCCAGCGCGATCGCCAGTGCCCGGCTGACGCTGCGCATCGATGCAGGTGACAGGGCTCCGAGGTTGCTGACCGAAGCAAATGCCAGCCTTGTTCCGGCTACCTGCAGCCCCAGTCCTCGCACTCCCGGCACACGGGCTGTCTGCCCCGGCTCTCGTCCAGCTGGCTCTTGGGGTGCGCACGCAAGCAGCTCGAGCAGATGAACTCGTCCTCGGCGCTGCTGTTCTTCGACCGCATGCCTCGTTGCCTCAGCTTGGCGTTTAACCTCGGCTGTCCGCCATTACCGAGATCACCAGTCTTGTCCGGCGTGTCGCCGGGAGGTGACACGGCCACCGCACGATGATCTTCGGGTTCCTGCGACAGAACTTGAAGACATAGGCGGTGGCCGTGGCGTTCAGCATGGCATGGCGGCGGGCCGGCGTCGAGGGCCGGGACCCGGGTGCGTCCGGTCGCGATGCCGCGGCGGCGCGGGGCCAGCTGGCGGCTTTCCGCGGTGAGCTGCATGGCTGCTTCACCGCGCGGGCGGATGCGCTGTTCGAGCTGTGCGACGCGGTGCTGTGCCCGGACGGGCCGGTGCGGACCCTGGCGGGGTTGTCGCTGGCGCCGGAGCACCGGCGCGGGCACGGCGCGCTGTATGACGCGGTCAATCACGGGCAGGTCGATATCGGGCGGCTGCGCCGGTCGCTGGCGGTCTTGCCGCTGCCGCGATCCGCTGATGGCCGCCTCGTGCTGGCGGTGGATGTGAGCAACTGGCTGCGGCCGGGCGCGGCGACCAGCCCGGACCGGTTGTTCTGCCATGTGTACGGCCGGGGGAAGGGGCAGGCGCAGATGATCCCGGGCTGGCCGTATTCGGTGGTGGCCGCGCTGGAGCCGGGCCGCACCTCCTGGACGGCGGTGCTGGACGCGGTCCGCCTGGGCCCGGACGACGACGTGACCGCTGTGACTGCCGCGCAGGTTCGCGAGGTCGTGGCCCGGCTGGCCGGGGCCGGGCACTGGCGCGAGGGTGACCCAGGCATCCTGGCCGTGTTCGACGCCGGATATGACATCATGCGCCTGGCCTTCCTGCTCGCCGGGCTGCCGGTGCAGTTGCTGGGGCGGCTGCGCTCAGACCGGGTGCTGTACTTCCCCCCGCCACCGGGCCGGCGGGACGGGAAGCCGGGCCGCCCGCCGCGCCACGGCCAGGAGTTCAGGCTCGCCGACCCTGCGGCCTGGCCTGACCCGGCGGTCACCACGATCACCGAGACCACCCGTTACGGCGCCGCAGCCGCCAGTTCCTGGGAGCGGCTCCACCCGAAACTGGAACGGCGTGACGCCTGGGAACACCACGACGGCGAACTGCCGGTCCTGGAAGGCACGCTAATCCGGCTGCAGGCGGATCACCTGCCCGGCGACCGCGACCCCAAGCCGGTCTGGCTGTGGTTCTCCCGCACCAGCGCCGCCCCCGCCGACGTGGACCGCTTGTGGCAGGCCTTCTTGCGCCGGTTTGACCTGGAACACACCTTCCGCCTGTTCAAGCAGGTCCTCGGCTGGACCGCCCCCAAGATCCGCGACCCTGCCGCCGCCGACCGGTGGACCTGGCTCATCATCGCTGCCCATACCCAGCTCCGGCTCGCCCGGCCGCTCGCCGCAGACCTGCGCCGCCCGTGGGAACGACCCGCCCCGCCCGGACGGCTCACCCCCGCCAGAGTCCGCCGGGGATTTCGCCGCGTCCGCGCGATGACCACCTGCCCGGCCAGCCCGCCAAAACCCGGCAAGCCCGGCCCCGGACGCCCGCCGGGATCAAAGAACCGGCGCCCAGCCACCCGCCACGACGTCGGAAAGAACCGCAAGGCAGGCATCACGAAAGGCGGCGGCAAGAAGCCGACGGGTTAAACGCCAAGCTAAGGCGCCAGTGCTTTGGGGACTCGGGTACTTCCTCGACGTATCCCGAGGTCCCTCCCGCCTTGGGCCGACGGCCCGACCCGCCGCGTCACGTGCGGGACGATGCGGGTGACAGCGCTCTAAAGCACATCAGTGAGCGAAAGTGACAGGAAGTTCGGAGAGTCCGCGGGTAGATGCCGTTCGCCAGACTAGCCGCCCTTCTGGTATCGCCAGCAACAACTGGGGTAGCCGGCGCACCAATCCGCCGAGCGCTATAGCGGCCTCGACCCGAGCGAGCGGCGCGCCCATGCAGTAGTGGATACCGTGTCCGAACGCAAGATGTGGCCGCTGCGCGCGGTTGACGTCAAGCTCGTCCGGACGGTCGTAGCGGCCTGGGTCCCGGCTCGCGGCAGCCAGCGCGAACATGACCATCTCACCCGCCGGAATGAGGTGCCCGCCAAGCTCGACCTCGCGTCGCGTGAATCTCGCCACCCCCAGGCTGATCGGGCCCGCGTACCGCGCAAGCTCCTCCACAGCCCCGGGCAGCAGCGCAGGATCGTCTCTGATCGCGGCGAGTTGATCCGGGTGGCGCAGCAGCATGAGCGCGCCGGTACCGATCAGGTTGGCCGTGGTCTCGTGGCCAGCTAGGACTAGCAGGATGGCCATGGCCTGCAACTCACGGTCGGACAGGCGGTCATCGCCTGAGCTGAGTGCCAGCGCAGTGAGCAGGTCATCGCCGGGTTCGGTGCGCTTGCGGGCGATCAGCTCGGCGAAAAAGCGCGCGAGGTCCGCCTGGGCCGTCGCGGCCAGTGCCAGCGTGGCGGGGTCGGCCGGCGGCATGACAAGCGCGATGGACCAGCGCCGGAAGGCGTCGCGGTCGGCATCTGGGATCCCGAGCAGCTCGCAGATCACGGTGATCGGCAGCGGGATGGCGAACTCGGCCATCAGGTCCGCGTGGCCCTTAGGCGCGATGGTGTCGAGCAGCGCGTCGGTGATCTGCTCTATGCGCGGCTTCAGTCGCTCGATCCTGCGCGCCGTGAACACATCGGATACCGATCTGCGCAGCCTGGTGTGCACGGGCGGATCCGTCGCCAGCAGGCTCTCGAAGAGCAAATTTCCCTCACGCTCGCCCGACTGCCCTTCGGTATCAGCGAGAGGCGGGGCGTTGCTCAGGTCCTGGCTAGACAGTCCTGACGTCACCTCGTCGTACCCGGTGACGAGCCAGATCTTCCGGCCCCGCAGCAGCACCTGCTGCACCGGCCCATCCTGCGCGATGGACCTCAGTAGCTGATACGGATCAGAGCGTACGGTGAGGTCTGCCGGAATCTCGTGCATCGCTCATCGCGAGTTTCGCTGGGCTGGCCTGGTCCATTCCCGCACCGAGCTGCCCCGGCGCACGAGGAACCTGATGCGTAATGTGCCATCGGCCGGGCGGATCGTCCGCTCGTCGGTCCAGCCTTGCGGCCGGAACTCGCCAGCGCCGACATGGACCAGGCTGAACTGGGGTTGGTCGCCGACGCTGAAGACCAACTCTCCAGCGACCACGTCAATGCTGGCGGCCAGGTCATCGTCAGCGCATCCGTCTTGCGACCAGTCAAGGAAAGCGGCGGGTACCGGGAACCGGCACCGGTAACGAGCCATTTCCGCCCGATTCAAAGGAACCGGATCGCGCGACAGCAGCACCTCGCTCCACACCAGGCCGTCAGTGAACGCCGACGGAAAGAGCTTCAGCAGCGCAAGGCTCACCGTGCAGTCGATCACCAGGTGGATCCTGGTCTGTTCGCCGCGATTAGCCACGTAGTGCGGACGGTCGAAGTCGCCGTACCACAGCCGCCCGGCCTCCCAGTGATACTCCCGGCCCTCGAATACGGTAACCGCACCTGGATTGGTGACCAGCGGTACGTGCAACCGCGTCGTTCCCCACGGCATGCCCAAGTTGCCGTCCCTGTGCTCGTGTACCCGGGCGCCAGGGCCAAGTGCCATCAGCCGTGCCGCCCGCAGCGCGGCCGGAATGCCGGCGAGAATTTCGGCGAAATATGGCGTGCGCGCTAGCCAGGGGGTGTCGGCGAAGCCCACCATTCCAGGACCGCCAGCGTCGGTGCGATCGGGACTCCCGCCGGGTGCGCGGATCGACAGGACCCGCCAGTCATGAAGTTCCTCGGCCATCAGGCCTTCGCTGCTGATCGGCCGGTTGAGCCGCCATTGCTTGACCTGAAGCGACCGCAGGTCAGCGGTCAGCCGGTCGGTGTCGAACCTCAAGTCAAGTGGCACGCAGGCGGGCAACGCGGTGAATGTCGCGGTCATAGCCGTGCCTTTCCTGGCGGGATCGATTCGCCGTGCGAAATCCGATCGCCGCGCTCCGCTGCGGCGGAACGCCGTGGCGGAGCGCGGCGATGTCAATCAGATCTCGCTAGTGCCAGTAACGCATGCCATACCTCCTGTCACGATCGGACTTCGGACGGTCGCAAGGCGACCTGGGCGGTGGCCAGGCCGCGCAGTGTCAGGTTCCGGCGGAATATTGGCGCAGCGGTGAGAACGGCGCCAGGGTAGTACTTGGCCAATATCGAGAAGACGACCCGGGCCTGCAGCGCAGCCAAGGAGGAGCCCAGGCACGCGTGCACGCCCCGGCCGAACCCGAGGTGCGGATTAGGCGACCTGCCGAGCGTCAGCACGTCGGGATCGGCAAACCGGCCAGGGTCGCGGTTTGCCGCGCCGATCAGCACAGTGACGTCGTCTCCAGCCCGGAGCTGGCAGCCGCCGATCGAGGTGTCGGCGACACACACCCGGGTTATCGCCCGCACGGGTGACTCGTAGCGTACGAGTTCTTCGACTGCCAGGGCGGGATCACCAGCCGCCAGCCGCTTCAGCGCGCCCGGCTGGTTCAATAGCGTGACCGCGCCAAGCGAGAGGATCTTGCTCGCCGACGTGTAACCGGCGTGGACAAGCACACGGAACGTGTTGTCGAGCACCGCCGCGTCGACACCCCGCCTCGTCGCCTGGGCGGCGGCGAACGCGACGACACCACCGGCGGTCAGGTCCGTGAGCCAGCCGTCGGCGAGCGCGGAGATCTCCGCTCTGGCTGCCATGGCCGGCTCGCCGAGTTCCGGCCAGACGCCCGCGTCCATGCCATCGACGATCGCGTCAGCTACCGGCTTGAACCATGCGAGATCCGGCTCGGGCACGCCGAGGACCCTCATGACCGTGGACAGCGCCAGCGGTTCGGCGAACTCGGTGACGAAATCAAAACTGGGCTGTTCGGCCAGGCCCGCCAGCCGGCTGCGAGCCTCTTCGGTGATGGTCAGCGCTAGCCAGCCGTAGTCAAGCTGCCGTAAGCCGTCGACGAGAAGGTGCCTGATCGCGGTGTGCTCGGGCGGATCTAGCGTCTGCACGCTGATCGCGGCGGGCGGAAGGTTCTCGCCGACCCTGCGGAAGTCAGAGGCGAATCGCGCGCTATCGCGAAGTACCGTGATGGCATCCTGATATCTGCTGACCAGGAGCGTCTTCAGGTCATCGTGCCAGAAAAGTGGCTGATAGGTCCGTAACCATGCATAAGCGACAGAAGGATCGCGCAGCGGGCCAGGTTCGGCGAGCGCCAAGATCGGATCTGACGCGATTGCCATCACGACGCATCTTTCTTCGACTGCCAGGGCTCGCAACTAGCTGGCGGGCACAGGAGCCCCCGGCTGTTCAGTGAATCCATAACCAATCTATACAGATCAGCATATGGAGGAAAGGCTATGATTACCTGTCCTCGGCGACAGATGCCAGGGAGGAAAGCTTGATCACCGTCGCTGACCGGGTCACCACCAGCTACATCGACCGGTGCTTGGCCGGAGATCGCGGGCTAGTGCACGCCATGGAGCGGGCTCGTGCTCGCTTCCCCGCGGCATTAGGCCGCTCCTGCGGCACCCAGTTGCTCGCGAGGCCGATGTTCATCGCCGAGGCAGAGATGACCGCCTGCGCGGATGCCCTAATGCAAATATTCGATCTTCTGGCGTCACTGCCCGAGCGCCTATTCGACGGCGACTTCGGCCGTTATTGCCGGGCGATTAACATTGATCCAGGCAGGGCAGCGCTGATAGAGCGTTTTCCTGGCCCGCCGACTCTCTATGGCCGCGCTGACATGTACCACGACGGTACTTCACTGAAACTACTTGAGTACAATACCGACAGCGTGATTGGCGGCACGGAGCGCGCTGAGATATCACGTCTGCTACTTGAGGTCGACGCCTTCCGTGATTTCGCAGCCGAGCAGGGGCTGAGCTACGTGCATACCGGCGATCGGGTAGCCCGTGCTCTTCGCACCGCTGCCGAGCCGGTGACCGGCGGCGAGGTCCCGGTTGTCGCACTCGTGGAACGGGACGGCGGCCTGCCCGCCTACATGCACCTGGTGCTCTCCTTCCAGGAAATGATGCGTCGGCTCGGCCTCGACGTGGTGCTCGGCGAGATAAGCGAACTGCGGAGCAAGGCCGGGCGGCTGTACCTGCACGGCAAGCAAATTGACGTGGTGCTCCGCTACTTCGGCATAGAGGACATCACGGCCTCGGCCGGTGCGGCCGAAGCTGTCGAACCCATTTTTCGCGCTCATGAGGAAGGAAAAGTGGTCTTGTGGACCACCATGCGGAGTTGGCAGATCTTTAGCAAGGGCTGCCTCGCACTGCTGTCCGACAATCGGTCACGTGAAGTATTTTCGCGACAAGAGAGGAATGTCATCGACAACATTCTGCCGTGGACGCGCAGGATCATCGCTGGCGACCGTGCGGTGATCGAGCAGTGCCGGGGCGACCGCGGCGCATTGGTTCTCAAGCCGTACGGCGGCTATGGCGGCGTGGGGGTGGTCGCCGGCTGGAAGGTTTCTGACCGCGAGTGGAAGGAAGCGCTGCTTGAAGCCGCCCGCCACGGCGGCCACGTCGCGCAGCGGAAAGTGGTGCCGAGGAACGAGCCCGTGGTGAACCCGGAGACGGGCAAGGTGGAACCCTGGTCGGCAGTCTGGGACGCCTACCTCACCCCGGACGGCTACGCCGGATCGCGCGTACGCGCCTTGCCCGCCGGAGATCACGGCGTCATCAATATGAGATCAAGCAGCGCCTCGCGGACCGCCGGCGTGTTCTGCTACCCGCCGCGGGGCTGACGCGGGGGCACGCAGCGAACTGGCCCGCCACGATCTGCGCCATCTGCCCTGTTGGAGGGGGCAGGATCCGAGCCTGCGGCGGTCGGGTAATGCGCAAGCGGAGCCGGCTGGGTTTCCCGCTCGTGCGCTACTTGGCTGGCTGCCAGGTTGTCCCGTTCCAGTTCCAGATGGTCCTGGGGTCGGTGGTCCCGTTGCTGCCGCCGAACAGCACGATGGTCCGCGTTGCCCTGGTCGTAGGTCATCGCGCCATAGCCGCAGGGCCCGGCCGTGGTGTGCGGTTGCAGCGTGATCCAGGTGCTGCCGCTCCAGGTCCAGGTGCTCTGACTGTAGGGGCCGCCGAGCCCGAGATCACCGCCGTACAGGACGAGCTGGCCGCTGGCGCTGTCGTAGGCCGCATGCCGGACCGGGATGTCCGCGCCGGGAGAACGCGCCGGGTGCAGCCGGGTCCAGGTGGTGCCGTTGAAGCTCCAGGTGTCGCCGAGGCCGCCGGTGTCGTTGTAGCCGCCGTACATGATCGCGGTCCTGCTCGCCGGGTCGTAGACCAGGGAGTCGCTGTCGCGGGAGGACGGCGAGGCAGCCGGGTGCAGCCGGGTCCAGGTGCGGCCGTTCCAGGCCCAGGTCTGGTCGTCGTAATGATTGGCGTAATGAGGGGAGTCCGTCGGTGCGTTTCCGCCGAACAAGATGACCTCATGCAGCGCGGCATCGTAGAACAGGTCAGGGTTCTCCCTGATAGGCGGTCGCAGCGGGCGGTCTGAAATTCCTCCCGCCTGGCCCCGATGGCCGCGCGTAGCTCCGCGGTCTGGAGCGTGTGCCGCAGGCCTCAACATCGACCGCCAGGAATAGAGAACTCCTGCCCGCGGCTATCGCTGACTGCAGGTACCCGGCTGATCCTCGACCGCGCCGAACTGGCGATATGCATACTTCTACTCGGCTTACCTGAGCGAGTTGGAGCCGCACAAAATCGACAGCGCGTTCCGCCAGCCGGTACGGCCGAATGGCGACTGCGGCCGTGCCGATACTGGGCAGCCTGCCGACCCATCCCCCGCGCCGCGGCCGGCCGGAGTCGCCATTCCCGCCCGGCCCCGGGCCGCCGCGCGCCTGTCAGCGCCGAGACGCGCGCCCGGTTGCGCCGAGGCGCAACGAACGCTGGCACTGCTCCTTGTGACAGCACCCTGGCCAGGCCGAGCCCGATGGCGTCACGGCTCACACGCAGCGCACGCCTCCAGCGGACCGGCCATCCTTGACGTCTTGCCCAGGCGACAAGAGTCATGGATTCTACGATCTCGGCGCAGACCCCGGTGAGTTACCAGAGCCAAGCGGTCATACCCGCATTAACCGAGGCGTCCTGCCTGGTCAGTGAGATGGAAGCCGCCTGAATCATGCTCTGGCCGCCGCCCATGCCAGCAGCCGCCGCCCGGCCGCGAGGCCCAGCTAGAACCTGAAAACGGGAGTCCACGTGGTCACCGCTGCGGTACTTCGCTGCTGTACATCGCCTAAACGACCCGCTCAGGTGAGCGAAAAAAGCTTCTGACCTTGTGGAGCTACGGAGATTCGAACTCCGGACCTCTTGCATGCCATCAGCAGGCAGCACGTCCACCCCAGTGCATCAGCGCAGGTCACAGTCCCAGAGCGTGCATGCCCGTGCGGTCAGGTCCGCACCGGTTGCTGTACTTTCGTGCTGTACTGCCCAGGGCATCCGCCAGCGTCCCCGCCTGTTGCAGTACTTTCCTGCTGTACACCACTGACGCCGCATGCGGCGACCTTGTCGGCCAGCCAGCTGAGATCGCTGTCACGCAGCGGATTTTACCCTTCTGCCGGGAAGGGGCCGCCACGCATCGGGAGATTCCGAAGTGAGCCGGGACAGGCCGCCTGTCTGGGGCGCACCGGTCGGCCAGTCGCTGTAACGCTGGCCGTCAGGGTCTCCCAGCCGTTCCCCGTGCTGTGGATCTTCCGGGTGGGACGTTCCGGTTCAACGCGGTCGGGTCGTGGTGATGCAGCCTCACGCGCCTGCCGATGTCACCTCACGGTGACGACGGCTTTGCCGCGCGCGTGCCCCTGCTCCACGTGGCGCAGGCCCGCGGCCGTCTCGGCCAGCGGGTAGGTCCGGCCGACGACGGGCGTGAGCTTCCCGTCCTCGATCAGCCCGGTCACGGCGAGCAGCTCCTCCCGGCTCTGCCGGGACGGGAGCGGGCGCAGCCGCTGCGAGACGAACGCGCTGGCCACCACCGCCCGCACGATGCCGGCGACGGG
>Ga0310039_10002637_pt1 | contig 11896 bp, 9 predicted proteins | sample Sb_taG_4_FD_200460 | JGI IMG/M metagenome (GOLD analysis project Ga0310039, IMG submission 200460) | Peat soil microbial communities from Weissenstadt, Germany - Sb_50d_6_BS metaG (v2) (version 2) | ecosystem: Environmental > Terrestrial > Soil > Wetlands > Peat | place: Germany: Weissenstadt... | reverse complement strand
GACTCCCCGCCATTATTTGTGCTCAAAAAGGAAGGCGTCGAGCTCATCAATAAGATGGGCTTGTCGTCCGAAGACAAAAACAAGGTCTATTACGAGAATGCCCGGAAGCTCTTGAAGCTGTGAAGCCGTAATGAATCTGAGCCGCCGAGCGTTACTCAACTTGCTACCGCTACTTGCGACTAGCGCGGGGGCGCAGAGCCGCGCAGACGACGATAAATGGCCCAAACGCCTCATCCGCTTCATCCTGTCTGCAGCGCCAGGCAGCGCCGGCGATACGGTCTCCAGAATCGTTGTGCATCACCTTGCGGAGCGGTTGGGTCAGCAATTCGTGATCGAAAATCGAGCCGCCGTCGGCGGAACGCTCGCAGCCGAAGATTTGGCTCGTGCGGCGCCGGACGGCTACACGATCGGTAACGCCACCACCAGCACCCATGTGATCGCGAAACTCTTCGATGCCGATCTGCCGTATGACCCCGTAAAGGATTTCGTGCCGATCTCGATGATCGGCAGCTCGCCATACGTTCTTGCGATCTATCCGGGGTTGCCGGCCAAGAACATCGCCGATCTTATAGCGATCGCCAAATCAAGTCCGCAACCGCTTAACAGTGCGGCGTTCGGAACGACCACGCTTGGTTATCTTGCGAGCGTACTGTTCGCACAACAGACCGGCATCACGCTCAATCAGGTGTCGTATCGCTCGTCAGCCCAGGCTGTGCTCGATGTCGTCGCCGGCCGCGTCGAAATGCAGTTCAGCACCTTGCCGCCGGCAGTGCCCCTTATCCGAGACGGCAAATTGCGGGCGCTCGCAACCACCGGACTGCAGCGGGTTTCGACGCTTCCGGAGATTCCAACGCTCGCCGAATCCGGACTGGCTGGCTTTGATGTGGCTTTGTGGATCGGGATCGCTGCGCCCGCCGGATTTCCTCCAGCCATCGCAGCGAAGCTCAACCGTGAAGTGACAGCGATCCTGAACTCTCCTGAGGCTCGCGAGGCGTTACTCCAACAAGGCTTCATCGCCGAGCCCGCTCCACCCGACTACCTTGCCGGCCGGATCGACGGCGACCTCAAGAAATGGCGTGCCGCGCTGGCAAACAGTGGAATTGTGGCGCAGTAGGCCACCCGAATTCGATCTTATCGGTCGCCGAGACCGCTCACGAGACTGCATTTGCGGAATGTCCGCCCGCGTCTGCGTCATGCGCCAGGCATTGATTGTTGTTTCGCCGCAGACCAATAAATCTGCAGGCATCAGGATTAACCAGGAAGGACTTCATTTGCCCTATGTTATTGCCATCGATATCGGTGGCACTTTCACCGATCTGGTAGCGTGCGACGCCGAGACCGGAGCGGTCGCTTACACCAAGAGTCCGACCACTTACGGCCGGTTGGGCGACGCGGTCTTCGATTGCATTCGTAAGGCCTCACTCGAGGCGCGGGATGCGATCTTCGTCAAGCACGGCACGACGCTCGTCATCAACGCGCTACTGCAGCGCGTCGGGGCCAAGACCGCGCTGATTACCACCAAAGGTTTCCGCGACGTGCTGGAGATCGGCCGCGGCAACCGCACGCAGCCCTTCAACCTGCGTTTTCATCGTGAGCCGCCGCTGGTCCCGCGCGAGCTGCGCTTCGAGGTCGAGGAGCGCGTCGAGGGAACGGGGAGGGTGCGCACGCCGCTCGCGATCGGAGACCTCGCACCACTGGCGGAATCGCTGCGATCGCTCGAGATCGAGTCGCTCGCCATCAGCTTTTTGAATTCCTATCTCACGCCTGACCATGAGAAACTGGCGGCGGCGGAGCTGCGGCGCCTGTTACCGGACGTGTTCGTTACCACCGGCACGGAGCTGACCCGCGAATGGCACGAGTTCGAGCGCACCGCCACGGCCGCCGCCAACGCTTATGTCGGGCCGCAAGTCAGCAAATACGTGGCCGAATTCGACGATGGCCTGCGCAGCGGCGGTTTCAAAGGTTCGTTGCTGCTGATGGGATCGCATGGCGGAGTCATTTCTGCCGAGCGCGGCTGCCGGGAGCCGATCACGCTCGTCGAATCCGGACCGGTCGGCGGTTGCATCGGAGCCTCGCGCTACGGTCAAATCCTCGGCATCGACAATCTCGTCGCCTTCGACATGGGCGGCACCACGTCGAAATGCGCACTGGTCGAGCGCGGCCGCTACGCGGTGGAATCGATCTACCATATCGGCGGGCCCGATAACGGTTTTCCCATTCGCGGCAACGTCATCGACATCCTTGAGGTCGGGGTTGGCGGGGGCTCGATCGCTTGGCTCGACGCCCAGCATCGCCTCAACGTCGGTCCGCGCAGCGCCGGCTCGATGCCGGGCCCGGCTTGTTATGCGCGCGGCGGCGCCGATCCGACTGTGACTGACGCCAATCTCTTGCTGGCGCGGCTCGATCCGAAAAACTTTCTCGGCGGCGAGATGCAGATCATTACCGACTTGGCCCGCGACGCCTTGGCGCGGCGGATTGCCGAGCCGCTCGGCTACAGCGGTAAGGATGCAGCGATCCTTGCCGCCAAGGGCGTTCTCACGATTGCCAACTTGATCATGTCCTCGATCATCAAGAAAGTGTCGATTGCCCGGGGCTACGATCCGCGCGATTTCGCGCTGTTTTGCTACGGCGGCGGCGGCCCGCTGCATGGCATCGAGCTTGCCCGGGCCCTGAAAATACCGCGTGTCATCGTTCCGCCCGAGCCCGGCAACTTTTCGGCCCTCGGCATGCTGCTCGCCGATCCAAGGATCGACTCGGCGCGCACCGTCATTGTGCAACTCAAACCGGAAAATCTCGCCAGGGTTTTTACCGTATTGACGGAACTCGAAGCGGACGGTCGAGACGCGTTGCGACGCGAATTCGGCGACGGGGCGATTACGATCGAACGGGAAGTCGAGATGCGCTATAAAGGCCAGCACCATTCAATCAAGATTCCGCTGGCGGAACGCGACGACGCCGCGCTCCTTCGTGAGCGGTTCGATCGGGAGTATTTGCGCCGCTACGGCCATGCCAACGAGGCCGCCGAAGCCGAGATCGTCGTGCTGCACTCACTGGCCACGTTGCGCATGAAGCAGCCGGAGATCGCCCACCTTACCCGGACCGAGGGTGCCGCCAAGCCGCCACGATCGGAAACCCGCCCGGTCTTTTTCCTGGAAGAAGATCGCTTTCTGCCGACCGATGTTTATGATCGCTATTCTCTCCGCGCGGGATTCTCCGCGGTTGGCCCAGCGCTGATCGTCGAGTATGGATCGAGCACGCTGATCGGTCCCAGCGACTCTTTTACCATCGGCAGCCTCGGGGAGATCGATATTGACTGCCACAATTGACGCGACCGACGCGGCGGCTGCGGTTGCCGCACCGATTGATCCGGTCACCGTCGAGGTCATTCGGCGGCGCCTTGTCGCCATTTCCGACGAGGTCGATGTCAACATCACGCGCACCGCGTTCAGCCCTTACATCTACGAATACAAGGACTACGCGGTCGGCATTGTCGATGCGAGCGGCGATCTGATCTGCCAATGCACCGCCGGTATGCCGGTTTTCGTTGCCGATGTGATGCGTGCTGCGGTCCAGGATGGTCTCGCTCTCTATGGCAGCGATAGGCTGCAGGAGGGCGACGTTATCTTCACCAATTATGCCGGCACCATCGGCCAGCACCTCAACAACGTCACCATGTACACGCCGATCTACGCCCCGCAGCGGGCGCAGGTCATGGGATACATGGTGGTGGTGATGCACTGGATCGACGTCGGCGGTCGCGACGTCGGGTCAATCTCCAAATTCGCCACCGACATCTTTCAGGAGGGGATCCAGTTCCGCACCGTGAAGCTTCTTTCGCGCGGCGAACCGGTGCGCGAAATATACCGGATGATCGAGCATAACACGCGCTTCCCGGTCGAGATGATGGGGGACATCAATTCGCAGATCGGCGGCTGCCTGCTCGGCCGCGACGGCGTGGCGGAGCTGATCGGCCGCTTCGGTATTGAGACCTTTCTTGGCGCGCTCGAGGCGATCTGGGACCAGTCCGAGGCGGTGTCCCGCGCCGCGATCGCGGCAATCCCCGACGGCATTTATACCGCGCAAGCCGCGCTCGACAATGACGGGCTCAACTCGGTGTCGCTTCCTTGCAAAGTAACGGTTGTCGTTGCGCGCGACGAAATGACTATCGACCTGTCGGAGCTTCCGGCCGAAGTCAAAGCGCCGATGAACGCCGGCCGCAGCGGCGGCGGCTCGACGGTGGCGCGATTAGCCTTCCGCTATTTGCTGCTACCCGAGGGCGACGCCAACGAAGGCACGTTCCGCCCGCTCAAGCTGATCCTTCCCGAAGGAACCATCGTGAGTGCCACACCGACGGCGCCGATGGGCGCTTATAATTCGGCGTTGCCGCTCTTGATCGATCTGGTGATCCGCGCGCTCGGACCGGCGCTTCCCGAACGCGCGGCAGCGGCGCACTACGGCACATTCTCGACTCTCGCCTATGCGGGGCGACGTCCGGACACCGGCGCGTTCTGGCAATGCTACGACAGCGGCTTCGGCGGCTGGGGGGCGCTTTACGATATGGACGGCCCGGGACCGTTCCGCACGATGTGTCACGGCGATACTCGGCTCATTCCAGTCGAGCTGCAGGAGGCGACCTATCCGTTCATGATCGAGAGCTTCAGTCTGCGCGCCGACTCCGGCGGGCCCGGCGAGTTTCGCGGCGGACTTGGGCTCGAGCGCCGCTACCTGATGCTTGAGCCGTGCCGCATCTCCACACGCATCGAGCGCACGGTCGATCCGGCCTGGGGAGTGAATGGCGGCGGCGCCGGACAGCCGGGGCACGCGCTGATCGAACGAACTGACGGCACGACGCAAGTCGCACTGAAGGAAGTCGTGATGTTGAATGCCGGCGATCGCGTGCGCATCCACTCCGGCGGCGGCGGCGGCTACGGCGATCCCAAACGCCGCGACCGCGATCGAGTCCGCACCGATGTGATGCGCGGCTACGTCACCCCGGAGGCTGCGCGGGAAATCTATGGTTTCAGCGTAACCACCGAGCCGGCTTGAGCGCCTTATTCCTCGCTCTTCACTCCTGCCTTTTCGACGACCGCGCGCCATTTCTCGGTGTCGGCCCGCAGAAATTGGCCGAAATGTTCGGGCGTATCGCCGACCGGCAACGCGCCCATATCTCTAAATTTGTCAGACACATCGGGCAGATGGATTGCACGCTGAACGGCGGCTGAAATCTTCTCCACGATTGCGCGTGGCGTCTTGGCCGGCGCGAGCAAGCCGGCCCATGACGTGGCGTCGAAACCCGGAAGCGTCTCAGCGATGGCCGGAACCCCGGGCGCGAGCGGATCGCGCTCGAGGCTCGTGACGCCGAGCGCGCGAAGCTGCCCGGTCTTCACGTACGGCCAGGAACTCGCCAAATTGTCGAACATGAGCTGGACGCGGCCCGCCAGGAGGTCAGCGACCGCTGGGCTGCTACCGCGGTAGGGAACGTGCACCATTTCGACGCCCGCCATCTGTTTGAAGAGTTCCCCGGAAAGATGGATGCTGCTGCCAACGCCGGAGCTGGCAAAGCTGTATTCGTTTGGCTTGGCTTTCAAAAGCGCGATGAACTCAGCGACACTATGCGCCGGTACTGAAGGGTGGACGACGAGGATGTTCGACGAAAGAAAGAAATTCGATACCGCTACGAAATCCCGCAGCGTGTCGAACGGCAAATCCTTTTTGACCGCGGGAAAAACCGAATTTACCGAGCCGGTGCCCATCAACAGCGTATAGCCATCCGGATTGGCTTTGGCGACATATTCGGCCGCGATCGCGCCGGTCGCGCCCGGCTTGTTCTCGATGATGACCGGTTCACCCCATTCCTCGGAAAGCTTTTGTCCGACAATGCGCGCACCGATGTCGGTCGCGCCTGCGGCCGCGAACGGAACAACGATGTGGACGGGCATTTTGGGAAAATCAGCAGCGGCATCTTGAGCCGCGGCAGCAGCCACACCTGTCAGCCACGCTATAACTGCGCCGAACAGAACGGCGGAAGACGAAAACGCCGGCATCAAGTTTCTTCTCTGGCGCGAGCCCGCAGCACGTTGCTCGGGTACATCCGTACCCCGGGCGTACCCAAAGGACATCATGGCAGTGAAAGGGCGGTCCTAAGTTATTGATTTTGTTGGCTCCCCGGGCCGGATTCGAACCAGCGACCAACCGGTTAACAGCCGGTTGCTCTACCGCTGAGCTACCGGGGAACAGCACCTCGCGTGCGCGCAACGCGTATAACAAAGCCGGGCGAGCTTTGAAAGCAACAAAGCGGCGGTAATCCCGATGCGTTTGCCTTGGTTTTGCCTGGGCCGGCCTGCCGCGCCGCAGCTCGCGGCGGTCCGCCAAGGCCCGCCTTCGCTCGCTGCGCCAGCGAAGGTTGGAGGCCACGCCCGGAATTGAACCGGGGTACACGGTTTTGCAGACCGTTGCGTAACCACTCCGCCACGTGGCCGTCGGGGTCGCCGGCGTGGTTGCAACCGGTCCCCGTAATTCTCGCTCTATAGAGGAATGCCCCTCCGCCGGCAACGATACAGAGGAAAGTCGCGTTTAAGGCTTAACGCCGCCGCGGCGCCATTGTCGCAGCCAAACCTTGCGTTTTGCCAGGCGCTGCCGCACAACGGCGGCCTGCGAATATGGGAACCGAAATCATGTTCGACACGGCTACCGCGCGCCGGATGATGGTCGACGGGCAGGTCCGCACCGCCGACGTCACCGACCTCGATCTGATCGCCGCCATGGCGGCGGTGCCGCGCGAGCGCTTCGTGCCGCCGGCGCTCGCCGAGCAGGCTTACCGCGACGGCGACATTGCCATCGGCGACGGCCGCGTGCTGCTCAAGCCGATGGTGCTGGCCAAGCTGATCCAGGCGGCGCGGGTGCGCGGCGGCGATCATGTGCTCGATGTCGGTTGCGGCACCGGCTATTCGTCGGCGGTCCTGGCGCGGCTCGCCGGCTCGGTGGTGGCGCTGGAACAGGACGAGGTTTTGGCCCGGCAGGCGAAAGCAGCGCTCGCTGCGACCGATGGTAGGCAGGTGGCGGTGGTGACGGCAGCATTGACGGCCGGCTGGCCGGCGGCGGCGCCCTACGATGTGATTCTGCTCAACGGCGCGACCGAGATCGTCCCCGAGACTCTTGGCCGCCAGTTGAAGCCGGACGGCCGGCTCGCCTGCATTTTCGGCCGCGGGCCGACAGGGAAAGCCATGATCTACCGCCAGATCGAGGGCCAATTGGTCGGCCGCCCGGTGTTCGATGCGGCGGCGCCGGTGCTGCCGGGCTTTGTCGCGCCGCTGGCATTCGTCTTTTAAGGCGCTGGCGGAAAACAGGCCTGTTCGCGGCACTGGATCGGCCGATTTACACCGTTGGGATTGTCGGCAGGCCATGGGTCGGGCCGTCACCTGTGGCGCTTATGTGCCAATGCCCAGAATTCTGTAAGTTGTCCCCCTTGCAGGGGTTTTCCCTTGCAATGCAGCCGCATAGTGTTCCGTGTTCGGCTCCGTCTGCCATGTCGGCGGCGGGGACGTCGGCCGTTGTCCGGGCGGAGAATCTGTCGGACTGAGCCGGCAAGGGTGGCACGGGGAGCGTTGTGCGGGACATGAGTGGCAGAGGACTGCGGGCGCAGTTTTGTCGGCCCATAGCAAGCCTCGCTCTGGCAGGTGCGGTGCTCGGCGCGAGCTGCGCCGGCGCGGCCGCCGACACGCTCGAATGGGCCCTGGTGCAGGCCTATCAGAACAATCCGTCGCTCAACGCGCAGCGCGCGTCGTTGCGCGCCACCGACGAGAACGTGCCGCAAGCGCTGTCCGGCTATCGCCCGAAGCTAAGCGTGACCGCCAACGGCGGCTACGACTATTCGAGCACGCTGGCGCATACGGTCGTTCAGTCGGTGTTTCCGAACACCGTGTCCTACACCAATTTCGCCGAGCCCTATCAGCAGCGCGGCGTTGCCGCGACCGCGTCGCAGACGCTGTACAACGGCAATCAGACCGCCAACAAGGTCCGCCAGGCCGAGAGCACGGTCATGGGCGCGCGCGAGACCTTGCGCGTCACCGAGCAGCAGGTGCTGCTCGACTCCGCGACCGCCTATATGAATTTGCTGCGCGACCAGGCCATCCTCGAGCTGAACCGGCGCAACGTCGAAGTGCTCACCGAGCAGCTGAAGCAGACCCGCGACCGCTTCAATGTCGGCGAGGTCACCCGCACCGACGTCGCGCAGGCGGAATCGCGGCTCGCCGCCGGACGCTCCCAGCTGCTCAACGCGCAGTCGAATGAAATCACCTCGGAGGCGAACTACCGGCGCGTCATCGGCGTCGATCCGGGCAAGCTCGCGCCGGGCAGCCCGGTCGACCGGTTCTCGCCGAACACGCTGCCGCGGGCGATCGCCGATGGCGAGCAGCTCAGCCCCACGGTGTTGGCGGCGATGTACGGCGTCGACGTCGCCGAGCTCGCCGTCAAAGTCAGCGAAGGCGCGCTCTATCCCAATCTTGCGGTGGCGGCGACGGCGTCGAAAAACTACGATCCGACCGCCGCCATCAACAGGCAGACATTGGCGTCGATCATCGGCACGCTGACGGTGCCGCTGTATCAGGGCGGCGGCGAGTTCTCCACCATCCGGCAGTCGAAGGAGACGCTCGGCCAGCAACGCCTCAATCTCGACGTCAACCGCGACCAGGCCCGCGCCACGGTGGTGCAGAGCTGGGGCCAGCTCGATGCCGCCAAGGCCGAAATCGAGTCGACGACGGCCCAGGTCAACGCCGCCGAGATCGCGCTCAACGGCGTGCGCGAAGAAGCCCGCGTCGGCCAGCGCACAACGCTCGACGTGCTCAACGCCCAGCAGGAGCTGGTCAACGCCCGCGTCGCGCTGGTCACCGCCCAGCACGATCGCGTGGTGGCGTCATACACCTTGCTGGCGGCTGTCGGCGGGCTGTCGATGCCGCGGCTCGGGCTGAACGTGACGATCTACGATCCGCAGGTGCATTATCAACAAGTGCGCGATGCCTGGATCGGCGTCCGTATCCCCGACGGCCGCTAGAGCGTGATCCCGAAAAGTGGAAACCGGTTTTCGGACAAGTTCATGCTCAAATGGAAAATCCAGGTCCTGATCCGATTCTATTGAATCGGATCAGGACCTGGATTGCGGCGTTTGGCGCGGTTGCCGCGCGATTCGCGAAGCCGTTGCGCACAACCCACAAATCGTTGTTTGCCTTCGATTCTTGGCATGACATAATCGTTCGTGGCGTTTCATACTTGCCGCCGATGATTCGCCGCCGCCGCGCCGGCCAAAGGAAACGGCCTTGCGGCGGTCGGTGTGTGGGGATTTTAGCGAACGGGCGAGGATGCGCGCATGACGCAACCGGCGAAATCGCAGGAACCGTCGATGGAGGAAATTCTCGCCTCCATACGCCGAATCATCGCCGACGACGACGCCAACAAAACCGCGCCGCGCCCGGCGGAGCCGCCGCCGCAAGCCGTGGCGCCGGCCCCGGCCGCCCGGCCCGCACCGCCGCCGCCGGCTGCGGCGCCACCGCGGGTGACGCCGCCCGAGCCGAGCCTCGACGAAGCCGTGGCGGCTGAGCCTGAGCCGACGGCGGACTTGGAGGATCAAGCCGCCGATATCCTCGATCTCACCGAACAGATGGCGGCGCCGCAGCCGGCGCCAAAGCCAGCGCCGCAGTTCCGCACCATCGACGGCAGTTTCGACGTCAGCTACGAAGAGGAAAAGCCGGCGGCGCAAATGCCGGCTCCGCCAATGCCCGAGCCGCCGCCTCGCGCCGAGGAGCGCAGCTACCAGCTGCTGTCAAACGTGACCAGCGCGGCGGTCGATTCCGCCTTCAACACGCTTGCCCAGACCGTGCTGGTGCAGAACGCCCGCACGCTCGAGGATCTGGTGCGTGAAATGCTGCGCCCGATGCTCAAAGCCTGGCTCGACGACAATCTGCCCGGCATGGTGGAGCGCCTGGTCCGCGCCGAGATCGAACGCGTCTCCCGCGGCCGCATGGGCTGAGCCCTCGTCGCTACGCTCCTCGCAACGACGGCTACGTACCTTTGAGCGCGGCGGCGAGTTTTTTCGCCTGGTCCGCCAGGACGTGCGGCTCTTCCTTGAAGCTGCCGTGCGGCCGCAGCGGCACGCCGTTTTTGCGCGGAATGACGTGAATATGCAGGTGGAACACAGTCTGGCCGCTGGCCGGCTCGTTGAACTGAACGACGGTCACGCCGTCGGCTGCAAAGAGCGGCACCGCGGCCTTGGCGATCTTCTGCGCCACCTTGATGGCATGGGCGAGGTCGTCCGGCGCAATGTCGATAATGGTGCGGGCGGGGGACTTGGGCACCACCAGCGTGTGGCCCGGCGCCTGCGGCATGATGTCGAGGAAGGCTATTGCCTTGTCGTCCTCGTAGACTTTGTGGGCGGGGATTTCGCCGCGCAAGATCTTGGCGAAGATGTTGTTCGGATCGTAGCTCGGCATATCGCGCCCTCCGCGGTTCGCGTAATCGACAAAAATCATTCCGGATCGAGAACCAAATCCTTGCGATAGGGCGCCATTGCCGCCATCTCGGCGCCGGCCGCGGCCACATAGGCGCGCTCGCGCACCAGATACTCGGCGATCGCCCGGCGCAATGCAGGGTCGGCGATATAGTGCGCCGAATGGGTGGTCTTCGGCATATAGCCGCGGGCGATCTTATGCTCGCCCTGGGCGCCGGCCTCGACGGCCGAGAGCTTGTGCGCGATGGCGAAATCGATTGCCTGATAGTAGCACAGCTCGAAATGCAAAAACGGGTGATGCTCGATGGCGCCCCAGTGCCGGCCGAACAGGGTGTGGGAGCCGATGAAGTTGATGGCGCCGGCGATCCAGCGCCCGGCGCGCTTGGCCATCATCAGCACGATGCGGTCGCCCATCTTGGCGCCGGCGAGCGAATAGAATTCGCGGGTCAGATAGGGCCGGCCCCATTTGCGCGAGCCGGTTTCCATGTAGAAATCGAAGAACGCGTCCCACACGTCTTCGCTGAGCTCGCTGCCGGTCAGCCAGTGCACGGTGACGCCGTTGGCCAAGGCATCACGGCGTTCGCGGCGGATGGTCTTGCGCTTGCGCGCCGAAAGCGCGGCGAGGAAATCCTCGAACGTCGCGTAGCCGGAATTTTCCCAATGAAACTGCTGGTCGGTGCGCTGCAAGAAGCCGCGCTCGCCGAGGAATTTGAACTCCGGCTCGGTGGCGAAAGTGACGTGAACGCCGGAAGCCTCATCGAGCCGGCAGAGCTCGATCAGACCTGCGGCGAGCGCCTGGCGGGCGATGTCGGCGTCAGGGCCCGGCTTGACCAGAAGCCGGCGTCCGGTCGCCGGCGTGAACGGCACCGCGACCTGCAGCTTTGGATAATAGCTGCCGCCGGCGCGCTCATAGGCCTCGGCCCAGCCGCGGTCGAAGACATATTCGCCGCGCGAGTGGCTTTTGACATAGCAGGGCGCGGTGGCGAGCGGTGCGCCGTTCGCGGTTTTGACGATGAGGTGCTGGACCTGCCAGCCGGACCTCCCTCCGACCGAGCCGGACTCTTCCAGGGCCGACAGAAAATCATGCGATATGAATGGGTTATAGACGTTTTCCTGATCTATTCTTTGAGCTTCAGCGGTGTTCGCGGAATTCCGTGCAGGGTTGGCGCAGGCGTCCCACTCCGCCGCCGGCATCTGGCTGATGGCGCCGACCGCGTGGACGCGCAGATCCGCGCCTTCTCGCTCGTCACCAGGCGCAGGCTGGCCGTGCATGCTCATGGCCGAAAACCTTCGAAAATCATCTGGTCGGCCCAGCGTGCCGCGCGTTGCCGCTCGGCTGGCGTCCGCACCGCCCAGGTCAGCAACGGCATGCTTAAAACGTGCCGCGCGAACAATGGC
>Ga0310039_10002632_pt1 | contig 11908 bp, 15 predicted proteins | sample Sb_taG_4_FD_200460 | JGI IMG/M metagenome (GOLD analysis project Ga0310039, IMG submission 200460) | Peat soil microbial communities from Weissenstadt, Germany - Sb_50d_6_BS metaG (v2) (version 2) | ecosystem: Environmental > Terrestrial > Soil > Wetlands > Peat | place: Germany: Weissenstadt... | reverse complement strand
TCCAACTCGACTGCGCGCGTCAGATTGGCATTGGTTCGATGAGCCACCCGGTGGGCGCCTCGGTCGATGTCGCTCGAGTTCGGCACGCGGGCCATCGGGCGCGTGCTCGAGCGCTTTCTGTTGTAGCTTCCGCTCTCTGTGGCTATCGGTATGGGGACAGAGGCGTCCAGCGGCTCCGCCGCGGAGGACTGGCGACTGCAGGCCGAGCTCGACGTCGCGGATGCCCCACGCGCGCTCCATGACCTCGTCGGGCATTTTCGCGGCCCCAACGTCGTCAAGGAGATCGAGGCGAGCGTTCCCCATGACGTCGTCATCACGCACGACGGACGTCTGCTGTTCGCCTACGCCGCCGACGTCCACGTGCTCAATACGGCGCGGATCGCGATCCAGGACGTCCTCGATCGCGATCACATCAAGGCAAGCGTGCGCGTGAGCCACTGGGATGACGAGCTCGATGAGTGGCGCCAGACCGATCCGCCGCCGAGCGCCCAAGAGCAGCGAGTCCGTGACGCCGCCGACCGCGACGCCGAGGCGATCCAGACGCGTACGCTCGTCGTGAGCTCCGGCAAGATGATCCGCGCCGAATTCGAGCAGTCGATGCTCGAGTGGGCTGAGGAGCTCGGCTTGGCATGCAAGATAATCGAGCACCCGCACCTGCTCACCACGCAGGTTGCCTTCACCGTCACCGGCCCCAAGCACAAGCTCGACGAGTTCTCCCAGGGCCTCGCGGCCGAGGAGGCGGCGACGATCCGCACCGAGCGAGCCGTCATGCTGAGCCCGCTCTAGGGCAGGGATCTTTCGGGGCGTTCGGCTGTTCGCTGGCCGCCTGGTGCTCGGTGGCGAACCCATACGCTCGTCAGCGGATATATATTCCAAGCAACCCACCAAGGCTGAATTTCTGGAGGTATCCGGGAGATGCGAGTCGATGTTGAGGGTGTGGGCATCGAGTACGAGGTGACGGGCGAAGGCAGGCCGGTGGTGCTGCTGCACGGCTTTCCCGATTCGGGGCGGCTGTGGCGAAACCAGGTGCCGGCGCTGGTCAAGGCGGGGTTCAAGGTCATCGTTCCCGACCTGCGCGGCTATGGCGGCTCTGACAAGCCGGCGGAGGTCGAGGCGTACGGGATGCAGTCGCTCGTGGGCGACGTGCTGGCGGTGATGGGCGATGCCGGCGTGGACAAGGCCCACGTGGTCGGGCACGATTGGGGCGCGGCGCTCGCGTGGGCATTTGCGACGGTGGCCGGTGAGCGCGTCGACCATCTCGTCGCGCTGTCCGTGGGGCACCCGGCGACGTTCCGGGCCAACGGCTTTGAGCAGCATGAGAAGTCGTGGTACATGCTCCTCTTCCAGTTCGCCCCGGTCGCCGAGGAGTGGCTGTCGGCGAACGACTGGGCCAACTTCAGGGCGTGGGGGCGTCATCCCGACTCAGACGCCGTGATCGCCACGCTCGAGGAGAACGGATCGCTCACGCCCGGGCTCAACTACTACCGCGCGAACATCCCGCCGGAGTCCTACCTCCAGGTGGGCTTGGCGTTGCCGCCGATCCAGGCTCCCACGATGGGGGTGTGGAGCTCGGGCGACTTCGCGCTCACCGAGGCGCAGATGACGGGATCTCAGAGCTCTGTGGCCGGCCCGTGGCGCTACGAGCGCCTCGACGGACCCGGGCATTGGATGCAGCTACAGGACCCCGATGCGGTCAACCGGCTGCTCCTGGATTTCCTGCCCGCATGAGCTTCCGCGGTCTCGAGCTGTGCAGTGGCGCCCGTGAGCACGGCGGCGCGGTGGGGGGCTGAGCGGCGGATGGCCAGGATCGTCGTCTTGGGCGGCGGCGTGTGCGGGTTGACGGCCGGCATGCTGCTGGCGCGCGACGGGCACGAGGTCACGGTGCTCGAGCGTGACGCGGCCCCCGTGCCCGAGTCCGTCGATGAGGCGTGGGAGAGCTGGTCGCGCGATGGCGTGAGGCAGTTCCGCATGGCCCACTTCCTGCATGCCGGCGGCCGCGTCGTGCTGGAGGAGGCGCTCCCCGACGTACTTCAGGCGCTCGACTCGGCTGGCGCTCTGCGCCTGGACATGCTCGGGCTGATGCCTCCCACCCTCGCCGGTGACGGGCCACAGGCCGGCGACGAGCGGTTCGTGACCTACACCGCTCGTCGCAGTACCTTCGAGCGGGTTCTCGGCAAGGCGGCAGCGGAGGAGCCCGATTTGGAGGTGCGTCGCGGTGCGGGTGTGAAGGAGCTGACCATGCGGGTCGCCAACGGCACACCGCACGTGACCGGCGTCCGGCTGGACTCGGGCGAGACGCTGCACGCGGACCTCGTGGTCGACGCGATGGGCAGACGTTCACAGCTGCCGCGGTGGTTGAGCGACGCGGATGTCGGGCCGCTGCACGAGGAGTCCGAGGACTCCGGGTTCATCTACTACGGCCGCTTCTTCCGCTCGGCCGACGGGACGACGCCGCAGCCGATCGGCCCTCTGCTCGCGCCGATGGGGACCTTCTCGATCCTCACTCTCCCTTCGGATAACGGCACGTGGGCGGTGGCGCTCGTCACCTCCAGCGGAGACCAGGTACTCAAGCGGGTGCGCGACCCCGCTCTGTGGAGCGCCGTCCTTCAGGCGTGCCCGCTGCATGCGCACTGGCTCCAGGGCGAGCCGATCGGCGCCCTGGACTCGATGGGCGGGATGATCGACCGCTACCGCCGTCCAATCGCCGACGGACGGCCCCTGTTCACCGGCATTGCGCTGCTGGGCGATGCCTGGGCGTGCACGAACCCCTCGCTCGGTCGCGGGATATCGCTTGGGCTGTTGCACACGAAGTGTCTGCGCGAGGTGGTCGGCTCGCACCTCGACGATCCATTGGAGTTCGCCGAGGCGTGGGATGCGGCCACCGAGGCGAACCTGACTCCCTGGTATCGCGATACGGTCGAAGAGGACCGTGACCGTCTGCACGAGATCGAGGCGCTGCGCAACGGGCTGGTGCCTACGCCGCCGAGCGAGCGCCCGGCGGTCCTGCGGGGAGCGCTGAACACGGCGGCGCTGCACGACCCCGATCTCTTCAGGGCCTACCTGGCCTCGCGCGCCGTCTTGACGCCGTTGAGCGAGATCTTCGCCCAGGACGGCGTGGCCGAGCGCACCCTCGAGCTGGCGGGCGAACATGAGCGCATGGTGCTGCCTGGCCCCAGCCGCGAGGAGCTGCTGGCGCTGCTCGCTTAGGGGTGCCGGAGCCGGCCACGTGGCCGGCGCAGGCGGGTCCCCCCGGCCGAAGGCCGGATCAAGTCTTGGCCCCAGGGGTGCCTTGGGTGGGGTGCCCAGGGGTGCCATAGGGGTGCTCTGGGGTGCCGGAGCCGGCCACGTGGCCGGCGCAGGCGGGTCCCCCCGGCCGAAGGCCGGATCAAGTCTTGGCCCCCGGGGTGCCTTGGGTGGGGTGCCCAGGGGTGCCATAGGGGTGCCTGGGGGTGCCGGAGCCGGCCACGTGGCCGGCGGAGGTGGGTCCCCCCGGCCGGAGGCCGGATCGAATCTTGGCCACATGGCTGGCGGAGGTGGGCCCCCTCCGGCCGGAGGCCGGACCAAATCATGGCCACATGGCCGGCGGTTTCGTGGTCGACTTGTGAGGCGGCCACAGCGATCGATCGCCTAGGATTGTCCAGTCAGTGTTCAACGTGCCTTCAGGGCTTACGATCATGAGCCGCCGCTCGCCGCGTTTACCCGACTCCCAGCACCCACCTGCCCAGGAGACCAACGATGACACTTGACACGAACGGCGGTCCGCACGTGCAGGTCGCCGTTCTCTGCAGCACATTCATCAGAGGCGCGGAAAGCGGGCAACTCAGTCTCATCAACATCATCGAAGGCGCAACGGTCACCGGACCGGACCCTGACCAGATGCCGCCGACCGTCATCGGGCCGCCGCTGAAACTCGTGATCAGCCTGTTGGCGGGTCAGGCCAAAGGACGCTACTCGCTCAGCCTCAGGCCGGAGGCGCCGAGCGGACTGCAAGGAGATCCGATCCAGCTCCCACCGCTCCAGTTCTCCTCCACCGGGTCACGTGGAGTCGACACCATCCTGCCGATGCCTCCCTACGAGATAACCGAACAGGGCACCCACTGGTTCGACGTGCTCTTCTCTCCCGGCGCCGGCCAGCATGACCGTCTGCTCACGCGCATCCCCTTCACCATCATCTATCAGCCACAGCCACCTCAGCAGCAGCAGCAGGTTTAGCGGGGGTGCCAAGGGGTGCTTAGGGGTGCCTGGGGGTGCCGGAGCCGGCCACGTGGCCGGCGGAGGTGGGTCCCCCCGGCCGGAGGCCGGATCGAATCTTGGCCACATGGCTGGCGGAGGTGGGCCCCCTCCGGCCGGAGGCCGGACCAAATCTTGGCCATATGGCCGGCGGAGGTGGGCCCCCCCGGCCGAAGGCCGGATCGAATCGTGGCCACGTGGCCGGCGGAGGTGGGTTCCCTCCGGTCGGAGACCGGATCGTGTCTGCGGGCAACCAAGACTCGTTTCGAGTATTGCGAGAAAGCTGGTAGGCTTAATCCGCCCAATGCAGACGCGCCGTCGAAGGCCAATCCAGTGACTACGACTCGAACGACACGCAGCATCACGGCCGGTACAGCCCTCGCCCCGGCGCCCAGGGAGGCACTCGGTGTTGAGCGTCATGCCCGCGAAGCATTGTCGGGTCTCGAGGACGAGACGATGATCGAGGTGCTGATCTCCGCCAAGGCGGCGACCAAGGCCCTGGTGCCCGTGGGGTTGCTGCGGCGCTATCTGGAAGCCCAGGAGGTTGACGGGCGCGAGTTGCTGGTGTTCGACTCTGACGAGGAGGTCTCTTCGGAGGTCGCTGCGAGCATGCTCGGGGTCTCGCGCCCGCATCTGAATGAGCTGCTCGACATTGAGTCGATCCCCTACAGGCGGGTCGGCAACCAGCGCCGCATACGCGTGGCCGACATCAGGGCGTTCCGCGAGCGCCGTGATCGAGCAGTAGCCGGAATGCAACGGATGGCGGACATCGTCAACGAATCCGCCGGCGGCTGGGGCTGACGGCTTTCCGGCGATGCGCCGTGACCGTAGCGTCCTCGACGCGTCTGTTCTATATTCCGAGCCGGTTCGCAGCCTGTTGCTGTGGATCGCCACACAAGAGGGCTTCGATCCTTGCTGGACCGAGCGCATCCTCGAGGAGACGCGTAGGAACCTGATCGCAGATGGCGCGGTGTCGCCTACGCAATGGGAGGACCTGCAAGCCGCGATGCAGGAGGCTTTCCCGGAGGCCGTCATCGAGCAGGCCGACGCTGACGCGATCGAGCATGAGATGCCCAACGACGAGAAAGATCGCCACGTCCTCGCGGCGGCCGTCGCCGGGAACGTCGAGCTCGTGATCACAAGCAACCTCCGCCACTTCGAGCAAGCCGATCTCGAGGAGGTCGGCAAGCAGGCCCTGTCCCCGGACCAGCTCCTATGCGAGCTCCTCGCGACAGAGCCCACGGTGATCCACAATGCTACCGAGCGGCTCGTGACGGTCATGCGGACACCGCGCCCCTGGTCGATCCCGGAGCTACTCGGTCGTCTCGCAGGGCTCGGTCACGGCGATGCGCTCGCACCACGATTCGCAAAGGCCGCGGCGGCGAAGCTCGGCATTGAGATGGCAGCCCCACCGGACAGGCGAAGCTGAGGGACGTTCGTGATCGCCACTGGCATCTCGATCACAAAACCCATCGGATGGTGAGTGGTCAGATCAGACTGTCCGCGAAACCGCGTCCACTCCAGTGCGCCCGCGTCGGAGAGCGGATGGCGGTCATGGGCGACGTGCCGGAACGCCTGTGTGGAGAGGGCGATCGGGTCGAGCGCGTCGACCCGTGCGAGGAACTCGTGATCGACCACGCGGCTTTAGACGAAGACGCCCTCCGCCATCGCGTCGATTGCGCCGAGCACCTGCCGGTACTCGCCGGTGCGCAGCAGGTCCCGAATGTCTGTTCTGCGATGTCGGGACGCGTGCTTTCGCTGCCACCGCTCACCACGACGTGAAACAGGAACAGCGGCTTCTCGAATAGATCGGTGTCCTGCGCAAGGACCTTCCCGGCGTTATGTGACTCTGAGAACCCGGGACGCTCTCGACCTCGAAGACGCGGCTTCTGGCTGCTTATCTGTCCTTATTCTCTCGTAATCATCATCGCGGGCCAGGCGCTTCGTTCTAGCGGCCCGCGGTAGCGACCATCGTTGAGCCGATCGCTACGTGACCGGGCAGTCTCGAGCTAGTAGCCGGCCGCGCGCAGCATCGCCAGTGTGATCATCTGCGTTTCGGGCGTCGAGCTGAGCGCCCGGAAACCGAAGTGGCTGTAGAAAGACGCGGCGTTGCTGTCGATTGCATGGACGACGACAGCACGAACTGCGATCTGCTCCGATGCGCGAACGACTCGATGTAGGGCATCGTTGAGTAGCGACGCGCCGATCCCGTCCCTCTGGTATCTCGTATCGACAGCTAGACGGGCGAGGATCGCGACCGGGATTGGAAAGTGCTGCGATAGCCCTTTGCTCGTCTCGGGCGTTGCTTCGTGATGGTCGAGATGTCCGGCGAGGAGCGTGTAGTAGCCATACACGCGCTGGTCGGTGGTTGCGGCGACGAATGTTCGTGCCGCGTCTCGACGCTGGTTCTGGCCTGCATAACGTACGAGCCACCGGTCGAGTAGCTCGTTGCCGCAGCTGAAGCCCGTGACGTCGTGGCGGGTGGCGTCGTAACGTTCGGTGCCGGCGAAGCCGGCGGTCACGCGCGCTCGCGCAGTTCGTGCAAGCGCGCGACCGTGTCCTGATCAACGGCGTCCAATGCGTCCAGGAAGCGCGCCGCCTCGTCCTCGCTGAGCACGATCCGTTGCTGGTCGGCAAGAACCTCTTGGGCACGCGCACTCGCCGCACGACGAAAGAAGTCGCTCAGCGTCTCGCCCACCGCCGTTGCCGCGGCGCCGTCGAGCTGCCGCTCGCCGTCAGTCAACCGAAGCTCGAGTCGCTGGGTACGCACGAACATCATTGTACGGACATCGTACGGCTCAGTCAAGGACGGCAGATAGCGCGTCCGTCACCAGATTTGTTCGCGTATCCAGCGCTGGCCCGCCAAATCCCAAACGGCCCACGGCCCATGCGGTCTCCTCGGGGCTTGACCCAGCGGCCGCGTACGGCGATCGCTGTGACGCTGAGCGCCACGTCAGCTGGCGCCTGGGTCCTCGATGCCGGAGATGAGTCGGGCGACTGAGCGATAGTCGCCTTGGGCAATGAGATCGATCGGCTTTACCTTGTCGACCGCGTGGGGGGTGGCTGATCGATGCGCACCATGTTGCCGGACGGGTCACGCACGGCGAAGTCCCGCGTGCCCCACGGCTGCTCGGTCGGCTCCTGCACGATCTCCGCGCCCGCGGCGCTCAGCTTCTCGAAGGTGGCGTCGAGGTCGTCTGAGTGGAAGTGGACGCCGTTCAGGGCGCCCTTCGCGAGCAGGCCGGCGAGCGCGTCCTGGTCGGCGGGGCTGCCGTTCAGGTAGTTCGTCAGAACGATCGCGACGCCGGGCTGGGAGGCGGCGCCGACGGTGATCCAGCGGAAGTCCTCGCGGGCGACGTCGTTGCGCAGCTCCAGGCCGAGTTCGTCGCGGTAGAAGGCCAGCGCGAGATCGGGATCATGGACCAGGACGAAGCAGGTGGAGAGAGTTAGGTTCATGCGTTCAACACTAGGGAGCCGGCGCCCCGCGCGCTTCTCCGATCCTGCTCGGCTTGCGCCGCGGGCGGGTGATGTCCCTGGCGGTGCAGCCCGGCACGCTCTGAAGCGCGCCGTGGTCACGGGCCCGGTAGGCCGTCGGCGTCTCGCCCACCAGCTCGGTGAAGCGTGCGCTGAACGAGCCCAGCGACGTACACCCGACCGCCATGCAGACCTCGGTGACGCTGTCCTCGCCACGACGCAGCAGCGCCTTCGCCCGCTCGATTCGCCGCGTCATCAGGTAGGCGTAGGGCGTCTCCCCATACGCCGCGCGGAACTGCCGCGAGAAGTGTGCGCTCGACATCAACGCGGCGCGGGCGAGCGCGGCGACATCGAGCGGGCGCGCGTACTCACGGTCCATCAGATCGCGGGCGCGGCGCAGATGCGCGAGGTTGGCGAGCTCCTCCGAGGTCACGATGCCAGCATAGGAGCGTGCCAGGCGAAACAGATGAGAGAGCTCGTCTCACGGTGTCCGCGAGGGCCCCGGTCAGGCGCCGATGTAGGTCGCGAGGTGCTCGCCGGTGAGCGTGGAACGAGAAGCCACGAGCTCGGCCGGTGTGCCCTCGAAGACGATCTCACCGCCGTCGTGGCCGGCGCCGGGGCCGAGATCGACGATCCAGTCGGCGTGCGCCATGACCGCCTGGTGGTGCTCGATGACGATCACCGACTTGCCGGAGTCGACGAGCCGGTCGAGCAGGCCGAGCAACTGCTCGACGTCGGCGAGGTGCAGGCCGGCAGTTGGCTCGTCGAGGACGTAGATGCCGGCCCGCCCGGACCCTTTCTCCACCATGCGGGTGGCCAGCTTGAGCCGCTGGCGCTCGCCGCCGGACAGCGTGGGCAGCGGCTGGCCGAGGCTCAGGTAGCCGAGCCCGACGTCGGCGAGCCGGGCCAGGATCTTGTGCGCGGGAGCATTCTCGGCCTCGCCGGAGGCGAAGAACTCGGTCGCCTCCACCACCGGCATCGCGAGCACCTCGCTGATGTCCTTGCCGCCGAGCTTGTACTCGAGCACCTCGGCCTGGAAGCGCTTGCCCTCGCACACCTCGCAGGGGATGGCGACGCCGGCCATCATCGCCAGGTCGGTGTAGATCACGCCGGCGCCGTTGCAGTTCGGACAGGCGCCCTCGGAGTTGGCGCTGAACAGCGCCGGCTTGACGCCGTGGGTCTTCGCGAACGCCTTGCGGATCGGGTCGAGCAGTCCCGTGTACGTCGCCGGGTTGCTGCGCCGCGAGCCCTTGATCGCCGTCTGGTCGACCGAGACGACTCCGTCTCGCTTGGACACCGACCCGCCGATCAGCGAGCTCTTGCCCGAGCCCGCCACGCCTGTGACGACGACCAAGACGCCGAGCGGGATGTCGACGTCGACATCCTTCAGGTTGTGGGTGTCGGCGCCGCGCACCTCCAGGGCCTCCGAGGAGGTCCGGACCGCCTCCTCGAGGGTGGCCCGGTCGTCGAGGTGGCGGCCGGTGATCGTCTCGCTCCGCCTCAGCCCCTCTACGGTCCCCTCGAACACCACCTCACCGCCCTCGGTGCCGGCGCCTGGGCCGAGGTCGACGACGTGGTCGGCGATCGCGATCGTCTCCGGCTTGTGCTCGACGACGAGCACCGTGTTGCCCTTGTCGCGCAACTGCAGCAGCAGCTCGTTCATCCGCTCGATGTCGTGCGGGTGCAGCCCGATCGTCGGCTCGTCGAAGACATACGTGACATCGGTCAGCGAGGACCCGAGGTGGCGGATCATCTTCACGCGCTGCGCCTCTCCGCCCGAGAGCGTGCCCGAGGGCCGCTCGAGCGATAGGTAGCCCAGCCCGATCTCCACGAACGAGTCGAGCGTCGCCCGCAGCGCCTCGAGCAGCGGCGCGACCGACTTGTTCTCGAGCTTGCTCACCCACGCGGCGAGGTCTGAGATCTGCATCGAGCAGGCCTCAGCGATGTTGATCCCCCCGATCTTCGACGAGCGCGCCTCCTTGCTGAGCCTCGTGCCGTCGCACTCTGGACAGGTGGCGAACGTGACCGTCCGCTCCACGAAGGCGCGGATGTGCGGCTGCAGCGCCTCCGTGTCCTTGGAGAGCATCGACTTCCGGATCCGCGGGATCAGCCCCTCGTACGTCAGGTTGATGCCGTCGACCTTGATCTTCGTCGGCTCCTTGTAGAGCAGATCCTCGAGCTCTCGCTTGCTGAACTTCCTGATCGGCTTGTCCGGATCGAAGAAGCCGCAGCCCAGGAAGATCCGCCCGTACCAGCCCTCCATGCTGTAGCCGGGGATCGTCAGCGCACCTTCTCTGAGCGACTTGCGCTCGTCGTAGAGCTGAGTGAGGTCGATGTCATTCACCGCGCCCCGGCCCTCACAGCGCGGGCACATACCACCGAGGATGCTGAAGCTTCGCCTCTCCTTCGTCGTGCGACCACCGCGCTCGAACGTGACCGCCCCGGCGCCCGAGATCGAGGCGACGTTGAAGGAGAACGCCTGCGGCGAGCCGATGTGCGGCTTACCCAGCCGGCTGAAGAGGACGCGCAGCATCGCGCCCGAGTCGGTGGCGGTGCCGACCGTGGAGCGAGCGTCGGCGCCCATCCGCTCCTGGTCGACGACGATCGCGGTCGTCAGCCCTTCCAGCACATCGACCTCGGGTCGCTGAAGCGTCGGCATAAAGCCCTGCACGAACGCGCTGTAGGTCTCGTTGATCAGCCGCTGCGACTCCGCCGCGATCGTGCCGAACACCAGCGAGCTCTTGCCCGAGCCCGACACGCCGGTGAAGGCCGTCAGCCTCCGCTTCGGGATCTCGACGCTCACGTCCTTGAGGTTGTTCACGCGCGCGCCGTGCACGCGGATCCACTCGTGGCTGTCGGCAACCCGCGGCGCGGGCGACCGCTTGCTCGTGCTCTTGGCCTTGCTCATCGATTAACGCTGGAGCGGTGGTCGGCGCTCATCGGTCTTCGGGAAGGGCGGCAAAATCGCGCTTCGCCTTCCTGTACCACGCCATTCCCGACAGGGGATGTTTCCAGCGACCCTGCATCTCCCTCGAGGCATCCCTGTGCGTCTCATCGCCCTCTGCAGTGATTGCCTTCAAGTGTCTATCTTGTGCCTTTATAACCTCATTCGCAGTATTTCCGTGGTGCGCGAAGTCACACGGTCCACCCAATTGCTTACATGTCATCGTCTTCATGAGCCTCGCCTCCTTATCGTATGTGGCCGTCAACCAGGACGGCAACGGTGAGCGCGGGAGCGGGGGGATGCAGCACGGTCTTGATTCCCTGGGTGGAAGAGCCGGTCATCGTGGTCACTCCTGAGTCGTCGTGGTGGTGATGTCCATCGCGGTCACTCTAGGGCGGCTCGGTGACCGGCGCTTCTTCATTCCTGATCGGTTTCATCACTGTCCCACCACGCACGACGGCATCCCCGCCGTCGCGACATACGGCTCAGACGGGTCCCGTCCCGCCAGGGCCGATCAGCGGCCAGATGCAGCGGATCGCCTAGGATTGCCCCAGTGCTGAACGTGCCCGTCGATCTGCCCGGCCATGAGCTCGTGGGCTTCGATGTGCCTGAGGGTGGTGCGGAGCGGCCGTCGCATCGTCTCTATGAACTGCTTTCCTCCGAGACCGATCAGGGGGCGCACAGCCGCTACAACGCGCTCGTCGCGCGGATCGTGAGCTTTGCCCGAGCGGCCGAGCATGCGTCCAGCGGTTGACGAGGCCCGCTTGCGGGAGCGCGGGCTCGATCGATCACGGGCGAGGACGCTCGAGGCAATCCCCAGAGAGGGAGCGGCCGATGACCGTTGAGCACACGATCGAGGTCAACGGCCTCGTGAAGCGCTTTGGTGAGGTGCGGGCGCTCGAGGGGGTCGATCTGCTCGCGCGCCAAGGCGAGGTGCTGGGTCTGCTGGGACCGAACGGCGCCGGCAAGACGACGCTCGTGCGCGTGCTCGCGACCCTGCTGAAGGCGGACGCCGGCAGCGCACGAGTCGTGGGCCTGGACGTTCAGCGCGATGCCGCGAAGCTGCGCGAGCGGATCGGATTGGCCGGGCAGTACGCCGCGGTCGACGAAAACCTGACCGGCCTCGAGAACCTCACGATGGTCGGACGGCTGTATGGGATGAACCGCCGCTCGGCCAAGGCGCGCGGTCGGGAGCTGCTCGAGCGCTTCGAACTGCTCGACGCCGCGAACCGGCCTACGAAGACCTACTCGGGCGGTATG
>Ga0310039_10002629_pt1 | contig 11918 bp, 9 predicted proteins | sample Sb_taG_4_FD_200460 | JGI IMG/M metagenome (GOLD analysis project Ga0310039, IMG submission 200460) | Peat soil microbial communities from Weissenstadt, Germany - Sb_50d_6_BS metaG (v2) (version 2) | ecosystem: Environmental > Terrestrial > Soil > Wetlands > Peat | place: Germany: Weissenstadt... | reverse complement strand
CCGTACGCGGGGAACCCAGCGGCCGTTTGCGTGCTTTCGGAACCCCGGCCCGACCAGTGGATGCGCGACGTTGCGCGGGAGATGAACCTCTCCGAGACCGCGTTCCTGACGCCCCACGACGGCGGCTACAACCTGCGCTGGCTCACCCCTGTCGTCGAGGTGGATCTGTGCGGCCACGCCACCGTGGCCAGCGCGCACGTTCTTTGGGAGGATCGGCACCTGCCGGAAGGCCGCCAGGCCCGCTTCTTCACGCGCAGCGGCCTGCTGACGGCGGACCGGCGAGGGGAGTGGATCGAGCTGGATTTCCCGGCGAAACTCGCGGCTGCCGCCGAGCCGCCGGCCGACCTGCTGCGCTCGCTGGGCGTGGAGCGCGCGAATTTCGTGGGGCGGAACGCGTTCGATTACCTGGTGGAGGTGGATTCGGAGGAGACCCTGCGCGCCCTGGCGCCGGACCACACCGCCCTGGGCAAGATTCCGGTGCGTGGCGTGATCGTGACGTCACGGGCTTCCACGGCGGAATTCGATTTCGTTTCGCGCTTCTTCGCGCCGGGCTCCGGAATCAACGAAGACCCGGTGACCGGCTCGTCGCACACGGCATTGGGGCCGTACTGGGCCGAGAGGCTGGGAAAGAGCGAGTTGACCGCATATCAGGCGTCGGCGCGCGGCGGCGTCGTACGGGTGCGGCTGAACGGCGAACGCGTGATTTTGGGCGGGCAGGCGGTCACGGTGATGACCGGGGAATTGCTGGCCTGAGGCATCAGCCCGTGCAGCGGGCACGCCCACGTCGGCACAGGTCTGCACGAACCCCAGCGCGTCCTCGGCCCATGCTGCCTTATCGAAGTCGGCCGCCAGGAACCAGCACGTCTCGTCGCTGCTCGGCGAGAAGTCGACGCGGTTCGGTGTTCTCCTGCCTCAAGCGTTGGCATTCGGCAAGAGCTTTCTCCAGTTCGGATTCCTGTTTTCGAGTGCACCGTTCTTCCCTGCAGGGCCTGCTACAGCCAATTATCCGCCGGAGATTCGAGCGATCGCCTCGATCCGTCGCATGAGGATACCTACCCGCGCTTGGCTAGACGGGTCTGGCGGCAGGTGTCCAGGTAGCGCATCGACGAATCGTGGATCGCGCAAAAGGGTTTCCCACTCGTTGGCCAGATATTCCCGTCGCGCAGGCTGGGCCGCCCGGATCTCGCCAAGAAGCTCGGCGCGCCCGTCGATGACGGAGACCGCATCTTCAAGATCATGGCTGCCAAAGTAGTCTCCTATTCCCCGACTCTTGAAAGCTTCCAGCTTTGTCGCCAGGAACACGGGTGCCGTTACGATGCGGATGGATAGAGACTTCTCCAAAGAAATCGCATTTGAACTGCGTACGGCTTCACCGTACCAGCGGTTTGAAAATCCCAGCACTTTTGCATCGAGCGGCATGACATCCAGAGCTTGGCCACCGCTGATCCAGCGACATGCCGGTGCGCCTTCGGAGCTGTCCTCGGAAAACCCAAGCTCCCGCAAACGCTCGGCGAGCGCAACGTACTGCGAATAGGTAGTCACTTCGGCAATCGCATCGACATCGAATGTCGATCGCACTGACGGCGCGGATGGGTCGGTAATCAACAAGCCAGTCGCACAACCACCTACGAAGACAAGGTCGTCCAGCAGTGGTCGCACCTTTCGTGCAACAGCAATCAGCTGCTCGATATTCGGATCAGGCATGAACCGCCGGCCGAAGTCGCGAAATAATTAGTTCCTCCGCCAATTTGCGCTCCCGCGCTCGACCATCGCGCAAAGCATCTACGAGAGCTAGGTACTCGTATAGTAAGGGGTCACGAAGGGCCGCCTTCGGCGCGCCACGGTAGAGCGGCTGGAAAGCAGTTCCGCGAACTTTTCCTGGCGGATACGGCCAGACCGGCGGGAGGTCGTTACTGGGCCTGATCAGCGCCGATAAAGGCGCCGCCGCATAAGACGTGGGGACCCCTCGAGTTGGTTCACCTCGCTCGGCCGGAAAGGCGTACTTCATCCCATGCAGGAGGAACTCCTCTAGGCCGCTTAGATTGGGGCGATGACCCAACTCGGCGCCGTGGAGCAGCCCGGAGCCGACGGCCCTAGCGACCGCAGCATGAACTTCCGACGGACTCATAGACAATCCGGCCGCAATCTGCGCGTAGGGTGGCCGCGAAGAAGAGGGCCTGCATAAGTACAGCACTACTGCCAGATCTTGGGGTTTCAGGACAGCCACATTCCTATTGTACATTCGGGATTCGCGAATAGCGAATGCTGTGGCATCCGTCACTGACTGTAGCCCACAAGGACTGCCGAATGGGCCCTCGATCTTTCAGAGAATGCGTCGGAAGACACGACCTGACCACCGAATTGGTGGATTTTCGAAGGAAGCGCGAAAACTCAGTGCATTTTTGGTGGTCAGGAATTCCGCCCTAAACACAGATGTCTTCTGTTTTCAATCTAGGTCCAGCTTCCCAAGCTGGACGTCGCAAGTTTGCTTGCGCTCGTCTGTCGGGCCCCTGACCGACCGTCGATTACCGTGGCGGATGCCCCTCACACCGGCCAAACACCCAGTAAGCCCCCTTCTTGGAGACAAGTCCATCCGCGAGGCCCTTTCTCCCGTTCGGCGGGCAAGCAACAGGGCCATTGACCCCACTCAATGCGTTATGTAAACAGTCTTGTCCGCAAGGGAGCCGCCTATTTCGCTTTCATCTCCAGAACGGTAATGGAATATGGAGGGAAGGCGCGGATGAAGTTGGCGCTCAGTCCGTCCACCTTCGCAGTGATGGGCACGATGCGGACCGGGTCGGTAATGGAGTTCGTGTCTGCCGGGCTGATCGGGCTCATGGTGACGGCTTGTCCGCCGGCCTCGACCGCGGCGATTCCGCTGACGGCTATGTGCACGGCTTCGGGCGCGGCGGCGCGGTTGACGACTTTCACGTAGATCGCTCCCGTCTTGCTGTCGCGGGTGGCATCGAAGAACATCAAGGGCACCTGTTGCGGCATGGGCGGTTGTTGCGGCCCCGCGGGTTGCAGGTTACCCCTGCCTCCGCGCCCTGCTCCTCCTTGCGGCGCCAGCGGCTGCGCGGTTCCGGCTCTGCCGGCGGCTGCGGGCGGAGGAACGAATCCACGCCCGGCAGGAGGCTGCCATTCCTTTGTAGGGATGCCCTGCGCGGCGATCGAAACAACATCGTCGCCGTGATACAGGCTGAACATCTTCTGCGCGGAATAAGACGGCGAACCGTAACTCGTCATCGTATCGTAGCCGATCAGGTCCGTCTGCCACTGCATGCCACCCTTGTTCACGTTGACGAAGAGGGGCGCGTAGGAGGCCATGATGATGAGGCCGGAGTTCCGCCCCATGCCCACCATCCAGGCGGCGTCGCCAAGCGCGGCGCCCATGTTCGGAGTCGGGTCGCCCACGCGGGTGGCCCATTCGCCGACGAAAACCGGCTGTCCCGTGCGGCGGCGCGTGTCGTGATCGTTGGCGTGGAATGCCATCTCGTCTTCGGAGCGGCGATAGTGGTGTTCGTCGATCACGTCCGCGGCGCGGGTGGTCACGGGAGTGGTAGCGATCACCAACAGGTGCGGGTACTTCGCCTTGATGGCATCGAAGAATTGAGCGAACCGGCCCTCGTAACTCCCCACTTGCCGGTCGGCGTTGTCCTCGTTGCCCACCTCGACGTATTGGAGCGGGAACGGCGCGGAGTGTCCGTCTTTGGCGCGCCGCGCGCCCCACGTCGTGCCGGAGTCACCCGTGACATATTCGATCTCCTCGAGCGCTTCTTTCACGTAAGGCTCCAGCTCGGCTCCGGGTGCGAAGCGCGCTCCGCCGCGCAGGGAGTAGCCGGCATAGACTCCGAGCACGGGCTGCATGTGCAGGTCCTCGCACCACTCGAGGAATTCCAGCAGACCCATACCGTCGGACGACCAGTATCGCCAGGAATCGTTCACGTGGCCCGGACACCCGGAGATATCGCCGATGGTCTTCTTCACCAGGTTGAACCAGACGGCGCCGGGGCTGCCCGCCGAAATGACCAGGCGGTTTTCCGCGGACGGCGCGGCTTGTCCGACTGTCAAGGTAACTTCGTACTTCTTCCAATCCTGAGTGATCCGCGGAACCTGCGCGCTGGCGTGGGCAGTGGCGCCATGGTTGCCGACGATGGCGACGGTGAGCGGACCGGTGAATCCGGGGCCGGCCTTGGCATAAAACGAGCCGCGATAGGTCGTAGTCGGCTTCACGGGTATGCCCCAAAATCCGTCGTTGGCGACGCCTACGCGTTGGTTGCCGGTAGCCTGAGTCACGGTCAGCTCGAGGCTGGCTGGGATGACGTCGTTGAACGGCTGGCCGGCGTCGAGCGAAATCGATCCGGCGCCGCCACGCTCCCGGACGACCTGCCAATGCACGGGATCCTTGGCGTCTTCCTTGAAGTTGCGATTGCGAACCAGCTCCGCATAGAGTCCGCCGTCATAGGAATAGTTGATCTCCCCGGTCATCAGCCCGTAGAGCATGGGGCTGACATGGGAGGTCACCCAATGATTGTTACGGAGGCGCTCCGGCCGCATGGCGGGGCCGGGAAGCGTTTCGCGCGACAAGCACGCTTATCATATAGCTATTTAACAATTGAGGGCAAACGCTTACATCCGTAAAGTCCTCCAATCGGCTGGAAGCGTTATCGATAACCGGCCGGCACAAACGCCGTCCGGCCTGCCTTCCGCATGGAAACCCTCAAGAAAAACGGGTCTGGCCCGCTCTCCCCGATCAGAGATAAAAGGTTCTTGACACCGGCTCACTGGTTTAGTAATGTCGTGTACGCGCTGACAGTCTGCTGCATGTAAGGGGGAAACTGGCCCGGGGACCGGTTCCGCGAAGGCGTGGAAGCACAGCATCGGCGCTTAGGGGGACGGGTCTCATGAAGCTTCGAAGGACCGCGCTGTCCATCTGCCTGGTGCTGGTGGCAAGCGCTTGCTCATTTGCTCAAACGGTCACCGGTTCGCTGGTCGGTATCGTGACAGATCCGGCGGGCTCGGTGATTCCGGATGTGAAAATCCAACTGACAAACCAGGGAACCTCCGCCACGAGCACGGCGACAGCCGACAGTTCGGGAATTTTCAGATTCCCCAACCTCCTTCCGGCCACCTACAGTATCAGCGTCCAGGCCAATGGTTTCAAGACACGGATCGTCAAAGACATTATTGTGGGCCTCAGCGAGAACCGGGATTTGGGGCGCCTGGCCCTCGACATCGGCAACGTCACGGAGGAGATCACGGTGACCGCCGAGGTGACTCCGATCCAGACCTCCACCGCCGAAAGGTCCTCCGTTATTGAAGGCAACCAACTCAACAGCGAGGCCATCAGAGGCCGCGAGATGATGAGTTACATGCGCATGCTTCCCGGCGTGGTGGACACCACCGTGGGGCGGGATGCGACCGGCGGAAGCGTCCTGGGGGGTCTCACCTTCAACGGCAGCACCGGCATCACGGGTTTCATGGTGGACGGGGTCAGCGACATAGACTCCGGCTGCAGCAACTGTTTCACCCACTTCGAGCCGAACATCGACTCCATCGCCGAAATCAAGGTTTTGACTTCGAACTACCAGGCCGAGTTCGGCCGCAATGCGGGCGGCGCGGTCACGGTGGTTACCAAGAGCGGCACCCAGCAGTTCCACGGCTCCGGCTGGTGGACCCACCGGCACGAAGAGTTCAACGCCAACGATTTCTTCAATAACATCACCGGCCTGCCTCGCAGCCGTTACCGATATAACATCGCCGGCTTCAGCCTGGGAGGCCCGGTGTTCATTCCGAACCACTTCAATATCGGCAAGACCAAGCTGTTCTTCTTCGTCTCGCAAGAGTACACGCGACAGCTTGCGAATTTCTCAAACCAGTACCGGAGCATGCCGACGGCGCTGGAGCGCAGCGGAGATTTTTCCAAGAGCGTGAACGGCAGCAACGCGCTCATCGTGGTCACCGATCCGTTGGCCGGAGCGCCGTTTCCGGGCAACGTCATCCCCCAAAGCCGGATCAACGGATGGCCAGGCGATGCTCAATTTCTTCCCGGCGCCGAACACCTTTTTCCCGCAGGGAACCGCTCAGTACTTGCAGGACAACTTCCAGGCGGCGGGCAGCGCTTCGCATCCCCGGCGCAACGACATCGTCCGGCTCGACATGAATTTGACTTCGAAGCTGAACGCCTATGTGCGCTGGGGCCACGATGCCGACGACTGGGTCGAACTCTTTCAGAGCTCGCAGTTTCTGAAGGGCCCCACAGGGGACCTCACCCAGGATCACCCGGCGCCGGGCCACGGCATTTTGGCCTCGGCTAACTATATATTCAGCCCGACCCTGGTCAACCAGTTCACATACAGCAAGACCCTCAATCACTGGTCCTGGTTCGAAGTGGATCCCGCGGCGGTAGACCGGTCCGTGCTGGCCGGCACCCAGGGCACGCCACAAGCGGGGCAACCGCTCCCCAGCCTGTTCCCGCTCCACACTGTCGGCCCCGGCGTTGGCGGCAACCAGCTCGTCGAGGGTAAGGCCAACGCGTCGAATGGTTATTCGAACTACATGCCCAACCTGACTTTCGGAGGGCCCACCCCGAACACTCCCACTTACTCCAACGGCAATCCCGAATACTCCAACAACAATATCATCGACACGGCCACGGATAACTTGAGCAAGGTTCAGGGTAATCACAGCATCAAAGGCGGCATGTACCTGGAGTTCAACCGGAAAATCCAGCCTTGCGGCTCCGCGGGATGCAATGGCTATACTGGCGCCTACAGCTTCTCTCCGGATACCAACAATTCGCTCAACACCGGCAATGGATACGCGAACGCCTTGCTGGGCTATTACAGCACCTATACCGAGTGGACGGCCAAGATCGTGGTGAACGACACGTTCTGGAACGCCGAGTTTTACTTGCAGGACAACTGGCGGGTCACCAAGCGACTGACCTTCGACTATGGTATCCGCTTCTACCACCAGACGCCGGAGGTGGATAAACAGGATCAGAACTGGTTCGCCTACTTCGACCCTACTAAGTATGTCAGGTCGGCGGCCCCGAGGATCTATATCCCGGCCATCGTGGGAGGAAAGCGCGTGGCCCAGGATCCGGGGAACCCCACTGCCATCGCGCCGGTCGCCGAGATCGGACTCTTCGTCCCGAATAGCGGAAACCCCGCCGATGGACTTGTGGTAGCGGGCCAGAACGGCGTCCCGTACAACACTTACAGCACTTCGCCGCTCCTGCCTGCTCCACGCCTGGGTTTCGCGCTCGACATGTTCGGCAATGGCAAGACCGCGATCCGCGGCGGCTTGGGAGTTTTCTTCGACCGGCTGGACGGCAACGAAGTCTACAGCATGGCCAGCAACCCGCCGGTGGTGTATGCGCCTACCGCATATTATGGCCAGCTCACCGGGTTGGCCGGCGCGGGCGGACTCCTGGGACCTCAAACCATCACTCAATGGGCCGGCCACACCAGGCTGCCCCAGGTCCGCAGCGCCAGCCTGGGCGTGCAGCAGGCCGTTGGCTTCGGCACCGTGCTGGACGTCTCGTATCAAGGCACTTTCGGCCTGAACCGGAACGTGTACGAGAACTTCAACGCGATTCCGATCGGCTCCGACTTCCAGCCGCAGAACATCGATCCCACGGTAACTGGCAACAAGGCGGTTCCGGCGGCTTTGGAGCGGTGGATCTATCCGAGCCTGGGCACGTTGAACCAGTTTGTCATGAACGGCAAGTCGAGTTACAACGGGTTACAGTCGACCCTGCGCAAGCGCTTATCGCGCGGCCTGCTCTTCGGCGTGGCCTATTCCTGGTCGCGCGCCATGCAGCTTCTGGCATTCGACCCGCTGGTGGCCAACAACTACTCGCGTAACTACGGGCCGCAGAGTATCGACCGGCGACAGACGATCGGCGTCAACTACGCCTACGATTTTCCGAAGCCGGGACAGGCGATGCACAACAAATTGCTCACCATCGTCGCGGATGGCTGGCAAGTGTCGGGTATCACGACCGCCAACACGGGAGGCCCGTTCACCCCGAGCTTCAGCAGGACGGACGGCCTGAATGTCACGGGATCCACCAACGAGGGTGCGCGCATCGACGTGGTGGGCAACCCCTTCGCGAATGTTCCGACGAATGCGTCTCTGCCCAATGGCAAGCTGGCCTTCAATCCCGCGGCGTTTGCAGCTCCGGCCGTGGGGACCATCGGGAACGCCGGCACCAACATCATGTACGGTCCGGGGTGGCTCAACTTCGATGCGTCGCTCTCCAGATCGATTCCGATCGGCAGTGAGAAGCGGCAGCTCAAACTACGGCTGGAGGCATTCAACGTCTTCAACCATACGGAGTTCAGCGGAATCAGCTCGTCGTTCACTTTCAATCCGGCCACCGGCGCGAATACCAATGCATCCACCGGACAGTACACCAGTGACCGGGGGCCGCGTATTCTGTCGCTGGAATTGCGGTTCCAGTTCTGATGCGGGCGTGGGCGCCCGCTCCCTGACGGTCGCGGCTCAGCAAGAGGTTCCGCGGTGACAGTTCGCCGGATGAGTGCGGTCGCGTTTGTGATGGCCGCCGGCTGGGCCTATCAGACCGGGGGGCCGCAACTGATCCGCGAGGGGAAACTCGAGGAAGCCCTGGAAGTGTACGCTCGCGGCGTGGAAGCCGTCCCGAAATCGGTGGCCGCGAACAACGGAGCCGGCGTGGTGCTGGACCTGTTGGGCCGCTACGCCGAAGCCCGGAAGTATTTCAGCCAGGCCGTCAAGCGATCCCCCACTCCCCTGGAAAAAGCATTAGCGCAGCGGGCCCTGGCAATCTCATACGGTTTTTCGCGCGATTGCCGAGGCGCCGAAAAGTCCGACCGCGAAGCCTACGAGTATTTCCTCGCGGCACCGGATTTCTATAACGCCGGCGAAGTGGCCAACGAGCTGGGCCGGATCTGTCTCGATGCCGGCGACTGGGATATCGCTTACACCTGGTATCAGAGAGGCCACGAAGCCGGGTTGCAGGAAGAGAACATCGCGCCGGCGCGCAAAGATCTTTGGGACTTCCGCTGGGCGCACGCGAGGGCGCGGATCGCGATCCGCCGCGGCAAGCCGGAGGAGGCCCGCAAGTACATCGCCGCCGCCCGGGCCATCCTGGGCAAGGGCACGAACGCGGCGCAGCAGGTGTATTTTCCGTTTCTGACCGGTTACGTCGCGTTTTACGCGGGCGACTACCGGGCGGCGCTGGCGGACCTCCAGAACGCACAGCTCACCGATCCGTTCATTCAATGCCTGATCGCCCAAAGCTACGAGAAACTGGGCGACCGGGCGAAGGCGCTGGAGCACTACAGAATGGCGGCCAACACGACCGCGCACAGCGTGCCCGCGGCATTTGCGCGTCCCTTCGCGAGGTCGAAGCTGGAGTAGTGGGGGGAGCAGTTACGTGTCGCTCTCGGTCCCGATATTGAATCGCTTTACCAGAACGAATACGCGCTCGCTGGGGCTGATCCGGAAAAGATTCTCGGCCGCCGATCAACGCGGATTAAAGCGGATCAAGCAATTTATTTTAATCGGTGTTGAGTCGCGTTCATCGGCGGCCATCCATCTTCCGGCCTTTTCCGGCAGCCGGCGCTAACATTCCCGGAGGCTCGACCGCGGCTTGGAGATACCAGGTATCTCAGCTTCCGGGGTGATACTCCCGCTCGATGTGCCCCTGGAGCTGCGGGCGGTAGAAATAGACGTCCCGCAAGTCGCCCGTGCTGTACCGTTTGGCCTGATCGTTGAAGTGACGGGAGGCCGGATTTCCGCTCTCGCCGCCGGCTGTCACGGCCCTGGCCCGAACGGTGTTGCCGAACTCCACCACGGCGACGAAGCTGTTCCCGCTGGTGCCGTACCACTTCTTGGTTCCCGGGTAGGCGCGCGCCCCGAATGAGGCCAGCGAGCCCCACTGCGAGGAAGTGAAGCCGACGGGAATGCTCGGTCCCGCGTCGTTGAACGGTTGGACGATGTCGCCGGTGAGGCGCTGAAATCGATTGATGTCCCCCCACGGCGTCTTCCAGCTTCCGAAGTCGGCCGCGAGTTTGTCGGAGGCCGCCGTGAGCGCCTGTAGGAGTTGCTCGGCCGGCGCCTTTTCGATGTTGTCCTCGGCGGACGCGCCTCCGCCTCCTCGTCTGCCGCCGCCCACCCGCCGCCGGATCTCCTCGCCCCAGAACACCGCGAGGGACGTGGGGATGGACGTCGCCGACCATCGGAGATCCCACGCGCGCAGGAGTCCGATCTGCTCGGCTACCTTCGCTTTCAGCGGACTGCCGGCCGGTGTCTCGTCCCAGGCCTTGATCAGGGCGGGGATGGGCTTCTCGAACCACGTGAGGTAGGGATCGAACGCGGCCGCAATCAGGGAGTCGAGCGTAAAATCCTTGCGGTTCTGCAGGACCCGGATGGCGTGCAGTCCACGCGCGGATTCACCACCGTTCTCGACATAAGCGGGATAGTCTTCCTTTCTCGGGCTACTCGGCCCGGCCGCGGACCACGGCCAGTTGTTGGTGTTGTAAAGCCAGCCGCTCTGGGGGTTCAGCAGGTGCGGCGTCTCGTCGACGGAAAGAAGTCCGTGCCACTCCGTCTCGGGAGTACTGCCATCCACCGGCTTGGTCCAGTCGAATTTGGTATCGCGCCGGGGAATGAAGTTGCCGTGGAAGTACGCGATGTCACCGTCGGCATCGGCGAAGATGGTGTTGTTCGACGAGTTGGTGTGGAGCTCCATGGTCTGGCGGAACGACTTGTAGTCCTTCGCCTTGGTGCGCGTGTAGGACTGCGTAAGCGCCTTCAGGGGCTCCTGCATCAAGCGGATGCTCACCCATTTGCCGTTGGCCTCACGGACGATGGGCCCGTGATGGCTGCAGTAGACGGTGAATTTCTTTTCGGCCAACCCGCGATCGGTCCGGTATGGCACTGTGATCTCCGTAGCCACCAGCGGACGCTCCTCGTTGCCGTATTTGTAAACGAAGCCATTGCCCTGCTTCGTCACGGTTTCAAGATACTCATCGATGGCATCCACGCCGCTGGAGGTGTGCATCCAGCCGGTGCGGTCGTTGAACCCCTGGTAGATGAAGAACTGGCCCCACGTCACGGCGCCGTAGGCATTCAGCCCTTCGTCGCTCACCATCTGCAGCTCGGACCGGAAGAAGAAGGAGGTGTGGGGATTGATCAGCAGCAGGGCGTGGTGCGCGGTGGTGTTGGAGGGCGCGACGGCGGCGCCGTTCGATCCCGAGGGTTCGGCCGGCTGGCTCTGGTCCTCAGCATGGCGGTTGAACGCCTGAGTGGTGGGAGCTTTGCCGTAGAACGCTTGAAGCTGGTTGAGATTCACGCGCTCGATATCGCCGCCGATGCTCCCCTCGGTGAAAGTCAGTGCCATCCAGGGCTCGAATCGCTTGATGACCCTCGGTTTCACTTCGGGGTGCTTAGAGAGGTAGTAGTTCAGGCCGTCGGCGAACGCGTTCATGAGCGTCTTCAACCACGGAGGGCTGGCCTCGTATTGCTTCTTCATCGCCTCGGGATCGATGAAGAGCTTCATGCGCAGGTCCTGATAGATTTTGGACTCGCCCTCGGCCTCCGCCAGGCGCCCCATGGAGTTGATGTAGTTGGTCTCGACGCGGTTGAAGTCGTCCTCGGCCTGGGCGAACACCGAGCCGAAGACCGCGTCGGCGTCCTTTTTTCCGTAGATGTGGGCGATGCCCCAATCGTCGCGGACGATCGTGACATTGCGCGCCTCTTGCTCCCAGCGCGCGACTTCCGGGTCTTTGGCGGCGTAGACGGGGAGAGCGGCGGATGCGGCCGCGAGGATGAGAACGAGCTTTAGGTGAAGTTTGTTGTCCATGGGTTGGCAGGCGGACCCAGAGGGTACCCCGCCTGCCCTACCTCCTACATGAAGTAGTCTTTGA
>Ga0310039_10002627_pt1 | contig 11921 bp, 10 predicted proteins | sample Sb_taG_4_FD_200460 | JGI IMG/M metagenome (GOLD analysis project Ga0310039, IMG submission 200460) | Peat soil microbial communities from Weissenstadt, Germany - Sb_50d_6_BS metaG (v2) (version 2) | ecosystem: Environmental > Terrestrial > Soil > Wetlands > Peat | place: Germany: Weissenstadt... | reverse complement strand
TCAGACGCTCTGGTGGTCTTCGGTGTCACCGGCGATCTGGCACACAAAATGATCTTCCCGGCGCTCTATGCGATGGTGAAGCGCGGCGTACTCAAGGTTCCGGTGATCGGCGTTGCTTTTCCTAAATGGAGCATGGAGCGGCTGCATCGGCGTGCGACGGACAGCATCAAGCGAGCAGGTGGAATCGATGACAAACGCGCGCTGCAACGCCTTCTGTCGCTGCTGAAGTACGTGAGCGGGGACTACACAGACAGCAATACGTTCACGGCGATTAAAGAGGCGCTGGGGAAGGCGCGACGTCCAGCACACTATCTGGCAATTCCGCCTGCGCTCTTCGAAACGGTGATTAGAGGACTCGGAGCCGCGAACCTGGCCAAGAATGCGCGCGTAATTGTTGAAAAGCCGTTTGGGCGCGATTTGGCTTCGGCACGGGAGCTGAACCAGGTTGCCCATGCGGCGTTCCCCGAAGACTCGATTTTCCGCATCGATCACTTCCTTGGAAAAGAAGCGATCATGAATATTCTCTACTTCCGTTTCGCCAATTCATTTCTGGAACCGATCTGGAATCGCAACTATGTGGCCAGCGTTCAGATCACGCTATCTGAGAATTTTGGCGTGGGTAAACGCGGCGCGTTCTACGAGACTGCAGGCTGCCTGCGCGACGTGATCCAGAACCATCTCTTCCAGATCGTGGCACTGCTTGCCATGGAAGCACCTGCGGGCCGGGACTTTGGCGATGTGCAAACCGAAAAGGCCAAGGTCTTTACGGCCATGCTTCCTCTGAAGCCCGATGATATGGTGCGCGGCCAGTATGCGGGCTATCGAGAGGAGCCGGATGTGGCGAAGCGCTCCGACGTCGAAACCTACTGCGCCCTTCGGCTCTTTATCGACTCATGGCGCTGGGACGGGGTGCCGTGGTATTTGCGCTCGGGTAAATATCTCCCAACCACCGCGACCGAAATCCTGGTGGAGCTGAAGCGGCCTCCGCAGAAGCTTTTTGCCGACGCGGTGCAACCGCATAGCAGGTCGAATTACTTGCGCTTCCGGCTCTCTCCCAGCTCGGCCATCGCTCTGGCTGCCCGCGTGAAGCTTGCAGGTCAGGAATTCGTCGGAGAAGAGCGAGAGCTTTACCTGTCAGACGAACAGCCGGGCGAGGAAACTCCCTACGAACGGCTTTTGGGCGACGCCATGAAAGGCGATGGGGCTCTCTTTACTCGCGAGGACGCGGTTGAAGCCGCGTGGGAGGTGGTGAATCGAGTCCTCAAGAACCATCATCGGGTTCGCCGCTACAAACGCGGTACGTGGGGGCCGAAAGAGGCTGACGCACTGATCGCTGGGGATGGCGGATGGCATAATCCAAGCCCTGATGGCGCAGCTGAATAATCGCCTGTTTTCAGCGAGTTCTTTTTCCAGCTTCGTCGCAATAGGCCGTTCGGCCGTATAAGCCACCCAGTCTGTCACTGAAGGTGCCGGATCGAACGCGCTTAGTATTGTCCCCTTCATCTATTCGGATGAGCTCTATTGCTCAGCTATTTCACAAGCACTTAGGAAGAATAGAAGTGAAGCAGAGTAACTCTGCTCCTCTTTCTGATGGCTCCCACGCTGAGTGAGTCGAACTCTCGTGATTTGTCTGTAGTGCCACGAGACCTATCGCGCCCGAGAAATGACTGGAGAACACGCTATGCCACTTACCACCGTCCTCATCACTCTTGTTGCAGCAGGGCTTCTGTTGTGGATTGTGAACAGGTTCATCCCCATGCAAGGACAAATCAAATCGATCCTGAACGGCCTGGTGGTCATTGTTTTGGTCATATGGATCGCGAATCTCTATGGGGTGTTTCAACACCTTCATCAATTCCGCGTCGGGCGCTGACATGCCATAGCATCGAAGCCTGCAAGGCTCCGCCCGCCAACGTAAGACAACAATGCAATACGGCAGTCCTCTGACTGCAGGAGATCTTGTGAAGCATACACTTTTGTTCGTGATCGGAAGTGCCCTTAGCGTGAGCGCGTTTGCTCAAGCCGGCCCGCAGGAGTCGATCGCTCTCGTGCCTATCGGCTCAATGCCCACCTATGTTGTGAACGAGACCAGCCGCACCGTCGAGGCAGTTGACTATCAACATCGCAGCGGCGCCACGGATGTGGATCTGGCCGGAACCGCCTTGCTGCCGTCGGCCAACGGAAAAGCCAAAGTGCGCAGCAAGCGCGGCACCATGGAGGTCGAAGCGGACTTTGGCAATTTGCAAAGCCCCACGACCTTTGGCACCGAATATCTGACCTACGTGCTTTGGGCGATCTCGCCTGACGGCCACGCAGTGAACCTTGGAGAAGTCTTGATTGGCGGCAACGATCGCAGCAAACTGACTGCCACCACCGAGCTCCAGGCATTCGCGCTGATCGTCACCGCGGAGCCCTATTTTGCCGTTCGCCAGCCCAGCAATGTTGTCGTACTTGAAAATGTTATTCGCGCCGACACCAAGGGCACATCCGAAGCAGTGAAGGCAAAATATGAACTCATGGAGCGCGGCGGGTATATCCCGACCGGATACAAGTTCGACCCCGTGGTTCTGGATGCCAAGCTGCCATTGGAGTTTCTTGAAGCGCGAAATGCAGTGCGCATTGCCAAATCTGAGGGAGCCGAGAAGTACGGCGGCGAAAGTTATCAGCATGCTATTGAGTTGATGAACAGTACGGACGTATACGCCACGGAAGGGCATTCGGATAAGAAGCAATTGATCGCGAAGTCCCGAGAGACCGTACAGACTGCGGAAGATGCGCGAGAAATAGCCGTCAAAAGGATTGACGACGATCGCCGGTCGAGCGAACGCCAGGCTTCGGCCGATGCGCAAGCACAGTCGCAGGCGCAAGCTGACAACGCGACGCGCCAAAAGGAACAGGCTCAAGCCGATGCTGCAAACGCACAGGCCGCCACGACAAAGGCCCAGGCTGACATGGTCAACAACCAGGCAGCATCAAACGCGGCAATCAATGCGGCTCAAGCCGATGCAGCGAACGCCAAGGCCGCCACGACAAAGGCCCAGGCTGACATGGTCAACAACCAGGCAGCATCAGACGCGGCAATCAATGCGGCTCAAGCCGATGCTGACCAGTCCCGGTCGACTGCCCAGAAAGCGCAAGAGAGAGAATACCAGGCGGACAGCGAAAAAACGGCCATGCGTGCGCAATTGGAAGTGCGGCTCAATGAGATCCTCGAAACGCGCGACAGCGCGCGGGGGCTTATCGTCAGCATGTCCGATGTGCTTTTCGACACCGGGCAATTCTCGCTGAAGCCGGGTGCGCGGGAGAAGTTGGCAAAAGTTGCCGGAATATTGATCGCATACCCAGGGCTCAACATTGCAGTCGGCGGATATACCGACAATGTAGGCGGCGATGATATGAACCAGAAACTCTCGGAGAACCGCGCGGGAGCTGTCCGCGATTACCTCGTGCAAGAGGGCGTTGTGGCAAACTCAGTAAGCGCAGCGGGATTCGGGAATAGTTCGCCGGTAGCCTCGAACGATAACTCCTCTGGACGGCAAGAGAACCGGAGAGTGGAGCTGGTTGTATCGGGCGAAGCAATTGGAAGCCCTGCTAACGCGACGACTGGAAGCCTGCGCTAACTCCAACCCACCGTCCTCTGCGGACCTGCTATAGGCCGCAGAGGATTTTGAAAGAACGACTGGAGCGCCATGGTCCTTATCAAGAAAATCGATGTTGAAAGGCATTTCGCGGCGCGGCGAGCCATGAGGCTGGGTAGGATGCAGCCGCTGAGCCAACTCGGCACCGCCGGGACCAAGTCCGCCGCCAAGAGCAATAGAGTTCCAGCCTCTGCCGAAACTCCAACCCTGGAAGATTCTTCTCCGGGCGTATCTTCCGCCTCGATTCCGATCACGTCAGGTTCTGGTCGGAACAGGCTGCTCAGACCGCCGGGAAGCCGGCAACAGTGAAGATCAACACGATATTCCTGCGAGATGGATGTAACCTGCCGAGTCAGTTCACTCTGCGTCAAGAGCCGTTTTCCAAGGGATGGGCAGAGGCGGTGGGGACCGTGGCAACAGAGCTGGACGCAAGAATTCGAAGCGCTGGCTGGCACTTTATGTGGCTGGCGGATTCGTACTCGTCGCAAGCACTCGGCGGAACGGCAGAAACCGCGATCCATCGGGCGTTGGCTCGGACTCTTCCTGCGGTGAGGGGGCGGTTCAATGCTGCCGAGCTGGATTCCGTGCACGTCACGAGTTTTGCCGGCTTCCACATCGCCAGAGTAACCGTCCACGCTCGCCAGATTCAAAGGCAGGCCTCGCTGAACTGATTCGAGAAAATGCAATTTAAACGGGAAATGATGCTCGGTGGTTATTGTCTTTCCGCACAAAGTGAGCTTTCAGGGCGATCCCAAGACTGAGCGCGTCGATCCGCACAGAGATGATTCACCTGGTCTACATTTCTATGAGTATTCCTCTTCGGCAAGAAGCACTGTTCCTTACGCCCGCGATGCATCACTCGCTGATGCCACATTGGCTCACGCACCTGGGAGCCCTGGGGCTTTTCTCCGTTGCCGTCGTCGACTCCTCGTTCATTCCTCTGCCTCTGCCGGGCAGCACTGACCTGTTGTTACTTTGGCTGGTGGCCTATGGAGGAGATCCATGGCTGCTTGCGGCCTTCGCCATCGCAGGCAGCCTCGTGGGCGGATACGCGACGTGGAACCTCGGGCGCAGAGGGGGCGAAGCGGCATTGCGACGCTACGTGCCGGCTCGTCTTCTTGGGCGAGTTACCAGATGGGTGGAGCATCACCGCATACTCGCCGTGTTTCTTCCCGCCGTGCTTCCACCGCCGGTTCCACTATTGCCGTTTGCGCTTGCCGCTGGCGCGCTCGGCGTCGCGCGCAGCCGCTTCCTGGTCGTCTACGGCTCGGCTAGAACCTTGCGTTACTCTCTCATTGCCTGGCTCGGCATGGCCTATGGCCGCTACGCCATTCGCATGTGGTCAGGGACATTCCAAAAATGGTCAACCCCGCTGATCTGTGTATTCGCGGGCCTGCTGGTGGCCGGCACTTGCTTTGGAATTTGGAAAGTGAGCGGCCTACGCAAGATTGATGCTGCTGACAAACTTGCGCTGCATAAGGCAGCAGCTCGGGCTTGCAAAACTCCCGAGGTTGCTTAGCCCCGCGTCTTGAACAACAAACATCGCAATTCCGGCTGCGAAGATGGCTATTGTCGAGATTCCCTTAACAATCCATGCCAAGCGGGAGCTCGGCTGGCCCTGCATTCGTTTCTTGCCCGCGGTCACGATGGCAATGGTCTATTCTACGTTTTCGCGACCTGGTGTTCTCCGCGTATATTGCCGCGCCCATCGCGCACTTCGTTTCCCCTGAATTTCTCGGGGGCTCTCCGCTGCGCGGATGGCTTATCTCCAGCATTGGGCAATGGGCCACTGTAGCCGTACTGGGGATCGAGAGTGTTGTCGACCTGGCCCTGGAAACCGTTGGGCCCATGAAACCACGAATCAGCGCCAATGAAGACGCTGGCTTTGAACCATTCCGGGCCATAGTAGCCGTCAGGAGCGCAGTTATGAGGGGCGTAGTCAAAGTAACCGTAGGGGCAAACGGGGGCGACTCCAATATAGAAATTGATCTGAGCCGCTGCCTTGGGAGCGCCAGACGCTGCAATGGCGGCTAACGCAAGAAACTTGATTTTGTTCATGAACTTTCCTCACAGCCGTGGGAGCGGACAATTGCCCGCCCCACCTTCTTGAGCGTAGCGGCTCAAATCATGTGAGTCTGAGCACTTTGGATCAGGTGCAGCGTTCCCCCTGAAGCTGGCCAGCGCTGAAGAGGAGCTCTGTGCTCACTTAACCGGCAAAGGCGCTATAGCTCTCAATTCTTCAAGATCGGTCAAGACGCCTTGCCAGCGAGCCGGATCTTTCCTGGTCTCGATTGGCAGCGAGAGGTCGGAATAGAACTCGAGAATGTTATCGCGGAGTTGGGGCGAGGTGCCGTCGAACTTCTGCGCCGCCAATTTGGCCAGCAGGCTGGCGTAGGTTGCGTCTGCGAGCGTGTATTCCGCTGCTTCAGTTGTCTTGCCGTCATCAAGATCGCAGTTGGGCAGGACCAACTTACCTGCGCGCACCTCCTCGAGATAGAGGCGGTACTGATCGACGGTCGCATTGATGCTCTTGATATATAAGTCTTCAGTCTGTGGCGTAGGGTTATCGAATCCCATGCCTTTAAATGGACCAACCTTCGGAATGTATCGCAAAAGTACCGATAGCACCCGCGTGCCGAAGTCCGGCTTCGTATAGGTCTTTCCCCACTCCCGCTCGTAATCGGAGCGCGATAGCCGATACAGAAACTTCCGCTTCGCAAAGTTAGGCGTCTCTCGCATTAGATCCCTCTTGTGCGTCTGGAGCGCGACCTTGGTCATTTGCGGAATCAACCGGCTGACTGAGAAGCGATACGAGCCAACCGCCAGGTCCTCGTGCGCGAGCACGTCCTTCAGTTGGAGCCCGTATACGACTGGAAAGGTTCGCTCCAGCAACGGCACCGAGACCTTGAACCCGATGAAATCGTGGTACTGGTCCGACGCATATCGGTTTTTCGCTACCTGCAACGTGTCGAATCCAAATTCGGTCTTCAAATGAGCCGTCGTATCCTGCGCATAGCGAACGGAACTGCCATATTTGGCTCGCAGCTTTGGATAGTGGAGCGCGACAGCGTGATTGACTGCGGGGTGACCGTCAATGTCCGCCGTATAGTGCGATAACGCTCCCAAAGCGAAGGCATACTCGTTGGCATCCTGGCTTTGACGAAGCAACTCGATTACAAAATCTCCACTTCGAACGTAGTGAACCAGGTCGCTGAAGTCCTTGCTGCCAAAAGGATAGTAGCCAAGGTCCTGAATGACCGAGCCGCCATAGGCGTAGGCGTGGGCGTCTTTGATCTCGTCTTCAGTCAGATTTGGAAAGCGTTGCAACAGGAGGGGGCGAATCTCGGATGTCCATACCAAGTCTACGATTTCCTCATGCGTGAGAACGGAGTAGCCAAACGAGCCCTCGACGGACACGAGCATGATGAAAATAACCGCTGCTGCGCGGACAAAAAGCCGACTCGATTTACCAGTCATAGGCAAGAATCACGCTGACGTTCTGAGCCGCAGCAGAAAGCACTCCGGTCTCGGTATCTTGCGGCGTATGCACCGTGGCTGGTTTGGAACAAGGTCGAACTCTATCGTCATGACACTTGCGCACGCTCGCGGTCGCAAACCGGGTTTCCCAGAACACGCAAGGCCTGGTGAAAAATGCACAGGATCAGCATCATTTGCAGGATCGTCATTGCGCCGTCCCATATCCACTTCTGGATAAAGCCAGCGTTTCTTTACGCACTGGCATTGCGCGGCCGTACCGCGGAATTCGAGATCGAGACCAGCGCAGGTGCAGCACCAGGCTGCTGCGCCCATCTCTCCGGCCGGGGGAGGGAAAAAGCGCATCGTCTACGATGAGAAGGCTTGCTTTGCCATCGGGCATTTCTGACCTCCAGCCTGCGTCAGGGTGATGCGGGGGTAGAGTGAGTATGCCGATGTATTTGCCGCAATGATGAGCAGTTTTGAACACAAGCTAGAAATTCCTAAATGACAAATTGCGGCCTCATCGGGAATTCACCTCGTCCCCCGCATGCCGTTGTTTTTACGGGCAGCAGGCCTGAGATTATTCCTGTCGAAGTGCGCCCCTGGCGATATCCCGCCGCAGGAAGGTGAGCAAGATTGACCAGAACACCAATTTAATTGCGGCTAGATTGCCCGCATCGGGCAATTTGGCTACGAAGGAGGTATGGCATGAACTATCAGTCGAGGTCTCTTTATGTCCACAGGCCAAACAAGGACGGATCGCACGATTCAATATGCACCAGGTGCTATGCGACTGTCGCTTCAGTAAGTGATGAAGGTGAACTTACTTCGCATGAACGTGCCCATGTTTGTGTGCCGGATTGGCCTTATCGGACGCTCCGTTAGTTGGAGGCGCGATGCCAAATGCCATCGCTCGAGGGTGCGGTCTTGTATGATCCCCGGCACTCCGTAGTCGCGTTGTGCATTCTGCGCAGGGGACACTTCACGAATTCGATCTCTGTCTTTCGCAGCTCTAATGAGCAAGCAGGCCGCGTCGTGACCAGGTGAATCTCAATCGTGGAGGACAACGTTGAGCAGCGACTTGTGGACACGAATACGGCCGTCGTATTCAATAAAGCCGAGGTTGCGAAAGCGGTTCATGAAGAAGCTGACCCGGGAGCGGGTGGCGCCGATCATCTCCGCCAGGGTCTCCTGGGATATTTTGGGGATTGTCTTTTCCGGGTCACCCGGCTTGCCAAATTCCGCCATCAACAGGAGAATCCGCGCCAGGCGCTTTTCACTGGAGTTGAAGAGCTGATCGACAAGGTCGGCCTGGATGCGCATGCTGCGGGCCAGCAGAAACTTCATAAACAGGTCGGAGAACTCAGTCTCCTCGTGCATGACGCGGACCATCTCTTCCCGGTTAATCTTGAGCGCAGTGCAGGCGGTAATGGCGGTGGCCGAGGCCAATCGCAGGCCGGGCACCGCCGCGAGCGCCCCCTCTCCCACAAAGTCCCCTGCGGACAGGAGTGCGATGGTGGCTTCCTTGCCGGTCTGCGAAACGACCGTCATCTTTGCGCGGCCCTTTTGGAGATAGAAAACGGAGTCGGCCAGGTCTCCCTGCGAAAAAAAGGCCTGCTTGGGCTGCAGTTGGACGATTTTTCGCCCTAAGCCGGCGCTCGCCAGAAAGGCGGCTGCATCGAACATGGACTTTTCAACCGCAACCACCGATCAGGCCTCCTTCCGAATGCGGCCATAGCACGGAACTTTGCGGGAAGAACGCGACCCCTTCGCGTTTCAATCTCCACTACATTGCAGCGGTCTCCCTGGCATCAGCAACAGGAAGAGGGGACTTCTCATCCCGCAAGCTGCTCATTCAAATGAGCATCCACCGCACTCGTCCGACTTCACACCCCCAGCGGAATTTTAGCACGAGGATGTACCCTGAAGGTCGAGGCAATCTGTTCAATTTTGCTCACTTTTCCCGACAATTTTCAAGGCCCGCTGCGCCTTCCGGCAACGGAAAGCCTGGCAATCTCTGGCGCCAAGGTGAACTGTGGAGGGTTTGCCGGGTTGCTCCAACACGTACTTGCGGAATTGCGGAGTCCGTCGTGAGACCGCTCCCCAGGGCATCGATCGATAGGCCGCCATCCATCGAAAGAGCCCTATTGCTCAGACATTCCCGGTCAACACTTCTAAAGTGAGGATACCTTGTGCGCCTCAGTGCGCGGAAAGCAATTGACGCTGCGCACGGGTAGAAAAGGTGAAACAAGTGAAAAGATTCATGACATTAGTGGCATTGTTCAGTCTGGGTGTGGCAAGCACTGCCTGGGCGGAGAGTCGCGAAGATGTGCAGAACCGGCTCGACAACGCAACGTTGGTGCTGCACCAGATCATGGCCGCTCCGGATAAAGGCATTCCGCAAGAAGTGCTGGAACACGCAAAGTGCATTGCCGTAGTGCCGCACATGATCAAGGGCGGCTTGGTATTTGGGGCGGAGAACGGCAGGGGCATAGCCACCTGCCGGACCGCGGACGGATGGAGCGCGCCGGCGTTCTTTGCGATCACCGGCGGCAACTGGGGATTGCAGATCGGCGTCGAAGGCGTGGATCTGGTCATGATTTTCCAGGGCGACAAAGGGATGCAGCGGATGATGTCCAGCAACTTCCAGCTTGGAGCGGACGCTTCTGCGGCAGCCGGACCAGTGGGGCGCCATGCTTCCGCCAATACCGACTGGAAGCTGAATACAGAGGTCCTCACCTACTCGCGGGCCAAAGGCCTGTTTGCCGGACTTACTCTGACGGGGGCAAATCTTCGCCGGGACGACGATTCCATGGATGCCTTCTACGGGCATGACGTCTCCACACACCGCGTTCTGCGCGGCGAAGTGGCGACGCCCGCATCGGCAGACCCATTTATCAATGCAGTCAGAGATGCGAAGGCGCAAGCCATTGCCTCGAATTAACCGCCGTTAGTAAATACGTTGGGTGCGCCTGAGCCGGGTTTTCCGTCTCAGGCGTTCGCAATCGAGAGAGGTGTGCCGTATATGCTTTGGACAATTCTCGTCGTTCTTCTTGTTTTGTGGGTTCTGGGCTTCAGCTTTCACATAGCAGGTGGCTTCATCCACCTTCTGCTGGTGATCGCGTTGATCCTCCTGGTCGTCAACCTGGTCTCCCGACGCCGCAGTGCATTGTGAAGCGGCCTGAGCCGCGGGAGCGTTGATTGGCACCGGCGGCCAAGGGGTCACAAGCCTGGAGATTCGATCTTTCCCCGAGAAGTGATCCCTTTTGCACAGTTTTCTGCCCGCCCCGCAGAGCAATCTGTTCTGGAAGGAGTGCGCCGGTTTGAGCGCAGCCGCAGTGGCTTGCAATGTACTGGACGCAGTCACCGAGTCAAGCCTGGCCACGCTCGCCGGCCGCCTCCTTCTTGGAGAAGCGGCAGATGAACGCCCTGTTGATCTACCCGGAATTTCCTGAGACATTCTGGAGTTTCAAACACGCCCTCAAGTTTTTGGGCAAGCGGGCGGCGCAGCCTCCCCTGGGCCTAATGACAGTGGCGGCGCTGCTGCCGCGCGCGTGGAAGAAGCGGCTGGTAGACACCAACGTGGAGCAATTGAGTGACCGCGAGCTGGCATGGGCTGACGTGGTTCTGTTGAGCGGGATGCACATTCAGAGCGAGTCGCTGCTGGCCATTGTGGAGCGTTGCCGCGAGAGCGGGCTGCGCACCGTGGTGGGTGGGCCCATTGCCAGCAGCGTGCCCGCGGCCAAGCTGAAGGCGGACCACCTGGTGATCGGCGAGGCCGAGAGCCTGATTGCCGATCTGGCGCGGGAGCTGGAAGAGGGAACGGCACGGCCCGTCTATCAGGCCGATGAACGGCCGGAGATGACGGTGAGCCCGCTGCCCGACCTGAGCCTGATCAAGATGAAGCGCTACTCGACGATGACCGTGCAATACTCGCGCGGCTGCCCCTTCAACTGCGAATTCTGCGACATTATCGAGATCTACGGGCGGCGGCCGCGGACCAAGGCCGTTGCTCAGGTGCTGGCGGAGCTGGAGCAGTTGCGCACGGCGGGCTGGCGCGAGTCGGTATTTATTGTGGACGACAATTTCATCGGCAACAAGGGGCGGGCCAAGGAACTGCTGCGGGCGCTCGTCGAGTGGCGCACGCGAGTGGCGGCGGGATTCGACTTCATTACTGAAGCCTCGCTGAACCTGGCCGACGATGCCGAGTTGATGCAGTTGATGAAGGACGCGGGCTTTAAATCCGTCTTCCTGGGCATTGAGACTCCGGATGAGTCGGGCCTGATTGCCAGCAACAAGCTGCAGAACACGCGGCGCAGTTTGTTGGAGAGCGTGGCCAGGATCCAGAGCTACGGGATAGAGGTGATGGGCGGCTTCATCCTGGGCTTCGACACCGATAAGGAAGACATCTTCGACCGCATGGTCGAGTTCATCGAGAAGAGCGGCATTCCCATTGCCATGGTAGGGCTGCTGCAGGCGATGCCGGGGACGCAGCTCTTTCGGCGGCTGCGGCGCGAGGGCAGGATTGTGGACGCGGGCGGCGGCAACAACACCTTTTGCGACCGGCTCAACTTTCTGCCACGCATGGATGCGGCAAAGCTGGTGGAGGGCTATCGCGAGGTGATGAAGAGGATTTACAGCTGCGAGGCCTACTATGAGCGCGTGAAGCTCTACCTGAACCGCGCCCACCCCGAGCCCGAGAAGCTGCCACGGGGGCAGCGTGTGAAGAGTCAATCCCGGCGGCCCACCGAACCTTGGATGACGCGGGCCAACATGCGTGCGCTCGCTCATTCGATCGTGCGGCAA
>Ga0310039_10002612_pt1 | contig 11975 bp, 11 predicted proteins | sample Sb_taG_4_FD_200460 | JGI IMG/M metagenome (GOLD analysis project Ga0310039, IMG submission 200460) | Peat soil microbial communities from Weissenstadt, Germany - Sb_50d_6_BS metaG (v2) (version 2) | ecosystem: Environmental > Terrestrial > Soil > Wetlands > Peat | place: Germany: Weissenstadt... | reverse complement strand
GGCCGGAGTTTTCCCCGTGAGCGCGCTGTGGACGCGCGCTTGATTGTAGTAGCGAGCGAATCGGGCGAGCTTGCGCTGAAGATCGAGTCGGTTCCAGAACCAGAGGTGGTCCAGATACTCTCGCCGGCTGGTGCCGATCAGTGGTTCGACGAACGGGTGAGAGCAGGGCACGAAGGGTACGCTGGGCAATTCGCGGACACCCGAATCGCGGATTGCGACGCTTCATTTCGAGAATCGCCGCGATGAGTTGCTTCGAGGGCCCTTTGGGCCCTGGTCGCTGACGGGCTCGGGGCGTGAATAGGAGTCGGTATTTCCGCTGGATCAGCGCCCGGTGAAAGCGCAGCAGCGTCGACGGCCGGATTCCAATCGCAATCTTGGGGAGGCGATTGGGAGCGACCCAGAAGGCACCGATGCCGAACAGGAGCCGATCCCAGCGCGTGAGTCTCGGAGCTCTTTTGCGCGCTCGGTTGAGGACGATCAGCTGATGTTTCAGAAGGAGTGACTCGGCGATCACCGCACGAACGCCACCGGGTGCAGCGACGCGGACTGAGGTCGACAATAGATGGGCGATGAGAGCGAAGATCTCCATGATTGCGCTGAACATGACCGCCTATCCGAGCGTTCGCAAGCCTGCATGAGGCGCCAGAACCGGTAGAGTTGGAATTCGCCAGAGACAGGCAGCGAGCTGTGAAGCAAAACGGCAGACCGTCAGAAGTGTCGCGCGGCGATGCACATACGCTCAAGGATCTCGGCCCCGCGCGACCGCGTCAGCAGGGCGAGTTTCGTCTGGTCCGAGCGACATTTGATTTTCGGTAATGCGGACGGCAGGATTCGAATCTGCAATGGCCTGATCATAGCCTCAGCTCACCTGTGGATCTGAATCAGCCCCGGCGGCACTTTCTTAGCCGCTGCGCATGCCCGTTTCACCACGTCCGCCACGTGACTTTCATACAGAACGGTAGTGCGCAGCAATGTGTCTCGCTGAGGTGACAGTCGCTAGTTGGCGACGCTGCCTTCAACGCGAACAGCAGCCAGTGCAGCATTGGTCGGACTGAGGCATGCGATTTAGCAACAAACCATGACCCTCGCGACACTGAAACTAAACACGCGCGACCTATCTGAAGTCGAGCTTGCCATCCAATCCTTTCCGGGTGCCTATGGGTCAGTGAACGAAATCGGTGAGTTCAAGCCCAGCGTGGCAGATCTGGGAATGCTGGTTCTATTCGTCCCCACGTCGATGCAGAGCATGTCTGAAATGTGGCAGCGCTGTGGCATTTCCACTGTAGGTAAAAGCTCTTATCCGCAAATGCGCGAAGCAGCGGAGCATACGATTGATATCTATTTCTTCAAGGTGAGAAAGGGGTGGTTTAAGGTCGCATGGGTCGGAAATGTTCTTTTCGGCTTTGGCAACTTGCACATTGGCGCGGGTTCGATAGCCGGACGAACTCAGGCCGCGATGTGGCGGCAGCTCCATGAGTTCATGGACGGCGATGGTCGCCTGTATGACAGCACAGCGGATGCGCTGCGCGGGCTTCCACTTCCGTGAGACCGAACAATATCCGCTTCTTCGGTAGCTGGGCAATATTGCTCATTGTGGGGGTGCTGCTGCTGAAATTCGGCAGCGGCGCGTGGCCTGCGCTTGGAATGCTGATTTTTGGACCGATGGTCATTGCGATATTGCTGATGGGCTGGGGCTACCTTGTCTGGCAGATCATCAAATTGTTCGGCGACGATCCTGCGGGCGAGAGCGTCGGGACATGGGTATTCGTTTCGTTCGCGTTCTTCGTGCTACCGCTGCTGATAGCAATATTGACACATCATGGTCGATGAGCGCCGGCTGAGCGAGCTATCGGCCGACGCGATGTGGTGTGCAAAACATGCCGCTGAGTTACACGGGCAGAGACGCAAGCTTTGTGGCGTGCTGTGAGCGGAACTCCGGCCCATGCGCAGACCATAGACCAGCCTACCGGGCCGCCGAGACTCTATATATCCACACACGGATATTTGTGGTCACTTAGTGTTGTTGACAGGCGTCCCAATTAAACAGAACCGTGAGGGCCGGAACGGCTCCGGAAATAATGACCGGGGTGTGAAACATCACATGCCTGACGCGAATATTCAGCGGCTGTCATTCTGGACCCATTGTTCTGAGTTGGCGTGCGGCGTGCGGCCGTTCGGTGCTGAGGGACTTAGCCGGACGATCCGGATACCTACTTGCGTGGCCAGACTCTGCGTTTCCACGTCTTCTCGGTTGGCTCTGTACCTATCGCTTCTAACTGTCCAAAACCTATACCTTTATGATAGCAATTCCGCATGTAATCGGCCGCAACCAGATCAATGGGTTGTGACGGGTCAACCCAGTGACTGACAAGAGGGTTTTGGATATGTCCGCCAAGCGTGAAATCCGGCGGGTAGCGCTTTACTGCCGTGTGTCTACCGGTGGTCAGTCCACCGAGATGCAAGCCGACGAGCTGCGGCGGATGGCGGACGCGCGGGGCTGGCAGGTGGCGGCCGTAATCGAGGAGAAGATCTCCGGCCGGAAGCTACGACCTGCGCGCGAGCAACTGATCAAAGAGGCTAAGGCCGGTGCCTATGACGCGATCATGGTCTGGAAGCTCGACCGATGGGGTCGCTCTACCGCAGATCTGGTGAGCAGCATCCGCGATCTGGATGAGTCCGGAGTGACGTTTGTCTCACTTAAGGACGGGATCGACCTGAGCACCAGCGCCGGTAGGCTGGTGGCGAATTTCCTTGCGAGTATCGCCGAGTTCGAAGCCGATGGTATTCGCGAACGTGTCACTGCCGGTCTGAGGCACGCGCAGCGCCACGGCACCCGGTCGGGCAGGCCGATTGGCAGGCCAGCGACCGTTGCTCAGCGCAGCACCGAGATTCGCGCTCTGGCGAACGCAGGTGCATCCATTGCCGAGATCGGCCGCAAGCTGGGAATTGGCTACGGCTCCGCACATCGCGTTGTCAGCGCGATCCCCGTGCGCCACAAATAGGGGCTCGGTACACCTTCAGCAGGTCATTGCGGCAATGCCGCGCGCTCGGGCCACCGGCCCACGGGCAGGTTTCGCCAATTGCAGTCAGTCGCGGTCCCGAAATGCCTGCCGCGAAGCAGACGCTCCCAAACGGCGGTAGACGGCGTGCTACGATCCGGGCGGCGTGGGATTGAGGGGGAACTCACCGCCGCAGCGCGCGACGCCGGGTGAGTCGGCAGCGACACGAATGACGAGCGCACAACAATGATATTCGAAGCAGTGGCCACCGGCGGCTGCCGGTCCTATGTCATCGGCTGCGAGGAGACCTGCGCCGCGGCGCTGATCGACCCGGAGCTCAGCCAGATCGACCGCTACATCGCGCTTGCCGCAAGGGATGGTCTGCGCATCCGATATCTCATCGACACCCATACGCACGCGGATCATTTCTCGGCGACCCAGCAGCTCGCGCGCCAGCTCGATGTGCCGGTGGTCATGCATCGCTCCAGCCCGGCACCATTCGTCGACCTGCGCCTGCAGGGCGGCGAAATGCTGATCGTGGGCCGGCTGAGGCTGCAGGCCCTCCACACACCCGGCCATACGCGCGATTCGATGTGCCTGTGCGTCCAAGAGCGCGTGTTCACCGGTGACACGCTGCTCATCGGAGGAACGGGGCGCACCGACCTGCCAAGTGGTGACGCGGGAGCACTCTATGAGAGTCTGTTCGAGGGCGTACTGAGGCTCGATCCGGCAGTGAAAGTCTTTCCGGCGCACGAATACAAGGGACGCTCTCACTCGACCATCGGCCAGGAGCTGGCGGAGAACCCGAGGCTGCAGAAACGCGACCGTGACGCTTTCATCGAGATGATGCAAAACCTCAATCTCACGATGCCCACGCACGTGACCGAGGCACTGCGCACGAACATGAGCGGCGGCAAGACGGTGGCTCAGATGCTTGCCGAAGCCGCAGCGACCGTGCCGTTCATGTCGCTAGTCGAACTGAAGGCCTGCCTTGAATCCCGAAAGGATGAGCTGGTCGTGCTCGATGTGCGCGAGCGCGACGCTTTTGAAGAGGGCCATATCCCGGGGGCGCGGCTACTGCCGCGCGGCCAGCTAGAGCTGCGCGTCAACGAGGAGCTGGCTGATCCGACCAGGAGGATTCTTGCTTATTGCGAATTCGGCCGCGTCTCGACGCTGGCGACAGCGACATTGCGCCAGATGGGATTCCAGGGCGCCGTGGCGCTGGACGGCGGCATGAAGGCGTGGCGCGACGCAGGCTACATTGTGAAGGCGGGCAAAGACCCGTAAGCGCCGCCAGCAGGCGGCCCGTGCAACGGTCGTGTTGCGTCCAATGCGGTGCACGTCCCCCCGATTCACGATTAATGTGGTTCCTGCTGGATGTTGTCGGGTTGTTCTGAATTAATGTGGTCCTGAAACGGCGGATGTTATCGGTCCCGATGGTTTACGTTCTCGGGCCGCTACAGCTATGCGACTACGCCCGCTGTCGGCTAATACCGGAAGGTCAGTAGTTTGGAATACCTTCTCGGAAGCTGCCGTTCATATGGGCGAACACGCGCGGGCGATGCGGCAATGCACAAGCAACACAATTCGCGTTCTAATTAGAAATGCAAATGTCTTGAGAGTACAAGGCAAAAAAATACAAATAAAAGATTAGAAGCGGCTGTTTCCAGAACGCCCTATAATTCGCTCGGCACTGGTCGTTGCAGCGACACTCGCATGCGCTCGTCCTTGCCGAGCGCAGGAAGCGGATTAGTAGCTGAGGGGGGCAGTGCACCGCCGTGCTTCCGCCGACTGCCCTGGCTTTCAAGGAGCTGATGTGCGAAGCGTTTTGATACCGCTGGCCGAAGGTTTCGAAGAACTGGAAGCGGTTAGCATCATCGATGTGCTGCGCCGGGCCGGGATCAAGGTCGTCGCCGCCGGCCTGCGCTCGGGTCCGGTGAAGGGCTCCCGCGACACCGTGGTCGTCCCGGATGCGGCGCTGGACGACGTCCTGGATCACGATTTCGACATGCTGGTCCTGCCGGGGGGGATGCCTGGCGTCAAGAACCTGCGCGAGGACTCGCGGATCAGGAAACTCCTGGACCGTTACACGCAGAGGGACCGTTGCACCGCTGCCATATGCGCTGCTCCGTCTGTGCTTGCGGCTTATGGCCATCTGGCCGGCAAGAATGCAACCAGCAATCCGAAATTCAAGGAGCAGGTTGCCATCGAGGGCGTGCGCTATCACGAAGACCCGGTAGTGACCGATGGCAATATCGTCACCTCCAGGGGTCCGGGCACGTCCATCGCGTTCGCACTGGCGCTGGTCGAAAGACTCGCGGGCAGAGCGAAGCGCGACGAGGTTGAGGCCGGCCTTGTGCTGATCCACTAAGAAGATTGAATGGAACACCGCCTTGGATGCATGTCGCCGCCGAGTTGGGCAAGAAAAGTGCGCCCGCTCACGAGCGTAGGCCGCGGTAACTGCGGCCATTAAGCACACGCTTGCTGACACCGCGCATTTCACTTCGACCACCGCGCGACACGGACGCACAATCGATTTTCGAATGCTATGCGTCGGACCCGAATGTCACTCGCTTTGTCCATTGGCCGAGGCACTCCAGCATTGACGATACAAGGGCCTTTCTAGCCTTCTCGTCGGCCGAGTGGGTGAAATGGCCGGCGGGACCACTTTTGATCGAATCGCGCGAAGATGGCAGATTGCTGGGGTCGACTGGTCTCAACTTCGAGTGCTCCGACGTCGCATCAACCGGATACGTACTCGCACAAAGGGAATGGGGAGTCGGATTCGCATCGGAGGCCCTCCGAGCGATGGTCGCGCTCGCGGATTCGCTGGAAGTACGCCGACTATATGCCCATTGCCATTCGCGACACGCAGCCTCAATTCGGGTCCTCAAAAAGTGCGGATTTGAATTTGATGCGCTCTTGGAGAAGCATTCGGTCTTCCCCAATCTTGAGGACGCAGCGCCTCAAGATGTTCACCGCTACGTGCATCCATCTTACGCAATAGCCCGGCCTCGGTCGCATGAATTCAGCCGTAATGGAAGGACGACGCGCAGTCTTCAGTGATTTTGGATCGCCCGATAGTTGCCGTTCGTGAAGGCCCGCAAGGGTTAAGGGTCAACAGCGGGCATGGCGGCCCAACGCGATGTCATGTGCGACCACTTTTCGCAATCGGTCGGCGTAATGTTACCGCTCTTTGCGTAGTCCCCTTCTACTATCTTTTGCGGGTGACGTGCTTATTTCAGCCAGCTGGCGATCGCCGCAACATCCCACTCTCGGATGATGGGCGGGTTGACGTTGAAGTCGCAGTAACGAATCCAGGTGGGCCGCACGCGCCAGTACACAAGACCCGGCCAAGTCAGGCGAGTGGGGCCGTCGGGGTAACGAGTGAAATAGTAGGCCTGAACATCGGGCAACTCCGCCTCATTGGGGATCTCGGCAATGCCTTCGTATTGCACGGAGCGCTCGTGCTCACCGCCGATAACGAAGACGATGCGGGGATTCTTTACGGGGTTTTGATGCTTGCGCGACTGGGTCACGGTGTCGAACAGAAGTTCCCAGCGGTTCGTGACGGCGACGCGGATCACTGCCGCCTGGGGGGCATTTTGGGGCGTGACACTCGCCTCGATCGCTCAAGGCTGGGCACGCATATAGGACAGCAGCTGGGTTGGCGTGAGGGGCTGATGATGTTCGCTCATAGGAGTCATTATGCCCGATGGTTTACCTTACCGGATCCACGTCAGTTCCGACATTGGTCCACGCAAAGCTGCCGTTGACGATCGGCCGGAGTGGGTCACTGCGGAAGTTCAGGCCGGGGAGCCGCGCATCGGCCGCCGACAGGCACGGGTTCGGCCAAACCCTGTGAGACACAGAAATAAGGCCCGTTTGATAGTCGTCACGCGTTGCTGAACTGGATCAGCCATGCTTTTTCGGCTCCCTGCTGGTAAGCCCGCCAAGACCGAAGCCAGTTCCGACCGGGCCCAAATTGGGTAGGCCGTGTTTTCCCGGCAACGGTTTTCGCTTAGACAGCTCTGCGCGCTCCGAGTCCGTCGCCTCGCGGCCCTTGATCTCCTCGAAGCGCTTCAAGATGATGTTCTCGGCCTCTTGCCGCTTCAATTTTTCTTCGGACATGCCAGGGAGGCACATTCAGCGGCGCCCGAATGCTTAGGGCGATGACGAGGCTTTATCTGGTGAGTAGACTGGCCGGAATTGAGTCAGCAAGCGCAGTGGCCGCGTTTTCCATTGGGGTTGTGGCCATCGGCGCGGGGCAGATTGAATATGGCGATGTCATGATCTTCGCGGGCCGCTCGACGATACTGATTTTCGCTGCCGTCTTGTCCGTCTGCGGCGCGTCCGAAGCGCCTTCCGGATCGGAACCGCAGGCGGTACCGCAAGCGCTCTGCGACACACTGGTACAAACGATGAAGCGGGGTCCGGCCCTGGACTTTGCCGCCCGCGTGAAGGCCCTCGAGCCGGAAGTGCGCCGCGATTATGATCTGCCGCTCATGACCCGCCTGGTCGTGGGTCCGCCGTGGCGAAGCATGAGTCCGGATGAGCAGCAGGCTCTCGTGGCGGCCTTCAGCGACTACAGCATCGCCGTCTACGCCAGTCGCTTTAGAAACTACTTGGGAGAGCGTTTTGTCGTGGACCCGGTCACGGCCAAGCTCCCGAGCGGCGATGTCATCGTGCACACGAAGCTCCTGCCTCATGACGGGGATCCGGTGGAGCTCGACTACCTGGTGCGCGCAGAACCCGAAGGATGGCGGATCATCGACGTTCTTCTGAGCGGCACGATCAGCGAAATGGCAGAGCGGCGTTCGGAATACTCCTCTGCCCTGCGCGACGGGGGCGTCGCAGCCCTGATTCGTCTGCTGCGGCAGAAGACGGCCCAACTCGCCGGCTAGTTAATGGCTTGCGGGCACCGGATCGCCCGGGTCGTTGTAAAGATCCTCCACCTTGGGCGCCGGAGGCGGTTCGCCATGCCGTAAGTCGGCGGCGCGATTTTGACGATAGAGGCTGCGCATGGCCGCGTAAAAATCGACCGTCTCGCGCTGGATTTCGTCCAACGAATCGATGTTGCGCGAGCGTTCATCGATTCCATTGATCGCCGCCTCGGAAACGCTGAGGCTGGTCTTATAATTGAAGCGCGGCGTCAAGTAGAGAAAAGGGTTCGTGAAAAGATCCGCGCCCATGCCAAATGCATCCCGTGGGTTCGAGGGTCCCATCACCGGCAGCACAAGATACGGCCCCTCATGAACGCCCCAGACATAGAGCGTCTGCCCGAAATCACCGATCTGCTGCTTAAGGCCATGCCGACCGGCGAAGTCCATCACCCCAGCCAGGCCGAGCGTGCTGTCGGCCACGAAGCGGCCCACTGTCGTGCCGGCGCGCTTGAACTCGCCTTGCAAGAGGTTGTTGACCAGGACAATCGGCTCATGGAGGTTCCTTATAAAATTGCGAATTCCGTCGCGCCCGGCGCGCGGGATCGCCCGACGGTAGCCTTTGGCGATCGGCTTCAACACGATCCGGTCGACGCGCAGATTGAATGCGAAAGTCTTCCGATTGAGAGGCTCCAGCGGGTCGTTCGCCGCCTTGAAGGCGGCGAGGGCGTCAGGATCCCGGGGCGGCGTGGCGCATCCGGCAAAAACGAGCAGCAAAGCGCCACAAGGAAGCAGCAGCCTGGAGTGTCTCATGCCCGGTCCGCGGTCTGGGGCAAGTTCGGCGAAGCCCCCAAGAGCGCGGGCAGGACAAAGAGCGTGCAGACCAGCGTGTAGAACAAGCCAATGCTCAGCAGTTTTCCCATGTCAGCCATTCCCGGTGATTTGGAAAGCGCTAGGCTCCCAAAGGCCGTCCCGGTGGTGAGTGCGCTGAAGACGACGGCGCGCGCGGTAGGTGAGCGCAGGAGATAGAGCTCACCGGCGCGCCATCTCAATACGAAGTAGATGTCGAAGGCGACACCGATGCCGAGCAGCAGTGGTAGCGTGACGATGTTTGCGAAATTGAGCGCTATCCCGGCGGCAGCGCTGGTGGCCAACGTGAAGAGTCCGGCCAAGAGCAGCGGGCCCAGCACTGCCGCCAGGTCTCGGATGTTCCGCAGCACAAGGGCCAGAAGCAGCGTAATGGCCGTCGTGGCGATACACCCGGCGATGGTGAAGGCGCGGATCACAGTCCGGGCGGACTCCTGAATCCCAATCGGCAGGCCCGCAGCATTCGGCGCCTCGCGCTGCACTGCTGCGACGAATTTCCGCAGAACGCTCGGATCACGGGCGTCACCCTTGGGGAAAACCTGGATGCGATAGCGTCCGTCGCCGGCGACCCAGTCCCGCTTGAGCTCGGACGGAATTATGTCGAGCGACACCGCGCTGGCCTGGAGCGCCAGACGCATGTCCTCGAGCCTGCGTGGGATGCCTTGGGACAGGTTGGCATCGAGCAGGGGGACGATCCCTTCGCCCCGAGCTGCGGCGCGACCCAACGCGGCGGCCAGTTCTGTCGATGTGCGGTCCCCGCGGGCAGCGAGTTTCCCGGCGTCGTCAGCGCACCGGGAGGCCGCGTCGAGGATTTCGCGGGCGCTGGGCGCGGGCTTGACCGAAAGCGGTGCAAGCGTCGGCGCCAGCAGGTCCCCCGCGTCGGCCAAGATCTCGAGCTTGGCCGACTGGTCCTCGGGAATGAAACTGCCTATCCAGATGGCTTCACTGACTTGTGGCAATGACCCGAGGCGCCGCGCCTGCTCGGCCACGGCGGAAGCGCCGGTCAGCACATCGAGCGTGTACGGCGTGGTGTCGGGGCTCTTCATCAAGTCGAACAGCGTTTGCACGGATTCCGACCTGGGATTTTCCAGATTGATCGGATCGAAATCGAAACGCAGCCTTGGCAACGCGGCAGCGGATGCCGCGGCTGCGACTGCGGCGACGGCCATGACCCAACTCCGACGACGGATCAGAAACCGGTCAAGCGGCGCAGCGCAAGCGAAACCGCCGGCTTCCTTGAACCCACCCGACCGAAACAGCCCTAAGAGCGCCGGCAGCAGCGTCAGATTGAATGCCAGGGCAATGAGCATGCCAGCGCCGGCGATGAGCCCGAGATCGGACACGCCGCGGTAATCGCTGGGAACAAGCGATAGAAAAGCCACGGCGGTGGCCGCGCCCGCGACCACCAACGGAGGGCCCACGCCCGCAGCCGTCCGCCGAAATGCGTCTGCAGAGTTCGTGCCCGCTGCGTGCTCGGCCGCGTACCGGACGCTGAATTGAATCCCGAAATCGATTGCGATGCCGATAAACAACGGCGCAAAAGCAACGGAAATCGGATTGAAGCGGCCAACAACGGCGACGGCGAAGCCGACGCAGGCGACCAATCCGGCAGCGAGAGTGATGAGGATCGCTGCGACGGCGCGCGGTGAGCGGACCGCCAGAAACAGCCAGAACACCAACAGGCCAAGTGCGCCGGCCGCGGCGATCCCGGCTCCTTCCTCGAGGGCCGAGAGCTGATCGTCCGAGAGCGCAACCGGTCCGCTAACGCGTACCCGCACCCCGCGCGCGGGCACAAAGCCTTCCGCCTGCGCGGCGGCGCGGACCGCCTCGATCGCGCGCCGGCCCGGCTCCACTACCCTGTAATTGAGCGTCGGCCGCGCGAGCACAAGCCGGCGCAGCTCCCGGGGAAGCGGTCTTCTGTCGCTGAGGAGATTCTGCCAGGAAAGCGGCTGGTAGCCGCCGTCGAGGGTTACCTCGACAGCGCGGGCTACCGCTCGGAAGGGCCGATCGAGCGCGTCGATGGCGACCTCGCCATGCAGCGGTCCCTGTGCGAACAGATCGAGTGCATTGAATACACCCCGCGGGCTTGGGTCCGCCGCCAGCGTGCCGAGCATGGGCTGCGCAGCGATCATTTCGTCGGCGAATTTCTGGACCTCCGCGCGAGGAAGGAACAACAGCCCGTTTTTTCGAAAGAACACGCCGCCGTCCGGCTGACGCACATCCTGAAACAGATCAGGGTTTGCGGCCAAACGGCGCGCCAGGATGGCCGCGGCGTCCTCGGCTTGATCGGGCGTGGTGCCGTCGATGACGACGGCAAGCAGCTCGGCGTTCTGCGGAAACGCGCGGTCCAACTCTGCGGCGGCACGCCGCCAGGGAAGGTCCGGCGAGAACAGCCTATCGGTTTCCGTGTCGATGCCGATGTGCCTCGCCGCCAGATAGCCGATCACCGCCACCCCTGCAAGAATCAGGATCGACAGGGCTATGGCATGACGATAGCTGGCCTGCACCAGCCGGGTCACGAGTGCGATCAATCTCGAATCAGAATTCATGCTCCGAAATATTTGACCTTGTATATCTGCATGGACGATACATTCTATCGATAGATATAGGCTACAAAGCTGCAAGCCTCGGCACTAATCTCGCTGGCCATGAGACATCGGCAACACACCTGGGTGCTGCTGCTGGCGACCGGCGAAACCGCACCTCTCGCATGTCAGAGCGTTGGACCAAGAAGCGATTCGGTGCCGAAACAATTCAGCTCCGTGGATGGCACTCACTCGCTGCTCGAGAATGCGATTGAGCGGGCGAGCGGGATAGTGTCACGTGAGCGGATCTGCGTCACTGTTGGCGCTGTGCATAGACGCTATTGGGGGGTGACGTACTTTTGTTGCTGAGAGTAGCGCTTGTAATAAATCATCCCTATAGAATCAGCGAGATGCGTGGCCGCAGTTCGTCAGCAAGCGAGAAAACACGCGGCTCGCTCATCGCTCAGGCAAATCAACGGGATTCGAGGTCCTTCTCCGCGGTGCGGAGGAGAAACCGGGACTCTCTGCACGAAAGGTACGTGCACCTGTCCATGGCGAATTGCTAATGAAGCGGCGACCGGTGTGTGGAAAAGGCCAAGACAGTGTGCTTGGCAGGAGAACTGCCGTAGCAGGGCGATTCGGGGCGCAGCACGGCCTCGCTGTGCGGCCGGAGTTTTCCCCGTGAGCGCGCTGTGGACGCGCGC
>Ga0310039_10002607_pt1 | contig 11990 bp, 12 predicted proteins | sample Sb_taG_4_FD_200460 | JGI IMG/M metagenome (GOLD analysis project Ga0310039, IMG submission 200460) | Peat soil microbial communities from Weissenstadt, Germany - Sb_50d_6_BS metaG (v2) (version 2) | ecosystem: Environmental > Terrestrial > Soil > Wetlands > Peat | place: Germany: Weissenstadt... | reverse complement strand
AACGAGTGTCTGACCGAAGCCTTCGCCATCGCCATCGACGAGTGTGACGCCGTCTTCCTGTCGATCGACATCGATGTCGTCGACCCCGGCTTCGCCCCCGGCACGGGCACGCCGGAGCCGGGCGGGTTCTCGGGCCGCCAGCTCCTCGACGCCGTGCGACGGGCCGCCATGGAGCTTCCGGTGGCGGGCATTGACGTTGTGGAAGTGTCGCCTCCCTACGACCACGCCGAGGTCACGGCGTACCTGGCCAACCGCGTGGTCCTGGAGGCTCTGTCGGGGATCGCCTGGCGCCGGCGCGCCGGGACCGGGACATCCACCCGCCGGGCCGAGGACCCTCTGCTCGAAGGGCGCTGAGCGTCGGGGGTCCGGATCAGGCCATCGTCGCCAGGATCTCCTCCACCATGGCCAGCGTGGTCCCGGGGTGGAGGAAGGCCAGCCGGACGACGGGCTCGCCCTCCCACGAGGTGGGCGTGACGAATCCGATCTGTCGGGCCAGGAGATCCACCGACCACGCGTCGTAATCCTGTGCCACCCAACCCGTGCGACGGAAGAGGACGATGGACAGCTCGGGATCACAGACGAGCTCGAGATGCGGTGACCGGCTGATGAGCTCGGCGCTGCGCCAGGCCGTGGTGAGCACGGTCTCGACCGCGTCGCGATACGCACCGACGCCATGCACGGCGAGAGAGAACCACAACGGCAGCCCACGGGCCCGCCTGGTCAGGTGCACGGCGTAGTCGCTGGGATTCCAGGCCGGGTTGTCGTCATCGTGGATGACGTCGAGATACGAGGCCTGCTGGGTGTGCACCGCCTTGGCCAGCGCCGGCTCCCGATACACGAGGGCGGCACAGTCGAAGGGCGCGTAGAGCCACTTGTGGGGGTCGATGACGACCGAGTCCGCGTACTCGATGCCCGCATACCGGTCCCGCACCAGCGGGGTGAACAGCCCGACCCCGCCGTAGGCGGCGTCGACGTGGAACCACAGGGAGCGCTCGCGAGCGATGGAGCTGATCCCCTTCAGGTCGTCGATGATCCCCGCGTTCGTCGTTCCCGCCGTGGCGACCACCCCGACGACGTCGTCGGCATCCCCGCCGAGGCCTTCGAGCGCCGCGTGCAAGGCCCCTCCGGTGAGGCGGTGGCTCACCGAGGGCACCACGAAAGGCTCGACGCCCAGGATCCTCAACGCCTTTTCGACCGAAGCGTGCGCCTCCTCGCTGACGGCGATACGCGGGCGGCGCGCCGCGGCGTGACGGCGCAGTACCGCTGTGTCGCGCGCCACCACCAGGGCGGACAGATTGGCGATCGACCCTCCCGACACGAAGCACCCTCCTGCCCCCGAAGGGAGCCCGGCCAGGGCGGCCAGGAACCCCAGCACCTGGTTCTCCGCCGCCACGGCCCCCGCCGCCTCCAGCCACGACGTCCCCGCCAACGAGGAGCACGACACGATCATGTCGAACAGCAGTGCGGCCTTGGTCGGTGCCGCGGGGATGAACGACAAGAAACGCGGACTGTCGCAGGAGATCACTGCTGTGGCCAGGTGGTCGACGAACAAGCCGAGCACGGTGTCGGGATCGTTCCCCGACTCCCCGATCAATCCCGACAACACGTCGTCGAAGGACTCACGAGCTCCACCGAAGTCGAGTGGCACGGGGTCGAGCGCCAGTCGCCGGCGGCAGTAGTCGAAGACCAACTCCACCATGTGCTCGTCCAGCACGAACATGGGATTCGCCATCACCAGCCTCCGGCAACAGGATCGCACCCTGGCGGCCACCCAGGGGCGACCCACGGGCCGTCGAGTGACCAGGTGACCCCTGGTTGGACCTGTCGTCTGCTCACACCAGGCATGCGGACGTGGCAGCGTGTGGGCATGGACCTCCCCGTGATGCCGCCGGTCGCCCCCATGCTCGCCAAGTTGGCCCGGGAGCTCCCCGCCGCATCAGGCATGCTGTACGAGCCCAAGTGGGACGGGTTCCGCTGCGTGGTGTTCCGAGACGGTCCCGAGGTGGAGCTCGGCAGCCGTAACGAGCGCCCCCTTACCCGGTACTTCCCCGAGCTGGTCGAACCGATTCAGCGGTACTTCCCGACGCGCGCCGTCGTCGACGGCGAAATCGTGATCGCCGGCGCGCTCGGCCTGGACTTCGACGCCCTCCTGCAACGCATCCACCCGGCCGCTTCGCGAGTCGCCCTGTTGGCCGAGTCGACCCCGGCGTCCTTCGTCGCCTTCGACCTCCTGGCGCTCGACCGGCGCGACCTTCGGGACGAGCCCTTTGCGGTGCGGCGCGCCCTCCTGGAAGAGGCGCTCGGCGACAGCGCCGCGCCGATACACCTCACGCCGTCGACGACCGATCCCGACGTCGCCACGGACTGGTTCTCGCGCTTCGAGGGTGCGGGGCTTGACGGCGTGGTGGCCAAGCGTCCGGACCTGGGCTACCGCGAGGGCGAGCGCGTCATGATCAAGGTCAAGCACGAGCGAACCGCCGACTGCGTCGTGGCCGGGTTCCGCTGGCACAAGTCCGGCGGAGTGGTGGGATCGATGCTCCTCGGCCTCTACGACGGCAACGGTGTGTTGCACCACGTGGGGGTGACGGCTTCGTTCACGGCGGCGCGTCGGCGTGAGCTCGTCGAGGAATTGGCGTCGTACCGAATGCCCAGCTTGGAGGACCATCCATGGGCGGGATGGGCGCAACTCGAACACGACGCCGCCCAGGCCGGGCGTAGACCGGGCGCGCCCTCACGGTGGAACGCCGGCAAGGACCTCGGCTGGGAACCCCTTCGTCCCGCCCTCGTGTGTGAGGTGGCCTACGACCACCTGCAAGGTGACCGGTTCCGCCACGCCACCACCTTCCGCCGATGGCGTCCGGACCGCCGACCTGAGTCCTGCACCTATGCCCAGTTGGACACCGTCGTGCCGGCGGAGCTCGATTCCGTGTTTCGTGCGTGACCTCGGCGCGGCCGGCCCCTGTGCCGGGCCTCAGGGCTCCTGACGCCGCGATCGGCTCGGTGCCGCCCGGTGGGGCTCGCCTCGCTGCTTGGCGAAGTGGGGCGGCCACGGCGCATCACCGAGACCCTCGGCCTCGTCACGGTAGGAGAGCTCGAGGAGAGGGCCAAGATCATGGCGGGCCTCGTCGATGGCCGCCGCCGGGTCACCTCGGGTCGCGAAACGGCCGGGCACCGTGGCGATCGTGAGGTCCCCGGGGTCGACGTCGGGCACTTCGTCCCACTCGACCGGACACGACACACGCGCCTCGGGATTGGCCCGAACCGAGTATGCCGATGCCACGGTCCGGTCCCGTGCGTTCTGGTTGTAGTCGACGAAGACGCGATCACCGCGCTGCTCCTTCCACCACGCCGAGGTGGCGGTGTCAGGAAGCCGGCGCTCCAGCTCGCGAGCCAGTGCCAGTGCCGCCCGACGGACCTCGGTGAAGCTCCACCGCGGTTCGATGGGAACGTTGACGTGCATGCCCCGGGAACCCGAGGTCTTGGGGAACCCGACCAGGGCGTGCTCCTCGAGCACCGCACGAGCCTCGAGCGCCACGCGGCGCACCATGTCGAACGAGACGTTGGGTTGCGGGTCGAGATCGACACGAAGCTCGTCCGGGTGCTCGGTGTCGCCTCTTCTCACCGGCCACGGATTGAGATCGAGACATCCCAGGTTGACTGCCCACAGGATGTGGGCCACGTCGACGGGGCACAGCTCCTCGGCACTGCGCCCGCTCGGGAAGGTCACCGTCACCGTTTCGAGCCACGGGGGTCGACTGGCCGGCACCCGCTTCTGATAGAAGAACGGGCCCTCGGCGCCGTCGGGATAGCGCTTGAGCACCGTGGGTCGCTCTCGCACACCTCGCAAGGCACCGGGTCCCACCGCGTAGTAATAGCGGACGAGGTCGAGCTTGGTCTCTCCCCGGGCCGAGAAGAAGACCTTGTCCGGGTTGGAGACCTTCACGGCACGACCGTCGACCTCCACGACAACAGCAGGAACCCCCGGAGCCATCTGTCGATGGTGACACGGATCCGCGACCTGGACGAGGTTGCGGTGGGCGCCCCCCCACACTGGGATCGATAGCCTCGATCGCGTGGATCCTGTCGTGGCGCTCCGGCGCATCGCCTACCTGCTCGAGACAGACCGGGCCGAGTCCTACAAGGTGCGTGCCTTCCGGCGCGCGGCGGCGACGGCGAGCGAGATGGACCCCGAGCTCCTGGCCCGGCGCGCCTCGACGGGCCGGCTCACCGACCTCCCCGGTGTGGGCGACACCACGGCCCGGGTGATCGCCGAGGCCGTCGCGGGCGAGACACCGGCCTATCTCCGACAACTCGAGGAGCAGGAGCGCCTTAGCCTCACCGGTCGCGCCGCTGAGCTCCGGGGGCTGCTGCGGGGAGACTGTCACAGCCATTCGGACTGGTCCGACGGCGGGAGCCCGATCGCAGAGATGGCCGAAGCCGCGGCCGCTCTCGGTCACGAGTATCTGGCGCTCACCGACCACAGCCCCCGTCTCACCGTCGCGCACGGTCTCGACGCGGAACGGCTCCAACGCCAGCTCGAGGTTGTCGAGACGTTGAACGCGGACCTCGCTCCGTTCCGCATCCTGAGCGGCATCGAGGTGGACATCCTCGAGGACGGCTCACTCGACCAGGATCCGGCACTGCTGGCCAAACTCGACATCGTGGTGGCGAGCGTGCACTCGAAGCTCAAGATGGACCCTGCCCAGATGACGCGCCGGATGGTGGCCGCCATCGAGAGCCCGCACACCGACATCCTGGGTCACTGCACCGGCCGGATCGTCGTGGGACGGGGACGCCCGGAGTCGCGCTTCGACCACGCCGCGGTGCTCGACGCGTGTGCCCGTACCGGCACGGCCGTCGAGATCAACTCTCGACCCGAGCGCCTCGATCCGCCCGACGCCCTGCTGCGAGCCGCCACTGCGGCAGGGTGCCTGGTTTCGATCGACACCGACGCACACGCACCCGGACAGCTCGAGTGGTTGGGGAACGGGTGCGAGAAGGCGGCCGACGCCGAGGTGCAGCCCGAGGGCATCGTCAACACCTGGCCCCGGGCACAACTCCTCGAGTGGGCGTCGGGACACAGCGCGGCGGACTGACCCGCTGTCGACGCCGCCCGCTGCCTGCCGATGCCGGTGTCCCTCGGTCCCCGGTTCGTGAGGTTCAGGCGGGCCCGGAGGGGACGGGGGGATCGGACTCCCCCTGGTGCGGGTGGCGCCGGACGATGACCTCGGACCGTTCGGGGTGCTCCGGGTCGAGGTGCACCTCGGGAAAATCGTCGCCGGGAGGATCACCGCCGGCGTCGGCGACGATCACGATCTCGTCGTCGTGGCGGCCGTAGATGGCTTCGTGCAGCCCGAGCATGGCCGCTCCGAGCAAGCCGGCGGGACGCCGCCTGCTCCAGTGACGCGAGCCGACGGGGGAGGACGCCACATCGCCGCCGGAATCGTCGGTGGCCTCGAGCCACGCGATCCACTCCTCGTCGGTCCAGGACTCGGCGTCCTCGGGGGGACCGTCAGAACCACGCCGCTCCTGTCCGTCCATCGGCTCCACGGTAGCGGGAGGGTGGACACAACAGACCCCCACCCATGCGCCAGGGTCACGCCCGTCGATCGACAGGCGGCCGCGCCATGCGGACTATGCGGGGGCGGGGCCCTCGGGAGGAAACCGGGGGGGAGACCAGTCGGGCGGGCGCGTCTCGTCGTCCTGTTGCCGCCACACCGACTCGGCGCGGTGGAGCACTTCGCGCAGGGGCAGGCCGCCACGGGCCGCGGCACGCGCCGCATCGCTCTGCTCGACCTTGACACGTCCCGGACTGACCTTCACCGACACGAGCGCGCCGTCGACCTCGACCTGGTCGATCACCCGAGCAGCAGGCCAGCGTTGCAGGAGCGCTCCCCGTGCTCCGAGACTCCCGGTCTCCGCCAGGAGCGTGGCCCGCACGACCTCGGTGAGAGCCGGATCCACGAGGACGCTCACGATGTGCCCCGGGCGCCCCTTCTTCATGACGATCGGAGTGATCCAGGCGTCATAGGCCCCGGCCCCGAGGAGAACCTCGACGGCGTGGGCCAGGACCTCCCCGGTGGCATCGTCGAGGTTGGTCTCGAGCAACATGACCGGTTGCCCGGGGGACTCGGCGGCGGCCAAGGACTCGCCCACCACCACCTCGGTGCAATTGGGAAGGCCGTCGATCTCGTGTGCCCCCGCACCGAAGCCCGAGGAGGCGATCCGCATGGGCGGCAACGGCCCGAATCTCGTCGCCATGGTCGCCACGATGGCAGCCCCTGTCGGTGTGGTGAGCTCGACCGCCACGTCCCGGCCCCATGTCGGGACCCCCTGCAGCAACCGGACCACGGCCGGAGCCGGATTGGGCAGGAACCCGTGGGCGCTGCGGACGGTGCCCAAACCCGTCGCCACGGGCGACGACATGACATCGTCGACACCGAGGACCTCCAACGCGGCGGCTGTTCCCACCACGTCGATCACGGTGTCGTGTGACCCGACCTCATGGAAATGGACCTGCTGGGCTGGTCGGCGATGCAACCGCCCCTCGACCTCGGCCAGCGCGGCGAACGTCGCCAGTGCCCGCCGGGCCACCCGGTCCGGTAGGCGCGCCTCTTCCACGAGTCCCACGATGTGGGCGTAGGTGCGCACGACGACGTCGTCGGTCGTCTCGATCACAGCGTGCGTGGCGGCGATGCCGGCACGGAGCACGGGCTCGGCCCGGAGGTTCCATCCACCCAGGGGCAGGCGGTCCAGGAGGGCAAGCACCTCCGAGAGATCGGCGCCCGCGTCGAGCAGGCTGCCCAACGCCATGTCGCCGGCGACGCCTGCGAAGCAGTGGAACCAGGCGATCGTGGTCGGCTTCCCTGGCCCAGCCTCGCCACGAGCCGACGATCGGGGTGCGTCGTCGTGACTCTCGGGCGCGGCGCTCATGGGAGCATCCGGGCGACGGCGCAGGCGGCGCCGAACCCGTTGTCGATCCCGACGACAGTGAGCCCCGAGGCGCACGACGCGTGCATCGCCAGCAGGGCGGTGATCCCGTCGAGCGCCGCTCCGTAGCCCGTCGACGCGGGAACCGCCACGACCGGAGCGGAGGTGATGCCGGCCACCAAACTGGCGAGCGCACCTTCCATCCCGGCCACCACCACTACGGCATCGGCACCGGCCACGTCGTCGGCCGAGGCCAGGAGGCGGTGCACACCGGCCACCCCACAGTCGGCCACGAGCACGGGAGCGAACCCGAAGGCGTGCAGCACGGCCAGGCACTCCTCGGCCACTGGGAGGTCGGCCGTGCCGGCCGTGACGACCACAACCCTGCCGGTGCGAGCCGGGGCGGGCCGCCAACACACCGTGGCCAGCGTCCCCAGGGCGGTGACCTGTCCCCCGGGCGCGGCCTCCAGGGAGGCGGTGACCTGTTCGGCATCGGCGCGGGTGAGCAAGACCGGGGTCCCTCCGGGCTCGGCCAGCAGCTCGACGACGATCTCCGCGCACTGGCGGGGTGTCTTTCCCGGCGCGTACACAGCCTCGCCGGCGTGCTGGCGCAGCGCGCGGTGGTGGTCGACCCGGGCGAACCCGAGGTCGACGAAGGGGAGCCGGCGCAGCCGGGCGACGGCGTCGTCGGGACCGAGCACTCCGGAACGGACGTCGTCGAGCAGCTGGCGCAGGGCGGGCTCGTCCATGGGTGCCCACTATCCTGCCGCACATGGATGCGGCCGCCATCCCCGGTGCCGAGGGGGCGAAAACCATCGCCTTCCTCGGTCCTGCCGGGACCTTCACCGAGGAGGCCCTGTTCTCGCAGCCTGACTACGCATCCGCCGAGCACGTCGCGGCGACGACCATCGCCGAGGCCCTCGAAGCGGTGGGGAGCGGACAGGCGTCTCTGGCCTTCGTGCCCATCGAGAACGCCATCGAGGGAACCGTGAACGCGACCGTCGACAGCTTGGTATTCGAAGTGGACCTGCTCATCCAGAGGGAGGTCGTCCTCGACGTCCACATCCACCTGGTGGCCCCGCGCGGGACCGAGCTGGGGGCGATCACGCGGGTCTTGTCGTTCCCCCACGCCACCGCCCAATGCCGGCGCTTCCTGGCCGACCAGCTTCCCAGCGCCGAGGTCGTACCGACCAACTCCACCGCCGAGGCAGCCCGCATCGTGGGCACCGAGCCGCAACCCGGGACCGCCGCGCTCGCGCCCCGGCTCGCCGCCGAGCTCTACGGGCTCGAGGTGCTCGCCCAGGGAGTCGAGGACCACCCTGACAACCAGACCCGGTTCGTGGCACTGGCCGCCGACGGCGTGCCTTCCCCCACGGGGCACGACAAGACGAGCATCGTGTGCTTCCAGCGCGAGGACCGCCCCGGCAGCCTGCACGGGATCCTCAGCGAGTTCGCGGCGCGCGGCATCAACCTGACCAAGCTCGAATCCCGGCCGTCCAAGCAGGGATTGGGTAACTACTGTTTTCTGATCGACCTCGAGGGCCATCTGGCTGACGAAGTGATCGCCGATTGCCTGCGCGTCCTGCATGCCGAGCTCGCGGGCGTGAAATTCCTGGGGTCGTACCCTGCGGCCGGAGACCATGGCCCGGCCGTGCGCGCCCGCGCCGACACCGCCTGGCGAGAAGCCGACGCGTGGGTCAGCTCGTTGCGGTCGCAGATCGGCCCGTCCTGAGCGGCGGTACCCTGGCGCCTGGGAGGGATGGCAGAGCGGACGAATGCGAGGCTCTTGAAAAGCCTTGGCCCAAAAGGCTCGTGGGTTCGAATCCCACTCCCTCCGCTGGGTGCGCTTGATGTCGCGACATCGGAGACCGATGCGTCACCGGAGTCCGGAATACACCCCGAGCAGCCTGACGCTGTCGACCCTCGGGGGGTGTGGGGATCTTCTCTACGGTGTCGAGGCATCGACGTATGTCAACGGGTTGGCCGGTTCGGACGTGGCAATGTTGTGATGGTACGCCGGCCGGCCAGTGTTGTCGCGGCGACTCTCCTCGTGTTTCTTTGGGCGGCCTGTGGAGGCCCTCTCCCGCCTCGTGGATCGTCGACGACGAGTCAGCCGCTGTCATCAACTGTCCCACCCTCCACCTCGACTTCTGTCGGCCCCCGTGGCTTTGAGCCGGGGGCCGTCAGCTTCATCAACGTTGAGCAGGGATGGGTGCTCGGAGTCATGGGTTGTCCGACTTGTGGCGAACTTCGCTCTACTGCGGATGGGGGACGCAGTTGGAGCGTCTTACCCGTTCCTTCGGTTCCAGATCGATCTCAAGCGTCGAACGCGGTGGCAAACATCTACTTTGCTGATGGCGTCAATGGCTTTCTGTTCGGTCCCGGACTCGAGATAACTCATGACGGCGGTCACACGTGGACCAGCGGTTCCATCCCTTCGGTTGCCGAAGTGACCGGGGCTGCCGGTTACATCTATCTCCTCTCCCAAGATGCCGATCTCATGGCTCCCCCGAGTCTCTGGCGGGCGCCACTGGGTTCCAGCATCTGGACGCGACTGTCGCTCCCAGCCTCAGCGGTCACTGGCCTTTCACAAGACCAGACCACCTCCTACGAGCTTGTGTCTCAAGAGCACACGTTGCTTCTGCTTCAATCGGGTTTGAAGGGCCCCGAGAGAACCGCGACTCAGGTTGGTGGCTTGTGGTCAAGCACGGACGCCGGTGCTGATTGGAGTCGCGATGCCGTCCCCTGTAGACCTGCCGATGGAGGCGCAGCCGTCACGAGCATCGCTCTTGGTCATTCAGATGCGTGGCTACTCGACTGTTTCGACAACGAGCAATCCCAGCAGGAGCAATCCACCCAACATCATCTTTACGGCACCGCCGACGGTGGCCGGAACTGGGTTCGCCTTGTCGATCCGACTCATATGGGGTCTCCGGACGAGCTCGTGGATATCGGCTCTGGACATGCCTTCCTCACCACCGAGAGCGGGGGAATAGACGAACTGGTGGGAACCTTCGATGGAGGGATCGCATGGTCGACCGTATTGCCCTCAACCCCGGGATTTGCGGGGTGGGCCGATCTTCAGTTCGTTGACCACTCGACGGGCTTCATCGTGCTTGCACCCAACCAGGCGTCAGCAATCCTCTACCGCACCCAGGATGGGGGTCACACCTGGACACCACTGGCATTCCGCTCGAGTTGACGTTGCCGCGAGCGCGCCCGCACTTGGCGATACCCGGCGATATTGAGGGGCCGGTCGGAGTATTCCGCAGTCGCCTGCCCTGGTCCGGGTCGCCATCGACAACAAACCGTGCCAACGATCACTTGTAAAGGTCGCGCTTGATGACCTCCAAGGTATCTTCGAGTAGCGACCGATTGACGCGAATAAGGTTTGCGATGATGCCTAGAGTCACGGAGACAAACGACACATTCAGCAGCACCGCCCCGATGACCAGCGATTGTATGTGATGGGCCCCGTTGGGATTCTTCACCGTGAGCACCAGGTAGAGATAGTGAGCGAACGGTATAACGCCGAGGACGAAGAACACTCCTCCGATGCTGAGGAACACCGTGTACGGCCTGTACATCGTGAAGCTGTTGAGCATGGCAACCATGCTCTTTCTCACGTGTTCCCAGGAAGACTTGAAGAGCCGCGACTCACGAGTCTTGGGATTGGTTTCGATGGTGATCGTCGCGAAAGCCAATCTCTTGTTCGCCGCCTGGATCGTTGTCTCTGCCGCGAAGTTGAAACGCCCGATGAGGTTGAGCTTGATCGCCGCTTCCTTGGAATACGCCCGAAAGCCACTGGTTCCATCGGGCAGGTCCGTTCCCGCCGCCAAATTCATCACCCCGGTGCCAAACCTCTGTAGGAACTTCTTCATCGGAGAGAAGTGTTCAATGGTCTGAACTTGTCGATCGGCGATGACCGTGTCCACTTCTCCCTTCATGATGGGGCGGATCAAGTCCGGGATGCGCTCTTGTGGGTACTGATTGTCACCGTCGGTCAGGACCAAGATGTCCGCGCCTAGTTCGAGCGCTCGTTGAATCCCGTCCCGCAGAGAGTGTGCGAGGCCCCGATTTTGGGGATGGTGCACGAACTCAGTCACGCCAAGCCCCTTGGCGACTGCGACGGTGTTGTCCGTACACCCATCGTCGATGACGAGCACGTCTATCTCGTCGATCCCGTCGAGCCTCTTCGGGATGGTCTCGAGGACAAGCGGGAGCGTATGTTCCTCGTTGAGGCACGGGATCATGATCACGACCTTCATGTCTTCGAGGGTATCTCACGGCTCAGGCGATGACGACGCTATAGAAATGCAGCGAGTCGCGAACCGATCGAAAGGATCCGATCCTGTGCGCCCTGGCCGAGCAAGACCAACCGGCCTCGGGCCGGTCGGTTCCATCCGGGTTGAGTCACCTGGGGCAACCTGCCAGTTCAGGATCAGCCAGGGCGCCAGGCGACGTCGGTCGGGGCTGTGCGGTACTCGCATGCCGCGTCGCTACGGACCCCGCTGACACTCCACCTCGAATACCGATCAATCTTCGGGAAGGGCAGCAAAATCGCGCTTGCTCTTCTTGTACCACGCCATTCCTGACAGGGGATGCTTCCACCTGCCCTTCATCTCCTTGAGGGCAACCTTATGCATCTCGTCACCCTGTGAGACGATTTCGTTCAGATGCTTATCTTGCGCCTTAATGACGTCATCAGCGGTATTCCCATGGAGCGGGAAATCACATGGCCCACCCAATTGTTTACACGTCATCGTCTTCATAGGTCTCGGCTCCTTTCGTAGTTCTCCGCCGTCAACGAGGACGAGTTGAAACGGAGGAGCGGTCTGATGTCAGCACCCCACGGTGCCGACTAGCAGGTCAGGCCTGCGCGATGCGGACGAGGTTGCCCGAGGGGTCGCGAAACGCACAGTCGCGCACTCCCCAGGGTTGAGATGCCGGCTCCTGGAGCACCTCGGCGCCCGACGCCCGGACCTTCTCGAAGGTCTCGTCGAGGTCGTCGGCGCGGAAGATCGCCGCCTGCAGCGATCCCTTCGTCACGAGCGACAGGA
>Ga0310039_10002593_pt1 | contig 12034 bp, 8 predicted proteins | sample Sb_taG_4_FD_200460 | JGI IMG/M metagenome (GOLD analysis project Ga0310039, IMG submission 200460) | Peat soil microbial communities from Weissenstadt, Germany - Sb_50d_6_BS metaG (v2) (version 2) | ecosystem: Environmental > Terrestrial > Soil > Wetlands > Peat | place: Germany: Weissenstadt... | reverse complement strand
GACCTCGGGCCCTGGCTGGCCGAGCGCGAGGTGAGCGTCGTCTCGACCGTTCCCACGCTCGCCGCGATGTGGGATGAGCGGACGCTCGCCGGCGTGCGCCTGTTGATCCTCGGCGGGGAGGCCTGCCCGGCGGAGCTCGGCTGGCGCCTGGCGACCGAACGCGAGGTCTGGAACACGTACGGCCCGACGGAGGCCACGGTCGTCACGACCGCCGCGCGCATCTGCTCCGGCGAGCCCATCACGATCGGCTGGCCGCTGCATGGCTGGCATGTCGCCGTCGTCGATGAGTCCGGCAATCAGGTGCCCTTCGGCGAGCCCGGCGAGCTTGCGATCGGCGGTGTCGGCCTCGGGCATTATCTGGACCAGGCGCTCGACTCCGAGCGCTATGCCGCCCTGCCCGCGCTTGGTTGTGAGCGCGCCTATCGCTCCGGCGACATCGTCCGCGAGACGATCGAGGGCTATGACTTCGTGGGGCGATCCGACGACCAAGTCAAGCTCGGCGGACGTCGCCTGGAGCTCGGTGAGATCGAGGCGCAGCTGAGCGCCGTCGCGGGCGTCCATGCGGCGGCAGCCGCGGTTCAGAGCACCACTCGAGGAAACAAGATCCTGGTCGGCTATGTCGTCGGCGACGTCCACCCCTCCCATGTGCGCGCGCAGGTAGCCGAGCAGCTACCCGACGGCTTGGCGCCGCTGATTGCCGTCCTCGATGCGATGCCCACGACCACCTCCGGCAAGGTCGATCGTGGGGCCCTGCCGTGGCCGCTGAAGGACATCGCGGACGCCACCGACCCAACGCTCAGCCCCACCGCGGCCTGGCTGGCCGAACGTTGGGTCGAGCAGCTCGGTCCCGTGCCGATCGCCGCCGACACCGACTTCTTCGCCATCGGCGCCAGCTCGATCGTGGTCGCCAAGCTCGTCTCGGCGCTGCGCGAGCGCTTCCCCACGATCGCCGTCTCAGACGTCTACGAGCACCGGCGGCTTGGGCAACTCGCCGCGCGCCTGGACGAGCTCGGCCAAGCCTGCGATCTGGGCGCCGTCACGCCGCCCGCCCTGCCGCGACGCTGGGGCGCGGTGCGGCTCATGGGCGTCCTCGCGCTGGCCGTGCTGCAGGCGAGTCAGTGGATCATCGGCGTGTTGGCCTACGGCAACATCGTGGGCGCCGGCATGCCCCAGCTCGGTTGGGGCTGGCTGATCGGTGGCTGGCTTTTGCTCTGCAGCCCCATGGGCCGTACCAGCATCGTCCTGCTCGCCAAGTGGGCGCTGCTCAGCGATCTGCGCCCCGGACGCTACTCGCGCCACTCGTGGCTGGCCTGTCGTGTTTGGTTCGTCGAGCAGCTCACCGAGGTCTGCGGGATTGGGCGCCTCGCCGGGACGCCGTGGGCGGAGCGCTACGCGCGCCTCGCGGGCGCCGAGGTCGGCCGGGGAGCTCGCCTCGGCACGATTCCCCAGCCAGCTTCATTGGTTCGGATCGGCGCGGGCGCGACCCTCGAAGCGGACGTCGACATGCACGGTTGGTGGATCGACGGCCAGGAGCTCGTCGTGGGCGAGGTGCGTATCGGTGCCGGGGCACGCGTGGGCACCAGGGCGCTGCTGATGCCTGGGGCGTTGGTGGGCGCTGGAGCCGAGATCGAACCCGGCAGCGTCGTCTCGGGCGCCATTCCGCCTGGCGAGCGCTGGGGCGGCGCGCCAGCCCGCTATGAAGGCCAGGCGGGCGAGAGCTGGCCAGCGCAGCCAGCGGCGCGCGATCGGAACGCTCGTTTCTGGCGAGCGATGTTCGCCCTCGGCCTGTCCGGATCGGGACTGCTGTTGCTGCTTTCCCTCCTGGCGGGGATCCTCACCCTCGATGCACTGGGCGAGCCCCTCCCGACGCTGCACACTTCGCCCGCGGTGCTGGGGCTGGAGGCATTCACCCTCACAACCGTGCTCCTCGTCTCCTACGCGCTGCTCGTCGCCGGTACGGTTCGCGTGATCTGGCGGCTCCTGCGTCCGGGCTGGCATCGCGAGGACGGGTCGGTTGGTTGGGCGCTGTGGTTCAGCGAAGACGTGCTGAAGACCGCGCGTGTGGTCCTGTTTCCGCTCTTCTGCTCGCTCTACACGCGCTCCTGGTTGCGGCTCATGGGTCTTCAGATCGGGCGCCGGACCGAGATATCCACGGCGGTGGGACTGAACAGCCTCATCTCCTTCGGGGAGCTCAGTTTCGCGACCGACGACGTCGTGCTCTCGGCGGCGCGCGCCCGCGATGGCTGGCTTGAGCTGAAGCCGATCGAGATAGGCCACCGCAGCTTCCTTGGCAACGGCGCCATCCTGCGGCCAGGGACGAAGTTGGGCAACGACAGCCTCGTTGGCCTGCTCACCGTGCCGCCATCGCGCAGCGCCGACGGTACCTGCTGGCTCGGCAACCCCGCGCTCGAGCTCCCACGCATCCCCGACAGACCCGACCCGGCGCGCACGACGAACCCGCCACTGCGTCTCTTGCTAGCTCGCGGTGTCATGGACCTGACGCGGATCCTCCTACCCAGCACCGCGTCGATGCTGATCGGTTGGGTGGTGTTCCTCGCTCTCGACGCGATCGGGATGCGCCTTGGCGTGCTCGCTGAGGTGGCTATCGCCCCGCTGGTGCTGCTAGCCGGGGGCATCGTGGCGACCGCGCTGACGGTCATCTTCAAGTGGACGATCATCGGCCGCTACCGCTGCGGCGAGCACCCACTCTGGTCGTTCTTCGTGTGGCGCGACGAACTCATCAACTCCGCCCAGGAGCAGCTTGCGAGCTTCTGGCTGATGAGCTTCGCTACGGCCACGCCACTGATGTCGCTCTACCTGCGGGCGATGGGCGCAAAGGTAGGGCGCGGGGTTTGGTGCGAAACCATGGCGATAACCGAGTTCGATCTCGTCGATCTGGGCGACGGCTGCGTCGTCAATCGTCATGGCTGCATCGAGACGCACCTCTTCCACGACCGCCTGCTGCGCATCGGCCCCACACGGATGGGCGCCGGCTCGACGCTCGGGCCGAGCTCGGCCGTTCTGCCCGATACCGTGATCGGAGCGGGCGCCTGCGTCGGCGGCCGCTCGATGGTGCTGCGCGGCGAGGAGCTGCCCGCCGGCACGCGCTGGCACGGCGCTCCCGTCACGAGCATATGAGCACCCGGGGAGTCAGATGATGTCTGCGGCGACGATGGCGCTATCGCGATGATGGGAGTCGCACTCAAACGCGCATCCGAGCGGGTGATGCGCGTGTCACAGGGGCACCCGCTGCTGGCCTTGAACGCTGGAGAGCGACTTCCAGAGGTGCAGCTGATCGACGCCCGCACGATCGGCCTATGCGATGAGACCGTGTTGCGCGAGCACGCACGTGAGCTGAGCGCGGATACGGGCGCGCTGTTCACGTCACGCTCCTACAGCTTTCCCCTGGCGCTCCTGGCTTGGCACACCACCCAAGTGGGGTGCGACATCGAGCACATCGCCCCTTGCGACGAGGCGTTCGCCGACTCGATCCGCACGCCTGAGGAGCGCGCCGCGGCCGCGGCCCGAGAGGCCGCGCCTGAGGACGCGGACCGCGATCGCCACATCACGTCGCTGTGGTCGAGCAAGGAGGCGCTAGCGAAGGCCCTCGGTGACGCGCTCGACTACGACCCACGGCGTCTTGAGGGACCGGGCGCCTGGCCGGATGGACGCTCGGGGACCTTGAGAGCCGCGACGCTCGATGTCGCCGACGGCTACGTCGCCTGGCTGTGCTGGCACGCCGAGCACTGCTGAGCCCGACGCGCGCTGAGAGCGCAACCCGAGCCGCTCGTCGGCAAAGCCAGCAGGCAAGAGATCGCGCCAGAGCAGATGGTGGACTTTAGGGTCGCGGGACCCTCTACGGTCCGTCTGCTCAGCCGCCGCTGACGCTCGCCAACGCCCGCTCCAACGACATCTCATCCTGGGGACCGTGGAGCGTCATGCGGATATGCCCTGAGTGGTCGAGCACGAACGTGGTCGGCAAACCCGTCAGCCGGTAGGAGTTGCCCACCAAGCCTTCGGAGTCGCGCAAGATCGGGAACGTCCAGCCATAGCGGCGGATGAAGGACCGCGCGTCGCCCGTTGACGGGTCGCTCCAGTCGACGCCCACGATCCGCCCGCGCCCGGCCGGGCTCTGCGAAAAGCGCTCCACCGCGGGCGCCTCGCGGGCGCAAGGTCCGCACCAGCTGGCCCAGAAGAGCACAAGTGCCGGCCGGCCTCTGGCGGCGCTCAGCAGGCCGGCGAGCGTGGTCGGCGGGCCCACGAGATCCTCGCGCGGCAGCGCGGGCGCCGGGCGCCCGGCGGAGGCGGAACGATCCGGGGCGAGCCCGAAGACGATCAGCGCCGCGAGCACCGCCGCCGCGATCAGCGTCCAGCCGAGCAGGCGTAAACGCCGGGCGGTCATCTCGGCACGAACGCGGCGGCCGGCCGTGTCATCTCACCGATAGCGCTCAAGTGAAGGTCTGCGAGTCATCATCTCTCCGAGCGCTCAGCGGGAGGCCAGTAGGGGCACGTCGTGGGCGATGTCAGACGGCTGGAAGTTGGCCGCATACACAGTTGTCCGCTTGCCCGAACCCGTGATCCCGTAAATGATCCCGGTGTGGTTGATGAACTGTGGCTGGCCGGCATCCCGTTCAGACCCGACCCCCCACGCCTGCCACACGCGCGCGAGTTCATGAGCCGAGCCGATCAGGTACTGCATCCGCCCGGTCATCCCGTGGCGGGCAAGAAACGCGGCTACGGCTTTGGGCGTGTCGCCACGCGGGTCCACCGAGACGGCGATGATCTGAGCTTTGGATGAGGTCTTCGCGCCCATCAGGTTCTGGGCGACGCGCAAATTCGATGTGATCAATGGGCAAATGTCGGGGCAGTTCGTGTACAGAAACGTCACCAGCACGGCCTTGCCGCGATAGGAGTCGATGTTGATCTGCTGGCCCAGGTAGTTGTGCAGGGTCAACGGCGGCGCGGCGGTGATCGGCGAGAGCACGCCCTCGGCGCGGTAATCGGCTTCCTTTGCCAGCTTATGCGAGCCCTGTGTGGACGGGCCGCCGACAGTCAGCAGCGCGACCCCGCCCGCGATCACAACAAGCACAATCAGCGAGAGCAGCACGCGGGGATCGAGACCTCCTCGGCGCATCAGACGAACTTATCAGCGCGTGTTGCCACGTGCGCCTGTTGGTTCATCTTGTCTGCCTGTCTCTGAACCACCCTGGAGCAAGCTTCATTTTGTTCTATGAAATTCTTTGAACTTCACTAATAGTCCTAAACTTAGTCGTCGGCAAGAAACGTTGCAGACCTGCATGTGTGATGCATCTTGCAGCGAGACCTGTTACCTTGCGGACCGTTCGTGCCGAGTCCTTGACCCCCTGGGGGTGAGGGAGCGGGGGACCCAAATGCGGCCGCTGGTCGCGGGGGCGAATCGCCACAAGGTGTGGCGTAGCGTAGAGCTTTACGCGAGCCCGACAGCTAACCCCGTAGGCGCCAAGCAATGAAGAAAGGACGCCTTTGCATGCCGGGATTCCCGCGTGATCTTGCTGATCTTGACCCCTGGGACGCTTCGCTAGAGCGTTCGCGCGCCAGGCGTGCGCGGGCCAGCCGTGGCCGTAGGAACACGGACGCGACCTCCCTCCTGTCCGCGTCGAGTGTCGCGCGCAACCGCCTGCGCGACCTGGCCGAGGGCGAGCACTGGGAGCTGTCGCTGGGCCGCTCTCGCGCGCGCAGGCGCGCGGCCGAGTTACGGTTTGTGCCGGCGAGCTCGCGTGCCAAGCGGCTCTCGCTGGGCACTCTCGTGGCGCTGACCGCCGGGCCCACCGCCAGCCTGGCGAGCGGGCAGACGTCGATCGAACCGGTCGACCCCGCGCCCGCCGGATCACCGACGACGACCGAACACACCATCGCGCTGAGCTCCGGCAGCGAAGGCCGCCAGGTCGAACTGCTCCAGCGGGCTCTCGGGGGTATCAAAGTCGACGGGATCTTCGGCCCCGAAACCGAAGAAGCGGTGCGGAAGTTCCAGGCAAGCAGGGGGTTGACGACCGATGGCGTCGTCGGCCCGCTGACGAGCGCGACGCTGCGCAGCCAGACCACGGCGACGGCGACGCTTCAGAGCTTCCACGCCCCTATCCCCGGAGAAGCGCAGTCCACGAACACGTCCTCGGCGGCCGCCACGGCCGCGACGGAGCTCGTGACGGACACGTCCACCACGAAGCCCGAAAGCGATACGGAAGGCGGCTCTGCCGCGACGGGCGGCACCGAATCGAGCGAAGGCGCAGCGCCGGCCGGGCGGGCCGGGCGGGCCCCAATTCCCGCCACGACCGCCCAGGCAAGCGACACCGAAGCGTCTTCCGCGTCGTCGTCCTCGACAGCCTCCAAGGAAAGCGCCGCATGGGACGCGGTGACGCGACTGCAGGCCGCGTTGCACGTGACGCCCGACGGCAACTTTGGCCCCGAAACCGAGGCCGCTGTCCGCCGGCTGCAGGCCCGCCACGGGCTGACCGTCGACGGCGTCGTCGGCCCGGGGACCTGGAGCGTGATCGGCGTCAGCGACTCGCAGACGCTGACACCGCCTGCATCGGCCCTCCCCCAGTCCCACCCTCATGCAAGCGCAGGCGCCGCAGCCGACGCCGGCACAGGCACAGGCGAAACGTCCAGCACGGACGAAGGCACGGCGACGGGCGCCGGCAACCCGGTCGCGCGCCTGCAGGCCGCACTGCACCTCACGCCCGACGGCGACCTCGGCCCGGAAACCGTGGCGGCGATCCGCCGCCTGCAGGCTCGCCACGGGCTGGCCGTCGACGGCGTCGTCGGCCCCGCCACATGGAGCGTGATCGGCGTGAGCGGCGAGAGCACGCTCAAACCGCCCGCATCCGCCCTGGCACAGGGCGGCTCCTCCGGTAGCTCCTCCAGCAGCGACACCGCGGGCGGCGGCGGAGGCGAATCCTCGGGCGTGGTGGCGCGCGTGATTGCGGCCGGCAACGAAATCGCGACCACACCGTACATCTGGGGTGGCGGTCATGGCTCGTTCCAGTCGGCCGGATATGACTGCTCGGGATCGGTTTCCTATGCGCTGCACGGCGGGGGTTTGCTGAGCTCGCCCGAGGACTCGACCGGCCTCGAGTCATACGGCGAAGCCGGACCGGGAAAGGACATCACGATCTACGCGAACTCAGAACACGCGTTCATGGTGGTGGACGGCAGACGCTTCGACACTGTCGCCCTGCAGGAGACCGGCACGCGCTGGTCTGATTCGATGACCTCCACCGCTGGTTATGTGGCGCGCCATCCGGCGGGGCTGTAGGAACTGTTTTAGGTTTTCAGCCACCCGGGCGGCCGTGTTTACAAGCGCGCCCGCCCGGGTGCATTTCTAGTCCTCCTCAGACATCCAGGGCAAAATCAACACGGCCCCTGGATGGCGAGTCTCAGTCCGATCGCGAGTCCCGTCCCAAGCACGGCCTAGCTTCACCTTCTCCGCCCAGAACGGCGATGACAGGAAGGAAGCAAAGCGATGCTTGCTCGGACGCATACGTTCACGATCGAAGGACTGCACACGCGGCATGTGACCGTCGAGGTCGACATCCGCCCAGGGCTGCCCGCATTCGTGATCGTCGGCCTCGCGGACACGGCGGTGCGCGAGGCGCGCGAGCGGGTGCGGGCGGCGATCGTCAACTCGGGATATGAGTTCCCCGCCAGGCGGATCACGGCGAACTTCGCGCCGGGAGACGTGCCGAAGATTGGCCCTGGCCTCGATCTGGCGCTTGCCTGTGGGGTGCTGGCCGCCAGCAAGCAGCTTTCGGACGAGCGCCTGGAGAGCCACGCGCTGTATGGAGAGCTGTCGCTCGACGGTGATGTGAGCGCCTGTCACGGGACGCTTGCGGCGGCGCAAGCTACCCAGGACGCCGAGCTGAGCACGCTGGTGCTCGCGGGCGCACGCGGCCATGAGGCGGCGTTGGTCGAGGGTCTGGAGGTCGCGGTGGCCGAACACCTGCACAGCGCGGTCCGCATCCTTCAAGGCGGCCCCGGAGACCCGCTGCCCGCGCGGCCGACGCAGGCGTCTGACACGACGAATGCCCAAGGCGTGCCGGGGCTGGACCTGAGCGACGTGCGCGGCCAGCACCATGCGGTCAGAGCGCTGGTGATCGCCGCGGCGGGAGGGCATAATAGCCTGCTGAGCGGCCCGCCCGGTACGGGCAAGACGATGCTGGCGCAGCGCATGGCCTCGATCCTGCCGACGCTGAGCAGGGCCGAGGCGATCGAGGTGGCCAGGATCCAAAGCATCACCGGCGGGACGTTCGGCGAACTGGCGAGCAGCCCGCCGTTCCGGGCGCCCCACCATTCGATCACGACCGCGGGCCTGGTGGGGGGCGCGCGGCGTGGCTGGATCGGCGAGGTCGTACTGGCCCATAACGGGGTGCTGTTCTTAGACGAGCTCTCGGAGTTCGCGCGGCCGACGCTCGAGGCGCTGCGCCAGCCGCTCCAGGACGGGCGTGTGGCGATCTCCAGGGCGCACCATGCGGCGGTGTACCCGGCGCGGTTCATGTTGCTCGCAGCCACCAATCCCTGCCCTTGCGGCTACGCCGGAAAGGGGGAAAGGTGCAGGTGCAGCGAAACCCAGCTCGCGCGCCACCGCCGCAGGTTGAGCGGTCCGCTACTCGATCGCATCGATCTGATCACCAATCTCGAGCGCGACGAGACGCACGGGCTGAGCGCCGCGCCGCTTACAAGCTCGAGCAAAGCGCGCGAGCAGGTGATGCAGGCGCGCGAGCGCCAGGCGGCGCGGTTGCGAGAGGACGGGGTGAGGGTGAATGCACACATGGACCCACGCCTGCTGCAGTGGCACGTGCGACTCGATGAGAAAGGGCAGGAGATGCTGCGACACGCCTGTGCGCGAGGCATGCTGAGCACGCGGGGACAGCACCGCGTGCTGCGCGTGGCAAGAACGATCGCCGACTTGAACGGAAGCGAGCGCGTGCACTCGCAAGACCTGGGTACTGCCCTGGCGCTGCGCCCAGAACCGAGCATCGAGGGGAGCCGTGCCGCGTGAGGACCAAGCAAGACTCATCTGCGACCGCGGCCGCGTGCGCGGACTGCCTGCGACGTAGCTGGCTGCTGGCACTGCTGAGCTCGCGCTTGGATTACCACAACGCAGACCGCGGGCGCCTCCTGAAGCTGCTCGAGCTCAGCGATGAGGAGCTGCTCAGAGCGGTGGGTGGCAAACGCAGAGAGGAACTGAAAGCGTGCTACAGGAGTTTCGCGGTGAGCGAGATGAGCCGCGTGGAGGGAGTGCAGGCGGTCTGCCACCACCACCGTGACTACCCGCGCGCGCTCTGCGACGCAGGCGCGGGGGCGCCACGGATGCTGCACGTGGCGGGCGGGGTGGCAACGCTCAGAGAGCTTTCAGCGGCGCCGACGGTGGCGATCGTCGGGAGCAGAAGGGCAACGGACTATGGCATGGAGATGGCCAAGAGCCTCGCACGGAGCCTCGTCGCCTGCGGGGTCACGGTGACGAGTGGGCTGAGCGACGGAATTGCGGTCGCCGCGCACGCGGGGGTGTTGGAAGTGGACGGCAAGGCTGTGGCGGTGATGGATGGCAGCTTGGATGTTGGGTGCCCGGCGAGAAGACGAGAGCTGTATGCACGGATAACTAAGCGCGGCTGCGCGGTGGCTGAGCTGCCATGCGGCAGTGAGACGCGGCGCTGGGGCTACGCGGCGCGCGATCGGACGCTCGCGGCTCTGGCGGGGCTGACGGTCGTGGTGGAGGCCGATAATCGCCCAGGTGAACTGACCGTCGCGCGTGTCGCGCGAACGCTGAATAGAACGGTGGCGGCGGTCCCGGGACGTGTCACCTCGCCGGTGTCGAGGGGCACGCACGCGCTGTTGCGGGAAGACGCACAGCTGGTGAGAGGGCCCAAAGACGTGTTGGAGCTGCTGTACGAGAGGGACTCGCCGCAACCGATGGCCCCACGGCGGTCAAGCTCGGTCCAAGATGAGATCCAGGCCAAGAGAGAGATCCAGGCCAAGAGAGAGATCCAGGCCAAGAGAGAGATCCAGGCCAAGAGAGAGATCCCGGCACCAGAGGACGTAGAGCTCGAGCCCCGGCTGCGAGCAACGCTTGAAAGCGTGGGCGCGGGCAAGGACACGCAAGCGAAGCTGACGGCAGGCAGAGAGGACACCGGCTCGGTGCTCGCGTCGCTGAGCGAGCTGGAGCTGATGGGGCTGCTGGCACGGGGCGACGGGGGCAGATACGTGCCTCGCAACGCCCTGCTGGCGGATTCAGTGCAGTAGGCTGCCGAGGTCCGGTAGGCTGCCGCGGTCCGGTGGATCGATCGCCTGCCGGGAGAGCGATGAGGCCCGCTCCATAACCGCGGTTCTGCCGCTGATGGCTTCTACCGAACTGAGCTCGAGGAGCTCAGGGAAGATTTCGGTGGATCCCATCACTTCGACAACACCTCCTTTGACAGCGCCCGCCGAGGGTGCCCTGGGCCACAGCACTGGACGGCCGCGGATCGAACGGCTGGAGGTCGTGGCGGTCGCGACCGGCGGAGCGGTCGGGGCGTTGACCCGCGTGGGTCTGAGCCAGGCATTTCCGACCGTTACAGGAAACTGGCCATGGGCCACGTTCGCGGTGAACATGGCAGGAGCATTGCTGTTGGGCTGCCTGTTGGCTTGGCTGCGACGCAGAGACCAAGCCTCGATACCGCTATATCGACTGCTGGGAACAGGGTTCTGCAGCACCGCGACCACGTTCTCGACCGTGCAGGTCGAGCTGCTCAAGATGCTCGATCAGGGACGCTACGGCCTGGCCGGTGGCTACATAGCGGCGAGTGTCGCGGGCGGATATGCGGCGGTGTCGGTGGGCGTGCTGCTCGTGAGAAACATGAGGGTGAGAGGATGAGCGCGGCGGTGTGGATCGGTGTGGCCGCGCTGGGCAGCCTCGGCGCGCTTGGGCGACTGGTGCTGGAGGACGTGATCTCGGCGAGGGTCGGCATGGCCTTCCCGATGGGAACGCTGGCCGTCAACGTGAGCGGCGCATTTGCGCTGGGCCTGGTGACGGGATTGGCCTTGACCGGCAACGCGCTGGTACTCCTCGGCGCAGGCGCGATCGGCTCCTATACGACGTTCTCGACATGGATGCTCGAGACGCACGGATTGAGCGGGGACGGCCGCAAGAGAGCGGCGGCCACGAACGTCCTTGTGAGTGTCGCCCTCGGCATCGGCGCGGCGGCACTTGGCCGCACGATTGGCGGCTGGCTGTGAGGAGCCCCCTTCCCAACGGAGGCCCAAATCCTCCCCTATAGTTACGTAATCGCGCGGATGTAGCTCAGCTGGCTAGAGCGTCGCCTTGCCATGGCGAAGGTCGAGGGTTCGAATCCCTTCATCCGCTCTCGCGACTCGCGACCTTCCTCGACCACTTCGATCAGCCGACGCGTTCGATGATCGTCCGGGAGGCAAGGCTTACGCATTGGACCGAGATGCTACGAGACCAAGGATGGGCGCTCTCACGAGATCGGCCCGCCGGGGGAAAGCGGGCCGATCCGGAGAGGAGGCGAGGAAGACATTGATGCTGCGCTCCTCACTCCGATGTTGCCCCGCTCGTTCGAGTTCAAACATGAATTCACGAAATTTCTCGATCTGCGCACGGCGATCGCGTGAGCCCACGGGACGCACCTCGCCCATCGGCTAGCCTGGAGTCGATGCGCTTCTTTGGACGAGACAAGACAAGCATCGTCGACGCATCCTCGGCATTACCCGGCAGAGAGCGGGAGATGGTTGTGCCTTCGCTCCACGAGGTCCTCCACACGCCGCTCGAGCCACCGTTTCGCGACGGCGTAGAGACGACGATCTTCGGCATGGGCTGCTTCTGGGGCGCCGAGAAGCTCTTCTGGGAAGCCCCCGGTATGTACACAACCGCAGTCGGCTACGCCGGCGGGCTCACCCCCAACCCCACCTATAGCGAGGTCTGCGGCGGACGCACCGGGCATGCCGAGGTCGTACTCGTCGCATTCGACACGGCGGTCACGAGCTTTGAGGAGATGCTGAAGCT
>Ga0310039_10002590_pt1 | contig 12044 bp, 9 predicted proteins | sample Sb_taG_4_FD_200460 | JGI IMG/M metagenome (GOLD analysis project Ga0310039, IMG submission 200460) | Peat soil microbial communities from Weissenstadt, Germany - Sb_50d_6_BS metaG (v2) (version 2) | ecosystem: Environmental > Terrestrial > Soil > Wetlands > Peat | place: Germany: Weissenstadt... | reverse complement strand
GCGCATACCGGGTCTGTCGCCTCGACACCCAGTTCGTCCAGATCCGCCAGCGCGGTCAGGCCCTGGCCTTGCGCCGGCGCGGTCCGAGCAGCCGGAGCTGGATCCAGGTGACGATCAGGAAGACCACCGCGAGGCCGACCGTGAGTGCGATGTCGCGCAGCCAGGTGCCGGGCGTGTGGTTCCACAGCGGATCGGCTGTCGCCGTTACCGGGGTCAGTACGTTCACGTTGACCGTGGAGGCGGCGGCGCCGAGGCCCCACCGCGCGGGCGCGATCCAGGAGAGCTGGGACAGCCCTGCGATCCCCGCCAGCGGCACCACGCCTCCGGACAGCACGATCTGGCCGACGACCAGCATGACCAGGAACGGCACGGCCTTCTCGGACGTGTTCACCAGCGCTGAGACCATCAGGCCAAGGCACATCGAGGACAACGCGAGCAGCCCGACCGCGATCAGGATCTCGACCAGCGGCAGGTGATGCAGGAACGACCCAGCCGGCGGCATCGCCCGTCCGGCCAGGCCGACCAGCACGATCACGACCGACTGCACCATGCTGATGGCACCGACGATCAGCAGCTTGGAGAGCAGGTAGCCGAACGCGGACAGTCCGGCGGCTCGTTCCCTGATGTAGATCGGCCGTTCCTTCACGATCTCCCGGAACGATGCCGCGGTGCCGGCCAGGCACGCGCTGGTGATCAGCAGCTGCAGCAGTTCCTGCGCAGTCAGCCGGGTCCCGGGATAGCCGCTCAGCCCGTGCGCGGCCGGCACGAAGTGGATCAGCAGCCCGAGCACGATCGGCAGCACGGCCATCGTGATGAGGAAGCCGCGGTCGGCGGCGATCACCTGGGCGAACCGCCTGGTCAGGGTCATGACCTGGCCAAGCCAGCCGCGGCGTCGCGGCGCGGCTGGCGCCGCCTGCTCCGCCTCGGGTGCCGGGACGTCATCGGGCGCCACGTACTGCACGTGGTACGGCGAGGCCCGGAACTCCGCCGCCCAGTCCCGTTCCGGATGCGCCTCGACGGCCTGGAACACGTCCGCCCAGTCCGGCACGTCGAAATACTGCAGCCCCTCGTCCGGCGGGCCGAAGTACCCGACTTTCCCGCCCGGCACGAGGAAGAGCAGCCGGTCGCAGACCGAGATGTTGGCCACGCTGTGCGTGACCACGATGATCGTCCTGCCGTCATGCGCCAGATCGTGCATCTGGTGCATCACGGACTTGTCCAGGCCCGGGTCCAGACCCGACGTCGGCTCGTCGAGGAACAGCAGCGACGGCTTGGTCAGGAGTTCCTGCGCGACATTGACCCGCTTAAGCTGCCCCCCGGACAGCCGGTCGGCGCGGGTGCCGGCGTGCCGGGACAGGCCCAGCTCCGCCATCACCTCATCGATCCGGGCGTCGCGCTCCTGCGCCGTCGTGTCGGCAGAGAACCGCAGCTCCGCGGCGTACTGCAGAGCGCGCCGGGCGGTCAGCTGGGTGTGCAGGATGTTCTCCTGCGGAACCAGTCCGATCCGGTGCCGGAGCTCGTCGTAGTTCGCGTACAGGTCGCGGCCGTCGTACAGCACGGTGCCGGTGTCCGCAGGCCGCATCCCGGTCAGCGCACCGAGCAGCGTCGACTTGCCGGCACCGCTCGGACCCAGAACTCCGACCAGGCACTTCTCCGGGATGGACAGCGACAGATGGTCCATCAGTGTCTTCCTGCCGCCGTTAACGGTGACGACGAGGTCCCGGGCGGTGAACGTGATCGCACCCTGGTCGACGAACTGGCTCAGCTGGCTGCCCTTGAGCCGGAACGTGGAGTGCCCGATGCCGATGATGTCGGATTCGGTCAGCACGCGGGAGGTGATCCGCCTGCCGTTGACGTAGGTGCCGTTGCTGCTGCCGAGATCGGCGATCTCGTAGATGCCGTCCGACCGGCGGCGCAGTGCCGCGTGCTGCCGGGAGACCTCCAGATCCGCCAGCACCAGGTCGTTGTCCGGGGACCGGCCTATCTTCAGAGTCGTGGTCGCCAGCGACCTGAGGTGCGTCATCGACGTGGGCCGGTCGACGACGCTCGGCATCATTCGGGTCATCGACGCCTCGTATGCGGCCACCGCCGACGGCGTCCCGGGCATCGTGCGTTCGCGCGGCGCCGCCGCGGGCGCTGAACTCTCGGCCTGCGCGCTGCCCGTCGCGGCGGATGCCGGTGCATTCGGCACGGCCGCCGCCGTCGTCGGCAGCTGCGGCCGGAACCGCAGGACCGGCCCGTTGTCCCGGTGCCCGAGGCGCACCTCGCACGAGCCGGCGATCTCGACCCGCTGCGTGCGGTCGGGTCCGAGGAAGGTCCCGTTCGAGCTACCGAGGTCCTCCAGCACCCAGCTGGCACCCTCCACCCGGAGCACCCCGTGCGCCCAGGAAACCCGGGGGTCGTTGATCGCGATGTCGGACTCTGGATCACGGCCGACCCGGTAGGACTTCCCGCCCTGCAGCAGATGGTTCTGATTCATGGCCCGCACCATGAGGTCAGGCGAGGCGCCAGCGCCCACAGGGCCAGCCTGGGCCGGGACGGCCAGGGACAGGTCCGCGTCGCTCACGCCCGCGGCCACGGGAGCGCTCTGCTCGGGGGACAGCTCGGATGCGTCAGAACGCTCTGAAGTCATGCTGGGAAAGTGTAGGGTCGCGGGCCTGAAATCGGAATCGGACGAAACATTCGGGCATGGGCATGTCGCACGCCGTTCACGGCGGCTGGGCCTTGCCGAGCGAGTAGGCACCGGTGAACTTGGGCACGCCGGGCTGATAGAAGACCTCGATCTCGGTGATCGCGAAGCCGGCGCTCGTCAGCGACTCGCGGACCGGCATGGTGAAGCGGCAACCGCCCGCCAATCGCATCTCCCAAGGGTCCAGTCGCCGCTGCCACCGGCGGACCGGCTCGTCCGGGGCAAGCCCGTGCTCTAGGAAATGCAGCGTCCCGCCCGGGCGCAGGACCCGCCGGACCTCGCACAGTGCCGCGGCCGGATCGGGGATGGTGCACAGCGTCCAGGTCGACAGGGCGGCGTCGAAGCTGTCGTCAACGAACGGCAGCAACTGCCCGTCCAGACCGGAACGCTCGACCGGCACGGATGAGGCTGCCACTCGCCCAGCCGCGAGCTTCCAGCCGAGTTCGGCGGGCTCGATCGCGGCCACCCGCCGGACGCCCGCCGGGTAGTACGGCACGTTGAGCCCGGAGCCGAAGCCGATCTCGACGACCTCGCCGGTGAGGTCCGTGCAGACCCGCTCGCGCAGCGCGAGCAGCGCTGGCATGGCGCACAGATGGTTGATGATCCGGGGCAGCACCTGCTGGTCGTAGTACCGCACGGGCTAGGCCTCCCCCACCCGGTTCACGATCGCGGTAAACAGCCACGGGAGCCGCCGGGCGGCCGGCACGATCCGCGGTCCGATCGCCGGGGCGTTCCGGGACCAGAGCAGCCCGGCGGTGAGCGCCCGGGACGTGCGGGTCACCTGCAGCCAGGCCCGCTCATAGTCGCCCGCCCGGCCGGCGGCGAGGCAGTCCGCCAGGGCAGTCGCCTCGCTGAGTGCCGCGCCGATGCCCTCGCCGGTCAGCGCGTCCAGGTACCCGGAGGCGTCTCCCACGAGCAGGACGGGGCCCTTGGCGCGGTGCGCGACATCCTGCCGGAGCGGCCCGGCGCCGCGGACGCTGCTGGCCGGCTCGGCTCCGGCGAGGCGCTCACGCAGGGCCGAGAAGGCGGCCAGCCGCGACTCAAAGCTCGCCTGGCCGTCGCCGAGCACCGCGACCCCGACGACGTCCTCGGCGACCGGGGTGACATAGGCCTCGGAATCCTTCGCCCAGTAGACCTCGACCAGACTGGTCCAGGGAGCGACCCGGTAGTGCTGGCGGAGCCCGTACCTGACGTGCCGTGCTGGACGCGGATCAAGTCCGCAGGCCCGGCGGATCGCCGAGTGCAGGCCGTCCGCCGCGACGAGGTAGCGGGCCTGGATCCCGGCGGCAATCACTCCCGGACCGGACTCGCCCGCGGTGAACTCATCCTGGCCGCGCTGGCCCCCGCCGCTGGCGGCGTCAGAGCCCGTACGGCCGACCTTCTTGCCAGACCCGCTCAGGCGTGCGTCCGTTGAGTCCCGCCGGCTGAACTCCGTGACCCGCACCTGGAGTACCGGGATCTCGAGTTCGCTGGCGCGATCGGCCAGCGCGGAGTGCAGCGTCGTGCGCCGGACGCCGAGTCCCGGCCCGCGCCGGAACAGCGCCTCGACCTGGCCTTGGGAGTCCAGGTAGCGGATCCCGGTGACGACGTGACCCTCCGGACGGACGCCAAGCCCGGCGAGCCGGCGCACGGCGGAGGGCATCAGCCCCTCGCCGCACGCCTTGTCGATCGGACCCTCGCGCGGCTCCGCCACGGTGACCGACAGCCCACGCTGCGCACACGCGATCGCGGTGGCCAGCCCGGCCGGGCCGCCGCCGACGACCAGGACGTCGATCACGGCGCCGCGGTCGCCAGGGCGCGGGTCTCGCACCGCAGCCGGACCGTCAGCAGCCAGGCGTTCAGAGCCGTGAACGTCAGCGCCGTGATCCAGGCCGAGCCGACCAGCGGCAGCGCCGCGCCTTCGAGCACGACCGCGACGTAGTTCGGGTGCGCGAACCACTTATACGGCCCGTCGTGCACCAGCGGCTTGTCAGGGATCACGATCACCCGCGCGCTCCACCGGGGGCCGAGCGCTGCGACGCACCACCAGCGCAGGGCGTTCGCCGCGATCACGACGACGATCATCGGGTACGCGAGCGCCGGAATGAACGGGGCGTGCGTCACGATCGGCTCGATGACGCAGCCCAGGAGCAGGCCGACGTGCAAGGCGACCATCACGGGAAAGTGGCCCTGGCCGTACTCGATGCCGCCCTCGGCCAGGCTGGCCCTGGCGTGCCGCTGGGACACCACGAGCTCGAAGATCCGCTCAACGATGATCACGGCGAGCAGCGCGTAGTAGATCTGCATCAGCGCACCTTCACGGGAACCCGGCCGGTCACCACTGCAGGAGAATCAGCTCGACACTGACCCCGGGACCGAGCCCGATCATCAGCCCGTACGACCCCGCGGGCTGCGGGCCCTGCGCCTGCGTCATCTCCATGACGTGCAGCACCGACGCCGAGGAAAGGTTCCCGACCTCCGCGAGCGAGCGGCGACTCACGGCCAGGGCGCTGTCGGGCAGCTTGAGGCTGTGCTGGACGGCATCGATCACCTTTGGCCCGCCCGGGTGCGCCATCCAGGTGCCGATGTCGTCAACGGTCAGCCCCTGCCTGGCCAGGAACGAGGTGACGACGGCGGCGAGCTCACGCTCGATGACGTCGGACAGGTCGGTGGTCAGCACAATGCGGAAGCCATCCCGGCCGAGCCGCCAGCCGAGCGCGTCGCTGCTGTCCGGGCAGACCTCGCCATGCGTGGCGATGATCCGCGGACCGCCGGCCGCTCCCGGGGCACCGCCAGGCCGCGAACTCTGGTCATGGTCCCTGGCCGCGTGCCCGCCCCGGGCGACCACCGCCGCGGAGCCGTCGGCGAACAGCCCGCTGACGACCAGATCCGCGGTCGTGATCTCGGTCCGCGGCCAGCACAGCGAGCACACCTCCACCGACACCAGGGCAGCGGTGTGTCCCGGCCAGGCCAGCAGGTAATCGTGCAGCCGCGCGAGCGCGGCAGCGCCCGCCACGCAGCCGAGGCCGAATACCGGCAGCCGCTTGATGTCCGGCCGCAATCCCAGCCTCGGGATCAGCAGGGCGTCGATCGACGGGACGATCACCCCAGTGACCGACGTGACGATCAGCAGATCCAGGTCGCTCGCCAGAACACCCGCGTCGCTCAGGGCGCTGCGGAGAGCCTGCTCCCCCAGCTCGGTCGCAGCGCCGACATAACGCTCATTAGATAGTCCGATTCCATACACATCACGATATTCCTCTATTGGGAAAACGAGGTGCCGGAACTTCACTCCTGAATTGCCGTGCAGACGATCCACGAGCGAGCGCTGGGCCCGGCCCAGGCCACCAAGATCCGCCACCATGCCGGTGATCTCGGCCTGCGCGTAGCGGTTCGGCGGGAAAGCGGACCGGACGGCCGCGATCTGCGTCATGGCCGGGTAACTGGCACGCGGGGATACCTCCGTCGCTGGGCGCTATGACCGGTTCCTCAGGTCAGGTTAGCGCCTCGCCACCGGCGAGGAATAGCGCGACGTCCACGGCGGCGATACCCAGAGCCGCGAAAAATGGTATCTTTCCCGACCCGCGAAAACTCACCAGGGCGAGAATCGCGGCGGCCGCCAGGCCGGTCACGGAGATCCACCGGCGGGACGGGATAGCCGCCAGAATCAGGAATACCGAAGCCGCCAGCAGCAGCGCGATCGCGGCCGCTCGGACCGCCCGGCCGCCCCACCGGGCGGCCACGATCTGCGGCAGTCCCTCGACCCCGGTGACCCGGTCGGCCGCGATGTCCGGCAGCACGTTCGCGAAGTGCGCGCCGAGGCCCAGGCACCCGGCAGCCGCCGTGACCGACCAGGCTGGCCAGGGCTGACCCGGCAGCGTGCTCGTCGCGAACGCCGGGATCGGGGCGAATCCCAGGACATACATCAGGCCTGATGCCCAGGTCGACTTGAGGCCGAGGTTGTACGCCCACGCGGCACCGACCATGACGGCGTTGACCAGCAGCGGCCACGGCCCGATCAGCAGCGACAGGATCGCGGCGACCGTCAGAGCGCTGAATGCGGCGATCCAGACGGCGCGGACGCTGATGTCACCGCGGGCGATCGGCTTGTCCATGCGGCCGGCCGCGGTGTCCCGCGCTGCGTCGCACGCGTCGTTGGACCAGCCGACCGAGAACTGGCCGGCCAGGATCGCCGGGGCGACCAGTACCGGACCGATGCCGTGCGGTGCGGCCTGCGCGGTGAGCGCAGTGACCATGGCGGTGATCGCCAGGCACGGGCCTGGATGACTGGCGATGACCAGCACCCGCGCGCGGGGCAGGAGCAAGCCGGCGGGTCGCGCGCTCTTCGTAGGCATCGGAGATTCTGGCGTTCCTATCGAGACGACGCTTACCTGGCTTATCGGGCCGACGCTATGCCGGGCACACTACTGGAATGAGGCTTGCCCTGCACGGCGCCAACCCGGCCGAGTGGCTGGCGCTCCGGCTGGGCCTGGTGCCGACCGTCGCGGCGCAGGCGTGGGCCGGGATGGGCTTGTCCGGGATCGTGGTCGCGGCCGTCCGGACCGGCGTGACCGAGCGACTCGCCCAGGGTCCGGCCACTGTCGCCGAGCTCGCCGGCGAGCTAGGCCTCGATCCGGTGCCAACCCAGCTGATGCTGCACTGCCTGCGGTCCTTCGGGCACGTCAGCTGCTCCGGCGGGGTGTACCGGCTCAGCCGTTCGTCTCGGCGCTGGCTGGACCCCCGGTCGGGCCTGTCGGTCAGCCGGTACGTCGCCGGCGCCGCGGACTACTGGGACTGGTGGTCCGGGCTGGACGAGGTGACCCGGACTGGGAAGGTTCGCCGAAGCCACGACGCGGCGGCCGACGACCCCTACTGGCGGCGGTACATCTACGGCCAGCTCGACCTCGCCCGTCTCAGCGCCCGCGAGGTGGCACGGAAGATCCGGCTGCCAGCAAGCGCGACGTCGCTGCTCGACCTCGGCGGCGGGCACGGCTGGTATTCGGCGGCGATCTGCCAGCGTCATCCGAATCTCACCGCCACCGTGCTCGATCTGCCAGGCAGCGCGGCGATCGGCCGGGAGATCATCGCCGCCGCCGGAATGTCCGACCGGGTCCGGCACCGGGACGGCGATGCGACCCTGGACGACCTTGGCAGCGGCTACGACGCGGTGCTGTGCTTCAACCTCGTGCACCATCTGACCGCCGACCAGATCGTGACGCTCTTCGGGCGGATCAGGGAGTCGCTCTCGCCAGGCGGGACCCTGGCCGTGATGGACGCGTTCGCCGAACCCGCCCGCAGGGCGTCGGCGGCGGATTTCCTCGCGATGTTCGTATATCTCAGCTCGGGCGCCCAGGTGCATACCCCGGCAGAGCTGCGGATCTGGCTGCGGAAGGCGGGCTTCACCAGGCCGCCGCGCCGGATCCGGATCCTGCGAATCCCGGGCCAGGCGATATATCTGGTGCGGAAGTAACGTCAGTGACCGTCGGCGCCGGCGGGCGGAGGGCGCGGCGTCGGCTAGCCGGGACTGGGAAGTGACCGAGTTCGTGACTGAGGCCGATATCTGGGACGTGGCGGTGATCGGCGCCGGGCCCGCCGGAGCGACGGCCGCGCGAGAGGCCGCCCTAGCGGGCAGCCGGGTCATCCTGCTGGAGCGCGCGACGCTCCCCCGGTACAAGACCTGTGGTGGCGGCCTGATCAACGCGTCGATGCGGACGCTACCCGACAGACTGGCGCTGAAGCCGAGAGCGCGGGTGCGCTCGTTCTCGTTCAGCTTCGACGGGAAGAGGGAGAAGACCCGAACCCGGTCCGAGCCGCTGCTCACGCTCGTGATGCGGGACGAGTTCGACGCCGCGCTCGTGGACCGCGCGACGGCGGCCGGCGCGACGCTGAGCGAGGCGACTACCGTGCTGAAGATCGCCGAGGACGGTGACCTGGTGCGGCTATCCATCCGGGAGCACGGCGATATCCTCGCCCGGATCGTGGTCGGCGCCGACGGCTCCGCGGGCCGCTCATCGGCCTACGTCGGCGTGACATTCCGCCGGGTCGATCTCGGCCTGGAGGCCGAGATTCCGACCCCGCCGGAGCAGATGGCCTCGTGGGATGACCGCATCCTCATTGACTTCGGGCACGACCCAGGCTCCTACGGATGGGTTTTCGCTAAGGGCGACGTGCTGTCCGTCGGTGTGATAGCCGCCCGCGGTGACGCCGACGCGACCCGCGCCTATCTCGCAGAGTTCACCGAGCGTCTCGGCCTGGCCGGTATCGAGCCGCGGGTCAGCACCGGCCATCTCACCCGGTGCCGGGAGCAGGGCTCGCCGCTCGTCAGGGGCCGGGTCCTGGTTGCCGGGGACGCGGCCGGGCTGCTGGAGCCGTGGACCCGGGAGGGGATCTCGTTCGCGCTCCGCTCTGGCCGACACGCCGGCCAGGCGGCAGCGGTCGCGGCTGCCGCCCCGACCGCCGCCGAGACCAGCACCGCGATCGCCGGCTACACCGACGCCATCAAGGCCGAGCTCGAACCCGAGATGCTGGCCGGGCAGGCGTTCCTCGAGGCGTTCATCCGCCACCCGGCACCGTTCTACTGGGCCGTTGCGCAGGTACCAGCCGCCTGGCGGCTGTTCGTCCGGATGGTCGCCGGGCAGACAACATTCGCCGAGGCCTACCGCAACAGGGTCATCCGGCTGATGCTCGCCGGCCTGAACCGGTGGTAGCTCGGCGGCTCAATCCAGCGGCTGCTGGAAGCCGCCGCCAAGCGGCGCAACGGTGCGCGGTGGGCGCTATCGCTCGCACTTGGCCTGCGGCGGGGCGAGGCGCTCGGCCTCAAATGGGCGGACGACGTGGATCTGGACAAGGGCACTCTCCGCATCTGCCGCTCCCGGCTGCGGCCGAAGTACGCGCATGGCTGCGGCGACACGTGCGGCCGGTCGCCGGGCTACTGCCCGCAGCGCGTCAATATCCGGTCGGCGACAGGCGGAGTCAAGTGGAAGGCCGGCCGCACGATCGGGCTGCCGCCTCAACTCGTCGCGCTGCTGCGCGCGCCCACCGCGATGAGCCTGCGGTATGCCCGGCTGTTCGAGCCACCGTCCGCGCCGGCCACGGCCAGGAATCTCGTTGCTGGTGGCCCGCACCCGCGATCCTGGCGGGTTCGCCGCCCTGGCGGCAGCATGCCAGGCCGAGCGGCCGCCCAAACGCTGATGGGACGATCGGCTACGCGGCGTAACCGCCGCAAGGCGCTGTCGTGGAATGAGTCGTGGAATCGGTGTCCTGATCGCTCAGGGCGTCCTGGGCGTTCCGGGTGTCGGCTGGGGTATTGGTGCAGGCAGGGCGCTCGGGGCGGCGGGGCGGGCCTCTCGTAATGAACAGGTCGTCGGTTCGATTCCAACAGGCGGCTCCAGGCCAGACAGTCCGGCTCGGCTGCCGGCGTGGCATTCGCAGCGATTGAGTGTCTAATTGAGCATGGCAATCAGTAAAATCCCGGCGAGTGCCCAACGTGGCCGAGGCTACTCGCACTGCGCATGCAGAGAGGCCGCAGCCATGAACCCCATTACGCTTGAAGCGGCCATCATCGGCGCCGTCATCGGCGCTCGCGCCATGCAGCTGGTATCCCGTCCAGGGCGCCGACCTGAGGCGATCGGCATTGTGGCGCTCGGAGCCGCGATCCTGCTTCAGATGGTCACTTACGGCTATCTCCAGCATCCCGGCACCGAACGCCATATCGTAACCGCGATTGGCTTTGCGCTGCTCGGTGCGTTTGGCGTCCTGACGGTGGTGGCGGCTCGGCGGCGGCGCCGCGAGCGTGACACCCATTCCTGACACCAACGACGCTGGACAACGCGGGATATTGGCAGACCTGCTCGCAGTGAATAGCCAGGCCACGGACTATGCCGGACTCACTGCCTGGACTTTTTTGCAAGCAGGGGATCAGGGGTGGCCGGTACACCGAGGTCAGGAGTGTCTAACTGAGTGACAACCACCGCATGCGCGGCCGGACATCGCTGGACGTACGCGGACTGTTCACGAGATCCAGCGGCGTCGGGACCCGTTCGGCACCGCGTACGTCGCCGTTAACGCCGCCTTCACCGAGCAATTCGCGCAGGTCGTCGAACTACTCGCTGGGCCGCTGACCGGCCCGGGTGCGCCTGCTTCGGGGTTAACTAATTTCTTCACGCGGCGGGTGTTCCGTCATGATGATCGGAATCGCCGAGCGGCGGAGGGAGCTGCCCGCGGTGGACGTCGCAGCGGATCAGAGCGAGCGGAGCAAGCGCCGCATCGGCGGGTTGCTGCGGCAGCGGAACTTCGCATTACTGTGGTCCGGCGAGACGGTCAGCGGCGTCGGCAGCGCCATGGCCGCTGTCGGGGTGCCGTTGCTGGCGGTCGCTGTCCTGCGAGCAAGCACGTTCGCCGTGTCGGCGCTCACCGCTGCCGCCTACCTGCCGTGGCTTTTGATCGGCCTGCCCGTCGGGGCGTGGGTGGACCGGCTGCCGCCCGGGCCGGTGCTGATTATCAGTGATCTTGTCTCGGCGGTGCTGTACGCGAGCCTGCCGGTGGCGGCGTGGGCGCACGTGCTGACGATCGGTCAGGTCCTCGTCGTGGAACTGGTGGCGGGAGCGGCTGGCATTTTCTTCACGACGGCCTACATCGTGTACCTGCCGGTCTTGGTGCGCCCCGACGACCTGTTCGAAGGCAACGCCACGCTCTCGGGCAGCCAGGCGGTGGCGTCGATCAGCGGCCGCGGACTGGCCGGCCTCGTCGCCCGGGCGGTCGGCACAGCGAACTCACTGCTGTTCAACGCGGGCAGCTTCCTGGTCTCGGTAGCCTGCTTGCTCGCCATCCGAGCAGCCGGACCGCGCTCCGCGCCCGACCGCGCCGAGCGCACCACGACGCTGCGCGCCGACATCGCCGAAGGGTTGCTGTTCATCTGGCGTGACCGGTTGCTGCGCACGCTGGCTATCTGGCCGGCCGTCTCCAACATGGCGTACGGCGGAGTCCTGGCCCTGTCGGTGCTCTTCCTGGTCCGGGTTGCGCACATCGGCGCGGCAGAGGTCGGCCTGCTGCTCGCGGTCGGCGACATCGGCGGGCTGGCCGCCGCGCTCGTCGCCCGGCGGGTGGCCCAGAGCGTCGGCACCGCTCGCACGCTGCTGCTCGGCGTCCTGGTCGCCGGCCTGGCCGGGTTGCTCATCCCGCTGACCGCCGCCGGGCCACGCGCCGCGTACTTCGTGGCAGGCTCGGGCATCGTGACCGCGGCCATCACCGGAACCAACATCGTGCTGATCAGCTTCCGGCAGACGTATACCCCTGCCGAGGTACTCGGCCGCATCATCGCAAGCCAGCGGTTCCTGGTCTACGGCACGGCACCGCTCGGCGCATTGCTGGCCGGAGC
>Ga0310039_10002581_pt1 | contig 12065 bp, 7 predicted proteins | sample Sb_taG_4_FD_200460 | JGI IMG/M metagenome (GOLD analysis project Ga0310039, IMG submission 200460) | Peat soil microbial communities from Weissenstadt, Germany - Sb_50d_6_BS metaG (v2) (version 2) | ecosystem: Environmental > Terrestrial > Soil > Wetlands > Peat | place: Germany: Weissenstadt... | reverse complement strand
TCGGCCGTCGTCAGCTGAGCATGAGTCCAACCGATCCAAGACTCACGACTCATACACCACGTGCTGGGGCACGATCGCTGAGAAAACGGGCGCGATTCACGAATCGCAATTCGCGGCGGCACAAATGATTTCACCGGAGCGACGCCACAGGACGTTGCTTGAAAAATTGTTGACGCTTGACATTAGCCGGCTAATGGGTGCACTAACAAGCGGAGCCGCCCCTTAGTACACGCTCGAGCGCGACAGGTCCAACAGTTGCCCCTGGCGTTTCACGGCCAGCTTCCCACCCCGATCGATCATCGCCTGCCGGTCAGGCCGGGGAATTTCCCGAGCGCACCTTCCAAAATCTCTCTCCACGGTGAGTTCGCCGATCTTGGCGTGCAGCTCCCGAATGCGCTCCTTACCGTCACCCGTCATCGCTTCGGCACCGAAAACTCCCGCCGCATTCTCCAGCAGCTGGCTCTTCCACGCCGTCACTTGGTTCGGGTGCACCTCGTGATGCGCCGCGATCTCCGCGATCGTCTTCTCGCCTCGGATCGCTTCCAGCGCCACTTGCGCCTTGAACTTCGCGAAATGATTACGTCTTGGCCTACGCATGGACTTCCCTCCGGTCATGCCCGGACAGAAATCCCCTTATACCCGTGTCCGAAATACCGGAGCCAGCTCTGCAGCAGCAGGCTGACGCTCAGGACGCCATCGCTGTTTCTGAGTTTATCGAGGCCCAGAAAAAGCACTAACGGAGGCACAGCGTGATGGTGCCCGCGGCGCGTGAGCACCGTGCGCATATGGCAAGGCACTAAGACAGCAATGTCCGGATTCATGGTCTTATGTATATACCATGGGGCCGCAGGCAGGCATTAGTACCGTCGGTGGCCCTGGAGCCATCCGCGACGGCGCTTGGTTGTGATGCACCTATCATCCACTGGATCACTCCGTGACGTGCGGCTGATTGGGCACAGCGTCCTAAATGGCGCAGCCTGGACCTCTGACTCCCGCATTGCGTCGCCCTCGATGAACTCGCAGCTGCCTTTCTCCCAAACGAACGGAGCAACCAGAAGCAAGACCGCCGCTCGGGGGCCGGGCAATCAGTGGGCGCAGGCCCGTGAGAGCTAAAAGGGCCGCACATCCGCAATTCTGGCGGCGTATCCGCCAACTATAACTGCCAGTACAATGGCTGCAGCGAGTCCGCCGCGCCAGGGCCGCTCGATGTATGACTTCGAAAACTCATCCGCCGCCAAAATCGCTCCCAGCAGGATCGCCATTATTGACCAGTAGTGATATCGGTAGTCAGTCGACACACCAAACAGCAGATAAGCGCCCGAATATAAGAGTCCGGACATCATCAGCGATTTCGCCATGGCGACTGCCGCTGTAAGCTCCGTCCGGACTTCCAGCAAGACGGTACCGCACAGACCGATGGCAAGCCAGAACACCGGCCAGAGTAAAAAGGTTCTCTTCAGGTAATCCAGCTTGATATCCCGCTCAGTAAAGTGAAACCCGGTCCCCTGTGCGTACCTGAGATGCAGCGATGGAACGAGGAAATAGATGCTGGAGTTGAAATGGCTCAAGCGGTGGGCCGCGTATTCCAACGGATGCCGCAGAATTGCACTGCGCCACAGCTGACCACGCTGTCTGACGCGATCCTGATCGATCGTATTAATGTCGGGTGAGGCTCCGAACTGCCTGCGAAGGTGCGCGCACCTCCCCCACGGACTGAACGTATCCCACTCAATAGATGTATAGCAGGGATCGATCGAGCTCAACTCCGGAGAATTCTCGCCCCACACCCGGCTATCGCGGGCATGCACCGCGATTCCCATCAAATCAAAAATCTGCAAAGACTGCAGAGGATCCTGCGGCTTGGCTCCGATGAGTCGATGGTTGATCCAGCCCGACAGCGGAATTGCAATCGCGGCTACCACGACCGAGTAGCCAATGATCTTCGCTAGATCGAATTGGCGGCCGCTAGTGACATAGATATAGACCAGCGGGCCAAGTGCAAAGACCGCGTTAGTTCTGATCAATCCTCCATATAACAGGCACACGCCCGACAGGATGTATGCCCACCAAGGAATTGCTCGGTTCTGTATAAGAAACCAGAAGATCAGGCCGAACGCCGCGACGAGCGCCGATCCCATACCGACATCCTTCAACACAATCTTGCCGTATATGAGAAACAGCGGGAACGCGCCGGCAGCAAGGATGATCCAGGCTTTTTTTACCATATTGGCGCGGTAGCAACCGTCCGCGATCAACCCAAATCCCAGCCAGTGCAGCCCCTGATGCAATACCAATAGGGCGCCACGATTGCCGCTGATTTCGATCAGGTACGCCCAGACAAGAGCCATGACCGGCGGGTGCCAGTCCTCATAGTGATGGCTCAATGCCTGGCGCAGGGCTTCCTCGCTGTCGACGAGAAGCTGGCCAGGGAATGTTAAGACCAGCTGCACGGCGCACAGCAGTGCCGCAATAATGAGGGGCATGAACGGAATTCCGGGCTGCGAGCCTGCTGGGGTGGACATGAATATCCTGGCTGGCAAAGTAATTGATCAATTCGCCCCTAGCGTCTTTAGAGATGCTTTGGGCCAGCCAATTTTAGCGGCAGCGTGGCGATAAATGGAGCTGAAAAGTCCGGCAGGCTCTCGGAAGCGAGCTATCGGCAGCTAACATCAGGATTTCGCTAGTCAGATCGAGCGCGGCCGCCGTCGATTCGAAGGAGAATTCGAAGTCCACGCTGACCGGTCTTGGCTCATGCGTTGATGCCCTGTATCTCAGCCAGGATATCCGCTGGTAGGGACCGACGGCCATGCGTGTGGACGTGCGGGGCATATTGCCTTCAAGCCTTCGAGCCTTCGGGCCGCGGGCTTGAAGTCTGGCTCGCGCTGGGCCAAGCGGCGATGGAAGGGCGCTAATCCTGCGCTCGAGGAGTGGCTCAAGCTCGGGGAGCAATTTTAGGGAGCGGCGACGTGACTTTCGTCGCGTCTTGACTGTCGCGCTCGCCGGTCATGGGAACGTCATGGGAATCAGGCCGGCTAGAACACGTTAGGATTGACTAGATCACGAAAGGCTACATATCCAGTATTTTTCCGAACAAAAGGAACAGGAATGGACAGGCTAGGACGCCAGTTTAGGCCCTTTCACGGCGGTAACAGGGGTTCGAATCCCCTTGGGGACGCCATTTCGCGATTTAATTCAATGAACGATGCGCCTGCGGTCGGCGCTCAATACGCGCGGTCGCCTCGCAGTACCACCAGTATCGTGCGCACCAGTATTTTCAAGTCCAGCAGAATCGACCAGTTGTTCATATAGTCGATATCGTATTGGATGCGTTCGCGCATCTTCTCGACCGTATCGGTCTCGCCGCGCAAGCCATTGACCTGTGCCCACCCGGTGATTCCGGGACGCACCTTGTGGCGGATCATATAGCCGCTGATGAGCTTGCGGTACTGCTCGTTATGGGCGACCGCGTGCGGGCGCGGCCCGACAAAACTCATCTTGCCTTCGAGCACATTGAGGATCTGCGGCAGTTCGTCGAGTGAGGTGCGGCGCATAAAGCGCCCCAGCGGCGTAATGCGCTGGTCGTCCCGGGTCGCTTGCGTCACGATGGCACCGTCTTCGCACACGACCATGGTGCGAAATTTATAGACGAATATCTCCTCGCCGTTGAGACCGTAGCGCCGCTGCCTGAACAGCACCGGTCCTGGCGACGACCATTTTACTGCCGCGCCGACTATCAGCATCAACGGGCCGAACAACAGCAGCGCCATGACCGCGAGCACCATGTCGATGGCACGCTTGCGCAGGCCTGACATGCCTCGATGCGGGGTTTCGCAGACGGCAAGTGCGGGGATGCCGTGGATTTCCATGCATCGCGGCTGCACCAGATCGAAGGCAAAAAGATTCGGCACGAAATAAATCGACGCGGTCGTATCGCGCAGTTCCCGTAGAAGTTCGGCGATGCGCGGCGCGGTGGAAATCGGCAGCGCGATGTATATGGCGTCTACCGCATGGCGTTGCACGAAATCGGCTACGTCGTTGCACGCGCCGGCCCATTGCTCCGGCGCCACCGCTGGTAGCCGTTGCCGATCGCGGTAATCGAAAAAGCCGAGAAAATTGCCGGGGCTGCTCTCCTGTCCGACTCGTTTGGCCAGTTCGATTCCGATGTCTGTGGCGCCAATGATGATGTGGCGGTGCAGGCCGCGCCGCGAATTCCACCAACGCGTCAGATGGATGGTGCCATAGTTGGATGTCAGCAGTGCCACGGGCGTGACGATGAACCAGGTCAGTAGTGCGCGATTTGGAAACAGCTGCGTGAACTTCAAGGCGGTCGCCAGAAATGCCAGCAGCGCCGACACCGTGCTCCATTCCAGCAACACTCGCAGGGGCGTCGGCCGGATATGTGGCTGCCCGCTCGGATCGGTCTGGGTGTGCGGCGTGCTCAGCACCCGGTTCGACACCAGAAATATAATGAGTGCAAATGCGAGGCACTCAAGCGACAGCAGCACGTGATAGCCGGTCAGACATAGCGCCAGCGTCGTAACAGCCACCACCGGACCCTGTAATTCCTTCAGCAGCGTCACTAACGGCGGTTCCGTGCTGCCGAGGCGGAACGCCTTGTGACGGATCGACCCATCCGAGAGCAGCCCGGAACCGCGACGCGCCAATCGACGCACATCCGCAGACGCAAATCCGCTGCTCACGGATCCTTCGATTCCCACGTGCACCTCTCCGAGTCCGCCTTCGGTGCTGTATATAGCGGTGTCCTCCCTGAAAGCGTTGACAATCCAACGTATTTCAGCATGCAAACGGCGTACCGCACCGCTGCCAACAGAGGCGGGGTGCAAATTCGTCCCGTATTCATCTGCTTGCCTCGGCCATCGCATGGATTAAGTAATACTGCTCGATCGATGGCCGAGCCCGGATGCGCTCTCAAGGGGCGGTCGGGCACCTATTTGCGGCGGGGACCAAGGTGCCCCACGACCGCCCTGCCGACCGTGCCGCTGTGCGGGCGTGCAACTCATTGCTTGCGGGCGGTTGTCGCGTTGCACCTGAGAACTCCTCGAGACGCGTAGCCGAGGCGATCTCAAGCGCGTTGAGCGCACTTTCATACATAACCCAGCGTCGCTGGAAAGATCGGCGCGATAGTGATCGTCGCTTATTCGCCACTGCTGTGACGCGGTTCGCAGCTACCGTGCCGCCACTTTAGCAACATCGCCTGAGGGTGCAACGCGGGGCGGGAAGCAGTGGCTCGCCGCCCAATATCGCCAAGCGTTCTGCGAGCCCACCGCATTGGTCAAGAGACAGGACTAAACCGATGATGCCTAGCAACAGCACGCGCCGATCGACGCCCCAGTTCGCCCGCCTGACCGTTGTATCGTTGCTGATGAGCGCGCTGGTTGCAGCCTGCGGCGGCGGCGGCAGCAGCGCAAGCGTCAGCAGCAGCAGCAGCAGCAGCAGCTCCAGCAGCAGCAGCTCCAGCTCCAGCAGCTCCAGCTCCAGCAGCAGTTCAAGTAGCAGTAGTAGCAGCAGCAGCAGCAGCGGCGCTAGCAGCAGTGGCAGCAGCAGCGGCAGCTCTTCGGGAATGACTCAATCGTTTACTATCGGCGGCACTGTTGGCGGTCTGACCGGCTCCGGCCTCATTTTGAAGACCAATGGCGCCAACCCTGTGGCTGTGAGCGCGTCGGGGACCTATACGTTTGCCACGTTGCCCAACGGCACCCAGTACACGGTCACAGTGGGCACGCAGCCCAGCAGTCCGACGCAGGTGTGCACCGTCACCAACGGCACGGGCACGGTTGCCGGTGCGAATATCACCAATGTCTCGATCGCCTGCGTCACAAGCACGTATACGGTCGGAGGCACCATCAGCGGCCCCCTCACGGGCACCGGCCTGGTAATCAAAGACAACACGAGCGGCGCCACCGCGACCGTCGCGGCGAATGCCACAACCTTCACGCTCTCACCGGCGATCAGCAGCGGGGCGAGCTACAACATCTCCGTTACCGGTCAGCCGGCGAGCCCGACCGAGAGCTGCTCGGTGACCAGCGGCGGAACCGGCACCGTCGGTGCCGCCCCCGTCACCAGCGTGGTCGTCACCTGCGCTATCACACCTTTCACGGTCGGCGGTACCATTGCTGGCTACACTGCCAGTTCGGGCCTAGTGCTGAAAGATACCGTGAGCGGCAATGCGACGCCGGCCCTTACGACGGGCGCTTCCACGTTTACGCTCACGCCTGCCGTCAATAGCGGTGCGAGCTATGACGTCATCGTTCAGACGCCACCCAGCACCCCGGGACAGTGGTGCACGGTCACGAACGCCACGGGCACCGTTGGGGCGGGGCCCGTCACCAACATCTCAGTCGTCTGCCGCAACGAGGGCAAATATGCGTTCGTGGCGGACACTGGCGCCGGCACGGTCACGTCCTTCTCAATCGATGACACCAATGGCGCTGCCGCGGGGGCCCTGACGCAGATCAATTTCGTAGCAGCCGATGCCAATCCGTGCCCGAATCCGTCTGCGATAGCGGTCAATCCCGCCGGGACCTATGTCTTTACGGCCAACAACGGCACGGGAGACGTCTCGATATTTTCCGTGACCGCCGGGACCGTAGCTCTAGTCGGTTCCCAACCGGCTTTGGTCACGACGTCGTTCACCGGCTCGATTGACATCACCGCCACGCTCACGGTGACTGCGATCAGCGCCGGATCGGTCACGGTCGGTAGCTACATCTACGGCTGCGGCGTTTCGGCGGGGACCCAGATCACCGCGCTTGGCACGGGAACTGGTGGGATCGGCACCTACACGGTGAACAATCCGAAGACCGTGAGCTCGGAGGCCATGACGAGCAGCGGCACGGACAGCACGCCCACCGGCATTGCGGTCGATCCCTCCGGAGAGTTCGTGCTCGTCACCGACAGCGCAGGCGGCGGCGCCGGCGAGCTGTTTGTGTACCAGTTCAACTCAGGCGCCTTCACCGGCTCGATTTCCACCACCACGCTCACGGTGACTGCGATCAGCACCGGATCACTCGCGGTCGGTACCGTCATCAATGGCGTCGGCGTTGCAGCGGGGACCACGATCACCGCGATTGACACGGGAACTGGTGGGATCGGCACCTACACGGTGAACAATTCGCAGAACGTGAGCTCGGAGGCTATGACCGGCGGCACGCTGACCCAGGTGACCGGCTCCCCCTTCTCTATGGATGCATTTCCGGACAGTGCTCCGAGCAGTGTGGCTGTCGACCCAGCGGATCTGTACGTGTTCGCGACCAACGCGTTTCGCCCTGCGGATGGCCTGACCGGCTTCGGAATCAATACGACCTCCGGTTTCCTGAGCCCACTTACCCCGGCGCAGGTGACCACCGGTGATGCTCCGGCCTGGGTATCCATTGATCCGCTGGATCGGTTCGTGTATGTCGCGAATAATGGGGTTTCTCCGCCAGCTTCTCCCGAGGTAGACGGGACCATTTCGGGCTATCAGATCGGCAGCGGTGGGGCGCTGAGCGTCCCAACGACATTCTCTGCTGGCCTTGCCGCGGGCGCGCATCTCGGTGATCTGGCGATCGATCCCTCGGGCCAATTCCTCTATGCAGCGGACGCGGCCAACGCCCAAGTGGTCGGTTTCACGATCGGCGCGGTCAGCGGAGCGTTGTCGCCGTTCGGTACGGCCTCTTCGGCACCGTTCGGTACGGCCTCTCCGGTCCAGCTCGCACCTGGCGCTGCCCCGGGCCCGATAACGAACGACCCGTCGGGACACTTTCTGTACGTCGGTAATACGCAAAACGACACGATCTCGATGTTCAGCGTCGACAGCTCCGGACAATTGACCGAGATTACGGGTTCGCCGCTGCCGTTCTCAGGTTCCGGCGCCAACGCGATCGCGATCGAATAGCGCTTGGTAGCAGCCGAATGTGCGCACGGGCGCTCGGGAAGGCGGGGGCCGTGTAGCGGACTTTGACTGATTACCGACGAGAGGGGCGCGCAACAGCGCAATGATCGATTGGAGTGCGCCCTGGCGGCGACCCGCGGCGACATCTCAGGATAGCCGCCGTACGTTGTAGGCAACCGTTGTTCAATGTAACGGCGGATGCGGACGGCGCGGACTTTAATCCCATTGCGTACTAATAAACGCAGTCAGGTCGGCCGTCTCGCACCGCTGGCGGCAGGCTGTCTCGGCCCGACCGGGCGCTTACAGCGCCGCTCAATCTTCTTCAGAGTCCTACGGTGGAACCTTGTCGACGCCGCCTGGAAGCCGGGTGGCAGCGTTGGCATCTATGGCGGCGATCAATCGTCGACCTGCGTCCTGCGACCATTTCTCGGCGGTTCGCTGGCTCACGATGGCAATCGCCATTGTAATCAGCACAGTCACCACCAGGCCCAGGAAAAATGGGCCGCCCTTGCCAAAATAGCGCTCGAGGAAATACAACACGGCGAAGTGGAACAGGTACATGGAATACGACAGACGGCCGATATACGCCAGAACGCGCTCGCCCATGCTCCAGCGCAGAGCGCACCACACGATCGCGGCGAGAAGGCCGATTTCGATCCACATGTACGGTCTGGAGGTCAGGCAGAACATGATCTTGGCGACGAACGCCGTAACCAGCCATAGCACTACCAGGGCAATCACAGGTAACGCTTCAACCTTCTCTTCCCCCAGTGTGATGGCGTAGATGAACATCCCGATCGGGAAGATCGGGAGCTGCGTGAGCATCGAGTAATACAGGAACTCTGAATAGGCGCCGCCACTGCCAAATCGCTCCGCGATCGACGTTCCGAGAATTCCCAGCACCACGAATGCGGCGAAAGCGAACATCAATAGCCGCTTCGGCTGCAGCGCTGCGAGGAACGGAAAAATCAGGTAAAACCCCATCTCAACGCCGCTGTTCCAGCCACCTTAGGACCGCTGCGTTGATATCACTCGCTGAAAACGGATGCAGAAAAAGCGCCGTCAGAATGAGGTCAAGGGGTCCCATGGCGTTCCACGCGTCGGGCCTTGGCGCGGTGCCATAAAGCAGGGTGTAGAAGATGATGGCGAACCAGAAAAGCGGCGCGATACGCGCGGCACGGCGGATATAGAGCTTCAATTGCCGTGCGGATTCATGCCGGCGCTGGTCCCACATGTAACACATGCTCACAGCGCTCACCAGAAAGAATAGTTGAACCCCAGGAAGCCAATTCGAGCGAGGGGAATGCCCCACGTGGAGTGGTTATAGATCAGGGCAAATTGAAAGCAGACTACCATCAGGATGGCGATGCCTCGACAGGTGTCGAGACTTAATTATCCGCCTCTTCTCCATCGCAGAGATTTAGTGCGAACGAAGGACTGTCACAAGCCCAACCTCAGCAACAATGGCGGCGCTTTGCGGGAGTTGAGTAGCAAAAAACCATAGTTGGACGCTTCGGTCGCGGCCAACAGGGCCGGCGCTTAATTGTGACCGGAGTCGCCATTTGGAGTGTCGCTCGGACTGGACTAAGACGGTTTCACAAGTCATCGAATGGGGGCGGCGAGAGTTCGTGCTCATGCGCCGGCCCCCAGCTGATGCGCGGCGGCGCGGCCGCTTCCAAGCGGTGTCCGTCCGCCTCCGCCGCGACCGTACTGCCGTCGCGCTTTCGCTAGGGCGCCAGCCCGTAGACGGTCAGGGCGCCGGCGCCGGCAACGTAGACGTGACCATTCGCCACCACCGGCACGGTAAATTTCGCAGCGTTGCCGCCGGTGTCCGCCGGCAGCGTGGTGCTTGAGTACAGTTTCGTGGCGAGGTTGGTCGCATTGTAGGCGCGCAGGATCGCCGGCCCCAGACCGGCGCTGCCGTTGTCCGTGCCGTTGGCATTGTTGTCGAGCACCCAGACGATGGCGCCACCCGAGGGCGAAGCCGAGATCATTGCCGTGGGGCTCGGATAGCCGTAGGTCTCGGCGCTCTGCGATGCGGCGACGGCGACTTGCCCGTTGATCTGGAAGAGACCTTCCGAGAGCTGCAGCGCCATCAAAGGTCCGGATTCAATCGCGATGTAGACCGTCCCGCTCCAGTAGGCCGGCGTTGCGTAGACGCACTGCTGATCGAGGGTTTGACAGGTCGTGGCATTGGGGAGTGTCAGGTACTGCACCGTGTTGTCGGCGGTTGGACTAAAGCCTGACATGCTGTCTCGGTCGATCATCCACAGATGGCCCTGCTTGTCGGAGCCGACCAGCACGTCCGGATGAGCCGTCGGCCCCACGCCGTCCGGCAGCACGGTGACGCCGCTCGAGGAAAGGTCGTAGTCGTTATCGGTCCAGCTCGCATTCTGCGATGGCGTGTAGAAGTCCTGTACCGCGAGCGTTGACGGGTTCAGGTTTATAAAGCTCTCGCCATAGTCATTGTTCGGTGCCAGGGCAGGTGGCACGACACTCGTGGTGGCGTCGAAGTCTCCGTTGCCGGTCGAGACGAACATGTTGCCGCTCGAATCCAGCGCCGGCGCCCCGCCCGACATCCAGATGCCGCCATAAGCGTTACCCGGCGGACCGTTCGGCGTGTCATTGAAGGCGGCGGTCTGGGCGAGCGAGGTGGCATTGTAGAGCATGATCCAGCCGTGCCACGGCCACAGATAGTTGTCGCAGTGCGAGGACCAGCCGATGACGACGTTGCCGCCGGTGAGTGCCAGGCCAAGGCGCTGGTTCTGGTAGAGCGGATTGAAGGTCAGGGTGGTGCCGCCGTCGCCGGTGCCCGGCAGCGTCGTCGACTGGATCACGACTGGCGAGTGCGCCTGCTCCGTGCCGGTCGCAAGGCTCAGTGCATGCAGGCGCTGGAAGTTCGTGCCGTTCTCGGTGGTAGCGGCGACCAGGTAGATCGTCTGGGCGACCGGGTCGATGACCGGCGTGCCGGTGATGCCGTATTCGACCAGGATGTCGTTGCAGCCGGCGTTGGCGCTCGACTGGGTCGTAATGCCGGGGGGATTGATCAAGCTGACATGCCAGTAGGTCACACAGCCGGGATTGTCGGCGTCGAAGGCGTAGATCGAATCGTGCATGGTCACGACGAACAGCACGTTGTGCGTGCCGCCGCCGATCGGCAGGTTCGCCACGTACAGCGGTTGCGCATAGACGGTGCCGTCCAGCGGGCATGACCAGCGCTTGCCGAAAGTGCCGCCCCCCGACACCGTCGTCGGCGTCAACGCGTACTCCTGCAGGTTCTGACCGGTTCGGGCGACATCGTTGTGATAAGTCGTGATACCCGTCAGGTCCGTGACCGCTACCGCCGCACTGCCCGTAACAGAAATGTTGGTCGAACTGACCGCGCTCACCGAGTGCGTGCCGGCGCCCGCGCTCGTCGGCGGGGTGTAGAGCCCACCACTGCTGATGGTGCCAACCGTGCTATTGCCTGCCGCCACGCCGTCGACACTCCAGTTCAGGGTCGTGCCGCCCGGGGCGTTGGTCGTGAACTGCTGCGTTTGCAACAGTGTCAGGGCGGCATTGCGGGGAGTGATCGTCAGCGTGCTGCTCTCGGTAGTCACGCTCACTGCCGAGGAGCGTGCGGAGACGTTGGCGGGTGTGGCCTTGTCGAAGGCGGCGACCTGATAGCTGTAGTTCGTCGAAGCCGTGCGGCCGAAGTCGGTGTAGCTCGTACTGCTCGAGACGGTCGCTATCTGCGTGTTGTTGCGGTAGACGTAGTAGCCGCCGACACCGGTAGCGCCAGGGATCGGAAGATCCGTGGATGCGTTCCAGCTCAGCGGTACGGTGCTCGAGGTGACGTTCGACGCCGCCAATCCCGTCGGTACGGTCGGTGCCTGCGTGTCGGCCAACGTGGTCACACCGAGGGGAGCAGAGAGCGCCGAGATGCTGGGCGGAGAGCTCTTGTCGAAGGCCGCCACCTGGTAGCTATAGCTGGTTAACGCCGTGAGGGGAGAGTCGGTGTAGGTCGTCCCGCTCGAGACGGTCGCGATCTGGGCGCCGTTGCGGTAGACGTAGTAGCCGCCGACGCCGGGTCCGACCGAATCTGTGGATGCGGCCCAGGTGAGCGTGATGCTGCCCGTAGCGATGCTCGAGGCGGTCAATCCAGTCGGTACGGTCGGTGGCTGCGTGGGTGCCG
>Ga0310039_10002535_pt1 | contig 12194 bp, 8 predicted proteins | sample Sb_taG_4_FD_200460 | JGI IMG/M metagenome (GOLD analysis project Ga0310039, IMG submission 200460) | Peat soil microbial communities from Weissenstadt, Germany - Sb_50d_6_BS metaG (v2) (version 2) | ecosystem: Environmental > Terrestrial > Soil > Wetlands > Peat | place: Germany: Weissenstadt... | reverse complement strand
GGCCGCGACGGCCGCATGGTCGCCGCCATCGAGACCATCGGCCGGGGTAATTTTGCCGGGGAAGCCGCGCCGTTCCGGCTCGACCTGGAGTAGGATGCGCGACGCCGCATTGCAGATTCGCAAATAGCGATCTGCGCCGGGGGCTCCGATGGTCGGCTGGATCATATTGGCCGTAGTGTTGTTCCTGGCCGCTCCTGTCAGCGCCGTTATCGCAGTGATGGCGGCAAGCCGGGGTCGCATCGAGTTGCGGCAACTGGACGAGCGGTTGAGCAAATTGGAGCGGGCCGCAGCCGCCGCTGGCGTACCGCCGCCAACGCCCGAGTCCGCTCCAGCTCCAATAGTCGCGGCACCTGTGCAGCTCACGCCCACGCCTGCGCCATCAACGTCGCCGCCAACGTCAGTCCCGCTTTCGCCGCCAACAGCTGTTCCATCGCCGGCACTTCAAGCGATCGGCTTCGAGGAAAAATTCGGCACCCGCTGGGTGGTCTGGGTCGGCGGCGCGGCGCTCGCGCTCGGCGGCATTTTTCTGGTGCGCTATACGATCCAGCAGGGCCTGATCGGCCCGGGGGTGCGGATTTTTCTCGGCGCCCTGCTGGCGCTTGCGCTGATCGCCGTCGGCGAATGGTCGCGGCGCACCGAGAAGCTATCGGCGCTCGCAGGCGTGCCGTCGGCGCATATTCCAGCTACGCTGACCGCGGCCGGCACCACGGTTGCCTATGCCACCGTCTATGCCGCGTACGGACTCTACGGTTTCCTTGAGCCGGCCGCGGCTTTCATCCTGCTCGGCGCCGTGGCGCTCGTCACCTTGGGCGCCGCCCTGCTGCATGGACCAGCGCTCGCCGGCCTCGGCGTGATCGGCGCCTATCTGGCGCCGATGCTCGTCGCCTCCGCCGAGCCGGATTTCTGGTCGCTTTATATTTACATCGCCGTGGTCAATGCGGCCGCTTTCGCGCTGGCGCGGTTTCGCCTGTGGCGCTGGCTCGCCATCGCGGCGATCGCGCTGGGTGCGCTGTGGACGCTGCCGGGAGTGCAGGCCGATACCGTCACCGCGCTGGGTGCGCATGTCTTCCACGCGCTGGCCGGCTTCGCGCTTGTCGCTACGTTCCTGGTCTGCGGCTTGTTGTACGGGCCGCCGACCGTGCCCGGCGCGGTCGATCGCCTCTCGACGCTGGCGCTCGCGGTCTATCTGTCGGCCGGCGCGTTCCTGGTGCTGGCGAGCCGGCATGATCCCTTAGCCCTCACCGCCTTTGTCGCCTTGACCGCAGCGACCGTCGCCATCGCCTGCCGCACCGAGGCTGCGGCCGGCGCCGTGCCGGTCGCCGCGATCCTGGCCGCTGTGGTGATGGCGCATTGGGCGGTGCACATGAATGTGCAGGGACTGCTGGCGCCGTCCGGCCCGACGGCGCCGGCGATCCCGGAGCCGGAGCGTTACGACTACGGCTCGCACCTGATCCTCGCCGCCGGCTGGGCCGTGCTGTTCGGCGCCGCCGGTTTTTTAGCGCAAGGCCGCTCGTCGCGCGCGCTGGTGCCGATGCTGTGGAGCGCCACGGCGGTGTTCGCGCCGCTCGCCATGCTCATCGCGCTCTATTACCGCATCGCGCAGCTCGATCGATCGCTGCCGTTCGCGGCGCTGGCGCTGCTCGTCGCTGCGATATTTGCACTCGCGACCGAGACGCTGGTGAAACGTGAGCCGCGGCCCGGCCTGATGGCGGCAAGCGCGATGTTCGCCACCGGCGCGCTGGGCGCGCTGGCGCTGGCATTGACCTTTGCGCTGGAGAAGGGCTGGCTCACCATTGCGCTTGCCCTGATGGTCCCGGGCATCGCCTGGGTCGTCGAACGACGGCCGTTGCCTTGGCTGCGCTGGCTTGCCGCCATCATGGTCGCCGTGGTGGCCGCGCGCGTGGCTTACCAGCCGACGATCGCCGGCGCCGATCTCGGCACCACGCCGATCTTCAACTGGCTGCTCTACGGCTATGGCGTCCCGGCCGCGGCCTTCTGGACCGCGGGCTGGCTGTTGCGGCGGCGCGCCGACGATCTACCGGCGCGCATCGTCGATGCCGGCGCCATCCTGTTCACGGTGCTGCTCGCGATTCTCGAGATCCGCCACTACGTCACCGGCGGCGATATCTATCGCGTGCCGGACGGCGTCGTGGAAGCCATGCTCTATGTCAATGTCGGGCTGGCGATGACCATCGGGCTCGAGCGCGTGCGCGGGCGCACCGGCAGCATGGTGCACAACGCGGGAGCGCTGTTGATCGCAGCGCTGAGCCTCGTCGCCGTCATCGTCGTGCTCCTGCTCGCCTGGAGCCCGCGCTTCAACGACCATCCGGTGGGCGGCGCGTTCTTCAACCTGATCCTGTTGGGTTACGGCCTGCCGGCGGTGCTCGCCATCACGCTGGCGCTGATCGCGCGTGCGACGCGGCCGATCGCCTACCGTATCGCCGCCACCGTCACCGCGGTGACGCTTGCTTTGTTCTATCTGACGCTCGAAGTGCGGCGGCTGTTTCACGGGCCGGTATTGGCCGGGCCGATCAGCGATGCCGAGCAATATGCCTATTCGACGGTCTGGCTCGCCTTCGGCATCGTGCTGCTTGCGGTCGGTTTCTATCTGCGCTCGCAGCCGGCGCGGCTGCCCGCGCTCGCTGTCATCGCCTTGACCGTCGTTAAGGTGTTCATCGTCGACACCGCGAGTATCAGCGGCATCTACCGCGCGCTATCGGTGATCGGGCTCGGCGTGGTGCTGCTCGGCATCGGCTGGGTTTACCAGCACGTGCTTTATCCGCGCGCGCGATCCGAGGAAGCTTCGTAGCTTGTGGGCCGGCTAATCGTCCGACGGACGCGCAGTCGCAACCGATGTCGACGATCCCGGCGCCGGCGCAATGTCACGCTTGACGCTGGCGCCGCCGATCGCACTGCGCGGGTTGCGCTGATAGAAGTCGCAATAGGCGAACGACAGGCCCGAGATCGAGCCGCGGAAGCTGTGGTAATCGATTTTCTGCACCCGAAAGCATGGCTCGATCGGCAGGCCGGCGAGATGCGCGCACATCGAATTGCTGCTGACCTTGATGGTGCCGGCCGGCAGCGCCGCGAAGCGCACCTGGCTCTGGCCGCCTGGGCGGATGGTGCCGACCACCGAGCCGTCGGAGAAGATGCGGCCCATGCCGGCGGTGCCGTCGAAGCAGGTATAGCTGAACAGCTTGCCGACGACGAAGGCTCTGGCCTGCTCCGGCGCGAGCTCCTCGGCGACAGCGGAAGCTGCTCCAACAACGAACGCACAGACGATGGCCACGCGCAGCAACATGGGCGACTCCACGATCGACATGCGAGCGACGTTAACAAAATTTCTTAACGGTCCCCTTACCATACTGGCCCCGATGGTCGGCAACTTTGTGGCCAAAACGCGGGCGTCTTTACCCGATCTTTACCACGATCCGGCCGCGCACCTGCCCCTCGACGATGCGGCGGCCGGCCTCGATGACATCGCCAAGCCCGATCTCGGTGGTCATCGCCGCGATCTTGTCCCGCGGCAAATCCCGCTCCAACCGGTGCCACGCCACTTGCCGCAGCGGCAGCGGGCACATCACCGAATCGATGCCGAGCAACGACACCCCGCGTAGGATGAATGGCGCCACCGAGGTCGGCAAGTCCATGCCGCCGGCCAGCCCACAGGCGGCGACGGCGCCGCCATAGCGGGTCATCGACAGCACATTGGCGAGCGTCGTCGAGCCCACCGCATCCACGCCGCCGGCCCAGCGCTCCTTGGCGAGCGGCCGCGCCGGGCCGCTGAGCTCCTTGCGGTCGATGATTTCCGTGGCGCCGAGGCCTTTGAGATAGTCCGCTTCGGCCGGCCGGCCGGTCGAGGCGGTAATTTGGTAGCCGAGCTTGGCGAGGATCGCGACCGCGACGGAGCCGACGCCGCCGGCGGCGCCGGTGACGATGATCGGGCCGCGCGCCGGCGTGACGCCTGAGCGCTCCAGCGCCATCACCGCAAGCATGGCGGTATAGCCCGCGGTGCCGATCGCCATGGCCTCGCGCGCGCTGATATTTTGCGGCAGCCGCACCAGCCAATCGCCTTTGACCCGCGCCTTCTGCGCGTAGGCGCCGAGATGGGTCTCGCCGAGGCCCCAGCCGTTGAGCACGACCTTGTCGCCCGGCTCCCAGGCCGGGTGTGACGAAGATTCAACAGTGCCGGAAAAATCGACGCCGGCGATCATCGGGAAGCGGCGCACCACCGGCGCCTTGCCGGTGACCGCAAGCCCGTCCTTGTAGTTCACCGTCGACCATTCGACGGCGACGGTGACGTCGCCGTCCATCAGGTCTTTTTCGTCGAAGTCGGTGAGCCGGACCGTTTGCCCAGCTTCGCCCTTATCGACAACAATGGCCTTGAAGGTTCCCATGCGGACAATTCCCCCGGCTCCATTTTGTCATGGTCGGAAGAGGTAGGACAGAGGTCATCAGGCCGGCACGGCGGCCATGCGATCGACCGGCTTCTCGATGATCGGCAGGTTGATCAGCGCCGAGAGCACGCCGAACAGGATCGCGAGCCACCACACCACATTGTACGAACCGGTGCGGTCGAACGCGATGCCGCCGAGCCAGACGCCGAGGAAGCCGCCGACCTGGTGGCTGAAGAAGGCGAAGCCCGCCAAGGTCGCGAGCCAGCGCGTGCCGAACATCAGCGCGATGATGCCGTTGGTCGGCGGCACGGTGGACAGCCACATCAAGCCCATAGTGGCGCCGAAGATCAGGCAGCTCACCGTGGTGACCGGGAACGAGATGAAGACCAGGATCGCCGCGGCGCGGACGAAATAGATGAACGAGAGCAGATAGCGCTTCGGCATGCGGTCGCCGAGCCAGCCGGCGGTGACCGAGCCGATGATGTTGAACAGCCCGATGGTGGCGATGGTCCAGCCGCCGACCGACGCGGACAGCCCGCGGTCGACCAGATAGGACGGCATGTGCACGGTGATGAATTGCAGCTGGAAGCCGCAAGTGAAGAAGCCGAGCACCAGCAGAATGTAGGAGCGATGGGCAAAGGCCTCGCCGAGCGCCTGCCTGAGCGACTGGGTCGAAGCCTTCTCAGTCGTCGACGTCGTCGGCGGCGTGGCGAGTGCCAGCGACAGCGGCAGCACGCCCAGCATGCTGACGGCGAAGATGATGAGAGTCTGCTGCCAGCCGAACGTGTCCATCAGCAGGACGGCGACCGGCGAATAGAGGAATTGGCCGAACGATCCGGCCGCGGTGCCGAAGCCGAAGGCGATCGAGCGGTATTCCTTCGGCAATATCTTGCCGAAGGCCGCGAGAATGACGGGGAACGAGCAGCCGGCGAGACCGAAGCCGATCAACACGCCGGCAGACGCATCGAGCAGCGGCGCGCTGGTGGCATGCGACATCAGCACCAGGCCGGCGGCGTAGAGCAGCGCGCCGGCGCACACCACGCGGATGGTGCCGAAGCGGTCGGCGATCATGCCGCCGAGCGGCTGGCCGATGCCCCACAGCAGATTTTGCAGAGCCAGCGCGAACGCGAACACGTCGCGGCCCCAATGATTGGCGCTCGACAGCGGGGTCAGGAAAAAGCCCAGCGTCGAACGCGGACCGAAAGCGATCAGCGTGATCAGGCAGCCCATGCCGATCACCAGCGCCGGCGTGCGCCAAGTGGCGGCAACGACTCCGGATTGGATAGGAGTGAGCCGATTCTCGCTGGTGGTCATGGCCGTCCCGGTCAGTTCGCGAATTCCGCAAAGCCGCGCAATATAGAGCGGCAGGCCTGTTCGCCCAAACGAATTTTGCCCCGCCTTGGACCGCTCAGTGCATGGCTGGCCCGCGGCCTGACGCATGGGTTTGCCACGGCCCGCGACACTAGATATGAGTTTTCGCCGTCCACGCCATATTTGTAGCGAGTGCCAATGTCGCTTTTTTGCTCCGACGCCTTCGTCTCGCCGCTCGAAATCGAAGCGGCGGTGACGCGCGCGCTCGCGGAAGACCTCGGCCGCGCCGGCGACATCACGTCGATCGCGACGATACCGGAGGACACGAACGGCCGCGCCGTCGTCGTTGCGCGCAAGCCCGGCGTCGTGGCCGGCCTGCCGCTGGTCGAAGCGGCGTTCCGCCGCCTTGCGCCGGCGATCGAGATAAAACCCCACGGCCGCGACGGCATGGCGATCGGCGCCGGGACCAAATTGATGACCATCGCCGGCAATGCGCGCGCGATTCTTGCCGCCGAGCGCACCGCGCTCAATTTTGTCGGTCATCTGTCCGGCATCGCCACCGCGACGGCCGCCTTCGTGGCGCGCATCGCCCATACCAAGGCGCGCATCATCTGCACGCGCAAGACCACGCCGGGGCTTCGCGCGCTGGAGAAATACGCGGTGCGATGCGGCGGCGGCTTCAATCACCGCTTCGGCCTCGACGACGCGGTGCTGATCAAAGACAACCACATCGCGGTCGCCGGTGGCATCCGCCCGGTGCTGACGCGCGCCAAGGCGGCGACCGGGCATCTGGTGAAGATCGAGATCGAGGTCGATTCGCTCGATCAGCTCAAAGAGGTGCTGGATGTCGGCCTGGCCGACGTGGTGCTGATCGACAATTTCGATCTCGATGCCATGCGCAAGGCCGTGGCCATGGTGGCGGGCCGTCTCGTCATCGAGGCCTCGGGCGGCATCACGCTGGACAGCGCCGCGGCCATCGCCGAAACCGGCGTCGATTACTTAAGCTCCGGCTCACTCACCCATTCGGTGCAGAATCTCGACATCGGTCTCGACATCGAGATGTGAGCCGCGCGCCACTATTTTTGCGCCTTCTCGGCCGGCGGCGCCGCCGATCGCAAGTATTGCTCCGACGGCTTGTTGGTCTGACTGGTTTTCGCTGGATGTTAGTGGCGCTTCCCGCCTGGTGATTGGATTTGCGGATGCGAAGTCCGACTCCGCCCCAGAACCGGAGGTGGCTTGCGTTTACAAATGGTTACTGCACATGGCCCGTTCTTAGCGGTCGCACTGAAAAGATTGTCAATGTTCCAGTTGTATTTAGCTGAAAGTTTGTCTGCTTTTGGAGCGGAACCATGCTGACAGAGCTGGTCGAGTACAACGACATCGCATTTGTCGAGCCTCGGCGCGACTCGAGCATTATCGTCAATATCGCGGCCCAGTTTTCGCTGTCGGACCGACGAAATCGGCGCGGCGAGCGTCGCGTTTTTCAATGTCGCGCCGTCTATTTGTCGACGCGCGCCATTTGCCTGGTTACTCCCGTCGAAGTGAAAGCGGGCGACCGAGTCATCGCCCACATAGGCCGCCTTGGCAGATTCGAAGGGGTCGTGAAGCACGTGATGGAACGCGGGTTCCTCATGGGCATCTCGACGCCGGAGAAAGAACGCGACAAGCTTGCTGACAAAATCGAGTGGTTGGAGAAGCACAAAAACCATGATGTGGCAGACAGACGCATCGTTTCGCGCGTGGCGCCGACGAACCTCTATTCACGCGTGACCCTGCCTGACGGCGGCAGCGAGACCTGCCTTGTTGTCGACATATCGGATTCCGGCGCTGCGCTGATGGCCGAAACCGCTCCCGAAATCGGAACGGTTTTGGTAATCGGAAAGCTTGTGGCGCACGTGGTGCGCCACCTCGACGACGGTTTCGCTGTCCAATTCATCGGTCGGCAAAACGCGACAATGTAGGCGCGGAGGCGGCGATCGCCGAAACCGGCGTCGATTATCTCAGCTCCGGCTCACTCACCCACTCGGTGCATAATCTCGATATCGGTCTCGACATCGAAATGTGAGCGCCACGCCGCTATTTTTGCGCCTTGTCGGCCGGCGGCGCCGCCGATCGCAGATATTGCTCCGACGGCTTTGCCGGATGATGGTGGCGCTTGCCGCTTGCGGAGGCGCTGAGCGCGACGGCGGTTGCGATTGCGAAAGTGAGCGCGACCGCGACGGCTACTCTCATTGCTAATGACATCACGCCAATCTCCGTTTACCCCGGCCTCAATCGATCAATCACAATCGAAGCTGCGGCACGATGATAGGCGCTCAGAGTTTCGCGGTCGACTCGCTCTTAGCCGGCGTCGCCGCCGCTTGCGGGCCTTTGGCCGCTTCGGGCGTATCGGCCTTGCTGGTGTTCGGCACCGGGCCATAGGCCGGATCTGTGTCGCCGTCGCCCCAGTTTTTCGGCCGATAGAAGGTGTGGACGCCGAGCTTGTAGAGCCTGGTCATCTCGTGGACCCAGCTCGGATGCACCCAGTAGGCGTGATAGTGGGTGGCGTGGCCGACTTCGGCGAGCCAGATCTTGCCGTCGAGCATGTCCTTGGCGATCTGCTTGGCCTGCTCCCACATGTCGGGCTCATCGACCTTGTTGAGGTCCTTGCCTTCGCAGGCGAAGGTGAACTGGCAGGCCAGGTGCCGCCCGGCGTTCTGATAAACCACGCCGCAGACGTCGTTGGGGTAATAGCCCGAGAACACCCGGTTCATCACCACCTGGGCCACCGCCTGCTGGCCTTTGTACGGTTCGCCGCGCGCCTCGAAATAAATCGCGTCGGCGAGACATTTTTCGGCTTTGGCGAGCGGCTTGCCGGCGAGCTTGAGGCGGTCCGCCGGGCTTTCCAACAGGCTCGAGTCGTCTTTTTTCGCCACCGTCTCGCCATCGTCGGCACTGCCTTCGAGCGCCGCTATTTTGACGTCCGGATCGACCGCGCGCGCCACCGGCACCGGCTCGGCGCCCGGCGCCCAGCGCTGCAGGCCGCTCGGCGCCCCCATGGTGCCGACGCCGAAAAAAGTTTGCGCGGCGCCTTGCGCCGGATCCGTGTCGGTGAACGACAAAGCTGCAAGCGACGCCGAGTTTGGCTCGCCGGCGGCGGGAATTTCCGGCGGCTGGTCGGCAATGAAATCGTCGTCGTCGACCGACGGCGCATTGTCGCGCTCGGCCAGTTCCATCGCGCGCAGTGACACGCTCGGCTCTTCGGCATCGGATAGTTGCAGCACCGGCGCCGACGGCGGCAATTGCGCCGGCCGCGCCATCGGCGGCACGCTGTCGATCTCATCGGCGCTCTTGAGCGGCAGGATAAACGAAGGCGCGACCGGCCGCGGTTGCACCGGCGCCGCCGCCGGCGCATTGACTGGTTGCAGTTGCGGCAAAACTTCCGGCGCGGCGGGCGCGGCGGGCGTGTGCACCGGCAGGCGATCGCCCTTCAGGCGCCGGTTGACGGTTGGATATTCGACCGGCTCGGCGCTCGTCGCATTGAGCGGCGCATCGATCTGCCAAGAGTTCGCGGCAACCGCGCTCGGATCGAAATTGACGGTCTGATAACCAAGCGGCACCGACGTCCCGATCGGGCGGCCGTAGCTGAACGTCGCCGGCTCGATGGTGCCGAACGGCGACGCGATCAAATGGTCGCGCCAGCGCTGCGACACGCCGGGCTGCTGCGCCAACAGCGCGGCGAGATCCTGATATCCGATTGACGTCGGCATCAGCGCCAGGAAGAACGCACTGAACCAGAAGGGCGCCGATGAGGCGCCCATCATCCGAACACGCGACGCAGCCATTTACCCCTTACCCCAACGCCTGCAACGCAACGCGCACGTAGTTATCGAAACACGGCGGGTGTGGCGCGAATGCGACGGTTTAATTTATTGTCGGGTTATCGTTGCGAACGCGTTAATTGCGTAAGCGCTGCGCGGAACTACAACACGCTTCGGCCGCTCGCATGGTAAATGAAGTTTCAAGATTTGTGCGCGTATGCGTACAAATACGCAACACGCATCGAGTTCTGCAACAAGAGAAAATCTTCAGTGGCGCAGCCGCGGCCGCCGGCGCGTCATGCCGTGCTGGCCGCGCCTTTGCCAAGGGCGGCTTGCGCCGCGGCGAGCCGCGCGATCGGCACCCGGAACGGCGAGCACGACACGTAATCGAGCTTGACCTCATGGCAGAATGCAACGGACGCGGGATCGCCGCCGTGCTCGCCGCAAATGCCGAGCTTTAGATTTTTGCGCACCTTGCGGCCGCGTTCGGCGGCGATGCGGATCAGTTCGCCGACGCCGTCGCGGTCGATCGACACGAACGGATCGCCCGGCAGGATGCCTTTCGCCGTGTAGATTTTGAGAAAGCTCGCGGCGTCATCACGGCTGATGCCGAATGCGGTCTGCGTCAAATCGTTGGTGCCGAACGAGAAGAACTCCGCGGTCTGCGCGATCTCGCCCGCCATCAGCGCGGCGCGCGGCAATTCGATCATGGTGCCGACCTGATATTTGAGCTTCGTTTTGGTCTCGGCAGCGACGGTCTGCGCCATGGCGTCGATGCGCTCCTTGACCAGATCGAGCTCCATCTTGCTGGCGATCAGCGGCACCATGATTTCCGGCGCCACGGCAACGCCGGTGGCGCGTTCCGCCTCGACCGCGGCCTCGAAAATGGCGCGCGCCTGCATTTCGGCGATTTCCGGATAAGCGATCGCCAGGCGACAGCCGCGGAAGCCGAGCATCGGATTGAACTCGTGCAGTTCGTTGGCGCGATCGGCGAGCTTTTTCCGATCGGCGCCCATGGCTTTCGCCACTTCGTCGATCTCCTCGTCGGTCTGCGGCAAGAATTCGTGCAGCGGCGGATCGAGCAGGCGGATGGTCACCGGCAATGAGCCCATGATCTTGAACAGCTCGACGAAATCGGCGCGCTGCATCGGCAACAGCTTTGCCAGCGCGACGCGGCGCGATTTCTCGTCCTCGGCCAGGATCATCTCGCGCACGGCGCGGATGCGGTCCTCGTTGAAGAACATGTGCTCGGTGCGGCAGAGCCCGATACCTTCGGCGCCGAATTTGATCGCGGCACGCGCGTCGGCCGGCGTGTCGGCATTGGCGCGCACTTTGAGCTTGCGCACGCCATCGGCCCATTTCATCAAAGTGGCGAATTCGCCGGCCAATGCCGGCTCCTGCATCGGCACGCGGCCGGCGAGCACCTGCCCGCTCGAGCCGTCGATGGTGAGGATATCGCCTTTCTTGAGCGTCACGCCGCCTGCGGTCATGGTTTGGGCGCGATAATCGACGCGCAGCGCGCCGGCGCCGGAGACGCAAGGCTTGCCCATGCCGCGGGCGACCACCGCCGCGTGCGAGGTCATGCCGCCGCGCGTGGTCAAAATGCCTTCGGCGGCATGCATGCCGTGAATGTCTTCCGGTGAGGTTTCGACCCGCACTAAAATAACCTTACGTCCCTGGTTCTTGAGCGTCTCGGCATCTTCCGAGGAGAACACGATCTCGCCGCAGGCGGCGCCCGGCGACGCCGGCAAGCCGGTGGCCAGCACCTTGCGCACGGCGTTCGGGTCGATAGTCGGGTGCAGCAATTGATCGAGCGACGAGGGCTCGATCCGCGCCACCGCCTCGTCCTTGGTAATCAATTTCTCGTTGGCGAGCTCGACCGCGATGCGCAGCGCTGCAAGCGCCGTGCGCTTGCCGTTGCGCGTCTGCAGCATCCACAGCTTGCCCTGCTCGACGGTGAATTCGAGATCCTGCATGTCGCGATAATGCCGCTCCAGCGCGCCGTGAATGCGGGTGAGCTCGGCGAAGGCGTCCGGCATCGCCGATTCCATGGACGGCTTTTGTGAGCCGGCTTCCTTGCGCGCCTGCTCGGTGATCTCCTGCGGCGTGCGAATGCCGGCGACGACGTCTTCGCCCTGGGCATTGATCAGAAACTCGCCGTAGAGCTTTTTCTCGCCGGTCGAGGGATTGCGCGTGAAAGCCACGCCAGTCGCCGAGGTCTCGCCCATATTGCCGAACACCATGGCCTGCACATTGACCGCGGTGCCCCAGCTTTCCGGAATAGCGTGCAGGCGGCGGTAGGTGATGGCGCGCTGGTTCATCCACGAGCCGAACACCGCGCCGATGGCGCCCCACAATTGCGCGTGCGGGTCCTGCGGGAACGGCTTGCCGCTCTCCTCCTCGACGCGCTCCTTGTAGCGGTCGATGATCGTATCCCAGTCGTCGGCGCTGAGATCGGTGTCGAGCGTATAGCCGTTGCGATCCTTGTGGTCGTCGAGGATTTCCTCGAAATGATGATGCTCGATGCCGAGCACCACATTGGCATACATGGTGATGAAGCGCCGGTAGCTGTCGAGCGCAAAGCGCCGGTCGCGGGATTTGTCGGCAAGCGCCGCCGCGGTGACGTCGTTGAGGCCGAGATTGAGCACGGTGTCCATCATGCCCGGCATCGACGCGCGAGCGCCGG
>Ga0310039_10002506_pt1 | contig 12267 bp, 11 predicted proteins | sample Sb_taG_4_FD_200460 | JGI IMG/M metagenome (GOLD analysis project Ga0310039, IMG submission 200460) | Peat soil microbial communities from Weissenstadt, Germany - Sb_50d_6_BS metaG (v2) (version 2) | ecosystem: Environmental > Terrestrial > Soil > Wetlands > Peat | place: Germany: Weissenstadt... | reverse complement strand
ACCTGGGCCGCCGCAGCTCTTTGAGCCAGCGTGGTGGCGGCGGCCGTCGCGGCCGCGCCGGCCTGAATGAACTCACGGCGATGCATGGGACTGGTACCATTCTCGGACATCGATCCGTCCTCCAGGTGAAGTGGCGCGCAGGGGGCGACGAGAGGCAATATGCGAATAAGCGTCGTTTTCCGGCTCGTGGGCCCGGAATTCCTGGCCGTGCCCAGGAGATCGGGTGACACCCTGGGTACACATTCGCCGTTTCTGGCCGGTTCGTCAAGGCAGGGCGGCCTGGGAAGCAGGGCCGTTTCATGTTCAAAGCGGGAATTGCGGTGTGCTTCGAGATGCTTCGACCTGAGGTGCAGCGCATCGGGGGTGGCGCTGCCTCGCGAGAGGCGCCTCGATCGAGGGCATCCCGAACAATGGAGGCCAAGCTTTCGAGCGATTTTCTCATATCGGCTCCGCATAGAGCCAGAAGCGCACCGTGGCAAGCAAGCTCAACATGCCGTGCCTGCGTCCTCCAGGACGTCGAGCAGACGAACGAGCGTAGTTCGATCGAAGCCCGGCCTAACCCGAAGGCAGCGCTGATTGGCAAAAATGACCTCGATGGCGCCGTCGCCGTTGGAGGCCACGGCGGCCGGCACGACGGACTCCGCCAGGAATTGGGGCCGGGAGCCGTCACGCCGCGGAATCTCGCGTCGCCACCAGTACAAGGACGGTTCGAGATCCTGTGGATCTGGCAGTAGGGCCGCCCCGAGAGCCCGCTTGATCGCCAGCGTGCCGGGACCTGACGCCAGTACTGCTCTTTGCCGCCGTCACGCACCGATCTCGCCACAGTTCACTTCCCTCCGGCCATGCCGCGATCGTAACATGGCCAGCGAGATGGAGTTCAGGGGGGGCGCACACCTAATTGATTGCCGAGCGGCTCTCAATTTGAGAGAATCAGGCCTAGCGCTCGCCAGTTGGTGCGCCAGGACGGGGGTGTGACGGCCCCTCGTGCCGGACGGGACCGCCCCGGCTGGCCGATGGCCGCGCACCAACTGGCGAGCGCCTACGAATCAGGTCGATACTCATTCGGCGTCGGGCTTTCGAGTACGTAGTTCAGTTGGCTGATGATTCGATCCATTCCTGGCCTTGGGAACACTTAGAATGACAAGAATCGGCGTGGTGGACGACAGTGGTTCAATGGTTCTTAGGCTAGTTGAGGTCTTAAGACACTCTCCATAACAACATGATTATTGTATAACTATATACGGAGATTAATGCCTCTCTTACGATGTTGGAGCCGAAATAATGGATCTCAGGGAATTACTCGACGACGCTGACATACGATTTGCGGTTGGCGCCTTGGATAGGGAAAACTTTGTGCATGGTTCCGATATGGCGGTAGTCTCCAACTCGTCTAACGACCCGCTAGACGGCTAGGAACGCGGGCGATTCGGGGCGGTACCCCTGACTTCTTAGCTCCTTGTCGGGGCATTGTTCCCTAATTCTGATCACCAACAAAAGTATTGTACTCTCCCTCAGTCTGCTTGGGATTTGAGCCTCAGCAGCCACCCAAACGAGTGGATTTAATAAGGGGCCGCTCCGGCGAGTCGCATGGTTCATTCGGGTTGACACCAAGGCTGGCCACAATTGGTCAGAGACCCCATTCCTCCGAGAAGACAAACTCTCTCCTGCTACATTATGAACGTGGCTTCATGGTTGCTTCTAAGGAATGCACGCATCTCTTCGAAGGCTGCCCTTTCCAGGTCCATCATGATGCCCACCTTTCGATGTGATGAGCTCGCGGTCTTGAAGACCAACCGCAGGCCGTTGACCACCGATCGATACTCCTCATATCGCTCGATTTCTCGTGAAAGCGCGAATCCCTCGGAGAGCGTCTTGACCGCAATGGCCAGCAGTGCTGCGGTCACTATGACCACGTGCGGCCAAGTTCCCTCAAACTCGCGCAAACCACCGACGTGTGACACGGTGATGCCGAAGTGCATGAAGATAAGCGCTGCGAATGATGAAATCCAGAGGAGGTAAAGAACCCTCCTCTTCGCTAGCAACGGTAAGTCAGCACCAGGATACCAGAGCCAATTAGAACTCTGACGTTTCGCCGATCCAGGCCTGTTGCTCGGCCTAAGCATGTAGCTAGCATAGCCCACCTGCTCATCAAACCGAAGGCTCTCGTACGCTTGAAACACCTCTGACAAGTCAATGTTCTCCGGCACCTGCGGCTCATCGCTGATCGAGGCATCGGCATGCAGCCAGATCTTCGGCATTCCCTCTGGGTCCAGAATTGCTGCCAGTTGAGCGTCGCCTTTACCCTTGAATTCATGATCAAACTTCTCAAACCACTGGTCGCGTTTCTTACAGTAGTCACCCCTTGCCTGCTCGGAGATGAGTGATGCAGCGATTTCGGGTAGTCGCCACACGAACGTCTGGAAGTGAAGCTGTCGTAGGCGCTCGGTGTAAAGCCTCTCATGCAGCCATCTTAACTTGCGCTTGCCATATATCAATCCGACTAATGCGATCGTGAACGACAGCAACCCAAGCAGGGCTGACACGAGAGAGATTACCCCCGGTAATGGAGCACCAAGGTGGCCCCAGAGCGGTTCGCTCGCCGCACCAATTAGAGCCAGCAGCGCGGCAAATACGGCCCAAAACCCGGCCGCTTGTGACTGCCTCTTGGCCAGGTTCGCCGCCTCATTACTCGGACGAAACGCCTCCCGCAACTGTTCATGATCCAGCACATGGAAAAGGGCCTTGTGATCCCGGCTAGCTCGCTCTCTTGATGTGCGAGCCATGAGCAGATCGTCGTTGTAGCGATGGCCACCCGGGCCATAGTCGGTGTCATCGCCAGCTATCGGCAGTAGCTTCTCGATCTTCATGACTTGGATGTCTCGCCCGTCCGGCCCAGGGGTTGGTTTGATGGTTAGACGTGCCGCGTTAAGTGCCGGCTTGCGGCACTCCTCATGCGATCGTTATCGACGAATGCCTCGAAAATCCCCACCTCTCCCGACGGGGTTACCCCCAGTGTCAACAAGCCTCGGCATGGCGGGGGAAATACGACCAGTCGAAGTCTGCTTGTTGGACTTCAACGGACCCTTCACGCGACAACCGCAGCCACGCCACGGGTTCGGCGCCCCAAAAGAGACCCGAAAACCGACGCTCGCAGTGATTCGTCGCTGCGGCCGCGACGTGGCGATTGCCCCTGCCTCATCTCACAAGTGTCCCGGGGCACACTTTAGCCGCCTCTTGGGCCGAGTCGCCGGCGCTCCATTGATTTGCCGGTCACTTCGCAAGCCGATTCTTGCGGATTTCGTACAGATACCACGTTACTCCGAACGTTTCTTCGATTGTTGGTTCGCGAAAGCTAATTTCGAGCTCCTCAAGATCGTCTTCTAGGCGTTTAAGGTCGCCGAAGGAGGCCCAGGTAAGTAGTGCCGCACCCTTCGGAGACAACTTCGACCTAACCTGCTCAAGAAATTCTCTTGCCACTTTGTTAACGTCGGAAGTAGACACCCTCCAGGCGGGGGGACGAGGGTCGATCGGAAGGTTAGCGAGGATCACGTCGAACTCGCCGTCAGTCCCTTCGAAAAGGTTTCCCTCGACGAATGTGATCTTGTCCCGCACCTCGTAGCGATCTGCGTTCTCTTGAGCATTAGCCAACGCATCTGAATCATTGTCCACTGCCACGACCTCTTTGGCGCCGCGCTTTGCCGCGAGGATCGCCAGGACGCCACAACCCGTCCCAAGATCGAGGACTCGTTTACCTTCGACTTTGGGCATCAATCGAGCCATCATGCTCGCTGAATTCGTCAGTCGCGGATCTGGAGAGAAAACGCCTCGCTTAACCCGGTACGGGAAACCCTCGAATGATACCTCCTGGTTGTCTTCTCGACGTTGTTTTCGGTCAATCCACCATTTGGAGTATTGGTTGTTGAGGTCTGGCTGGGTAAATTTCCCAAGCTTGACTACCTTTATAAGCTCATCCGACAGTTTTTTGCTCAACTCGTCTAGGGTCGTTTCCCGATCGTCCTCGGTGGAATGCGGGCTGAGTTTGTAGCGAAGCGGGTGTTTTCTGGCACTGAGGTCAGAGAGACCATCAGCGATCCCGCGATAGTGTTCGTTCTCGATAAGAATAATGCGGTTAGCTGTTATCGCGTGAAATGCGTAGCCCAACTCAAGGACAACGTTAGGGTTGGCGCAGGACCTGGGCTCCCGGCCCCCATGGGGTTCGGTTTTGGCAACATGTGTAAGGTCGGCGACGACGATGTCGCTTACGCTTAGCTTACGAAAAATGGCCTCGAAAACGTCGGGCGATCCCGGCGCCCGCTCTGACAGATCCGACTCGACCTGGATCCAAGAATCCAGCTCCTTCGGCACGCTAAGGATCGCTGCCCTCAGCGCTTTTTCGATGAAATCTCTGCACAGATCGCGCGGTCGGTCAGATTGGTATGAGTAAAACAAACTTAGCTCTTTCATTCGAACCTCCTGGCAAGAACTGCCGTGTTTCTCGAGAACCTCGTTCTGACGACACTCCAGCAAGGCTAGTAAGCTAGTCGCCGCAAAGGAAATGGCTCCGCGGAAATAATAACAACGGCCCGACAGCGGGCCAGGAACCGGCCGAAAACAGGACTCCGTAAATGGCTTAGAGACAGGTACTCGCCGGATGAGATCCGTCGGAAACATCTACAGGAAAACCTCTTACGACAACCCTAAGGATCGCTGGGTTTCAAGCCTGTTATCGGGTAGTTGAATAATAATATGTTTTGCCACCCCGCGAGGTCGGCGCCGAATTTCATTGAGCAGCTAGGACGAACCCGTCTGCTTGAGTATGGCATGAGGCAGCCCAAGACGTGACCCGAGTGTCTTGCTTCAGCCGGACCCTCCCAAGAGGGGTGAATTACCCAGCAGGTGTTGCCAGCAATGCGAACAAACGAGCGTGCCTCCAGAACGACCACACCCCTCTCGCGGCTCGTAGGCTGTTTGCGTTCGATTCCGCCTGGCCATTCCTCAGCTTATCATACGTCCCTACTTCTGTTCCGCAAGCATCTCGTCGATTTTCTCACGGGTCTCCAAGAAGATTCGCAGAGCCAGGTCGCGCAGCCGTTGGTCGCCTTTGTACAGATTGAACTTCAATCCTTGGCCTTTGCGTATAGACTGCCACACCAGCGGAGCGCACTTGAACTTATCATCCGTCGCGATCGCTGAACCGTCACTCACGGTTTGCCCCTCAACGACCCTCAGCTCTCCATCCTTGGCGAGACTGATGCTCGTTTTCACGGCCACGTTGAGCATCATGATCATGCACATTGGACAAGGTTCGAGTGTGCCGTACACATGGAGCCCGTCCGAAAGCTCCTTCAAGTAGTCGGTGTCGACAGCATAGGTCTCGTCCGCCCTGATAGTGCTGCCAACCCTCGCCCGCTCCATCTCAGGAATTGCGCGATCCTTAAGACCCCCAAAGAAAACGACTGCTCGGTCGAGGGCACGTGCCTCGGCGTGATCCCTCAGTCGATATCCAGTCACCATGGCGTTCCGGTCCCGAAACTCGTAAATCCTGTCCTTCCACTTGAGCAGCACCACGGAGCCGATGCCATAGTTCCCCTCGTTGAAGGCTTTCAGCGCTTGTTCCAAGGCACCAAGCGCGTAGTACTCCTCGGTTCCACGCCTCACTGTTGGCTTTCGGTCGCTCAGGTACTTCTCCACCTCCGACACAACGGCCGGACCCTTCGCATCTGAAGCACGAAGCATGCAAAGAAACACGCTTGCAATCAACGTTAATGGCAGTTTCTCGAGCATACGAAACCCTTCCTCCTGCCGTCGAACTGACGTCGGGGTAGAGATTTGCTGACCGCTGTTGTTGTTCGGGGGCGGATGGCTTGATGCCGACGTGATACGTTAGAACGGCCACGATCCACCTACCACAGAGAGAAAAGATTAGCGCCAAAGGAATCACGAGACAATCGTTCCAAAGCCTAACCTACCATCTGCTCACCCATCAAGGGGGAGGACGATCAAAGCATCGTCGACAATGCAAGGCGAGCCAACATACGAGCGAGACAGAATTCCTGGAGACGTATTCGATAATGGGAAAAGCGTCTGCGACGGGCGGCGAAACTATCGACGGTCGGACCAAGAAGCGGAACTACAATCTCGGTCCTGCACCACGCGAATTGGTGCGTAATGTCGCACTCAAGGCTTGGGTGTGAACGCGGCCGTCTTGTAACCCACGCCCCGATCGGCGGACGCCGTAAACCACGGATCAATGAGGGCTTGTGAAGGACTCCGGTTCCGCACCTGACAGTTCAGTTAGGACATCCGCGTAAGCCTTGACTTCGTTGATCAGCATTCTTATGGTGTCGTCCTGTGACCATTTAGCGTTCGTGTCTCCTGACGAGGAGCCATCCTGCTATGACCTGGTTCGCTCAAGCTGCGTCCATCTCGCGACGACCGCTTTGCGTCTCCTTGCACCGGGTCATCCTGGCCATGCTGGTAGCTTTGTTAGCCCTTCTTGTAGATCCGAAACCGGGCTCGGCCAAGGAACCCCAGGGGGTACGCGGTGCATTTCTCGATTTTACTCAGGACCCCTTCTTCAACGATGAGAAACAAAGCGTTCGGTTCACTCAAGATGGATTACTCGTCCTCCAGGACGGGAAGATCAGGGACTTTGGCCGACATGAAGACCTCAAGAAGAAGTATGGCGATCTCGAGATCATCTCCTACCCTGAAAAGCTGATCATACCCGGCCTCATCGACTGTCACGTTCATTATCCTCAGACGCGGGTCGTGGCGGTCTTCGGGAACCAACTCCTCGAGTGGCTCACCGCCACGGTCTTTCCGGAGGAGTTGAAGTTCGAGAACCCCGACTATGCCCGCAAGGTCGCGTCGTTCTTCCTCGACGATATGCTGCATCGTGGCACCACGACCGTTTTGAGCTTTACGACGACGTTCCCCGAATCGGTCGACATTTTTTTTGAGGAAGCAAGCAAGCGGAACATGCGGGTGATCGCTGGACTGACCGGTATCGACCGCGAGGGTTTCGCACCAGACGCTTATAGAGATACCGCTGAGTCGTTCTATCGCGATAGCAAGACCCTATACCAGAAGTGGCACGGCCACGGGCGGAACCTCTACGCGGTCACGCCTCGGTTTGCTTTCGGCTGTAGCGATGAGATGCTCAGGCGGGCTGGAGGGCTTTACAAGGAGCTTCCAGGAGTTTATGTGAACACCCATCTATCGGAAAATATTTCAGAAGTGGCCGGAGTCAAGACACGTTTCCCGGATGCGGCTAACTACCTGGACGTATATGATCGAGCCGGTCTCGTCGGTCCTCGTTGCGTATTCGGACACGCGATTCACCTGAGCGAATCCGAGTTCAAGCGAATGTCCGATTCTGGCGCGGCGATCGCCTTCTGCCCCTCCTCGAACATGTTCCTCGGCAGTGGACTCTTCAAGATCGGCGAGGCAAAGTCGCGACGGACTCCAGTTCGTCTCGGCGTGGGCACCGATGTGGGAGGCGGCGACAACTTTGGGATGCTGGCCGTGCTGAAGGACGCTTACAAGGTTGGTATGCTTCAGGACTACCGCCTCTCCGCATTCAAGTTGCTCTATCTGGCCACGCGCGGCTCTGCGGAGGCACTTTACCTGGGAGACAAGCTCGGAACTTTCGATCCCGGCAAGGAGGCAGATTTCGCAGTTCTTGATCTGGTGGCCACCCCGGAACTCGCCTCGCGCAACCGTGATCCCCAGATCAACTCGCTCGATCAGCTAGCCTTCAAGACTTTCGGCTTGCTAACGCTCGCCGGTGACCGCGGTGTCGTAGCGACTTACGTGGCCGGGAAAAAACTCTACGAAAGGGCACGCTGACATAGTTCTACTGTCTCGCTTCCGTCGAAGGCTGTTCCGTTAAACCCGACTCCCGAGGCCGAGTCTAGCTGGAGAGCCGGCCGGGTGCGGCGGATTGACAGGGGACACAGAATCGTGTAGTGGTACGCTGACCCCTCCAGACGAACCGGCCCGCAGCCCCTTCTCCCGCCCCGCCTCGTAGTGATGGTGCGGGCGGGAGCCACTATAGAGGAGCCCCGTATGGACTCGACCGTCGACCCCAGCATTTCACCCCCGGTCGTCCTCTGCTGCGACCCCGGCCTCGACGACGCCTGGCTGATCGCTACGCTTCTGGGCCTGGGCATTGACCTCCGCGCGGTCGTCGTCAGCTACGGGTGTGCCGACGTCGACGAGTGCCTCCGAACCGCTTCGGGGATCCTTCGACTGGCGGGCCGCGAGGACATTACCCTGATCCGTGGGGCGGAAGCAACCCTCGGGTACAACCCCGTCCAGTCCGACCTCGAGCGATTCGGCGGGTCGAACGGATTCATGGACGTTGCGCTCGAGACAGGCCGCAACCCGATCACCACCGGCGACCCGGAGGTCGTCGCGGGGGCGGTTCGCGACATGCTGGCACGGAACCCGGGCTGCGCTTTCCTGAACACCTGTCCGGCGACAACTGCTGCGCTCGTCGAGCGGCACTTTCCGGGCACGTTTCAGGCGCACGTGGGGTCGATCCACGTCATGGGCGGCGCCTTGGAGGGGCCGGGAAACTGCGGTACGAAGCGATCCGGAAGTAGGTTCGGGTGCGCCGAGTTCAACGTATTCCACGACGCCGAGTCGTTCCGCCTTCTGCTCGGACTCAAGCCACCGGTAAAACTCGTCACGTGGGACCTCCGCCACGTCTGCCTCACCCGCTCGCTTGTCCACTCCCACCGGTCGCGGACCCCACTCGGCCGAGCGCTCTTGGAGGCGACCGGACAGTTTTTCGAGATTTACGGCAGCGACAACCTTGAGGAAACGGGGCCGGAGCCGGTCTACTCGGTGATCGATGTACTAACGGCTTTCACACTCGCCGGCGCGGGGGACTTTACGAGGAAGACGGTCGCCGTGGCCACTGAGGGGGAGTGGTACGGCGAGACTCTCGTTCACGCTTCCGGCGTCGAGGTCGACCTCTTTCGGCCTCCCGATGGGCCCGCGCTGGTGAACCGGCTGCTGGACCTGGCCGACCGTTGCGGCCTCCAGGAAACTGAAGTGGGCTCCAGGCGGCAATAAAGGCTCGTGTATCGAAGCAGCATGCGACACTGTTAGTGAAAATCTCAGTTTCGCGACCGGAAGAGCTTGCCGGCAAATCCGTCGGTCGACCGACCACTCGCGTGTCTCAACCGTGAAGGGGAAAGGCATGGCCAACCTTCCCCCCATAGTCGACGCTGACCGGCTCAGCATGCAGCATGACCGGCTCGAACCGGCTCAGGGAACCGGATTAGAGACTGGATCATGCAATGCAGTACTGAGTCAACGGCTTCAATTGATGGGGATTGGATCTGGGACCCGACGGGACCGGATCGACGGACCGGATCGGCGAATCGGACCGGAAGACCGGACCAGGACAGATCTGAGGAAGTTGGGGACTGAGGTTGTTGAGGGAAGTCGAGAGGTTCAGAACAGGACTTGCAACCTTGACCCATCCGTCCCTTCGGGCCAGTCCCGAGACTCTCCGAGGAGCTTCCGTCGTGAAACTGACGTGCCTGATCACGGATGTGAGCCACGTGGACTTGACGACGAGGCCGATTACGGTCCTGGGGCGGCTACTGCACCTGAAGCTTATTCATCCGCCGCAGGGGCGCAGATCGCCGGCCAAGCCCAAGATGGCGCAGCCCATGAGAACGCCCATCGATCGGCCCGCGATGTTGCACACGCGGAGTACCTTTGAACCACCGATCCAGGGCCGGCACAATGGGGCGTTGCTGCTTTCATATCCCTGGGCGAGAGTGGAGGAACTGCGGCTACTGACCTCATAAGAGAGGATACTGGGTGACTGGTTCACCAGGTACGCCACGGGGCCGCGCAACGTCACGATCCTGCGCAAACCGCGGCTCAAGGCTTGACGGTCGTCCCGAGGGCCGGAGATTCAAGCCACAATGAACCGAGCTTCATAATAGGATCGGAGGAAGCCCTTCAGCTCTTCCAGCGCGGCCCTCTCCATCTCTTCCATCGCGCGAAGCTTCTTCTGCTGGTTCTCCGTCGCCGTGAACATGGTGCGCAGGTAACGAACCTTGCCAGCGAGGTCATTATACCTCTGGGTCTCCTCGGGAACCGCCAGTCCGTCCTGCACAGCCCGCACAGACACGGTCAGAATCATCAGAGACACGATTGCTCCAGAAAGAGACGCGAGTAGCACGTCCGACCCGCCGGCCAGCCGACTGATCACAATTGCGAGGGATATAATCAAGGAAGAGGCCAGGCAGATCGACGTGAAGGCTTCACAGCGACGTTGCATCACCTGGGCCGGCCACTTGAGAGGCATCAGGCTGCGAGTCTCCTCGAGCAGTTTTAGGCCCGCGTAAAGAGCCTGGTGGTTGAATCGCAGCTCTTCGTACGCCTCGAACACTTTCTCGAGTACTTTGCTCTCGTCCGAGTACGAAGACCTAGGTTCATGTAACCACTGGTATCCCGCCTCCGGGTGCTTTCTGAGCGCTTGGACGAGGGCCTCGCGATTGTTTTCCAATTTGGCTTTGAATGCCGAGAACTGAGCGTTCCTCAAATTACAGAATGTCTTTTTTGCCGTTTCGGGGTCCGAGGAGTTGCAGGAGTCTTCGATTTCCTTTCCGCGAAAGATCAAATACTGAAAGTGCCACTGGCGCAACATCTCGGCGAGGTATCGGTGTTCGAGCCACTCCTTCTTCTTGTTCGCCAACAAGAGGCCCCCGACGGCGATCGTGGAGCCCACGAGACCGGCGCACTCGCCCAGGAACAGGAGCCAGTGAACCCCCTTCAGCAAGGTCGTAAGGGCGGTCTGGTTCGGGCCGACGTCACTTCCCGAGACGATATCGAGCACCGGCGTCAGGGCCGAGGACAACAACGCCAGTGTTGCGAGCGACACAGCCGCCAAGCCGAGCCGATTCACCCTCTTCTTGGCGGTCTCCGCTTTCGTGTTGTAGTCACTGAATGTCTCGCGCAGCTCGGGATGATCCAGGACGTGGTAGATGTTAGCGTAGAGCTTCTCGGCAGTCGTCCGGTCTGTTTCATCGATTAGCAGATCGCCATTAAAGAGGTGTTTCTGTTCCGGTTCACCGACTGCAGATCGCGTTTCAGGCAAAGCAGATGCCTCCACCTGAGATGAAACTGTTTTGCCTGGTTCGAATGGCGTGGCAGTCATGTCGCACCGTGAATTCTTCTCTGGATGTCGTCAAGATGTCAACGTGACCGACGGGGGTGCCACGTTGAGACGACTGATTCTAATCGTCGAGAAACTCGGGTCCAAGATTTTTCTTCGATGATTATAAGTCAGGGTAAGTGAGGCGGTTGAGGACGGACATTGCTGATGGAGTTGAGGGCAGGCATTGCAGCTTTGACTCGTTGGGTTCGATCCGGCAGATCATGCGGATTATCCAAGGAGATTCCCCATGACGATCACGCGGGCGCATCTGGAAGATCCTTCCGTCACCCGCTGGTATCACTGTGTGACCCGTGGCGCGCGGCGGGCGTTCTTGCTCGGGGAGGGGGCGCTGAACCGTAGGGAGCGGACCGAACATCGGCTTCAAAAACTTGCTCAAATCTTCTCGGTGGCCGTCGCGGGTTCGCGATCCAGGATAACCGCCATGCGACAAGGCGCGTCAGCCGGGACCGGTCTCCGATGACTGGGTCCGAGCGCGGTTGAAGGACGCGAGGTGTATCGCGACCGCGCGAGCGACTGCGCAGCCTCAGTTGGGTTTTGAAACGTTTGAAGAAGCCGCAGTAGCGGCTGGCCAACCCGGAGGAGCAGACCCGCGGCGCGTTCTTCGAGGGCCGGTTCAAGAGCGTGGCGATCCTCGATGAGGAGTCGTTGCTGGCGACCTGTGCTTACATTGATTTGAACCCCGTTGCCGCCGGCATCGCCGAGGTTCCCGAGGCCAGCGCACATACCTCGATCAAGCAACGGGTCGAGCATGTCAAGGAACAGGGGCGAACCAACGACCTGAACGCCGCCCAAGCAGGCAGCGTCCCGGGCTCGACTGCGGCGGCGGACCTGGAGGAGGGGCTGTGGCTCTGTCCGGTCGAGGATCGAAGACGGCTGGATTCGTCACGCGAAGGGGTGCTCGAAGGATTCTCGCTGGGCAATTACCTGCTCTTGGTGGAGTACACCGGGCGGTTGTTCCGCGAGGGCAAAGCCGTGATCTCCGGTGAGCTGGCCGGGGTCTTCGAGCGGCTGGGGAGCAACGCCGAGAACTGGCAGGCGCGGTTGCGGAAGCTGGCCGC
>Ga0310039_10002504_pt1 | contig 12271 bp, 13 predicted proteins | sample Sb_taG_4_FD_200460 | JGI IMG/M metagenome (GOLD analysis project Ga0310039, IMG submission 200460) | Peat soil microbial communities from Weissenstadt, Germany - Sb_50d_6_BS metaG (v2) (version 2) | ecosystem: Environmental > Terrestrial > Soil > Wetlands > Peat | place: Germany: Weissenstadt... | reverse complement strand
GTTCGGGGGGACGCAGATCCCGAAGCTGGCCCGCTCGCTCGGGTCGGCCCGGTCAGAGTTCAAGAAGGGCCTGGCCGAGGTGCACGACTCGTCCCTCGACAGCGATGCGGGTGCGACGGCTCACAGCGGCTGATCGATCTCGGTCCCCCGGGGCCCTGTGACCGCCATGGTCCTCCTCAGTCCACCCAAGTTGCTCATGGTCCTCGTGATCGCGCTCATCGTGCTCGGTCCGGACAAGCTGCCGTCCATGGCCCGCCGCGTGGGAGCGGCATGGAGCGAGTTCAGCCGGTGGCGCGCCCATCTCGAGAGCGAGGTGCGGGCCTCGTTCCCCGACCTCCCGTCGACGACGGAGATCACCAAGGTGGTGCGCTCGCCCCTGTCGTTGCTCGACCGACTGGCCGACGAGCACGACCGGGCGACGCTCCCCCACACCGTCGGTGCCGCTCCCGACGTGTCAGGCGACGAGCCGTCACCGGTCGGGACGAGCCGGGTGGGGACTGCTCAGGGACCGTGGCCGACCGGACCGCCCCCCGCCGGGGCCGGTTCCTCCCCCTCCACACGCTCCACGCCGATCGACGCCCCTCGAGGCCGACGCCGCCCCGGGGCGCAGCTCGAGGCGGAACCCGACGTCTCGTCGATGAACTGACTCCTGGCGCCGTTCCATGTCCGTCACGCTGACCCGCGCCCGGCGCCGTGCGCCCGACACCATGTCGGTCGGAGCCCACGTCGCCGAGCTCCGCCGCCGCCTGCTCGTCACCGCCGTGGCCGTCGCCGCCGCCTGCAGCGCGGCGTTCGTGGCGTACCCGCAGATCCTGCACTGGCTCCAAGCGCCGTACTGTCACGTCACGACCCACTGCAGCCTCTATGTCACCGGACCGCTCGACGGCCTGTCCCTGCGGATACACGTCGCCACCTACGCCGGGCTGTTCCTGGCCTCTCCGGTGATCCTGTGGCAGGTATGGCGCTTCGTCACGCCGGGGCTACGCAAGCAGGAGAAACGCTATGCCGTGCCCTTCGTGGCGGCCTCACTCGTCCTCTTCGCGGCGGGAGCATCGTTGGCCCTGGTGAGCCTTCCGCACGCTCTGGCCTTCCTCGGCAGCGTGGGAGGGCCGACGCTGCACCAGATCTACGACCCCAACAAGTACGTGGGTCTCGTGTTGGCGCTCATGGCCGTCTTCGGTCTCACCTTCGAGTTCCCCGTGATCCTGGTCGCGCTGCAGCGATCACACCGAGCGGAGACCCCATCTCGATGCTGGCCCTGGCGCTGCCGCTCTATGTCTTCTACGAGGTGTCGATCCTCATGGGCAAGCTGCTCGGTCGCGGGCGCGCCGCTGGCGGCATGGGCGCCGCCCTCTAGGGCCTCGGTGCACCCTTCGAGCCACTCATCCAGGGTCGGGGTCGCCCCAGTCGTCCTCTTCGTCCGAAGCTGCGGATGATCCCGCCCCCTGGCGAGCGCGCAGCCAGGCGCTGATCTGGTCGGCGACTCGCTGCACTCCTCCCCCCACCCGGTCGACCATGGCGACGAACCGGTCGCCGTAGTGCGACACGGCCGCTTCGAATTCGGCGGAGGGAGGCGGCTCCTGACCCCGGCGGACGTAGTGGCCGGCCCGGATGGGATCGAACTCCCCTTCGCTCACCCACTTGACGAGCTGGCGCACGCGACGGACGGCGAAGGGGTGCGGTCGCCCGATCTCCTCCCAGAACCGGGCGTGCCGGGCGTAGAGGTCGTCTTCGTCCTCGTACTCGGTGGCCTGACGGATGAACGCGTCCAGGCTCATTCCCTCGAGCGCGCCGCCCGCGGTGCGCATGAGCATGTGGCACACGGGCAACGGGTCCCCGATCACCAGCGCGCTGGCTCGGTCACACGACAGCTCCGCCATCCGCGACCACTCGAGCAGGGCCAGGTACAGGGCACGGATGGGCAGGCCCGCGAACAGCGACCGCGGCAGCGCACCCTGGACCACCTGGGAGAGGATCAGGAGCGCGGTGGTGTAGGTGTAGTGCTCCGACAGCACGTGTCCGAGCTCGTGGGCCAGCACGGCGCGCACTTCGAGTGTCTCGTAGGAACCCACCAGCGACGAGTACACGATCACGACCGGGTTCTGGGCACCGACGGTCATGGCGTTGACGACAGGAGTCTGCGTGACATAGAGGTCGGGGGTGCGCTCGAGATCGAGCACCCACACACAGTTCCGGTAGCTCGCCCAGAGCCCCGGGACCTGGTCCTCCCCGATGCGCACCGCGTTGCCGAGCAGCACCTGGCGGAGCCGCCGCTCGTGCCCGAAGTCGCACAGTCGCCTGATGAACTGGTCCATCAAGGGGATCGACCGCAGTGCCGCCGTCGCCGCCCTGTCCGCCGGGTGCTCGTACGCCTTGGGGCTGATGCCCTCGTAGCGCACGGCGGGGTCGATGGTCATGAGGGTTCCTCGTGCGAGGCGGCGGGCGCCGGGCCCGCCGGTTGGACCGGACCCGCGCCTGTCGTCGCGGCCGCTACGACGCCTTGCGGCGCCTGGCCGCTTTGGTGGCGCCGGCCACGGCGCTCTCGAGCTCGTCGCGGGTCATCTTCGACCGGCCCGGGATCCCGAGCTCGGCCGCCCGGGCCAGGAGCTCGGACTTGCTCGGGCCCGATTCCGCCGCGGCCGAAGCGGCGCCCGACGCGCCCCGTTTGGACGAGCGCGTGCCGGGGGCCTTGCCCGCGGAACCGGGGATGGCGATGTGACCGCCGGGCTTGTGGGCCCGCGCCGCCTCCACGCTGGCCTGCAGGGCCTCCATCAGGTCCACCACCGCCGTGGGCCGCGTCTCGGTGCGCTCGGTGACGACCACCTTGCCCTGACGCTTCTCGTCGATGAGCCGTTCGACCCGTTTGCGGTACTCGTCCTCGTAGAGACCGGGATCCCAAGTGCTGGACATCGACTCGATGAGCAGCTTGGCCGTGCTCAGCTCCCGGTCCGAGAAGCTGAGGTCCGCCGTTGCTTGTGGGATCTCCTTGGCCGGATCGCGGATCTCGTCGGCGAAGTACATCGTCTCGAGGGCGAGCACCGACTGCGTGGGCCTGATCGTGACCAGGTGCTCTTTCGTGCGCAGCACGAGAGAGGCGACGGCGACCTTGTTGCTCTCCGCCATCGCGTCGAGCAGCAAGGCGTAGGGGCGGACCGCCTGGTCACCCTGGGGTCCCAGGAAATACGTCGACTTGTAGTAGATCGGGTCGATGGTGTCGAGGTCGACGAAGTCGGTGATCTCGATGGTCCGGGAGCGGCCCGGCTCCACCGACTCCAGCTCCTCGGGCGTCACGATCACGTATTCGCCGCCGCCCAGGTCGTACCCCTTGACGACGTCTGCATAGTCGACCTCTTCGCCGGTGCGTTCGTTGACGCGCTTCTGGCGGACGCGGTCAGAGGTCCCGGCCTGGAACTGGTTGAAGTGGATCGCCTTGTCGTCGGTGGCCGTGAACAGCCCCACCGGCACGTTGACCAAGCCGAAGCTCAGGGACCCCGTCCAGATCGCTCTGGGCATCTCGACTCCTTTCGCCGGAGGGGAGGCATCCAGTCAACCACGGGCGCTGGTGCCCTGACCAGGGTATGTACCCCGGTCCACCACCCTGTTACACCCCGAGTCCACACTGGATTCGCGGACAAACGGATGGGCTGACCAGGAGGTTCCAGTGTCAGGAGTGCGGCTCGAGGCGGTGGAGGAGGAATCTGTCGAACGCTTCGTCCAAGAGGCGATGCTCGGGCTCGCCGACCTCGAACCCGAGGACCTCACCCACGGGAACCTCACCGTGCCGCTCGGCCTCAGCGTGTGGATGCGCCGTGGCCGGATCCGCGTGGAGACCGCCCGCGACGCCATGCTGGAGCTGCGCGCCGCGGTGCTCAGCGCGTCGGGTCTCGACGAGCGGACCGAGCCCGTTCCCCTGCTCCTGGCCGACCCGGTGGCTGCGACCATCAGCCTCGCGGTGTACATGGACGGCCTGTTGCAACGGGCGGCCCGGATGCAGGCGACGTCGCGCGAGGACATCGCCCAGCGGGCTCTGGCGCTCGTCTCCGACTAGCTACGCGAAGAGCGCCCGACCGACCGACGGGTAGGTTGACATGTCGTGCTCCCGCCCGATGCGACCACGCGAGTCGAACCTGCGTCCCACCAAGGGGCAGAGCAGTTGGTGGTGGCCCGGGGCCTCACCAAGCGCTTCGGTGACTTCGTAGCGGTCGACGGTATCGACTTCGAGATCGGCCGGGGCGAGTCCTACGGCCTCCTGGGCCCGAACGGTGCAGGCAAGACCTCCACCATGCGGATGATCGCGTGCATGTCACCGGTCTCGGCCGGGACGTTGCGGGTACTGGGGATGGACCCCGCCCACGAGGGCTCGCGGATCCGTAGCCGCATCGGCATCGTGCCCCAAGAGGACACGCTCGACCTCGAGCTCACCGTCCTCGACAACCTGATGGTCTACGGCCGCTACTTCGACCTGCCGCGCCGGGTCATCCGCGAACGCGCCGAGCAGTTGCTCGAGTTCACCCAGCTCTCGGAAAGGGCCCACGACAAGGTGGATCCCTTGTCCGGCGGGATGAAGCGACGGCTCACCATCGCCCGCTCGCTGGTCTCGGATCCCGAGCTCCTGATCCTCGACGAGCCCACCACGGGCCTCGACCCCCAGGCCCGCCACCTGCTGTGGGACCGCCTCTACCGCCTGAAGCAACAAGGTGTCACCCAGGTCATCACGACGCACTACATGGAGGAGGCCGAGCAGCTCTGCGACCGCCTCGCCGTCATGGACGGAGGGAGGTTCGCAGCCGAGGGCTCCCCGAGCGAGCTCATCGCCCGGTACTCGACGCGCGAGGTTCTCGAGCTCCGCTTCCGCGATCCCGACACCGACACCGAGGCGGTGGCGGCTCACCTGCAAGGACGGGTCCAGCGCTTCGAGGCTCTGCCCGACCGCCTGCTCCTCTACACCGACGACGGCGAGGCCACACTCACCGAGGTGCATCAGCTCGGGCTCAATCCCGACAGCGCGCTCGTCCGGCGATCGTCGCTCGAAGACGTCTTTCTCCGTCTGACGGGCCGATCGCTGGTGGACTGAACGGAGACGCTGAGGGTGAGCATCACGACGAGGGCGGAGGCGCCCAGCCCGGATCGCATCCGACATCACCGGTCCTCGCCCACCTGGGTGCGCTCCATGCGCTACTGGATGTACCAGTACAAGCGCACGTGGCGGGGGTCGATCACCACCAGCTTCCTGTACCCCGTGCTGTACCTCGCCGCCATGGGCCTCGGGCTCGGGTCACTGATCAAGGGCCACGTCGACGGGGTGCGGTATCTCGACTTCCTCGCCCCGGGGCTCCTGGCCTCGACGGCCATGCAGATCGGCGGGAACGAGGCCATGTACCCGGTCATGGCCGCCATCAAGTGGCTGCGCACCTACTTCGCCATGCTGGCCACGCCGTTGACCGTCGTCGACGTGCTCGTCGGCCACTTGGCCTGGATCGCCCTTCGACTCGTCATGGTCACCTCGATCTACCTGGCGGTCATGACGGCCTTCGGCACCGTGCACTCCGCCCTCGCCGTCCTCGCCCTGCCCGTCGGGGTCCTCACGGGACTGGCGTTCGCGGCGCCGATCGCGGCCTTCGCGGCGGCACAGCAGAACGACACCGGCTTCTCCACCATCTACCGCTTCGGGCTCATCCCGCTGTTCCTCTTCTCGGGGACCTTCTTCCCCGTCGCGCAGCTCCCGGGCTGGCTGCAGCCCATCGCCCAGGCGACGCCGCTCTACCACGGGGTGGCCTTGTGCCGGGGCCTGGTCCTGGGCCACGTGGGCCTGGCCGCGGCCGGGGTACATCTCGCCTACCTGGTGGCACTGACGGTCGTGGGGTTCGTGCTCGCCATGGGCACGTACCGGCGGAGGCTCGTGACATGACCGACGTCTCGCACAGCACCGACACGCCGCAGCCGGGGGGAGTCCCTTTGCGGATCACGCCCGTGGCGATGCTGGGCACACGCCGGGCCCGGCGCCTCGTCGAGCGCAACATCCTCGTGTACCGGCGCTCGTGGGTGTTCTTCGTGTCGGGGTTCTTCGAGCCCTTCTTCTACCTCCTGTCCATCGGTCTGGGCCTCAACAAGCTGGTCGGCCCCATCCACGTCGGACAGCAGCTCATCCCCTACACCATCTACGTCGCCCCCGGGCTGCTGGCGTCGTCGGCCATGAACGGCGCCACCCTCGACTCCACCTTCAACGTCTTCTTCAAGCTGAAGATCGCCAAGACCTACGACGCCGTGCTGTCGACGCCGCTGGGCCCCGGCGACGTCGCCTTGGGGGAGCTGACGTGGGCGCTCATGCGGGCGACGGTCTACTCGACCGCCTTCCTCGTGGTCATGGCCGGTCTCGGGTACGTGCTGTCGCCGTGGGCCATCCTCTGCCTGCCGGCCGCCATGTGCGTCAGCTTCGCCTTCGCCGCCGTCGGGATGGCGGGAACGACGTACATGCGCAGCTGGCAGGACTTCGACAAGGTCTCCCTCGCCCTCATCCCGCTCTTCCTGTTCTCGGCCACCTTCTACCCCCTGTCGGTGTACCCGGGGTGGGTCCAGGCCGTGATCCGCTGCACCCCGCTGTACCAGGGGATCGCCCTCCTCCGAGGGCTCGACACCGGCATCCTGTCGTGGACCCTGGCCGGCCACGCCGCCTACCTGGTCACGGCGGGATTCCTGGGCCTGGCGGTGGCCACGCGCCGCATGGCCGCACTGTTGCTGCCCTGATCCCGGGGGCGTCGCCAGCCGGTCCCGGCCCCCCGCCGGCCGGCCCCCTGGCGCCCGCCGGCGTGCTCGGCGGCCCGGCCCGCTATTATCCGTGTGTTAGTACGGATATACGGAGATCATGCCCCCGACCGCCCTCCCCCACGACCATCCCGTCGACCCCGACCGGGTCACGACCGCACGGGAGCGCGTCATCTCGCTCGACGACGCCGGGCGCCTGGCCGGACTCCTCGGCCTGATCTCGGACCCGGTGCGCTCCCGGCTCCTGTTCGCGTTGTCCGGCGTCGAACGACTGTGCGTCGGCGATCTCGCCCTGGCCCTCGGCGTGTCCGACGACGCGGTGTCCTACGGGCTGCGCATGTTGCGGACCGCAGGACTGGTGACCTTCCGCAAGGAGGGCAGGGTCGTCTACTACTCCCTGGCTCCGTCGTTCCCGCACCCGCTGCTCGAGCACTGCCTGCGCCAGCTCCTGTCGGTGGCGGTGCCCGAAGACGAACGATGACCGCACTGCACGCCCTTCGCCACGCCTTGCTCGTGGCGGGCTCGATGACGTGGGAGATCTTGTGGGCCCTGATCCTCGGCTTCGTCCTGGCGTCGGTTGTCCAGTCGGTGGTGAGGCGTCGCACCGTCGAACGGCTCCTGGGCGGAGAGGGGCCCCGCGCCATCGCCGTGGCCACGGGGCTGGGGGCGGCGTCCTCCTCGTGCTCCTACGCCGCGGTGGCCCTCGCCCGGGCGCTGCTGCGCAAAGGTGCGAGCTTCACCGCCTCCATGGTGTTCGAGATCGCCTCGACCAACCTGGTGGTCGAGCTGGGCATCATCCTCGCCCTGCTGCTCGGGTGGCAGTTCACGCTGGCCGAGTTCGTGGGCGGACCGCTGATGATCGTCTTCCTGGCCCTGTGGTTCCGCGTGTTCCTGCGCCGGCATTTGCTCGAGGCGGCCCGCTCCCAGGCCGCCAAGGGTGTCGCCGGCTCCATGGAAGGGCACGCCGCCATGGACATGAGCATCCGGGCGCCCGGGACCGTCTGGCGCCGGCTCCGGTCGCGGCAGTCGCTCACCGCCATCTCACACATCTTCGTGATGGAGTGGGCTGCGGTCGTGCGCGACATCGTCGTCGGCCTGCTCGTGGCCGGGGCCCTGAGCGCATGGGTGCCGTCGACCTTCTGGCGGCACTTCTTCCTCGCCGGGCACCCCCTCGTGTCCAAGGTGTGGGGCCCTCTCGTCGGGCCGGTGGTCAGCCTCCTGAGCTTCGTGTGCTCCATCGGCAACGTTCCTCTCGCCGCCGTGCTGTGGAACGGAGGGATCAGCTTCGGTGGCGTGGTGGCGTTCATCTTCGCCGACCTCATCATCCTCCCCATCCTGGTCATCTACCGGAAGTACTACGGGACGAAGATGATGCTCTTCATGCTCGGCAGCTTCTACGTCACGATGGTGGCAGCCGGCTTCGTCGTCGAGCTCGTCTTCGGTGCCTTGGGCCTCGTCCCGAGCGGCCGTCACGCCAAGGTGGCCGAGATGGCGGTGCGCTGGAACTACACCACCGTCCTCAACATCGTGTTCCTGCTCGTGGCGGCCGGCCTGATCGTGCGCTTCGTACGGAGCGGTGGTCTACCCATGCTGAGAATGATGGGCGGACCGGCACCCGCATCCGCACCCGCACCCGCGACGACGCACGACCACGACGGGGGTCACGGTCACGAGAACGGCGCCCCCGTCGAGTGACGGGACATCCCACCGCGACACCACGACGGCTTCTGGCCGCCGCCACCGTGTACTGTCCCGCCTTGTGAGCGACAATCCCCCGCTGCTGCCCGCCCCGGTCATCGCATTGCTCGATGTCGCCCTGGTCGGGGAACTGACGGTGATCGACCAGGCCGGTCGCCCGATCACCTATCCCCTCATCCCTCTGTCGGACGGCAACCTCGTCTACCTGACGTCGTCGGTGCTGTTCTCACGCAAGCTCCGACACATCAAGGCCAACCCCAAGGTGTGTCTCTCTCTCACCGATCCGGTGGCCGTCCCCGTGAAGCCGTTCCATCGTGCCACCATCCAAGGCGACGCCCGCGTCGTGGAAGACGACGTGCACGAGGGTTGGGAACAACTGCTTCCGCTGTGGCGCGCCAAGGAGCCCGCCATCGATTTCTTCCTGAAGAAGCGCTTCGGGATCCCCCTGTTCTTCGAGCGCTCGGTGATCGAGATCACGCCGCATCGGGTGCTGTGGTGGGAGGACGGTCGAACCAGCGGGCCCGCCCGTGTCTACGAGCTGGCAGGGGTGTCCTGAGATGGCGGTTCTCGAGGTCGCCGACGCCCTCACCCGCGCCCGGTCCTATCCGCATGCCGTGCTCGCCTATGTGGGCCCCGACGGCTACCCCGTGAACATCGCCGTCGACTTCACCGAGTCGGTCGATGCCGCCGAGGTGGAGATCGGCCCCCTGGGCCACGATCTTCGTCCTGCCGAGGGCCAGGAGGTGGAGCTCACCTTCAGCCATATTCGCCCCCAGCCCGGCGTCGGCTACGACGAGCGCCGCTACGTCAACCTCTGGGGCCGCGCCACGCCGAGAGGAGAGGGCCTGCGCGTGGAGGTTCGTCGGGCGAGCGGGTGGGACGAGGCCGACACCCCGTTCTTCGAGTACGCCGAGCGCAGCGTGCCGGCCGGGCGGGGCTATCTCGATGAGCTCGGAGCGCGGCCACGCCTCAGCCGCCTGTGGACCGTCTTCCTCGCCACCCGACTTCCCTTCCTCACCGCCACGCTCGTCCCGGTGGGCCTCGGCGGTGTCATCGCGGCACGCGACGGCGCCTTCCACGCGCTGTGGTTCGTGCTCGCGCTCGTGGCCGCGGTGGCGGTCCACCTCGGCCTCAACATGGCCAACGACCTGTTCGACGACGCCAACGGCGCCGATGCCGCCAACGTGACCCCCACTCCGTTCAGCGGCGGGTCGCGGGTGCTGCAGTACGGCCTCGTGAGCCGGCGGACCATGGTCACGGGCTGCGTCGCGCTCTACGCGCTGTCGATGGGAATGGGTGTGTACCTTGCCGTAGAACGCGGCTGGGGACTCCTCGCCATCGGGGCGGTGGGCATCGTGCTCAGCCTGGTGTACTCCGCGCCGCCGTTGCGCCTCGTGCACCGGGGTCTCGGCGAACCTGTCACGGCGCTGGGGTTCGGCCCGGTCATGGCGGTCGGGACGTACTTTGCAAGTGCGGGCCGGTGGAGCTGGCAACCGGTACTCGCCTCGCTGCCGGTCGCGCTGCTCATCGCCCTGGTGCTGTACGTCAACCAGATCCCGGACCGGGCCGGCGACGCGGCGGCCGGAAAGCGCACCTTGATCGTGCGGTTGTCGCCCGCCCAGGTGCAGGCGGGCTACGCCACCGGGGTGGGGGCGGCGTTCGTCTGCATCCTGGTCGAGGTGGTCGCCGGGGTCACACCAGCATGGACTCTGCTCGCTCTGGCCACGCTCCCCCTGGCCTGGCGCGTGTGGCGCGGGTTGCGTGCGCACTACGGGGAGCCCTATGCGCTCATGCCCACCATGCAGTCCAACATCCTCCTGCACCTGCTGACCGGGCTCCTCTTCGTCATCGGGTACGTCATCGCGGTGGTGTCCTGACACGACCGGCACCGGTCCCGACCCGGGGCGCACCTGGGGGTTGCATTTGGCCCGTCGTACCCGGGTCAGGATTAGTCTGCGGCCATGGAAACAGCCGACCACCTGCGGACCGGCGTCGACGCTGCTCTGCAGCGGCGCGGGTGGCCCCGCACCGGCAGCGTCGAGTGGGACTTCTTGGACCGGACCGGGTTCCTCGTCGACGCCGCAGCCGAGGACGATCCCGCCGCCTTCCTGGCCGAGGAGATCAGGGAGCTGCGCCACGAGGTCGACGCCATGGCGGCCGAGCGCGCCCCGGTACCTGCCGGCACCCGGTCCCCGGTCGACCTGGCCTCGCGGATCCAGGCCGAGCTCGAAGCGTCCGAACCCGCCGGCGACGACGACCGCCCCGGGCTGTGGGAGCGGGCGCGTGCCGCCGCGCTGCTCTTCTACCTGGAGCGCACGGGTCGGGCCCCCACCGAGGGCCGGCGTTCGGGTTCGGCATCGGCACCCTCTGACGAGGCGGCCGCCTTCGAGATCGCCCATCCCGTCCGGGTCCTCGGGATCACGACGGTCGGCGAGTGGCAGGCCACCACCAAGGTGACCCTCGCTCTCGACCCCACTCTCAGCGCCGCCCAGGTGGCGGCGATGTGGCAGAAGGTCCGGTCCGCCGTCCTGCGGCAGGGAGCCCGGGGACGAACCGTGAGCCGCAAGTCCCTGGCACTGGCGCTGTTCGTCGCCCACCACCCCGGTCGGACGTGGGCGGACCTGCGCCGGATGTGGAACCAGCTCTACGCCCACTGGGCCTTCAAGTCACCGGACCTGCGCGTCTTCCGCAACGCCGCGGTGCGGGCGCGCCGGTATCTCATCGAGCCACCCGAGCTCGATGACATGGACAGCGGAAGGTGGCAGTGGGTGCAGCGCCAAGCAGCGCGCCTGGCGTCGGGCGCGAACAGCAGCTGACGACACGCCCGGAACGGGCACCCCGATGAAGGCGGTGCCGGCTCGTCGGTAGGGTCTTGTCTCATGGACCAAACGGTGCGGGCCATCGAGGCCTCCGAGATCCACTCCTGGGCGCAGTGCATGGGAGTCGGCTTCTTGTACACCGTCGCCGATGGGTACCCCGAGTACCTCCTGGGAGACGTCGACCTCGAGCGGACGTGGGGCGCCTTCGACGGCGAGCGCGTGGTCGGGACCCTCCGGTCGTTCGCCACCGCGTTCACGGTTCCGGGCCCGGCCACGGTCGACGCTTCCGCGCTCACCAACGTCACCGTGGCGCCCGACCACCGCCGCCGAGGCCTGTTGACCGAGATGATCACCGCGGACCTGCACGCCAGCGCGGCGCGGGGCGAGGCCGTGGGCATCCTCATCGCCTCGGAATACCCCATCTACGGGCGCTTCGGCTACGGAGCCGCCATCGAAGGCGCCGCCTACGCGGTGGACCTGCCCTCCACCCGCTTCCGCCGGCGCGAGAACGACAGCGAGATCGATAGCGGCAGCGTCGAGCTCGTCGACCTCTCGACGATGCGCCACGAGGCACCGCCGCTCTACGAACGCTTCCGTACGGCGCGACCCGGGTCGATCGAGCGCAGCGCGCGTTGGTGGGACAGGGTCCTGCACCAGGCGGAGGTACCGGGAGCGAAACCGCCCCAGGGGTACCAAGCGCTGTACCGCTCGCCCCAAGGGGTGCCCGAGGGATACGTGCGCTACCGCGCCTCCCAGGGGTGGGACTCCATGCGCCAGACCGGCGAGCTGACCGTGGAAGAGCTGGTGGCGACGACCCCCGCCGCCTACGAGCGGTTGTGGCGCTTTTGCTGCGACGTGGACCTGGTGACCAAGGTCCGAGCCGGCGACCGCCCCGTCGACGAGGTCCTGCCGTGGCTCCTCGAGGACGGGCGTGCGGTGCGTCAGACGGGTCGTTTCGACTTCTTGTGGGTGCGCGTCCTCGACGTCGTGGG
>Ga0310039_10002500_pt1 | contig 12278 bp, 13 predicted proteins | sample Sb_taG_4_FD_200460 | JGI IMG/M metagenome (GOLD analysis project Ga0310039, IMG submission 200460) | Peat soil microbial communities from Weissenstadt, Germany - Sb_50d_6_BS metaG (v2) (version 2) | ecosystem: Environmental > Terrestrial > Soil > Wetlands > Peat | place: Germany: Weissenstadt... | reverse complement strand
GTTCACCAACACCGCTTTCACCAACTTCTCCTCTCTTCTGTTCCAGACAATCAGTTCTGATTTTAGACTACAGGATTGGCTTCTCGACGAAGTGGCCGCTCGGCGGGAGCCTGGTCGGCCCCCACCGAGCTTTCTGGCCGAGGTGCGTTCGCTATCAGGCGGCGGTCTTAGTCCTGGTCGGCGGAACCAGGGCGTGCAGCCGCGCATTGGTCCGACCTAGCTCGAAGCCGCGCACCAACATCGAGCTGCCCGAGATCAGGTTGAACAGCCCGAAGACGAGCGCGAGCGCTATGGCGCCCATGCCGGGATGTGCAAACAACACAACGCCGAACGCCGCGGATACCAAGGCGCTGAGGATGAACATGGCCCGGGTTCCGGCCTCCTCGCCTCGGCGGAAGGCAGCGGCGAACTCGAGCGCGCCGGTGACGATGGCCCAGCTGGCAACTACCAGCACGAGGACGAGCGCAGTGGGAGCCGGCCAGGCCAGAGCGACAACGCCAGCAGCAATGTCGACCAGTCCGACAAGCAGGTGACCGACAACGGGCCCCGCGGAGCGGCTGCTGAACGCCTGGAGCGCCTGCATGCCCGCGGACATGAAGGCGAAGACGGCGAACACCACCACGAGGGCGAGGACGGTGGCCCCCGGCCAGGCGAGAGCGAGGCCCCCGACGACGAGAGCGAGCACACCCCGAAGGATGAGAGAGGTGCTGAGGGACTTGAGCATGACGGCGCTTCCTTTCGTGAGGTTCTTTGGGTGTGGCGAGTCGATAGACCATTTCAGACTTGATAACTCATCACAACTCTGATTATGATGTCAGTCACCTGGCCTGTCAAGGGCCCCGTTCAGAAGCCTTCGAAAGGAGTGCCCCGTGTTCATCCCCCTCTCCGTTCTGCTGGCAGCTGCCTGCCTCGTCCCCGCGATCGCGAAGTTGAGGAGCCATCCGAAGATGCTGGCGTCGGCAAGCCACTTCGGCGTCCCATGGAGCCGTTACCAGCTCATCGGCGTCGCCGAGCTTGCCGCTGCGGGTGGTGTCGTAATCGGGCTCTTCAGCGTTTCGTTGGGCCTCGCCGCCGCGTCAGGGATGGCCCTGCTGCTCCTCGGCGCCCTGACGGCGCACCTGCGGGCAGGCGACGACCTCAAGCACGCTGCGCCGGCACTGCTCACGCTCGGGATCAGCCTCGCCTACCTGTCCGCAGGTCTCATGCGCTGAGGTGGTCGAGACGATGTCGAGGCGTGGACTGTTCCGGCTTGCTCGCTCAGTTTCTCTCCGCCATTCATGTGGTTCGACGAGCAGGTCGAGCGGGCACTGGACTTCTACATGTCGGTATTCGTCAATTCCAAGGTCTTGGAGGGGGCGCGCTCCGGGGAGGCCGATCCCGGACAGATCGACGGGTATTGCCGCTTCGCACCACGCGGCCGCAGGCCAAGAGGTGCCCCAGAATGTGCGGCCCGAACGTCGGAGGCTTCCTGCCCCGGAACACCGGGTTCGAGCCATGTCGATGCTTTGAGGCGCGGAGCTAGAAGGGGGGTCGGCCCGAAGACCGACCCCGCTCTGGAATCCAGGTTAACGACGACACTTTCCCGATGACGGCGGGTACTGCCGCTCAATCAGGCGTTTGCCGTGTCCGCAAGTGCCTACAGCGAGTCGAGGATCTGTGTATACCTTGCCATTCCGTCGATCAACGCCGCGCCGGTGACAAATCGCCGAATGCCGAGGTTGTTCACGAGAAGCGACGATCTTTGGAAGGGGTCCAGGAAATCGTCGGATCGGATGAACTCTTCGATCTGCTCCTCAGTTCCGTAAATACGAATTGCGCCTGCCGGCGGATTCCCCGATTGTTCAAAGACAACCACGTCCCAGCTGGCGATTTTTCCGTTAGCGACGGCCTTGTCGTTGTTGGCCGTGGCGTCGGCGAATACCTCAAGGGCCTTCTTCTCTCGGCCAGGCTTGGCGTCACCCCATGTGACTGCGACTCCGTAATCTGCCATTTGACTTACCCCCCCCTGGTTGCTCGACCGGTCGGCCGAGTCAATGACCTTAGGGACGGCTGGATCCAGGTTCAAGGGGTTTCTCGGTTGGCGTTAAGCGAGCCGGCGTTAAGCGAGCCGGCATTGGCTCGATGCGAGGGGGGACCCCTTGAGTTCCCTCAAGATTTATCTCCGATGCACTCGACCCGACCTCACAAAGCTGGATGCCCCATAACGTTCGGCCGATCACGACGCGAGACGTATCCCCGATTCAGCATGGAACGGCCGGCTCCCCGACAGCCGCATCTTCGTGGATCATTCGCGTTGAGCGGCGAATGGAGCCGACATACGGAAGGAGGAACCGGCCGTGTCCAGTATTGCCCACCGAGGGCTCGTCCATCTGGGGATGGACGTGTCGAAGGACTCGATTTCCGTGGCGGTTCTGCCGCCCGACAAGGACGTCGCCGAGGTCGACAAGATCTTCCACGACACCGACTCTGTCCGCCGGCTGATCAAGCGCCTCGGTCGGCCGAATGGCTTGTGGGCCTGTTACGAAGCGGGCCCGACTGGCTATGACCTCCAGCGTCTGCTCGCCACGCTCGGGGTCAAGTGCGACGTGGTGGCGCCATCGCTCATCCCGAAGAGCTCGGGCGACAAGGTGAAGACCGATCGTCGCGACGCCAGGCGCCTTGCAGGACTGCACCGCGCCGGCGCACTCACACCGATCGCAGTTCCGACGCCGGTTCAAGAGGGCGTGCGCGACCTGGTGCGGACGCGCGGCGACATGGTCCAGGACCTCACCCGGGCCCGCAACCGCCTAAGCGGGTTCCTGCTCCGCCACAGCGTCGTGTGGCGCGGCGGATCACAGTGGACCGACCGGCACCGGCGTTGGCTTCAGGCGCAGTGCTTCGACGACAAGGCACTCGCCTCTACTTATGCCCACTACCTCGCGACGGTGCGCTTGCGCTCAACCGCGCTCGAGGCGGTGGAGGCCGACCTCGTGCCTTACTGCTCTGCGGAGCCATTCGGCACACAGGTGGTGCGCCTCGCCGCTTATCGCGGCGTGACGAACATCGGGGCGCTGTGCCTCGCGGCCGAGGTGTTCGACTGGCGGCGCTTCCCCCGGGCCAGGCCGTTCATGTGCTTCACGGGGCTCGTGCCCGGCGAGAGCTCGACGGGGCTGAGTCAGCACCGTCTGGGCATCACGCGCGCCGGCAACTCGCACATTCGCGGCCAGCTGTGTGAGGCGGCGTGGGCCTACCAGCACGTGCCAAATGTCGGTGTGGGCATCCGCGAGCGCCAAAGAGACGCTCCGCCTGCGACCGTGGCACGCTCGTGGGCCGCGCAGGTCCGTCTTTCCAAGCGCTTCCGACAGCTCGCTGCCCACAAGAACGTCCGCTCCGTCGTGGCTGCCGCGGTCGCCCGAGAGCTCGCTGGGTTCTTGTGGGCCGAGATGGTGACCGAGGACTGAGCGAATTGATCTCCCAGTCGGTCAGCGCGCGATCGGCGCCGCGTCTGACCGAGCCCTCCACGACGCGCCGGAGCACCGCCGCAGCAGATCCGACCCTCGCCGGCGTTAGGCCCAGTGTCTCTCGCACAGAGAGCGCCACGGGCGCCCAGATTCTGAGGCAACCACCTGCGAATGGCTTTACTGCGATTCCGACTCGCGTACATCATCGTGGCGGTTCTCCGATCCACTGCGCTCCGGCGCGTCGTCGAAGGCTTGCACGCCCGCCACCGCAGTCAGGGGGACATGGAGAAGCAGCCTCCCTCCGATCTTGGAGACCCCATCGTCTGCTCATTAACGATCGAGCGCAGCACCTCTAGCGGGTCGCGCCCAATTAGCAGTCAGACACCCGCCGTGAGAGGTCTTGACAAGCCGTTCCACATCATCGCCGGGTCATGGACACCTGAGGCGACTGACCCATTGGGCGGTAGAGCGTCTGATACTTCGTCAGGTCTTGTGACAGAGTCGTCCATGAATGCGGAGAACCAGATTCCGTTCGGGTTCACCAGGTCGGCCAGCCACCTGGAAGGTTGCCGGTCGCGGGATCATTCTGAAGTATCCCCGGCGGTGCTCCCAACGACGAGAGCAACTGCGAGAAGTTGGCACCGAAGGCAGTCGAGTTCGAACCTGAGAATTGGCCTGCGTCGTATGCCATGGTGACACCGTCGCCTGACGGGTCAGCCCAACCCGTCTCGATCCCGGACGGCCCTTCGTACACCGTTCCAATAACGGTTCCTGCTGTCACGGACTGGCCGACCGTGGTAAGCGGCTCGATGTCCTCGGCCGCGTAGACGACAAGTCCCGCTGCGGGCCCATCGGTCAGGCGGTACGAAATGAAGGTCCCTCCTGGCCATCCGGAGTTGGCTGTGCTCAGAACAACGCCATCGCCGATCGCATAGATGGGGCCGTAACCGCTGTAATCGACCCCCTGGTCGACCCGCTCAGGTGACAGAGCGGCGATCGCCCGCAACGGGTCGGCGTAGGTGCCGGGGCTCGGATTGAAGGAGACGCTGACGGGACGCGGTGAGGCTGCTTGTGCGGTCATTCTCTGCTCGGCTTGTTTCTGGGCCGCCGCGGCCTGTTGGGCCGCCGCGGCAAGGAGCGACTGCAGATTGCCCTGAACCTGATCGAGCAGCGCGTTGTCCTTGTCGAGTGCCGTCTGTGCTGCCTGCCGGGCAGCCGTTACCTGCTGCAGGGTCGCGTGGGCTTGTGTCTGTGCAGTTCGCAGGTCCGCCTCGGCGGATTGAGTGTGTTGTGCGTCAACAGCGACAGCATCGATCTCGTTGCTCAAGCTCCGCGTTGCGATCTGGGAGTACGCCTCTTGGGCTACCAATGACGACTTGCCGGTATCGAACAGAGCCAGTGTCGAGCTCGCATCCGAGCTCGACATGTAACGCTGAAGAACGGCTTTCCGGAGGTCGGCAGTGGCCTTGGCCTTCGCGTTCTGATCTGCCAACAGCCGTGCGTGGATCGTGTCCAGTTGGGTCTGGATCGCGTCCTCGTGTGCTTGTGCCTGGTTGTAGATGCCGACGAGTTGCTGCACGGCCGCGCCATCTCGAGCGATCTGCCGCTCGAGCTGCGAGACCTGTGCCTGGTCCGAATTCACGTCTGCCGAAGCGGCGGGCGCGAAGAGTGCCACGATCGTGATCAAGGCCAGCCCGACTGAGCCGACGAGCCTCCCTCGCAACCTGGTGGCGTACGACAATTGCCTGCAGCTGCCCTGCAATGAGTCGTCTCCGCGCCAGACTTTCCCGCCTCTGGGCATAACGGGCAAAGACTTTAGCCCACTGACCAGAGCGCGGGCCACAGGCTCCACGAACGTGTGGAGGATCGGTAGCTCTTTGGCGAATCCAGACAATCGATTAACTTGCCGCGCTCGAAGAAGGGTTTGGTCGAGGTCCGCACCACGGACTGCAGACCGCTCGAAGAGGGGCTTGCGATGACGCAACGCGAGTTCGGGGGTCGAATAAGACGCGATTGGCGGGATTCGGAGCCTTGATGGTCTCCGACGGCTTCACCCCCAGCGGGTGCGCCGAACGTCGTCCTCATCGTGCTCGACGACGTCGGCTTCGCTCAGCTCGGTTGCTACGGATCGGACCTCGACACACCGGTGATGGACGGACTCGCCCAAGAGGGGGTCCGCTGAACAACTTCCATACGACAGCCCTGTGCTCGCCCACCAGAACGTGCCTCATGACAGGACGCAACCACCATTGCAGCGGCATGAGGCCGATCGCCCGCTGGGATACCCGGGTTACTGGGGCAAGCCCCCTCGGGAGAACTGCTTTCTGTCCGAGATCCTCCAGGCGAACGGGCCGAATGTGCCCATTGTCGATGAAGGCCTGCCGACGCGAAGGTGGCCCCCAGTTTCTGGGGGCCACCTTCTGCTGTTCGAGATCGCCGGAGGTCAGCCGTTGGCTTGCGCCCAAGCCTGCACCTCAGGTCCGTAGGAAGGACAGAGCGTGCTCGTCGCGGCGCCGACGATCACACCCAGGTCGCTCTGAGTCAGGCCTTCCTGGTTGCTGTCGGCGGCGTTTACAGCGTCGTCGACCGTCTGCTGGACTGTGTTTCCGGCTTGAAAGTCGCCGCAGACTGCCTCGCCGTAGGTGAGCAGGTCAGAGTCGGACACGTAGAGGAAGTCCCCACCTTGACCGTCGACGTCGTTGAGGTATTGGCTGACGGCGGCAGAACTGTTCGCAGACTGCGGGGACGACGACGTCTGGGACTGTGTCGGCTGCTGTGAAGGCGTACCCTGGGACGCTGTCGAAGATGCCGGCTGCTGCGACGATGTCGATTGCGGCGAGCTCCCGGACCCTGACGAAGTCGGCTTCGCGGCGACCGGCGACGGCTGTGGCGATGATCCCGACTTGAGAGCGAACACTGCGACAATGGCGGCGGCCAGAGCAACGGCTACGACGCCCACAATGACGATCCAGTAGGGCTTGTTCCCGGTGTTGGTGTTGGCGGGCGGCGTCATGTGCCCAGGGCTGCCCCAGTAACCCGTGCCCGAGGGCGGGAGGATCGTGGCTGTGCCGTTGGGTGGCATTCCGAATCCAGTAGGTGGAACAGCTGTCTGGGTCCCGGCTGCTTCGAACGAGTGGTAAGTCATGGTTGGCCCTTTCATTTGCGAATTCAGCTGTTGCTGTTTCTTGGGACCACCTTGCGCCTTTGCGGCACGACCGACCAGGGGAGTGACGACCCCTTTCGGGTGGGTGATTTCACCCATCGCCGGACTACAGATCACCTCGGCTCTCGGGGTCTTGCGAGACCGAAACCCCGCGTGACGGCTGTACGTCGCGGCTAACCGAGAATCCCGAGCTGGACTGCGAGCCTGGTCAGGTCTGGCCGGCGGCGACATCCGGTCTTGTCTCGGATTCGGTCGAGATGAGACTCGACAGTCTTGCGACTGAGATGCAGATGAGCGGCGATCTCGGCGTCCGTCATTCCTTCAGCGACAAGCTTGAGGATCTCACGCTCGCGCTCGCTCAGCGGAGCGGCGAGGGGCTTGAGCCGAGGCGAGCCGAGTTCCACGGTGACGGGCAGGTCAGCCTCGATCTTCAGCTGCGCGCTGGCGCACGTGACGGTGTCACCGGGTGAAACAGCCACCGAAGCCTTCACTCGCCGTTCGTTGAGGGATGTGCCGTTACGGCTCCCGAGGTCTCTGATGCGCCAGGTTGTACCGCTGCGTTCGAGGATTGCGTGTCTGCGAGAAACGGCGTCTTCCTCGAGGACGATGTCGCAGTCAGGATCTCGCCCGATCGAGTACTGATCGGCAGTTAGCGTGATCGACGTCCGCCCACCTTTCAGTTGATAGGAGACTCTCACTTTCACCGTCCACGCGATATGCAGTACCCGACAAGCCCATCCCCGATCGAATACCTGGTAGCGCCCCTATTAGATACCACGACGATCGGTCCGTTGAGACAAGCCGGGCCGAAGGAATGACCGGACACCGAGCGGGAGCATCTGATTGACCGTCAGTGTCTCGCATGTGGGCCTAAAGCTTGAAAATGATCCGTCGCTCAGGGTTCCCGACTGGCCGATCAATCTGCTGGAGGCACTTTGCTAGCCGAGCGCCCTTCTACTCCGTCGTCGTGGCACTCCGAAATCGGTGAAGAATTGGTAGGACCCGGAGGTCCTTGGCCCTCCCCGTCGCTTCTTTGGAGCGGATGACGTCATCGAGGCTCGCTACTTGGACTTCGACTCCTCCGACGCGTAGCAACAGAGCATGTGCTGAGAGCTCTTCGTAGGCGTTGGTGAACCCTGAAGGCTGCAATGACAGATCGAATTCCCCGTAGGCACAGATCAGATTCCATGCGACAGCCGACTTGAGTGACGCCCCGTCATGAGCAAACGGAACGCCCTCTGGCACAGACTCGGTGCGGATCCGAGCGCCGAGTTCAGTAAGTGCGGCTGAAAGACGATTGAGATTCACCCTGCTGTTCTCCGGCGTCAGGTCGATGTCCCGGGTCGGCGGTATAGGAGCCTGCTGTGCTATCGCTGCAAAGGCGCCGATTACGACGTAGCGCACGCCGTGGCGGTTCAACACCGAGAGGATCGCCTCGGCAACGAGCTCCGGTGGCGGATCAGGAGGCACGGTTCCCGGCTGGCGCGGCCCTTCGCCATTTCTCGATCTCGGCGTCACGACGGGCCTTCTCCTGCGGTGTCCGCTTCAACTCCAGAGCCTCGAGGACGTCGTCGTGCGGGTCGTGCGGAGCGAGGTGGAAGATCAGGTCGAAGCCGGCTGCTCGCAGGAGGCGGAGCAGGGTCTTCAGCGTTGGCTGACGACGATCCCTCTCGTAGGCCGAAATCATGGTCGCCGCCACCCCCGCCCTCTCAGCCAGCTGGCCTTGGCTTAATCCCGCCTTCAGCCGCGCCAGCTGCAACAACGCAGCTGCGGTGGAGGGCAGCTCATACCTTTGTGTCATGATACGATTGTATCAGTCCCTCTTCATGGTCAGGCAGCCAGCGTCTGATAGACGGTCAGGTGCTCGATCAAACTGAGCTGAAGCACTGCGAGGTGGAGGCGAGTGACGGGCCTCATCCGTCGATCGTTATTTGAAACAAACCCTTGGCGGATCCTCTTCGAGCTTCGAACGACAACTATCCGATAATCGGGAACCGGCGCTCAGCTGCGAGTCGATCGAGTACCACCTGCATCGTGGACGTCAGTTCCTCATAGCAAGCACGGACAACCCCTTCGTCCTCAGCCGCACCCGGACCGTACCGAGACGGCCAGTCAATCGGTTCGCACAGTTCCACTGTGATCTTTGCCGGAAGTGGCCAAGTCGGAATCCCTCCCGGCACTACCCCGAAGGGCGGCCCCAGCACTAGCGGCATCACCTTGAGGCGGAACATCCGGTCGAGGCCAAGTCGTTTAGCAAGACCTTCTCCTCGAGCGAGGACGACGAGTGTCTCGTGGGCTCCGACCGAGACGGCAGGAACCACCGGGACCTGCGTTCGCAGAGCAAGCCGGACGACACCGAGCCGCCCCCCGAACTGAATGCGGTTTCGTTGCCGCCAGGGACGAAAGACCTCGTAGTCGCCGCCGGGATAATCGATCAGGATCCCCCCTGCCCGAAGGATCGCCTCCGCCTCGGCCGGCCCTGCTTCGACGGCGCCGGCTCGTGTCATCACCGGCCCTACGCCGGAAAGTCCCATGAAGAAGGAGTGGAAGAGGGCATAAACAGGCTCATCTTCTCCGCGCTCGCGCCACCACGCGGTCAGTAGGACGGGAAGATCGGGGGGCATCTGGCCACCCGAATGGTTTCCCACGACGAGGAAAGGTCCTACCTTCGGCAGCCGTTGGAAGCCCCGCACCTCCGGCCGGAAGTAGGACGCATACAGTTCGAGGATCGGTCGCACGGCACGAAGGAACGCCGGATCGCGAGCAGATCCCACCTGAGGTTCGGTGCTGCTGTCGCCTTCCACTACTTGTGAACTATGCACCGTGTCCGCCGAAACCTCAGCATCGAGTGGTGGAAGGCTTCGTCGCCCGGCTGGCCATCAGCCCGCTGGAGGTGTCCTTTTGACACTCTGATGCTTGTTTGAGCTCGGCCAGGGAGTGGTGGAGCGCGGTTGCGATCGACCACGGATCGGGAACACTCGTCGGGCAGCCGAGCACCGAGACATGTAGGGCATCGGCGTAACTCCAAGCCGTGATGTTGAGGCCGATTCCCTCGAGTATCGGACCCACCGAGTAGATGGCATCGAGGACGGCGTCACCCACTGTCAGCCTTTGAGGTGGTCCCGCGACGTTCGAGATTACAAGGTTCACCGGGGGCCGCACGTGGTTCGCCAGATGAGTCCGAGCCCATGCGCGCACGGCTAGTGCGTACAGCTGCGGGGGAACGACGTCTGCCCGCTTTTCGAGCAGGTCGTTGCCTAGCACGGAGCGGACCTCTTTCGCTGCGGCGGCTACGTCGTGGATGTGGCAGAGACGCTCGAGAGGATCAGCAATGTCGGTTCCGATCGACACGTACAAGTTGTCCACATGGTTGCCGCCCAGCCGGACAGTGCTCGGATCGGTCGAGACTGGCACGCTCGCCACCAGCGGACGGGCGGGTAGTGCTCCCGATTCGAGCAGATATGAGCGGACCGCTCCGGCGCACACGGCCAGAAAGACATCGTTCAGCGTCGTACCGTGCCTCCGGCGAATGGCTTTGAGGTCGTCGAGCACGAGGGTCGTCATCGCGTACGTTCGCGCGGGGGAAAGCGAGACGTTGAACGGCGTCCTCGGGGCCTCGAATGGAAGGGGTGGTTTGACGTGTGACGCTCGCCTCTTGGCCTCCGACTGACGCAATCCCCGGACTGAACGTCGAGCCAACCGAGGAAGTTGTCCTAGCCGCGTGATGTGGGCGTGTGCCGCCAGCCGCAGGAGCTGCGACGGCGTGGGAATTTCCTCGGAACGCCAATCGTCTGCCTGGGTGTGCGGGTCCAGTGCGCTCTGAAGGAGGGCGACGGTGGCCGCCCCATCGGCTACGGCATGGTGCACGTTCGCAACGACAGCGATCCGATCGTCCGCAAGCCCTTCGACCACAACGATCTCCCACAGGGGACGATCCCGAGGAAGTGTGCGACCCGCAACGTCGGCCACCACGGCGGCGAGCTCTTGCTCGCCCCCTGGTTTCGCGGCCTGCCGGCGAGTGACGTGTCTCTTCAGGTCGAAGTCGGGATCCTCGACCCATACGGGGTGCCCAAGACCCAATGGGACCCGCACTGCCCGTCGACGAAACGGTGGGAGCCGGTTGAGCCGGTGGCCGAAGAGTTCGACGATTTCGTCATACGAGTACCCACCCGATACGCCCGACATGTCGAACACAGCGACCTTCAAGGTGTGCATATGTGTCGAGGCGGTCTCCGAGTACAGGAACTTCGCGTCAAGCCCAACCATTGGCTCCATTTGGTCAGCCCTTGTTGGCCGTGCTCGTCCAGCTGAGCCCGGAATGCGTCAGTGATTCCACCAAGAATGCCTCGACCTGGCGTGACCAGAGATAACCCACATGGTTCCCTGAGTACCAGTTGATCGATGGCTCGTCCCAATGCTTCCACAGCTTGCGGGCCTGCTCAGGAAAGGCCAGGCGGTCGCCATAGCCCGCGAACAAGAACCGACGATCAGCCTTGACCTTCGGTTCGAAGCTCATCGGCGACACCACCCGGTAGACGTCCTCAGCCACCCCACCCAGGATTCGGTGTTCGATCGACCGGGATCGAATGTGATGGGGGCTGTGGTCGTGGAACAGGGACGGGAAATCCACCACTGGGACGCCGGCGACCACGACGTCGAATCCTTCTTCGACGCCGGCGAGCAACGCCACAACATAAGACCCGAGCGAGACCCCGTACAGCCCGATAGAGGTGGCCCCCTGGTCCCTGATCCATGACACGAGGCGGCGGATATCCCAAACAGCCTGAGTGAGTCCGTGGATGGTGTTCATCATGTCAAAGGACAGAAACGGCTCACCACTTACTCGGGTCACCTTGCGCGGTCCGTGCAACGGCAGGACAGGCAACGCGACATTGAGCCCGAGCCCGTGGTGCAGCTTGGCGGTGTGCAGACCGATGAAGTCCATGAAGGGAAATCCCATTGAGAATCCATGCACACACACGACCCATGGGCGCGGCTCGCCAGGGTGCCGGACGATGGCGGACGTAGCCCGACGATTGGGTTCGTAGGCCATCCACCGATCGCCGCCGGGTTCCCCAGCGCGGACGGAGAACTCGCTGTCGTAAGTGACTCGGTCGTAGCCCTGGCCGAGAGCCCAGCCGCGATTGGTCTTGACTTGCCGCTCGAGGAGCACAGGCGGTTGGCGGTGATAGGAGCCGGGCGAAGCGATCCAACCACGGCGAGAGAACAGCCTTCTGGCATCTGCGAGCTCGGCACTCACTCGGGTGAAGTCGGCTCGGCGAGGAAACCGACTGGGTGCCATCACCATGGCCAGTAAGGCCTCATCCATGGCGACTCCGGCGGCCAGTGCCAACGACAGGCTCGGAGCCGGCACGCCTGTTGAGACCTCACCGCTCGCCGCTGCCCCCGCCATGAATCGCAGTGTGCGAGGTAGGGCGAGGGTGGCGCGGGCGAGTGTCCGGCGCCCGAGGAACTTCCATACGGCGCGATAAGGCCCAAGAGCACGCTCGACGAGCGACCGAGATCCCTGTACCTGGCTGGTCGAGCGAGGCGGCAGTCCCGCGCCTCCCGATGCCTCCGCGCCAATGACGGCGTGCTGGGCGTTTCCCACGAGCCCCCCTCGCCGATGCGACGCCGTTCCGCCGGTCGGCGCGTCACCCGTCCCGAAGCCATAC
>Ga0310039_10002499_pt1 | contig 12281 bp, 10 predicted proteins | sample Sb_taG_4_FD_200460 | JGI IMG/M metagenome (GOLD analysis project Ga0310039, IMG submission 200460) | Peat soil microbial communities from Weissenstadt, Germany - Sb_50d_6_BS metaG (v2) (version 2) | ecosystem: Environmental > Terrestrial > Soil > Wetlands > Peat | place: Germany: Weissenstadt... | reverse complement strand
CCAGATAATAATAGAAATAGTGCGTGTAATAATCGCCGCTGCCGCCCGGATAAAGCCCGCGCCGCAGCAGCACCCACGCGGCGACCACGGTGATCAAAATCGCGCCGACCTCCTGCGGGGTTGCGCGGCGATGCCGCAACTCCACGACACGATCGGCGAGCGCGCGGCAGCCGGCGACGGCGACACGGCCGAAATGCCGCGCCGACGCGACCAGAACGACCAGGCACAGTCCGACCGCCACCGGCTGGTAGTACCAGCCGAGCACCCCCAGGATCAGCATCGCGACGTGCCAGATGCCGACACCGATGCCGAAGCCGAGCACGGCACGCTCCGCCGGCGACAGCACGGCACGCTGGTCTGGCGGCATAATCAGGGCCGCAATGCCAGCGCCCGGCGCATAGATCAGCCACGAAAAAAATCCGACAAAGACAATACGCATCGCATTGTTGGCGAAGGCAATGGCGCCGGTGTCGAAGAAATGCCGATGATAGAAATCGATCGCATCGAACCAGAGCACGACGCCGGCGAAGCCGCCGAGGAGCGCGGCAACAGCCAGCAGTTCCGCCGCCGAGAAACTGCCCACGGCGGTGGCAACAGCTGACTTATCGCGGATTTCGTCGACCGGCATCGATGCTGACCACAAACACTACGACAAACAGGCGCTGCTCAAAACGGCGCGCCGTAAGCGTGGCTGTCGGGGGGCCATGAAATGTATTTAGCTCAGTATTTTTTTGGCAAGAAATGAAGGAGGCCATTGCGATGAGGTCATCGCAAGAAGCCTGCGCCAGCCCGATAGTTTGATGAAGCGGAATTCGCATGACGTACGTTCGAATATGTCGCCGATCTTCGGCTGCGTGCGGTGCAGCGTGAAATGGTCGAAGATAATGGCGTCGCCCGGATCGAGTTGGGGAACGATTTTTATTCCGGCTGACGCAGCAAAATCATCGTCACGATAGCGCCGCTTGCCCGTGAGCAAGGGAAGCTGCCTCATCTTATCATGAGACCCAACCACCATCTCCAATGAGGGCAATCCTGCGCCGACCGCGTCGAGCGGGAGCCACACGTTTATGGCCTCCGGCCGATCAACCCTGGCGGCATCGGCATCGATATGCCATGGCACGAGTTCTTCGGCGCCGGTATATTTGCGGAAGTAAGACCGCAATGGATAATACCGCCAGCCGCCGCCGAACAGCATGCGCGTTCGCCTTGCGACGTTCGCGACCGAGGCGCGGTATTGGGCAGTCAGCGTGCCGCGGCCATTGAGAAAATCGGGCAACGGCCGCAACCAGACACCATTCCACTGCTTGAAATTTTCCGCCATATCCGGATCTGAAAATTCAGAGCATGCCGCCATGGCGTCGTAGACCGAAGCGACTAAGCGCCGGAGCGCCGTCGTTTGATCGCCATTGAGAAATTTGCGAACAACGGCGACACCATCCGTTGTTAATTGCACATGCGGTGAATCGGTGGCCGCGTGTGGCTTGGTCAAAGGTTGTTTCCCCATTCTAGAGGTTCGGAATAGAATTACGCGCGACCCGCGAAGTCAAGCCGCCACGCCGATGAAGCCGCCCATACAGCGCGGCAACAGCCAGCAATTCCGCCGCCGAAAATCCGTCCGCGATGGCCGCGGCGTCGGACTTATCGCGGAATTTGTCGAACGGCATCGATTTTGTCACAAACGTCACGGTCGTTCACGAGCACTGCGGGGGAGAATGAGATTGCGCAAAGCCTCGACGCATCGCGCGATCGCCAGAACCTGCCAGGACCTGAGCCGCCAGCGCCCATCTTTGCACACGATCTGGCCGCCATTTTCCAGTCTTTCGAGCCGCCGCCGCAAGCGTTCGGCTCCGCTATAAAGCACCGGCATGTCGGACAAAGCTAGGCTTCCGCCGGCGCGAACAAGTTCACGCAATATCCGAATACGCAGCGAGGTGATATTGAGATTGAGAAATGCCCAGAATCCGAAGGCAAGCGCAAGGTAAGTCGTCACACCCAGCAACCAGGTGTCGGCAAATCCACCGGTCGCGCCAGGCGCCGCAGTGTGCGCCAACGCGATGACTGCGAGCGTCAACGCCAGGCCGCCGAGTATCCCGATGATGATCGACGCACCGATTTTCCCCCTGGATAAATGCGCCGTCATGATCTGTGTGAGCACGTTCAATGCCAATCCGGCCACCGGCGCGATCGTGATCGTCCACTGTCCATTCACGATCTAGCCTCCGAGCGGCAGCCGAAAAATGTCGCCCGCGAATTCGAAAAGCGTTGCCCACAGACGGCCTGCCGGCGTCAGCGTGCATTTCCCGTCATTGATGACAATCATCCCACCGGCTTTCATCGCGGCAATCCGCGTACTGATGCTTTCGTCGTCGATGACGTGATCGGCAAAGTCCGCCTCGGTACAGCCGGCGCTGCCGCAGCTCGCGATATACGATACGATTGCAAGCGAAGGACTTTGGGCTTCAATCGCCGAGTATAGGACGACATAGACAAGCGAGCATGAGACGTAGAACAACAGGATGCGCAAAGCGTCCGCGAGAGAAGTGTCGGTAAGGACCGGCAAAGGTTCGATCGCAAAATAGATTGGCAGAGTGACAAGCGGTGTCGCCGCAAAGATACAGAGCAAGGCGCGTATGGGGCGTCGTGGCAGATGAATGCGCCACGCGATGACGTGCGCGACGAAGGCCAGCATCAACAATTCGAGGCCGGCAAGGAAGAGATGCATTATCGGGGCCCGTTCTCGCCTTGTACGGTCACTCGCTTCCAAGCTACCAGGCGTTCGCCTTCGCCATCCTTTTGAAATTTGGTTTCAAGCAAGGGGACGATGACGGCGCTAAAATCCGCAAGCGGGATATCCGGTTCGCCGTTCGTCCCCTTAGGCACGAACAGATAGTTAGCGCTGTTTATTCGCTGCAACGATACCTCAAGCAGATCGCGCGTGAATATTTGCGCAGATGGCAGAAAGGGCATGAGCGGTGGCCGCTGCGCCGCCAGAAGATACGACCAGTCATAATTGTCCAGGACGATTGCGACTTGCTCGTGGGGCTGGGTGCGCGATGTTATCAGCGCGACGTCGGACGCAGCCGGCAGATTGGCCACGCAATCCATTTGCACGCATCCCTTCGGCCGGGCAAAGGGCCATTTCAGCAAGGACGGAAAATTGGACCAGGCTCTAAGGCCATAGCGGCCGGGATTACGGTCCTCGGATGGGGAGTAAATAAACGCCACGGCGAGAACTATCATTCCTACAGTAACGACGCTTCGCAGCGGGTATTCTCGTTCGCGCCAACCGGGTAGCTTGGGCTGTTCCGGCACGCCACGCGGCAAGCCGACATAGCCGTCGCCCCGCACGATGATATTGGGATCGATACGGCGAATGAGCGCGATGCACCACCAACCCAGAATGCAGAACGGCCCGATCGAACTCATTTGCCAGATCGCACCGAGCGACATATTTCCATATTTTGCCAGCAACATCAGACCGGAGACCGCCAAAAATCCAAGTACCGCCATGCGCCGCTTGTCGAAGGGCGCCAAGTTGCTGGTCCGGACAATGACCGTAATCGTCGCCAGCAATGCGCCGGGACCGACGAAATGATAGAGCCAGTTCCACTCCCAGAGCGTCCAATTCGCGGGCCAAGCGCTGAAGCCCGATGCTCCGTAAAGGATGACTCCCTCAAACAAGCGACGAAGGAATTCAATTTGCAATGCAGGCGAGCCATACACAGCAAAGATTATTGCCGCAAAGACCGCGAGTGAGATGGCGAAGAAGGCCAATATCGGCGGGATGATGGATGAACGCCATGGATGGATCAGAAAAAGCGTCATCGGCGCCGCCAGCAACATGACGATGCCGCTTTCAATCTCCAGAAAAATGGCGAGCCCGGTTGCGGCGGCAATCGACCCGAGTCGCGCCGGCCGGGCCGGCGTCTCGGCCCAATAGCTCGTCAGCACGGCGCAGACTGTCAGCAGCGGGTAGCGCAGAACGCCATTGCTCGGCCCAAGAAAAGGCGATGGAAAGACCGCAGGGTAAATAAAACCCAGGAGCAGCGGTATGAACGCGACAATGGCCGCCACCGTCCACGAGCGATAAAGCCATTGCAGCAGATAAATCAGGTGCGCGTAGAACAGCCAGGTTGCGATAATAACTGCAGTCACGCAGGCAATAACAGCCTGCCCGGCGGATTGCCCCATGACAAAATGGAATAGCCACGGATATCCGATACTATACTGCGTGTAATAATCTATTCCCGGCAGCAGCCCGTTGCCCAAGAAGTAGAGCGCCGGGCCGATCACGAAGGCGACAGGATGGTGGTTCAATCCTATTTTTGCCGCGACCGCTGCAAATGAGGACGGGATCAGCAGCAAGGTCATGATTGCGAGGATGGCAAAATAGGGCCACAGCGTCGGAACGATGTCGGGTGCCGCGGCGGAAGATGCCGCGGTCGAAACGAGCGGCTTGCCCCGCCGGTATATCAGCGTCGCAAGCACGGCGCCGAGACCGAGCGCTGCAATTCCAGGGATGAGAAACGACCCGCCGCCGAGCGTGTGCGCGATCATCAGGTTGACGACCGGCACCGACACAATAAGCGCCCACAACAGATTTCGCGCCGCTAATCTGCCGGGCAATATTCTGTAAGTCGCGAAATAGCCGAACATTCCCCCGAGCACGAGCGACAGCAGATAAAACCCCTTCTCGCGCGGCTTCAGCCAGACCGCCGGTAAGGTCCATGCGAGCAATCCATCCGGGACGGTGGCGGGCCGGCCATCGGCCGGAAACGCCAGCCGCGCTATGGCAAGGCCAAGAAGCACACCGACGACGATGCCAAGGCAGGCCTGCGCGAAAAGTCGGAACGGCGGTGCTGGCATCGTCGAGGCCTATCGCACGAGCGTCAGGCCGTACATGTCGACCGTGCACAGCGCATTGAGGAAACGGTTGCCTTCGATGCGCGGCTCGAGCGGCTTGAGGCAGCGGTAGACGAAGCCCGGAGTGAAATTGGGGAACAGGTTCAGGCGGCGCCAAATCTCGGTGCGCCAGCCGGCGGCCGCGAAAATCGCCATCAAATCCTTGGCGCGGAAACTATCCTCGCCGGCGTCGCGGTAGGACGGTGTGTATTCCATCGCCTTGCGCAGCAAATTACTGCCGTTCGGCTCGAGCACGATCATCTTGTCGGTCCGCCGCGCCATGGCGCGGACGATGCCGGGCGCGGCGGATTTGACGTGATGCAGGATGCCGATCAGGAACGCCGCGTCGTAGCGCGGCAGCGAGTCGTAGTCGAACGTCACCAGATCGACGGCGCGGAATGTGGCGTTGGCGCGCGCCTCGGAACGGGCGCGGCGGATGGCCGCCTCGGCTATGTCGAGGCCGTCGACCGCCCGGTAGTGGGCGGTGAGCATCAGATTGGCAAAGGCGCCGTCGCCGCAGCCGAGGTCGAGCACATGCGCCTCCGGCGGCACGCCCAACGCGGCGGCGATGTCGATCGCGATTTGCCAGGTCCGGCCGCGAACATGCGATTCGACATCGCCGCTGCGATACATCGCATGGCCATAACCCTGCTCGGCAGCCCGGTCCCAATAACCGGGTTTGCTGGGGGTCAAATCGCCGCTCATGGCCTGCCTCTTCGCACTCTTCGCCGACGCATCTTATCCCGCTTTATTTCGCCGGTGAGGCGGTATTGCGATGGTCGCGCAGCGTCAGCCAGACCACGCCCCCCGGCAGGCTGAGGAAGGTGGAGATCAGGCCCAATTCCACCGACAGCGCCAGCGCCGCTTCGCGGTCGACGCCGAGCAGGCCGAGCAGCGCCACCAGCGATACTTCGCGCACGCCCCACCCGGCGACCGAGATCGGCAAGGCAACGACCAGCGTCATGATCGAGATGACGGCGATCATCGGAACCGGCCCGATGGCGATGCCGAGACTGCGCGCGATGCAATAGGCGCCGAACCCGAAACAGGCTCCCGACGCCAGCGCGAAGCAAAGCGCCACCAAGCCTGCGCGCGTCCTCACTTGGCGCAGTTCCTCCGCCATGCGCAGGACATGATGGATGAGTCGCTGCTTCCGCCATCGCCCGAGCAGGCGTTCGATGACGCCGAGCAGCAGGATGCTGAGCGCCCCGACGACAAGAATCGCGGCGCCGCCGAACCATGCGGTGACGGCAAGCGGACTGGAAATCGTCGGCAAGGTGGCCAGCGCAAGCATGATCAAGGCGGCGACCGTCAACACGCGATCGACCAAGATCGACAGCACGATCTGGCTCAGCGACAGCGCAAACCGCCGCGCCAGCCAGACGCGGACGACGTCGCCGCCCACGGTGCCGAGCGGCAGGCAGTTGAAGAAAATGCTGGCGTAGAACACCGCCTGCACGCTCGCCATGGACGGCAGCGGACCGCGCATCAACGCGCAGAGGATCGAGCGCCAGCGCTCGCCGGCGAGAAAGATTTGCGCGAGAAGGAAAACCGCCGCAACGGTGAGCCAGCCGCGGTCCTGCGTTGCCAATAGGCGCGCAAAAACCTGGCGGTCGATGCCCCGGAACACGAAAAACAGCGTGACGGCGGTGAGCGCGAAGGAAAAACCCAGCGCCAGCCAATGGCGATGGGTCTGCGGGCGTGATGTCGCGTCCTGGATTGACAAAGAAACGTGCCTTGGCCCGATGACTGCCGTGGTGCGAAGAGGCGGCTCTTTTGGCAGCTTTGCCGCCAGGCCTCAAGGGCTGCGGCCATCAATCGTAACGTAACGGTGTATTTACGCGGCCGGCGTGCTTTCGCCGCATGGGCTTCCAAGCAAAAGGAAAAATGCCAACGGTCGACGTCGCTTTCGATGCCACGTTGGAAACGCCGCCAGAGCACCTTGCCCCGCTCTTTACCATGACCGACCAGCACGATCCGAGCGACAGCGGTGCTGCGCCGCATGACCGCTACATTCCGGCGCTCGATGGCTTGCGCGGCATCGCGGCCATACTGGTGGCGGGTGGGGGCCGCTTGTCGCTGTTACGGTCTATCTGGTGGCGCGCTACGATACGCCGTGGTCACGGCTGTTCTCGCACGGTATCTTGGTGCGGCTCGGCGAGGTGAGCTATTCGATTTATCTGCTGCACGAAATCATACCGTCCGCGCTCAAGCGGCGCGGCCTCATGACCAGCGATGTCGCGACGGCTTGGGTCGCCTGGGCGGGTTCGCTCGTGCTGCTGGCGCTGATCAGCCAGATAACCTACGCCGTGATCGAGCGCCCGGCGCGCGCGTGGATCCGCGCGCGATTGGCGCCGCGGCGCGCGCCGGTGCTTACGGCGCCGGACAACTGAGCAGCGCCGATCGTCCGCTCGCTTCCGGCGACAGATAGAACTGATGGACCTTCGAGTCGCTGCCGCAGCGCCAATTGACGACGAAATCCTTGCCGCAGCCGTTGGCCGGGTCGCCGAGTTGGACCGCGTCGACCGCGAACAAGCAGGTCGTCCTGGCTTTGTCGCAGGCGCTCGTCAGCGCTGTCGTGACATTGCCGACCTTCACTAGATTGGGCTGGCCGGAAGGCGATACGAAGTCCTTGCAGGCTAAGCCATAGGTGGCGTCCACGACATGGATCACGCTGGAGTTCGGATCCTGCGGGCTCAGCCAGTAGTCGAGAATTTGCATGGTGGCAAAAAACGATATCGCCACCACGGCAAAGCCCCCGATCACCATGAGTAGGACCCGACCCATAGAGAACCTCACGGTGGGTCATTCTCCTTCCAGCCGCCGATTGCGATTGCGTTTTGCCACATTGGCGTCGTGGTGTCACGGGGACATCAGTAAGCCTGTACCGGCAGTTTCAATCAAGGAGCGCGCACGGCGCGTTTTTGTACAAGAAATTCGGCCAATTTCTCGCCGATCATCTTGGTTCCGTAAATGCCGATATGATCGTCATCCAAATAAAGCACGTGGTGGTCCTTGATGCCGTAGCAATAGCGCTCGTCGCACAAGAGCGGCATGGTGTCGAAGACCTCGAGGCCGGGGTGGCGCAGCCGGATTTGCTCGATGGCGGCGCGATAGTCCTTCTGCCGCGCCTCGACGGTGGAACGCTCGATGCGGCAGTCGGCAAGCTTGGCGTGGAACGGCTTGTCGAAAAGACAATCCTGGATATCGAAGCCGAGCTCCGGAAAATCCAGCACGATGACGATTCTTTTGTTGGCGCGCTCCAGGACATCGATCGCGCCGGAAAGGCCAAAGTTGAATAATTGCGCTTGCGTGAGCCCCCGTTGCTCGGGATTGGCGGCTTCGAGCACGACGTCGTGCTCGCGCTCCTGCGGGCCGGTGCCAAATCCCTTGCCCAAGAGATGGAGCGGCCCGCGGAACGAGAAGATCACGGTTTCGAGGCCGTCGAGACCGGCAAGATAGGCGACCTGCTCTTCACTGGTTTTCGCCGGACAATAGCCGTTGAACGCTCTGTTGGTTTCGACCAGTCCGACCAGGGGAAACGCGCAAGTATGCAGAAACACGATGTTGCGCCCCGGCAGGGCCTCCACGAAGCCCGGATAAAGCACCAGGGCGTGGCTGTCGCCAAAGACCGCGATGCGAGGAACAGCGCCTGGCACGGACTGGCATAGGGTGCCGGGCTCCAGATTATCGCTGGCGGGCGTGCATGACACCGTTTTTTCGTAAAACGTTTTCAAAAATGTCGAATCGAAATCCGACCCCACGAATCCGGTGGCGTTGGCCGCCCGCGACGGCAAGCCGCCGCCGCGCTCGATGGCAAAACCTGTGCCGCCGATCACCAGCGCCATCATGATTAGCGCAACCGCCGGCCGCGCGACGCGGCTCGTGCGGATGGGGCGCTCCAACAGCTTGTAGGTGAGCCACGCGAGAACGAAACTCAACGCCACGAGCAGGTCGCGTACCAACCGCGGCGGATCGCGGGACCAGGTCTGCCAGGCGAAGGACAGCAACGGCCAGTGCCAGAGATAAAGCGGATAGCTGATGAGGCCGATGAAGACAAAAGGTCGCGACGCCAACACATGGCGATTGAACGCGGCTTCCATGCCGGCCAGGATGATGAGGACAGTCCCGAGCGTCGGCAGCAGCGCCCACCATCCGGGAAATGCCCTGCCCGGCGAGAGCAGCACCAAGGCAATGGCGATCATCGCTATGCCACCCCAGCCGGCGATCTCACGGACGAGCCGGATGCGGCGCATTTTCACGGTCGCAGCCAACGACTCGGCCGACCAGCCCGGTATGCGTTCCAGGCTCGCCAAGAGACTGCCGAGCATCAATTCCCAGGCCCGCGTGAACGGCATGAAGAACGCCGCTGCCGGATGGGTATCGACCAGCGCCACGTTGAGGAGAAAGGACGCGACCGCGATCAAGGTGGTGATGATGGCGACGTTATAGGCGCGCTTGGCGGCCAGCAGCAGCACCGCCGGCCAGACCAGATAGAATTGCTCCTCGATGCTCAGCGACCACAGATGCAGCAGCGGTTTGCGGATCGCCTCGGTGTCGAAATAGCCGGCCTCGCGCCACAGCACGAAATTCAAGACAAAGCCCACGGCGGCGAAAATGTGCTTGCCGAGTTGGGCATAGGGCTCGGCCCACATGACGAACCAACCCACCACGGCACAGGTCGCCAATACGAGCATCAGCGCCGGAAAAATCCGTTTGATGCGGCGAACGTAAAATTCGGCGAAGCTGAACTTCGCTTCGGCCAGGCCCTTGAGCACGAGACCGGAGATGAGATAGCCGGAAATGACGAAGAAAACGTCGACGCCGATGAAACCGCCGCGGAACTCGTGTGGCCAGGCGTGAAAGCCGACAACGATGATGACCGCTATCGCACGCAGGCCGTCGATATCGGGCCGGTATGTCAGCGTGGGCGTTTTGGGCATTAGCGGCGGGCAAACGGGGTTTGCGAGTCTGGACGACGCAGTGCACTCGCCATCGAGGGCTTCAAAATCACCGCTTTACCCCTGAGCTGACGCAGCCTGGCAACATAGTACAAAATCGTTCGGTCGGGGAAGCAGTCGCACGCCTGATTTTCATGTATCCTCAGCACCGATTCGCGCGACCCGCGTGCGCTTGTCAAACAGTCGCGGGCTGGCTAAAACGCCGCGCGAGCTTATGAACAATCGCCAGCCGATATTCGGCGATCGCAAAGCCATCGCCGGCTTCCATCGATTGTCGGTAGCCGACGACATCTTCAACGCGGCCGCTTCAACGAGGCCGCGAGAATGGGACGTCTGCTCAATGTCATCGACATCGCACAGGGCGACCGAGCGCGACTATCTCGCGCGCATGGACCGACAAAGTGCGCTACATTGTCAAGGCGAAGGAAGTTGATTACTTGAGGGGCGGGTGGTCTTTAACTCATCAGAATTTTTAATATTTTTTGCGCTCGTCTATGCAGCCTATATCCGCCTGCAATCACCGCGCCAACAGAATTGGCTGCTGCTTGGGGCAAGCTACATATTCTATGGCTGGGCGGCACCGCGCTATGTCGCGCTGCTGATCTTCTACACGGCGGCGACATTTGTCGTCGGCATCAAGATCGACGATAGCAGCAGGCCCGCTGCCCGCAAGGCGTGGCTTGCGGCGGGGGTTCTCATCAACCTGGGTGTGCTCGGCTATTTCAAATATTTCGGCTTCTTCGCCAGCGAAGTATCGGCGGCACTCGCCAAACTCGGCCTGATGGCCGACCAGATCACGCTCAAAATCTTCCTGCCGATCGGCATCTCGTTTTTCACTTTCCAGAGCATGGCCTATTTGATCGACGTCTATCGCGGCGTCTGCCCGGCAATGCGGGATCCGCTCACCTTCGCCGTCTTCAAAGCGTTTTTCCCGCAGCTCGTGGCCGGTCCGATCGAGCGCGCTAATAACATGATGCCGCAGATCGAGCGCGCCCGTACGATAACCGGCGATGACGTCGCTCAGGGCATTTATTGGGCGCTGCTTGGTTATTTCCTCAAATCGGTCGTCGCCGACCGGGTCGCGCCGCTCGCCGCCTATAATTTTCTGATATTGCCCGATGCAGCGTTCAATCGCGGGCCGGTTTCGGCGCTTTGCGGCATTTGGGCATTCGGCTTGCAAATCTATGGCGACTTCGCCGGCTACACCTACATCGCACTCGGTGTCGCACGCCTCATGGGCATTCAGCTGCAACGCAATTTCCTGGGGCCTTACCTGGCAACGAGCATTCAGGAATTCTGGCGTCGATGGAATGTGACCCTGTCATTTTGGCTGCGCGATTATCTTTACATCCCGCTTGGCGGATCGCGGCGCGGCGCGCTCAGGACCTATGCCAATCTCCTTGTCGTCATGACGCTTGGAGGACTATGGCACGGCGCCAATTGGACGTTCATGGTTTGGGGCCTCTATCACGGTTGCGGACTAGCCGTACATCGCGCGCTCAGTCCTTACCTGCAGAAAATAACTCCAGACTTTGTCCGCAATATCGGCGGCTGGATAACAACCCTGATATTCGTAATGGTCGGCTGGTCGCTGTTCCGCGCGGCGTCGCCCGCCGAGTTCACCGACATTTGGCGGCGCGTGCTAACGCCCGGCCCGGTCAGCCAGATGGATATGCAGGCCGTCGGGGTGCTGACGCTGTTGTCGATGATCGTACTGGTCATCCAGCGCGTTGAAGAATACGACCCCAGTCACGCCCCAAGGTTCGGCGAAATCGCTCAACCGTATCGCGTGGTTGTGTGTGGGGTGCTCTTCCTCTCCGTGCTGGCGGTCGGATTGAGTGAGAACCGCTTCATCTATTTTCAGTTCTAAGAATGACGATGATCAAGGCATGGTTGGCAAATATGCTGGCGATCCTGATTGCCGCGGGGGCGGCGGAGGGAATTGTCCGCGTCGCCATTCACCCGGCACTCGATTACACCTCGGATTTTATTCCCGGGCCCTATTGTTCGAATCCGACTTTGGGAATCAGTTTCAATTGTCCGGACCACGCCGGTCTCATGCATCAGATCGGTACCAACCTTTATGTGCCATATGCGTTGAATGAAGAAGGCTACCGAGGTCCTTATGCTTCACCGTATCGGAACGGCCACATCAACAATACCGTCGTCATTGGCGGTCAATCACAGATGTTTGGAGACGGTCTTCTTGATGACGACACGATTGGCGCCGCGATGGCGAGATCGTCGTGCGACTCAGAGGACTTCCACATCTTCTCGCTTCCGGGAGTGAGTAATGCGCAATCCTGGAAATTGTATGATTTGAGCGCGGAAGCGAAATCGGCGCCCGATCAGATCGTGCTCATGATCTATGGCGCGTCGAGCTCGGACTGGCGCCGTGAGATGAGCCCGCAGTCGAAG
>Ga0310039_10002487_pt1 | contig 12319 bp, 7 predicted proteins | sample Sb_taG_4_FD_200460 | JGI IMG/M metagenome (GOLD analysis project Ga0310039, IMG submission 200460) | Peat soil microbial communities from Weissenstadt, Germany - Sb_50d_6_BS metaG (v2) (version 2) | ecosystem: Environmental > Terrestrial > Soil > Wetlands > Peat | place: Germany: Weissenstadt... | reverse complement strand
CAGACCGGGGGGAGCGAGCGCGCGTTTGATCTCTACATGAAGGCCCGGTATCTCGACGAGCGGCACGCCGGCCACGGCGTGACCTTTGCCACCGGCACGCCGATCTCCAACACGATGGTGGAAATGTATACCGTCCAGCGCTTCCTCGACCCCGAGGGCCTGCGGAGCCGCGGCATCGAGCATTTCGATGCCTGGGCGGCGACTTTCGGCGAGGTGGTCGACACGATGGAAATCTCCCCCGACGGGGCGTCGCTCCGCCCCCGGAGCCGCTTTGCCCGATTCACGAACCTGCCCGAGCTGCAGCAGATGTTCCGGGCGTTTGCCGACGTGCAGACGGCCGAGATGCTGGACCTGCCCCGCCCGCGCCTTGAGACCGGGAAGGCCATCGTCATCGCCTGCCCGATGTCGGACGAACAGGCAACGCTCCAAGGTGAGCTCGTGGCCCGCTACGACCGCCTGCGGACACAGAAGGTGGACCCCCGCGACGACAACGCGCTCGCCATCACGACCGACGGCCGAAAGCTCGCCCTCGACGCCCGGATGCTCACCGGGGCCGCCCCGGACCACCCCGGCTCGAAGCTGAACGCCCTGGTGGAGCAGGTCGCCGCCATCTGGCAACGCACGGCAGCCACCCGCGGCACGCAGATGACCTTCTGCGACATGGGAGTGAACCCCACGCCCTGGGGCTACTCGGCCTACGAGGAGATCGTCGACAAGCTCGTCCTGCGCGGCATCCCCCGCGCGCAAATTGCAGCCATCGGCGATGCCGACTCCGACGCCAAGAAGCAATCGCTCTTCGAGAGGGTCAGGAGCGGTGCCGTCCGCGTGCTCCTCGGGAGCACCCAGAAGATGGGCACCGGCACGAACGTCCAGAAACGCTTGGTGGCCCTCCATCACCTCGATGCCCCGTGGAAGCCGGCCGAGGTCGAGCAGCGCGAGGGCCGCATCCTCCGCCAGGGAAACGACAACGAAAAGGTCGCCATCTACCGCTACGTCACCGAGGGATCATTTGATGCCTACATGTGGCAGGCACTCGAGACCAAGGCGCGGTTTATCGCCCAGGTGATAACAGGCGAGAGCGCCGTCCGCCGCGCCGAGGACATCGGCAGCCAGGAGCTCTCCTACGCGGAGGTGAAGGCCATCGCCTCGGGCAACCCCGCCGTGCTGACGCTCGCCGAGGCGGACGCCGAGCTAAAGCGCCTGGCCATCCTGAAGAAGAACCACGCCGACGAGCAGTATCTCGCCCGCCGCAGCATCCGCGAGCTGCCAGACGCCATCAATCGGCTCACCACGCGCGTCGCCGATCTCACAGAGGACCGCGCGACGCTGGCCGCCCATGGCGGCGATCCCATCACCATCGGCGACCAGCCGTATGCGGAGGAGGACGTGTTGAAGCCCCTGGCCAAGCACCTGAACACCCTCCCGGACAAGGTTCACGAGACCCGCCCTGTCCCCCTCGGGATCTATCGCGGGTTGAGGTTCGGCCTGGTGCTCTACCCGCACGGGACCCCGGACACGTTCCTTGAAGGGGCCACCACGCGCCGCGCCTCGCTGTCCCGCGACGCTCACGGCCCGCGGGCCGTGCTCAATGCCCTCGACCGTCTGGCCGGCAGCTACGACGCCCAGGCTGCGACAGCCAGGAAGGACCTCGCCATCGCCGAAGGCCAGCTCCGGGACTATCAAGCCCGCCTGGGGCAGCTCTTCACCCACGACGCCTACCTGGCCGAGCTCACCAGCCTCCGCGACGAGCTCAAGGCCGCCCTCTCCGAAGCGGCCCCGGAGCGGCAGTCACTCCCGCCCGCCGCGGAGGTCGCGCGGCGAATCCAGGCACTCAAGGCGGCTCATGTTGTTGAGGCCACCCCGGAGCGGCTCGGCACGCGCAGTACCCGCACGGCCGAGGAGCCGGTCACGACCCGCATCCGCCGGCGCGGCGCCGTTCCCGCTTTGGAGCCCATGGGCGAGTTTCCTCCGCCGCCGATGGAGCCGTCCGGCTGGGAGGCGGCCGACGCGCCGACCCAGGCTGCGGAACTCACACTTGCCGAGATTTCGCTCCCACGCGCGCCGAGTCAGTGATTGAGGATGATGAGAGTCTGGCGACGAATCGACGCCCACGGCTCGTGCGAACTACGCCGTCGTCGTCGTCACGCCACGGCTGGAATCGCCAGAAGAGCGTATAATAAAAGACCCGGCACGGCGCTGCCGAGGCCGCTGGGGGGAGCTGCAAGGCGATGAACTCTGTTGGAGCGGCGACGCCGATCGATCTCAGCGGCGTCTACAAGGTCGAAAGGTTCGACACCTGGGACAATTTCGTGATCGAGGCCGCGGAGGGCGTGCTGCACCGCTACGCCCTCTGCGCAACCGAAGGCCTCGAACAAGAGCGGCACCTTCAGGCCGCCCTGCGCCACGCCGTCTCGACCGACAACGGCGTGAGCTGGCAGGACCTTGACGTCGTGCTCGAAGCCAGCCGGGACGGCAGATGGCCCGATCTCGTCATCTGGGGAAGCAATGGCGTCTACCGTGACGTGCCCGGCGGTGGCAAAGAGTTCCTGCTTTTCGTCACGGGCCGTAGCAAAGCCGATGGCGAATTACAGCGGATCGGACTCGCGAAATCGGACGATGGCCACGAGTTCTCGCGGCCCAAGGTGATACTCGATCCCACCTCCAGGATGGGCTACGACATCACCGGCGATGATAACGTCCTCATGGCCTGGCGTGACCCGTTCGTGTTCCGCGACCACGAGGACGACCGATGGCACATGCTCTTCGCCGCCAAGGCCGCCATGCCGGCAGGCCCGCCGATCGCCACCGTCGGGCACGCCATCGCGCGGGACGACGACCTCGAACAGTGGGAGCTTCAGTCCCCGCTTCAACTGCCGCGGCACTACCGCCAGCTCGAGGTCCCGTCGCTGGTGCAGCGCCCCGGCCGGTACTACCTGTTCGTCTCCACCCAGAACTACCCTGACAAGAGCACCAACAAGGCCAAGCAGGCGGCGTTTCGGGGGTACGTGGCACCTTCGCTGCTTGGCCCCTGGGAGTTCGTCTATGGCGAGACGGACCTCATCTACGGCCACAAGATCTACGCCCCGCTCGTCTTCGAGCGCAGACAGGGCTCGGGGAGGAAGTACGCCGCGGTGGCCTTCTTCTCCGAGGACACCACGCTCCCCATCACCGCCACGCCCCTCATCGATATCGAATGGGAGATGGACGAGCACCTGGGGTGGGAGAGGCCCGTCTTTGACTTTGTTGGGGCGGTCGAACGCTTCTTTTGAAGGTGCCTTCCTCCGCATAAGGGACCCCACCTGCTCTGCCAGAGCGAGGACTACTGTCGGCGAAAACCCTGCTCGGTTCATCAACGCGACGAAGCGCGAAGACGTGCTGACAGCGTGAGCAAGAGGCTGCCGAACCCACGCTGGCCGAGATCTCGCTCCCACGCGTGCCGGATCAGTGGTAGGGCGAGCGGTGACAGGCGCAGAGGGGATCCGTCTCCCATCGAGACACGTGGCCCCTGAGAGTTTCCTCCCTGCACCGACTGTCTCGCGCGAGCTCAGCGTTTCTTGTATAAGGGGCTTGCGTCGTCAGGGCCGGAGGAGGAGCGTCCGAACGCCCCCTCTGCGTGCGGTGTCACCACATGGCGAAGAAATGCAAATGGAAAGGGAGGGCCCGCAAGAACCCCTCTCGTACCATCCGGGTCGAATCGGGCACGGTGTACGTCGTGCCCTTCCCGTTTGCCCGCTCCTACTTCGGCTTCGAGATCGAGGACGAAGGATTCCACCGCTCGGACTGCCACCCTGTGGTGCTTCTTCCCCGGCATGAAGCGGGGCAGGCCACCAGGGAGTGGGTCGAAACGATCTTCGCCACGATGGACGAGGTCCGCAGGATCCACCCGAGGGAGGCCCTTGAGACACCGGGGCTTTCCCCGCTCGGCGGAGGAGTCGATGTGGGCCTCCTCGATATTCCCGTCACGGTTCGTGGGCCGCTTGAGTTCGTCACTGCGAACCTGAAGCAGCGCCCGATGGAGATCTTCGAGGCGAACCTGGTACACGTCGACGCGCTTTTGGCCGGCAAGTTTCACGACCAGATGACTTTGGTGAACGTCCTGCACGTGGTTCGGCCCGACGGGACGCCGGAGATCCACTACCATAACCTCGTCTTCGGAGTGAGGCGAGAGTTTCGAGAAGGAAGAACCATCATCGGTCCGCTCGACTTGAAGCCTATGCTCGACAGCCTCACGACACAGTTTCGCTTTCGGCTCGGGGTCGTCACTCACGGCTAAGCGAGCCCTGAGACGATGAACCTCGTTCTATGAAATGCTCGGTTTTACCCCGTCCTCCGGTGCTCTGGGCCTCTCCAGGCGGAGATCGACCCTGAGTTCGAGGCCAAGCGCCGTGGCTATCTCGGCGATGGTCTCGAACGACACCGCCTTGTGGCTGCCCGGGTCTTCGAGGATCTCGATAATCTCGGGGCGAAGGTTCGTCTTTCGAGCAAGCTCCAGCACCGTAAGGCCGACTCGTTCGCGCGCCTGCCTCATGACCATTGCCTTCTGCTCATAGAAGGGGTGGGCCGACGTCGGGCGATTCGCCCCATTGATGCGTTTCATCTTCTCAGGCTTTGAGAGCGGCGGTACGAACGCCGGTTTCTCCGACCTGGACTTACCGAATTCCTGCTTGTAGCGGTACTCAAGGTACTCAGCCAAGGTCCAGCGGTTGTTGTCCCATGCCCGGGCCTTCCGCTTCGCGAGGCTGTTGAAGCCAATTTTTAGGTCGAGCATCATCTGGACTTGGTAGGCGTCGAGGCCGAATTGTTCCATTGCCAACCTGCGCCGCCGAAGCTTCTTGTTCGCCACGAATCACCCTCCCGTCTCGATCAGTTCCAGTCGGCCAATGGCAAACGCCGCGGCCCCCCACCTTCTCCGGTCCTTGTCGCCAAGCGCCTTTCTTGAAGCGACTCCGGCTACGCGCTCGCGGTGCATTTCCTCCCCCTTCGAACCACCACCCGCGACTTCTTCCGCTTACGGCCCCGCCGCGGCCCCTCCGGTCCATCCTCCGGCGCCTCCGCCGGGGCCACTTCCTCGGCGGGCGGGCTCATCTTCAACCGCCCGTAGTCCGCCTCGCTCCACGGCCGAAGCGCCTGCCGCTCGGCAGGCACCGGCACCCGGTCGGCCATCCCTCCCCGGGCCGGGTCCGTGTTGGCGGCCATCAGGGTCGAGGCCACCACCTTGCCCGGGATCGTCTCCCGGTACGCTCCGAGCGGCGTGAGTGCGTAGAACGTCAGTCCGGTCTTGGGGCTTGGCATCGGGATGCTCATGATCTCGGACGGCATCGCGGCCGGGCGCCTCACGCGCCTCGCCGAGACCGTCCGGCTTCGGCCCCCTCCCTGGCTCTCGGTGACGCTCTCGTCTTTCTCGATCGCCTCATACTCACCAATCATCTTGGACACGAGTTCGGCCGTCTCGGGGTTGATGAGCTTCGTGACGCAGACGTTGTGCGCCTGCCCGACCAACTCATTGGCGAGGTGCGTCGTGTGTACGTGCTTCATGCCCTCGATGTCCTGGAAGCCGAGCACCACGCAGGCGCCCTTGGAGCGGCCCTCGACCATGAGGTCGGTGAGCGCCGCGAGCCGCCCGGCCTGCCTCACCTCATCCAAGAAAACCCAGTTGCGCCGGGTCTTCGATTCGTCCTGGTCGAGGATGAGCTGGGCCAGCCGAGTGAAGAGCACCTGATTGATCGCCCGGATGGCGGGTCTTGCCTTGTGGCTGTTGCCGAGCACCAACACGGACTCCTCGCTCAGCCACTTGGTCAAACTCACCGTGCGGCCCTCGTCCTTGGCCCACTGCCAGCAGCCGGCTATGCTGCGGTAGGGCTTGGTACGGACATTGACCGTCGCCATGATGTTCTGGGCCGTCTCCTCGTTGGCGAAGCAGAGCTTGAGGAGTTCGCGGCCTTCCTCGGTCTGCTTGAGCACGCGGCAAAGCCGCTCGCGATCCCGGAGCGTGAAGATCACGTCGCCAAGCGTCCAGTCGCCGGGAGCGGTCTCGATGAAGGTCACAATGACCTCCTCATAGAGCGACCGCACCGCCTCGTCGAAGAATTTTTGCGTGGCGTGCTCATCGATTGGCACGAGGTTGGCCGCCAACGTCTCGGCATCGGTGCGGGTCGTGATGTCGGCGGCCATGTCCCAGGCGTAGCCGCGCGCGTCGAACGGGTCGAGCGTCACCACCGGGCAGTTTAGGTTCATGCCGGCCAGAATTGAGAGGACGTCTTGCTTGGCGTTGAACACGATGGCCCGCTGGTCCAGGCCCGCGCCGATGCTCTTTAGGGCACTCTGCATGAGCATGCGTTGGATGAGGGTCTTCCCGGTGTTAGTCGCCCCCATCACCAAAAAGTGGCTCGTAGCCGCCTCGAATGGCAGCCAGTGACCGGCAAAGAAAAGTGACCTATCATCCCGATCCTCATCGTTGTTTGCCGCCCGGGCGAGCTCGCCCTCCCGCAGCATGACCCGGCCGGCGCGGTACGAGTCCGTCTCCGGAAAGAAAATCCACAAGAAAATCCCATAGCCGAGAATCCCGGCGAGCGCCGCGCTCGCGTAGCAGGGCCACTGGTTGTAGGAATGTCTGTCGGCCCAAAACCAGGCGGTGAGCAGGTAAGCCGCCGCCGCGGCGAGGGCCGCCAGCCCATGGAGCGAAGTCAGCCGCGCGAGGAACCGCCCGACCTCGTGCGGCTGGCGCTTGCGGTCGCCTGCCGCAAGGAACCGCTTGCAAAGCTCATTGCCGATCGCGATGAGCAGAAGCGCAACCGCCAGTCCCCAAAGCCTCGCGCCGAAGAGTGGCCACAAAAGAAGCTCACGCGCCGTGAGATAGACCACCATCGCCAGCCCGAGCGGCAACACCCCAAGAGCGACAAGCTGCGTTACCGTGCGACTCATCGTGCTTCCCTCCTCAACTCAACTCAAGCAGACTCATAGCAGAGTCGGAGTCTCTGGCCCCGGCCCTGGCGAAGCGCTGCCTCGTCGGCCGTGTCGTGAGCCATTGTCTTCTTCCGACTGCGGCCCATGGCCTTCGCGAGGTCCGAGAGCTCCGGGCCGGCTTCGTCCCTAGTCGTGTAGATCCAGGTCTCGTTCCTCGCCCGCGAGGCCTGGACGTACGCCATCTGGGCGTCGGTCATCGCACCGTACGAGAACACATAAGCATTCTCCACTGTGGCTCCCTGGGCCTTATGCGTCGTCACGCAGCAGCCGAGCCGGATGTGATTCCGGTCGTACGTTGAGAGGGCCACGGTGAGAACTTCGCCGCTATCCAGCTTCACCGTCAGCCTCTCGCCGGGCCGGCGCTCGTCGCGGGCGGTTGTTACCTTAATGACCGTCGCGAGATCGCCGTTATGCACCCCCACCAGCTTGTCGTTTCGCGTGAAGAGCACGCGATCGCCGCTATGGACTTCGGAACCATCGCCGACCGTGACAGAATCTCGCCCGAGTTCGCCCCGTCTTTGCCGCTCCCGCTGACAGAGCCTGTTGATGGTGGCCGCCTGGCGGTTGGTCGATGAAAGGATGAGTTTCTCTTCTAGCTCCGTCTTGTCCCTTTGCCAGTCAGCGACAAGCCGCCGCATCGCGTCCGCCCGATCCTCGCCGAGGATGAGCCGGCCTCGCTCGGCGTAGCTCTTGAGTGCCGCTGCCGCGTTGCCATCGGCCAGGTCATAGACGGCCTGCCGGTCGGCGGCGTGCCGTTGGCGGGTGATCTCCTTGAGTTCGGCGTAGGAGAGGCGTTTCGACAGGCCGGCGAAGCCGCCGCCGGCATCGATGCTCTGGAGCTGCTTGTCGTCTCCGACCAACACGAGACGGGCGCCGGCACGCTCCACCTCGGTGAGGAGGCGATGGAGTTGTCTCGAGCCGACCATGCCGGCCTCATCGATGACCAAAATGCTCTTTGAATCGAGCGTAAGCCGGTCTTTGCGGCCCGGGTTGTCGAGGTCGTAAATCCACTTGGCGATGGTGGCGCTCTTGATGTTCGCGCCCTTCGAGAGCTCCTTGGCCGCCTTGCCGCTCAGCGCTGAGCCGTAGACCGTGTAGCCGTCCGCTTCCCACGCGAGGCGCGCCGCATCGAGCATGAAGGTCTTGCCGCTCCCGGCCCAGCCGCAGACGCACTGCACGCGGCCGGCAAATTGGGTGATGTGCCGAACCGCCTCCACCTGCTCACCGCGAAGCGTGGGCTTAGCCGCAATCGCTCTGGCCAAGGCAGTGTCGCTCACGCAATGCTCGCGGCTCTGCCGGCCCCGCTCAGCCGTCTCGATGATCTCGCGCTCGAGCTCGAAAAGCTCTTTCGTCGTGAACCGCTCGTAGCCGTCCGGATGCTGGCCAAGGTGAACTACCTGCGCATCACGGATCCCGCGCCTGGCCCACTCGAGCGTGGCCCACACCTCGAGTCGGATCTGATTCGCGGAAAGCCTGCGCGTTTGGGCCTGGATGGCTGTTTGCTCCACGAGCTTCCTCAGCGTAAAGCTGCTCTGGCTCGAGGTGATTTCCTTCAGGGCCTCGGCGACTGCCGCCCGAAGCTCTGTGGTCTCGTCCCGGTCATCGGCCTTTACGTCGGCTCTAAGCTCGCTCACTCGCTCGGCAGTAAATCCGTGTTGTTGGGCGACCTCCCGCCACTCGGCCAAAAGCTCATCGCGGTCCACGTCGCGCTTCGGCTCCCGCGAGCTCAGGGCCGCCGCGTCCCTCTGCTTCGGCGTGGCCTCCTGCTCGCCCAACTCCCCCCGAATCTGCTCCGCGCGTTTCGAGAACTCCTCGCTGAGACTGGGCGGCGCGCCCTTCAGTGAGAACGAAAAGCCATCGCGCTCAATCTCGAAGCCAAGGCGACTCAGTCTCGCCGCGAGTTCGGCGCGAAAGAGCGCCCCGGCTGTGTGCTTGTGCTCGTAGAGTTTCGAGGCGTCAAGCGTCCGGTACTTCCCGTCCGGCCCGGTGGTGAAATTGAAGGTGACGGCGTGGATGTGGAGCTGCGGGTCGAGCGCGCGAGAGATGCCGTGCAGGAACAGCGCCGCGGCAAGTCCATCGCCCCTCACGACCTCGGCCCCGCCCTGCCCCAGTCGGGTCATGCAGGCTTCCTCCTCGATGTACTTGAGCCCTTCCTTCACCGCTCCGTACATCGCCGCTTCAATCGCTCGCTTGGTCTCCGGGTCGGCAAGCGCATGGACGATCGAAACGTCCTTCGGTGCTGAGAAGGTCAGGTCGAATGCCGGTCGCTCGTTTGCTTGCCGTCGCCTGAGGGGCTCGCCGGTTGGGCTTTCGGCATTGAGGAGTTTGCAAAACTCATTCTCGTCAACGAGTCCGCGAAGACCAAACGCCTCAGGCAGCCGGCCCTCCCACTGCCCGGGCGGCTCGCCGCCCCCCTTGCGGTTGTAATAGTCCTCCTCGTGGAGTTGCAGGTAATATTCCTTGGCGCTGTCCCCTCGCCCGACCCTACCGATCGAAAGCATCGCGTGTGGCCCCTAGCTTTGGCGTCCCAGACGACGCAAAACCCTTACGCAAAGCCCTTACTACAGGAAACCCGCACCTAGGAAGCCCTTATTTGCAGAGCGCGCGTGTCGGCTGCGGCAGGGCAGCGGTGAGGGCGGCGACGCGTGTGCTCGGCATGGCGTGAGGCCGGAGTTCTTCTTCCTCGGCGATCAGTCTTCCCTGACTTCCGCAAGCCCGGCTGACCCGTAAGACCCGGCCCACCCTCCGGGGTCGATGAGTTCGAGGATGCGGTAGGCGACCCCGATGCGACGTGGCGCCGTAGCCCGACGCTTGAGGATGCTTTGGGCCAGGCGCCGGGCCTGCGCTTCGTCGCGAACGACAAAGCTGCGCGAGCGGCCGACGGTGCCGATGCGGCCGTAGCTGATCTCCACCACCCAGACGCCGAAGAGATCGGTGCCGGCCTCCACGCGGTAGTGGCGCAGGCAGCCGCGGGCGGGATTCCGGGCCTCCAAGGTGATGCGGAAGTCGAGCACGGCCACTAGATGACGTGCTTCACCGACAAAGGCAAGAGGAAACCTCCGTCTACTGCGTTTGAAGCCCCACCCAGAAGAACGCCCCCTCCTCGTCACCACGACCGCTGATGACTGGCTATCGAAATCGCTCGAGCCCCGAGGGCGAAAACGGCTCGCCACCAGGAGGGATGACCAACGCCGAACAGGTGCCAGCCGAACCCGCTGCTGGCCACCCCCTGAGGAACGGAAGCGGCTACGAAGTCGGCCGAGGACGACGAGCCAGGAGGTGACATCGACGCCGCTGTATTTGACGCCGCTGTCCGGTACCACGCCCATCAGGCCGAAGATCCGCGAGATGCGTTTTCTTGCTACCCAGAACGTGTCCTGTAGTGCGCAAAAAAGCGGGAGGAGATGAATCGCAACCGCGTAGCGGATAGCCTGGGGATACGGAGAGGCATTTTGAGACTTAAAATCATCACACCCGTGCACTCGACGAGTGGAAAAAAACGAGTTGAGTTATGGCAGTATTTCCGACGCTGAAGATCTGTCACAACTCCTGCCATAATTACTGTCACAATTACTGCCAAAACTACTGCCAGAATTCGTGCCACAATTACTGCCAAAATCAAAATCCAGAAGCTTCCCCCAGGCGACCAGGCGACCAATCACCTTCGCTCGCCGACAGTGCTTGGGACTGATCTCCCCCGACCACACGCCCGGAAAACGAAATCTCCGGCTGTCCGGGTTCCCCCGTCCGTGTTATCCAGACATTAGTGGCAATTCCTGCCAGCAGTCGTCACGTGGCCGCCATTCCCCCAGCGGCCTTGAGGAAGAGGAGGAGGTGAGCACGCTCATCGGATACGCCCGGGTCTCGACCGGCGAGCAGAGCCTTGAGCTTCAGAAACAGGCTCTCGACCAAGCAGGCGTCGACCGGCTCTTTGCCGACGTGGCGAGCGGAGGCAAGGCGAAGCTCCCACAGTTGGAGCTGGCACTCTCGCTGCTTCGCAAAGGGGACACTCTCGTGGTGTGGAGACTCGACCGGTTGGGTCGAAGCCTTGGCCATCTGATCAGGACGGTCGAGGAGCTCGGCAGTCGAGCGATCGGCTTTCGCAGCCTCGATGAGAACATCGACACCACCACCGGCACGAGCGAACCGCTGTCCCACTTCTTCGCCGCCCTGGGCCAGTCCGACCGCAACCTCATCCAGGAGCGGACCGCAGCTGGACGAGCGGCAGCCAGGGCCTGCGGCCGAAGGGGAGGCCGCAAACCCAAGCTTGATGAGGAACAGCGAGCCCAGGCGGCCACGCTCTACAGCCACGGCCTTTCGGTTGACGACATCTGCGCCACGCTTCAGATCGCCCCGAGCACGTTCTTTCGGGTTCGCCGCCAAGAGAACAAGAGGAAGGCCGGCAGGAAGCCCAAGACGAAGACCGCCGATGGGCTATCCACGCACCAGGGGCGAAAGCTCAGTGAGAACGCCCCGCATATGGTGGATAACCCCAAGCACCGCGCCACAATCCCTCGGGTCGACTCAAGTTCTTCGCACCCTCATCCTGCAAGCGCTGTCGCATCCCCGCGACCGGTCGCAACGGCTCCGTCCCGCCCAAGGATCCGCGTCCTGCGGAAAGGACGGCGGCATCCAGCCGCCGGGGTTTAGGAGGGCATGACATCGCTCAGCGAGATTCGCCCCGCGGCGGCGGGAAGGATGCGGGTGAATTGGAGGGCCACCCGGCAAGCCCCGAACCTTGCCTGAAAGACCGGCGGCATCGGCCCGCACATCGTGTGCGAACCGATACCGCCGACATCGCCTCGCGACGGCTTGGGTATTCCCTCCGCTGGGTCGCACCCCTGCGTTGCCCGCGTACTCGCTTCCCCAAGCAGAGCGACATCTAGCCCCGCCGTTGGGCTCTGGTCAACCTCGCCTCCTCTTGCCTCCCGCAGAAACGATCTCGATATCGGAGCCCACGAAACAGGAGTCGCTAGCGGGGGTAGAAAACCACTCAGCGGCCGGCAGCCTCGGCATCCCAAGCAGGCCCAACCCACCCAGGAACCGGGGGCTTATTCCCGTGAGCCCTCACCTGAGGGGATTTTTCGGCCGCGGCCGATGACCGTCCGGCGCGTGAGCCGCCAGCCGTTGGAAACGGTTCATCCTGACGGCCCGGTTTGGCGTGCCGGACCGAATATGATATCCTGCAAGCGGGTAGGAAACTTATCAACAGGAAGGCGAATCATCATGAGCCATCAGCAATGGGAGGCGATTGAGCGGACGCTGGCCGGACTCTCCGCGCAGGACAAGCGCGAGCTGGTGGACCGAATCCTGCAATCGCTTCAGGCTGAGAGCCCCGCCCCCGACCGCGCCCTCC
>Ga0310039_10002478_pt1 | contig 12339 bp, 9 predicted proteins | sample Sb_taG_4_FD_200460 | JGI IMG/M metagenome (GOLD analysis project Ga0310039, IMG submission 200460) | Peat soil microbial communities from Weissenstadt, Germany - Sb_50d_6_BS metaG (v2) (version 2) | ecosystem: Environmental > Terrestrial > Soil > Wetlands > Peat | place: Germany: Weissenstadt... | reverse complement strand
GCATTCTGACAACCGGGATCGATTGGACCGACACCCGATCAGGTCTTGGCGGAGAGCGCGGCCGAGGCCGGTTTCGAGCCCGCGCCGTTCCCGTGGTTGCGATCCGGATCGGTATCAACCCCGAGTTCCGTCAGGGACAGTCCGACGTTCTGGGCTAACGCGATTGCGGACCGGATGATGCCCTCGACGTCGAGGCCGACCTCGGCAAGCTGCTCGTCGCGCTCGGCGTGCAGGACGAACCGATCGGGTAGCCCCAGGCGGCGGACATGCGCGGTAGGAATTCCGGCGTCGCTGGCTGCCTCGAGCACGGCCGAGCCGAAGCCGCCCATCAGGCAGCCCTCCTCCACGGTCAGGACGAACGCGGCTTCCTCGAGGGCCTTGCAAACCGTGACCCGGTCCAGCGGCTTGACGAACCGGGCGTTGACCACGCCGACTCGCAGGCCATGGAGCTCGCGAAGCTGCTCGGCGGCCCGCACGCATGCCCCCAGCATTGCGCCGCAGGCCAGGATCATGCCGTCGGTCTCCCAGTCGAGGATCTCGGCCTGGCCCAGCTCGATGGGCTGGGCGTCGCGCTCGACGACCTCAAGGTTGGCCCTGGGATAACGGATCGCGACGGGCGAAGTATGCCCGAGCGCAAAGTCGAGCATGGGGTCGATGTCGTACTGGTCGCCGGGGGCCATCACCACCATGTTGGGGAAGACCCGCAGGTAAACCATGTCAAAGCTGCCGTGGTGGGTGGGACCGTCGGCGCCGACCAATCCGGCCCGGTCCAGACAGAAGACCACCGCCAAGTCCTGGAGCGCAACCTCTTGGAAAATTTGATCGTACGATCGCTGGAGAAACGTGCTGTAGATGTCGACGACCGGTCTGGCCCCGGCCTTGGCCATGCCGGCAGCGAACGCGACGGCGTGACTCTCGCAAATGCCCACGTCGAAGAACTGGCTGGGAAACGAGTCGCGAACCTTTTGCAGTTTGTTGCCCTCGCACATGGCGGCCGTGAGGATGGCCACGCGGGAATCGCGGCGGCAGGCCTCGAACAGCGCCGCGCTGACCGCATCCGTGTAGGTCCGGCTCGATGACGACTTGAGCGGGATGATTCCGTTCCCGGCCTTCCTGAACGGGGCGGGGGCGTGGAATTTCACCGGGTCTTTGACTGCCGGCTCGAAACCATGTCCCTTGTTCGTCAGGACGTGCAGGAGGATGGGCCCGTCCATCGCCTTGACCTTCTCGAGATAGCTGCGCAGACACTTCAGGTCGTGCCCATCGATGGGGCCGAGGTAGGTGAAGCCCAGCTCCTCGAAGAGCATCCCGTGATGCAGCGAAGCCTTGATGGCGTCCTTGAACTGCTGAAACCAGCGCTCGGCGTGCTCGCCGACCACAGGGATGCTGGGCAGCAGGGTTTTGACCCGCTTGTTCCAGTCGTGGTAGGTGGTGGACATCCGCGCGCGATCGAGATAATTGGCAATTCCGCCGACCCGCGGGCAGATCGACATCTGGTTGTCGTTGAGGATGACCAGAAGCTTGGTCTTCAACCCGCTGGCATCGTTGAGTGCCTCGAAGACGACGCCTGAGGGCAGCGCACCGTCACCGATGACGGCCACGGAATGCCGATGCGGCCGGCCCATGATCTCGTCGCCGACCTTCAACCCCAGCGCTGTGGACGGGGCACAACCGGCGTGCCCGGTCATGAACAGGTCATAGGGGCTCTCGGCCGGGTTGGGGTAGCCCATCAGCCCGCCCCGGGTCCGGATCGTGTGCAGTTCGGCGGCACGGCCGGTGATCAGCTTGTGCGGATAGATCTGGTGGCCCGTGTCCCAGATCAGGCGGTCCTGAGAGAAATCGAAGGTCAGGTGCAGGGCCAGACAGAGCTCGACGACACCGAGATTGCTGGCGAAGTGAGCCGACCGGCGACCGACCACGCCGATCAACTCGGTTCGCATCTCGGCGGCGAGTTGATCGAGTTCTTTCTCCGAGATCTTCTTGAGGTCGGCCGGCGTCCCGATCCGTGCCAGCAACGAGTCCGCATTCACCATCAACGATCCCTTTCCAAAAGAGCCAGCGCCAGCTCGCGCAGGCGGTGGCCGCGAGAGCCGAGTGGTGCAAGCGCCGCCACGGCCTCGTCGGCAAGCTGCTGGGCCCGGCGGCGGCTGCCGTCGATGCCCAGGAACCGCGGGTAAGTCCATTTGCCCAGACCGGAATCCTTGCCCACGCGCTTGCCCAGCTTGGTCTCGTCCCCCTGAACGTCGAGCAGGTCGTCGACAATCTGGAACGCCAAGCCAACGGCTCGCCCGTAATGGTCCAGGGCCTCTTGGTGAGCCTGGGGTGCATGGGCTATGACCGCTCCCATCTGCAACGGAGCCCGCAGCAGGGCCCCGGTCTTGCGGCGGTGAATGGCCTCGAGCTCGCACAGCGATCCGTCGATCCGCTCGTCCAGGGCTTGCTGTTCGGCCTGAAGGTCGGCCATCTGGCCGCCCACCATACCGGCCGGACCAGCTCCCTCGGCCAGAATCTGAACGCAACGCAGGGCCGCTGACACCGGTTCCACCTCGTGGGCGATCAGCTCGAATGCCAGGGTCAGGAGGCCGTCCCCCGCCAGAATGGCCGTCGCCTCGTCAAATGCCTTGTGACACGTCGCCCGCCCGCGCCGCAGGTCGTCGTTGTCCATCGCAGGCAGATCATCATGGATCAGCGAATAGGTGTGAACCAGCTCGAGAGCACAGGCGGCACCCATCGCCGCCCCGGAATCGCCGCCACAGGCTTCGGCCGCCATCAGGCAAAGCAGCGGTCGCAGCCGCTTTCCACCCCCCAGCACGCTGTAACGCATCGCCGCTGCCAGCCGGGCCGGCGTGGCCGTCCCGCAACCGGCATCAACTTCCGGCAAATACCGATCCAGTGCATCATCCACCAGATGCCGCGCCTGGTCCAGGTATTCGCGTAATGGAACATCGGTCGATGTTTGGGAGCAACTTGTCATGGGACAATTCGTTACGTCATGTTCAGGACACCAAGGGGGAGCCGCTGCGTGCTGGCGAACACGGGCCCCTTGGGGCTTCCATCCCCGGCCGCTCGGTGCACTCGATATTGTTGACACTCATGACCGGAATGTCCACATGCCACCTCTGAAAACTTTGTGCCGCAAAGCAACTCACCCGGTGACCCAACCGACTGAGGCATCTCGCATGTGGAGGGATGGAGGGGATGGAGAAAGATTAAGGCCAGCCAATATTTCACAAACCCTTTACTTATCAAGTTTTGCGTCCTTTGGGAAGAGAGAACTCCGGAAAGCTGGATGAGATCTCGCGACCTGGAGCATCAGGTAAGGTGACTGCAAGGTCCAAATGCCGCGTGCATGCGGCTCGTTTCAGGCGTTCCTCCTGGGTAAAGTGCCTGTTTGGTGGGTGCTTGCCGTGTTCCAGGTATGGAGGGGGGTCGGGTCAGAGGGGAGAGAACGCGGCCATAAGCAGCGGCAGGAATCCGGAGATCGCCAAGAAGCAAAGGAAGAGAGGAAAGTCAATGTCTCTTCCGGCGCCGGGGCTCGTTCCCGCGGCCGATCAGAACGGCGGCTCGAGGACGTCCGGCTCGGGCTCGGCCAATGGCTTGACTCGCCGTGCACGTGCCGGCTTCGGAGCTGCGGCTGGTCCGGTCTCCTCCGCGCTTGAGGTCGCGTTCGAGCTCGAGCGGCTCGTCGCATCCATTCCGGCATTTAATGTCGCCGTGGCGTCGAAGGAGGCGGTGACCGGGTTCCCCTCGGCATCCACGCCGGTCAAGAGCGCGACCGAGCGTTCGGCTCGCTCCAGCAGAGCGTAGCACCGGCTCAAGAGCCGCACGCCGGTCGCATACTTGGTCAGGGCCGTGGCTAGTTCCGGCTCCCCGCGCTCCAGCGACTCGACAATCTGCTCGAGCTGGCTCACCGCGGCCTCGAAGCGGAGTTCGGTTTCCTCGGGCATGGTTCACTCGTGGTCGAAACCAGTTCCGGCACGTCCCGGTTTACACCTCGGGTTGGGCGTCGGATGCCTAAAATACCCTTTCTTGTTCATCCGGCCAAGGGGCTGCTGCCATCGGGGAGTCTGGAGCAAGCACGGCCAAGGCGGCGTCGACCACCCCTGGGATGAGTCTTGTTGTTCCGGTGCCTGGGAATCAGCCTGGAATTGGGGAGATGGAAACAACCCGGCTGATCAGATGTCCGGAGGCCAGGCGGGTATGAATCAGGTCCTCGGGATGAACGTCGCGGTTTGAGCGGACGAGGGTCTTTTCGTCGGCCTGGAAAGTGAGGCTGTAACCGCGGGCAAGGACGGCCAGGGGGCTGAGGGCGTCGAGAGAGGCTGCCAGGCGGGTCAGTTGATGCCTGCGTGCGTCCAGATTCATCCGCACGGCGTGCTGAGCCAGTTTTGCAAGCTGGTCAAGTCGAGCACGAGCCTCGCGGAGCCTGGTCTGACTGATTTGGTGGATACGCTCTGCCAGGCGGTCGAGGTGCATCGCGACTTCGCGGCAATCAGGAACCGCCAGCTCGCCGGCCTCGCTGGGCGTCAGGGCGCGTCGGTCCGCGGCGAGGTCGGCCAACGTGACATCGATCTCGTGGCCCACGGCCGAGACAACCGGTAGGCGGGAGCCCGCAATCGCTCGTGCCACGATCTCTTCATTGAACGCCCAGAGGTCCTCGGCGGACCCTCCGCCACGGGCGATGATGATCAGCTCGGCGCCTCTGACCCGGTTGGCCAGGGCGATCGCGCTGGCAATCTCGGCACCGGCACCAGCACCTTGAACACGGGCCGGCGCGATCAGCACCTCGGCTGCGGTCCAACGGCGTCCGGTCACCTGGAGCAGATCGCGAACAGCAGCTCCGGTCGGGCTGGTGACAATCACGATTCGCCTTGGATAGCGGGGCAGCGGCCGTTTCCGGCCGGGATCGAAGAGGCCCTCCGCCGCCAGCCGGGCGTGGAGCTGGCGAAAGGCCAGCTCGAGAGCGCCAAGGCCGTCTGGTTCGAGATGGCGGACGACGACCTGGTAGTCTCCCCGAGGGGCATACACCGTCAATCGCCCCAGCACTCGCACGGCCAGGCCATCTGACGGATCGAAGGCCAGGCGGTGGGCATCACCCTTCCACATCACGGCGCGGATCGATGCGGCCTGGTCCCTGAGGCTGAAATAGACATGACCCGACTTGGGCCGCGCCAGGTTGGTGATCTCGCCATGCAAGGCGACATCCGCGAAGTCTGCTTCGAGGGTGTCCTTGATCCGCTGGGTGAGTGAGGAAACCGTCTCGAACATCGAGCCGAAAGGGTCCACAGAAGCGGTCAACTTCGGGAATCCCGCCATGGGAAAAGGCCGTTGCTCTGCGTCCTGAGGGAGTCAGTGGTTAAAGTTCGTGGATATTCCTCAGTCTAACCCATCGATCCCGTGGCGCACAGAACGAGGAGACCGCCAGGTTAAGGCAAGGGCGCGTCGTTCAGTGAGACTAGCCAAGTGAGAGCCTGCGCGTGAAGGCCTTTCGCGGAACTGCCGGTTCTCGAAGTGGGTTTGCTAGAATGCAGTTCAGTCTGACAACCGGTTTCGGAGATGGCACTGTGATCGGGACGTTGATAGTAAACGCCAATGAGCGAGTTAGGACAATCCGCAGAGAAGGTGCCGGCAATTTCCTGGAGGATCCGGATCATCCCTGTGGTCAAGATCGCGTTTGGCGCCACCCTGGCATTCGTCGTCTACGCGGTGGTTCCCCCCTGGCTTCGCGCCCAGGTCACCGAATTCCAGCACCGGCGCATCCGGTTGGGTTTCTTGACGGCTCTGCTTTCCGGCTATCTGGTCGTCCTGGCAATTTCACTCGTGGGAGGAGAAGCCGCATTCCGGCGGCTGGGACGCGTCAGGTTCGGGGCGTGAGATGCGCGCGAGGCCGGACAATCCGAGCTGGAAGGATGGAAACAGGGCCAGAGCAAGTGGGCGACGGCCTGAGCGGGCTCGGTGGCGATCCGGGCTTCGAGCTGTTTGAGATAGTCAGCCACGGCCTCGCACTCCTCGCCGGAGTGAACCTGGCCCACGGCCTCGAGCTCGAGCCGAAACCTGCCGCCGGGAAGATGAATGCAGAAGACATGGAAAACGGGTGCCCGGGTGAGGACGGCCAGCTCGGTCCAGATGGCCAGAAATCGTTGTGCCTGGCCCAGCAGCCGGCCGGGCCGGGTATTGGGTCCTTGCCAGGGGATGTCGCCACAGAGGTAGAGCGCCAGGCCGTCGCGCAGAGCTGCCCGGGCGCGGATCAGGAGCTCGATCGCGTCCGCCGCCGGCAGGTCGCGGCGCAAGGACATCTCGGACTGGGCATAAGGGCCCTCGGCGTTATCGAACCAGCGCGAGAGCTTGCGAGAGACGTGCCAGGGGCGCTGGACCAGGGCACGGACGGGCAGCCGCTTGCGGAACAGCCAGTGCAGCCCGGCGATGTAGGCCCCCAGGTGGCTGCCCACGAGGATGACGCCCACACCGGCCGCGAGCGCTCGCTCGAGGTGTTCGTACCCGAGGACTTCAAAACGCTCGAAGACCGTCGCATCCGAACGGCTGTCGAGCGTGTAGTCGCGGGCCAGGAACCTTGCCGTATTGGCCGCCAGGTCGGGCCAGAGGTCCTCGACCGGCCCGTCCAGGTCGAGAGCGTCGCGGACCTTCATCAAGCTATTCCGCAGCCGCGCTCTTCGCCCCGGCCAGACCAGCGTGAAGATCTGCCCCAGCCTGCGCAAAACCGCGTCGGACCGGCTCGGGCCCAGGGTCCTGAGCAAGGGCAGGAAAAGCTCGTAGAACGCGAACTTCCAGCAGAAGATCCTGCGCAGGAGCCGATTCACGTTCGTGGCCCTTATTTTTGGTCCGCGGCCATGGCCCCCAGCCGCTGGTAGTCAACCTTGTCAGTCGAGGTGGCGGGAAGGCTGCTCATGAAGGTGATCGTGTCCGGAACCATGTAGTTCGGCAAGTAGACCGTGCAATGCCGCTTCATCGCGATGATCGAACGTTTCTGGTCGGGCTTGAGGGCCACGAAGGCGGCGATCGAGACGCCCGACTCGTCGGCCCGGGCCACCACGGCCGCACGGTCGACGCCGTCATGACGGTAGAGGGCCGATTCAATCTCACCCAGCTCGATCCTGTAGCCGCGCTTCTTGACCATGCGGTCGCGGCGTCCGTGAAACCGGTAGCAGCCAGCGCCGTCATCGACGACGAGGTCGCCGGTCCGGTACCATCGCAACTCTGCCGCGTCGATGAAGAAGGCCCGAGCCGTGAGCTCCGGCTGGCCGAAGTAGCCGCGCATGACTCCTGGTCCCGCGATCACCAGCTCACCGATTGCACCGGCGGGCATGTCCTGGCCCTCCTCGTCCACCACCCGGGCCCGCAACGGGGGGCAGACCGTGCCGATCGGATAAGGCTCCGTCCGATCGTCGGGTATGGCGGCCGGAATGGGGTGCGCCGTGCAGACATTGGTCTCGGTCGGACCATACAGGTTCCAGAGCCGTGCCTCGGGCCATAGCTGCCTCAGCCTGCGCAACGGACCGACCGGAAAAACCTCGCCGGCGAAGAGCACCAGGCGAGGCGCAGCGAATCCCGGACGATCCAGGCGGCCGTGCCGCGTGAGCAAGGCCAGGATTGAAGGGGCCGAGTACCAGACGCTGATTCGCCCCGCCGCCAGGAACTCGCCCAGCAGTTCAGGCTCCTTGGCCAGGCTCTCGCCGATCAGGATCAGTGTTGCCGCGTTGCGGCAGGAGACGAAAAGATCGAAGACCGACAGGTCGAAATGAAACGGGGCATGGGACGAGAAGCGATCGTCATCGGCCCAGGGACCGAGCATCTCCTGACACCAGTTCAGGAAGGTGAAAGCATTGGCATGCGACAGCATGACTCCCTTGGGCTGGCCCGTCGAACCCGAGGTGAAGAGGATGTAGGCCAGGTCGTCAGGATCGCGGCAGGGAGCCAGGGGCGACGGCGCGTCGTCGGCCATGATCTCGGTCCAGTACGCATCGCCCGCGCCATTCCCCGCGGACGGAGTACCATCGGGCTGAGGCGATCGGGCATCCGGCTCTTCTGTTTCCTCCAGAACGACGAGGATCATTCGGGGCAGGGGGCCGGGGCCCCTCCAGGCGTCTCTCAGCGCGGCGGCAAGGGAGCTGTCGACGATAACCGCCTTGACTCCGGCCGCCGCGAAGATGCTGGCGGCGCGCAGGGCCGGCCCGGTGGAATCGACGGGCACGTGAGCGGCCCCAGAGCGAAGTATGCCGTGAATGGCCGTGACGGTCTGGAGGCTCTTGGGCAGCCACAGGCCCACCCGGTCGCCACGGCCCGCGCCCCAGCGCGCCAGGCGTGTCGCCAGACGATCGGCACCGTGCCCCAGCGCCGCAAACGACAACGTCCGGCCGTGCTCATCAAGCACGGCCGTGTGATCGGGCCGCCGTGCGACAGCCTCGTCAAGCAGTCGGCTCAGGTGGAGTCCATCCATGGGCAACGTCCCGCAACAGTCCGGCTCGATTCCCAGAGCCGGGGGAAGGAGTGGGGTTGGCAAAACCGCCGTCGGTTGCATTCTCATTCTGGCTCCGTCCTAACTTCCGTCCCGGCAGGGTCAGAACTCGCGCCTTTGGGCGTGAAGACCGTCTTGCCGATGTCCTCGTTGCTCGTTCGCGCCTCGGGGAACAGCAATCGATAGCGTGGCTCGTCCTTCACCAGCGACCGGGCCAGCGCCAGGAACAGGCGCCGGTGCCCCAGGGCGTTGGGGTGATCATCCCAGGCCGCGATCTCGAGACTTGCCGGGTCGTATCGGTCGAAGCTATCGCTAAGGTCGTAGATCGGCAGGGCATGATGGCCGGCGATTGCCTTCAGCCGGGCAACCGACTCGGCCCGAGCCAGGGGCGCATCCGCCTTGCCGACGCGGGGAATGATCACGATCACCAGCGGTACTCCCGCGGAACGGCACGTACCGGCCAGCGCGCCGAGCGTCGCGTCGTAGAGCTCCCAATAGTGAGGCCGCATCCTGGTCTTGATCTGATCCTTGAAGACCAGCTTTCCTGCGCCGTCGACCTGGAACAGGTCGCGGCTGACCCCAGCCTGGTCGAACGTGGCCTTGACGAAGTCATAGGTCAGGTCGGCCTGGGTTCGCAGCGCGTCGCAGAGATGGATTTCCATCAGCCGCAGGTCGAGCATGGTCGCCGAGTAGATCACCAGGTCCGGGTGGAACGACATGGCCTTGCGGCGCAGCGTCTCGAGCCGCTGGAGCGGGCTATAGGCGGCGACCGCGAAATTGAGCACCTCGTAGCGCCGGCCCGAATCGATGCCCCGGCGCCGGCCGTGCCAGTTGAGCCATTCCTCGAGCTGGTGGCTGTAGGTTTCCTGAAAGGTCACGCCCCAGCCCATGTCCAGCGAGGCCCCGAGCAGGGCGATCCGGAAGGTTCCGGGTGGCTTTTCGAGCGAGACCTCCGCGCTGTGCATGCCGTGAGAGTTGGTAACGAACGGCTGGCCGAACAGCATCCGCTGCACGCCGGGCACGAGCTCGAACTGAAGGAAGTCGCCGGGCAACAGGCGCGACACGTCGGCGTCATTGAATCGCACCCAGCCGTTGGGTTTGCCCATCAAGCGGAGTGCCAGCTCTCCGCGCGCTCCCTCGGGCCCGTCGTCGCCGCCGATCAATCCCTCGTAATACCCGGCGGCGTGCACCTCGCGCTCGGCTCGGTTCAGCTCCGGGGAGCGGGCCGAGGCAAGCACCGAGCGGAGGCCAGTCCACCGCTCGGGCCAGGGTACAACGGCCACGCCCAGGAGCAAGAGGCTCTGGAGCATGACGAGCCGGGCCGATGCCACCGATGTCGCTGGGTTTGTCACCATCGCGATCCGGCTCCTTGTCAGACCCCGAGAAGCCCACGATGCATCATGTCCAGCCAGGCCGCCAGGCTGGAGCTTGACCAGAGCGACCAGAGCAAGGCGATGGTGGTGAAGGTGGCCGCCGTCTTGAAACCGCGGATTGCCAGCAGGCGTATCTCGATCCAACTGGTCGCGGCGCCCGCGGCCCGGGCCCTGCTCCTGGCGGCGGGCCGGTTGCGGCTGCGTCGCGCGTCAAGCTGAACGTTGACCAGAACCAGCACACCCAGCACGCCCCAGAAAAGCGCGTCCGGCACCGCGAGGCCCCATGTTCCCCTCAGCCAGAACGACTGGTACGCGTGCAGCGCCCAGGTGGCCAGAAACACCGTCACCGTCGCCACCGCAAGTGCGGCCGGCTGCGGCCACCGCTTGAGCCGGAATACCACGGGATTGAAGAAGAGCCGGACCATGAAATCTTTCCAGTAAATATTGATCCGTCGCCAGTAGTCCGTGAATCCGGTCGCCAGCAGGTACCAGTGATGGGTCTCGGGAAGCTGGTAGCCGAAGAGATGAAGCATGCCGCAGGCCATGTGGAACTGACCCGAGACCCGCAGGTAAAGCAGGTAGTTGCAGACGAGATAACCCGCCAGGCTCGCCGGCCCTTGAACCTCGGCCGCGGGAATCAAGAGCTCGTGATAGATCAGCCGGTAGCAGAGCAGTTGAACCGTCCCGCGAAACATCATCTGGATGCCGCGCTGCTGGATCGCGTGGACGTCGTCGGCAAAGTAACCGCGCTGCAGCGTCCGGTAATCGACGACCGGAAAATGCATGAAGCAGAAGTTCGGCAGCAAGAAGAAGTAACCGGCCGTGTCAATCAGGGTCTCGGGAGCCCGGGCATGCTTGAGCTCATACAGGTAAATGAGCAGCCGAAACATGAACATCGTTGCAATTACCGGCCAGACGGTGGCCGGGACCGCGGCGAAGAACGATTGGCTGCGCGCGCAGGCAAGCGCCGCGGCCAGCGCGGCGAGGCAGCCAGCGCGGGCGCCCCACGAGACGGGCAGGAAGCAAATCCCGATCAGCAGGGCGGCGAGCCCCAGGACCACCGCTGCCACCTCGTTGCCGAACACCCAGAACAGACCAATCACCGAGACGGCCAGGAACAACGGTTTCTTCCAGCGATACGGGGCCAGGTAGTGGACCGGCAAGGCGGCGAGAGCCAGAGTCGCCAGGGCCAGGAAGGCTCGGCCCTCGATCTGATATCGTTTGAAGAGGGCCACCAGCAACCCGAGCTGAACCATCGATCGGAGGAACGGTAGCACCTGGCGGCGGCACGCTTCGGGTTCGCCCGGGTACAGCCCCCATTCACGTCGGGGCCCGGGACCTCCGACCGCCGTCCTTGTCTCGGTGGGAAAGTACTGGCGGTGCAGTGCAAGCCTCTTTGTTACCGTGTCTCTGATCTCCGCACCCATGGACCGGCCCCTTCTCTGTTATCAGCAATCCCGGGCATCGAGGGCCGCGACGATCCGCGCTGTACGTGCTCAAGACCGAGATCGAGCAGTCGCGCGCTCAAACGACACCAGACGAAGCGGGATGATCTCAAGAACGGGCGCCGGGAATGACGGGTTCGCCGGAGATGGGTGGCCCCCGGTCGGCAAGAGTGCGGGGACCGGTTCTTCCGTGAACCGGTGAGTCCCCCGCTGCGGCCGCGTCATCCCTGATACGCCTGCAACTTCCGAGAAGCTAACTGGACTTTCGGTTTATGAAACGTTGCCGAGGGTGGAGAATCCCACGCCGGGATCGACAGGAAGGGCGCACCGGCGTGCCTGTCGATCCTTCGACCTGAAGTCGCCATCGATCACTCACGGGCTCATGGTTCTGGGTCTCCTTTCCCATGACTCTGGCGATTTAACCGAGAGCGTCCGGGGCTGTCAACCCGACTGGCCGGTCGCCGCGTCGATTTCGTGAACAACACGCCTATGGGCTAACGGCTTTACGAAAATTCGGGCGACACACGTTTTCGATTCCGGCCACCAAGGGCGACCCGCGCCCCTCAATCCGCGCAAACCCACTCAGCCAGAACCCGCCAGGAGCCGCCCTTCTCTTCTTCTTGCTGGCCTCGATCGGCCGTTCCCGCGTCCGCTGCTGCCGAGTCGGCGGTACCCTTGCGTGAGCAGCGTCCGCTGACAATTGAAGCTATGAGAGGGAGGTGAAGGTCGACGCGACGGTTTGCGGAACCTCTGATCCTGGGGAAGACTTGAGGAGTTTTTCCCAATCCCCCGTTTACCCAGACCCGGAGCCCTACAATGAACTTCATCGGCGTCGACCTTCACAAGAAGTCTATCACCGTCTGCGTCATGGACGAGAAGCGAAAGATCTTGGCTCGCAAGGCACTCGCCTGCACGCAGACTGACGAGATTCTCGAGTTCTTCCGGCAGTTCCGCCCCTTCAAGGTGGTCGTCGAGGCCACCGCCAGCTACGTCTGGTTCGTCGAGCTCGTGGAGCCCTTGGCCGAGAAGGTCGTGCTGGCCAATCCCA
>Ga0310039_10002466_pt1 | contig 12368 bp, 9 predicted proteins | sample Sb_taG_4_FD_200460 | JGI IMG/M metagenome (GOLD analysis project Ga0310039, IMG submission 200460) | Peat soil microbial communities from Weissenstadt, Germany - Sb_50d_6_BS metaG (v2) (version 2) | ecosystem: Environmental > Terrestrial > Soil > Wetlands > Peat | place: Germany: Weissenstadt... | reverse complement strand
CGACGTGGCGCAGCAGGTGCGGCATGACCATCGCTGCGACCAGCCCGCGCCGCACTTCCGGATAACCGAAGCGGGCCTCGGTCGAGGCGATGGCCAGGTCGCACACCGTGACCAGCCCCGCCCCGCCCGCCACGGCCGCGCCGTTGACCGCGGCGATGGTCGGCTTCGGCAGGCTGTAAATGCAATCGTACAACGCAGCCAGTCGCAGCGCGTCGTCCCAGACCGACGCGGGCGCCACGGCGAGACTCAGCGACTCGGCCAACTCGGCAAGGTCCATACCGGCGCAGAACACGCTGCCCGCCCCGGTGAGGATGACGCAGCGCACCTCCGCGTCGTCGGTGGCGCGCCGGAAGGCCTCGGTCAGCGCCGCGATGAGGCCGCGGCTGATGGCGTTGCGCCGGTCGGGGCGGTTGAGGGTGATGACGGCGGCCGGCGCGCGCAGCTCGTAGAGGGCCAGCGGTTCGCTCATGGCGTAGTCCTCGCGGCGGGCCGAAGCATTTCGGCATGGTTCTGGGGCAGCCCAATGGACATCTCCAGCAGGGCCAGCGCCAACGTCTTCCCTTGCGTGTCGATGCGCAGCGACCGACTGGCGCCGCCGGCCAGAACGTCGTACAAGACGAAATTGAGCGCGAGCAAATTCGCTGCCTCGTAGCGCACCACGCACGACGGGCTCAACCGGGCGAAGTAGGCAGCGACTCGGTCGGCCGTCAGGTTCTCTCGCAACCAGGCGTAGCCCGCCGGGGTGTAGGCGATCACGGCGATGTTCGCGTGATTGCCCTTGTCGCCGCTGCGACCGTGGGCAATCGCGCTGAGTAAGTATTCAGACATAGCCTCTCCCGCCGACGGCATCCTTGGCAATCAGCGCCGGCCAGTACGCGAACACCTCGCGCACGGGCGGGCGGCCGGTCGTGTAACCCGTAACACCTGGAGGGCCGGACGTGACCAGCGGGGCCAGTTCCTTTGTGAAGCGTTCGACGGCTCCGCGCCGCTGGTCCCGCACGGAAAGTCGCAGGACGACCTCCGCAGCTCCGCCAGGCGAGTCTCCCGTCCCGAGTACCTCGATGTTGCTGTGCTGCAACTCCACGCCGGCACGGCGGAGGCGATCCAGCACCATCTCGCCGCAGCGCCACGCCTTCGCCGGCACGTCCTGCCCGTAGATCAGCAAGGTCCCGCTGGCCGTCCAGCCATCGCGGTAGGCGCAGGAGACCTTGTAACTATCCGTGGCCGGCTTGCCCCGCGCCCCCTCGATTTGCACCACGTCGCGGCCCACCTCGCGCAGCGATACCGTCGTGAAATCCGCGACCACGTCGGGCGTCAGGTACGACGCCGGGTCGCCGACCTCGTACAGCAGTTGTTCGCTCACCGTCTCGATATTGACCGCGCCGCCCGATCGTTCGGGTTTCGTGATGCGCAGCGTGCCGTCCTCCTCGATCTCGGCGATGGGATAGCCGACGTTCCATAGGTCCGGCGCCTCCCTCCAGTTGCACCAGAGACCCCCTGTCGCCTGCGCCCCGCACTCGATCAGGTGCCCCGCGACCGTGCCGGCGCACAGCCGGTCCCAGTCATCCCAATTCCACCCCAGTTCATGCACGGCGGGTGCCAACGTCAGCGACGCATCGGCGACGCGGCCGGTGATGACGATGGAGGCGCCTTGCTTCAGCGCCTCCACGATGGGCCGCGCCCCAAGATAGGCGTTGGCGCTGACCAGACGCGAGCGCACAGAGGACAGCGGTTCGTCGGTGTCGAGGTTGTTCAGCGGATGTCCTTTCGCCAGCAGGGTGTCGATTCGCGGCATCAGGTCGTCGCCGCTGACGATGCCGATTTTACGGTCCGGCAGCCCGGCCTTGTCGAGCAGGGCGCGGGCCTTGGCGGCGCAGGACGATGGGTTCATGCCGCCGGCGTTGGTGATGACCTTCAACCCCGGCTGCGCCTTCAGGATGGGGCCGAGGCGTTCCAGCACGTCGAGGAAGTCGGTGGCGAAGCCGGCCTGCGGGTCGCGCTGCTTCTGATGGGCCAGGATCGACATCGTCAGTTCGGCAAGGTATTCGAGCGTCAGGTAGTCGAGCCGCCCTCCCTCGGCGAGGAGGATGGGCGCATCGAGGTTGTCGCCCCAGAACCCGCAGCCGTTGCCGACGCGCACGCGCTTCATAGATGACCCGCAGTTACCCATCTCGTTGAGCCGCCGCCGTCGATTTATCGTTTCGCGAAACGATGAATCCGCGCCACCTTCGCCATCTTAACAGTTTAGCCGCGATCCGCGGAATCGCCGCCTGCCGCACCTCAGCGCGGCAAACTGTTCCGGTTTTATCGAAAGATTGGCGGCCCGGCGTGCCGACGAATACTCACGGGCGACGGTAGGCAAAGGGCGTACCTCGGCCAGCGCGCCCTGGGACGATACCCTGTCGGCCGGTGCAAGGGGGAAACCATGAAGCGATTGGCGGGAGCATTCTCATTGCTGGCCGCGGTGGGCGGCTGCGTGTCTACGGAAACCGGGGGCGGCAACGGCGCGCCGCCGATCAACGGCCCCAACGCCATCATGCCGGGTCCCGCCAACGTCCCGTACGCGATGGGGCCGGGCGGCGTGCCGGTGCCGATGCGAGCGCCGCAACAGATGGCCAGTGCGGTGCCCTCGGGTGAGGACGCCGCCAAGGCGTTCATCGCCAAGCAGATGCCGCCGGACATCGTGCAGCAGGTCGCCTTCAACAAGAGCGACTCCACCAGCGGGCTCATGCTCGCCGGCGGCCCCGGCCTACCGCCCGAGGGGGGCCCCGGCCTACCGCCGCCCGGCGCTCCCGGGATGATGCCGGGCGCCCCGCCCGGCATCATCCCGGCCGGCTACCCGCCGGGGGTCGTCGCCGCCACGGGCGCCCTCACCGGCAACTACGCCAGCCAGTTCGCCGCCTCGCGCACCTCGGTGCGCTTCATCGAGCCGCGCGGCATGAAGATTTCCTGGATGATCCCGTCACCGGACGGCCGACGGCTGTGGAACGACAAACCGCTCGAGGCCCCGGCCACCTACAACTTCGCCCAGGCGGCCATCTACCGCCTGAAGCTGAGCGACCTCCCCGACTACCCCGGCGTGGACCTCTACCCGACGCTGGAAGTTGTGCCGGCGAACCAGCGGGCGATGACCTTCCTGGCCCACAGTTCGGTGCCGGTGTCGTTCACCGCCGACGATTTCCGCATGGTCAACTCCGGCAACTACGTCGTCAAGGTGATCTACCTGCCCGATCCGCAGTTCCAGGACATCGCCGTGGGCGGCGGCCTGGGTGAGCTGATCTCGACGCAGCTGGACCCGGGCATCGATCCGATCGCGGAGGCGGCCAAGCGCGGCAGCATCCTGCTGATCGTGCGCCTGGGCAACATCGACCTGGAGCTGCGGCACTCGCCGCCGATGGACGCTCCGCCGGCGCGGCCGGCGGCGCCGCAGGGACAACCGGCCGGAATGGCCCCGCGCGGGCTGGGGATGGCGCCGCCCGGCATGATGCCGCCCGGCATGATGGCCGGCCCCGGTGGCGGAATGATGATGCCCCCGCCCGGTGCGATGATGGGACCGGCCGGCCCGGGAACGCCTGCTTTCCCCAGCGGCACCATGCCGCGGCCGACGCCGACGAGCCTGCCGGGGACGCCGGTGGGGATGGTGACCGGTGAGGGCGGGTCGCTGCCGCCGCTGCCGCCGCAGACCAACCCGCTGACGCCGGCCCAGTTGGCCGCCGGGCAGCCACGGTAACTCCCTTCGTTTAGCGGCCGCCCTCGGGGCGGCGCGTTGAGAAACTGTTTCACTAATGGCGAGCGGCGCGGCGTCAGCCCGCCGGTTTCGGCTTCACCGGCGGGCTGACGCCGCGCCGCTCGCCATTAGTGAAATGATTTCTTAGCGGATTCCAGGCTTCCGCTAAGCCGCAAGCGGCTGTCGCAACACACTGTCAATTCAGCTCCACCGCCTCTTCCCAGTGCTCGTAGAGCTGAGCCAGCTCGGCCTTCGTCTCCTCGAACGCCTTCGTCGTCTCCTTCACCTTGTCACCGTCGCGGTACAACTCCGGCGAGGCCATTTGTTCTTCCAGGGCGCGCAGCCGCGTTTCCGTGGCGGCGATGTCGGCTTCGATCTCTTCGGTCCGGCGGTAGGGGAAGCGCCGCTTGCGCTTCGCCGGTTTTTCCGCCGCCCGCGACGACTCCCTGGGCTTCTCCTCCTTTTTCGGAGGTTGCATCTCCGCCTGCACGGCCCGCATGCGCTCGTAAGTGTCGTAATTGCCGTGGATGACCTGCGCCCGGCCGTCGCCCAGCACGACCAGCAGATCGACGACGCGGTTGAGGAAGTAGCGGTCGTGGCTGACGACGACGACCGTCCCCTCGAACTCCAGCAGCGCCCGCTCCAGCGCGTCGCAGGCCCAGATGTCGAGGTGGTTGGTCGGCTCGTCCAGCACCAGGACGTTAACGCCCAGGGCCACCAGCCGGGCCAGGGCGCCCCGGCTGCGCTCGCCGCCGGACAACTTGCCCACCTGCTGGTAGACCTGGTCGCCGGTCAGGCCGAAGCGCCCCAGTAGGCTGCGCATGCGCGGCTCGTCGATCTCCGGGTCCGGCTCGGGCCAGACCGCCTTGAGGAGCGGCTGGTCCTCGGGCAGCCCCTTGAGGTGCTGGTCGAGGTAGCCGAAATCGACCAGGTGGCCGCGCCGTACCTCCCCCGACGTCGGCTCCTCGTCGCCCATCAAGATGCGCAGCAGCGTCGTCTTGCCGCTGCCGTTGCGGCCCATGATGCCCAGGCGCTTGCCGCGCTGAAGTTGAAAGCTCAGCCCCTCGAACAGCGGTTCGTCGTACGCCTTGCCGAGGTCGGACGCTTCGAGGACCACGTCGCCGGTGCGGCGCACCTCGCCGAAGTGCATTTGCGGGGTCTCGATCATCGTCGGCCGTTCGACGCGCTCCAGGCGGTCCAGCGCCTTCTTGCGTGACTGCGCCTGCTTGGCGAGCTGTCCGTAGTGGACGCGGCGGATGTAGTCTTCCTGCTTGGCGATGTACTCCCGCTGCGTCTCCCACTCTTTCAGCTCGCGCTCGTAGCGCTCCTGGCGCTGCCGCCAGTAGGCCGCGTAGTTGCCGGGGAACGAGGCGATGCGGTGGTCGTGCAGCTCGAAGACCTTGGTGACGACGCGGTTGAGGAAGTAACGGTCGTGGCTGACCAGGAGCATCGCCTCCGGCTGGCGCACCAGGTAGTCTTCGAGCCAGCGCGTGGCGTCGATGTCGAGGTGGTTGCTCGGCTCGTCGAGCAGCATTACGTCGGGGGCGGCCAGGAGCATCTTGGCCAGGAGCAGGCGGCGCTGCTGTCCGCCGCTAAACGTGCTGAGCGGGCGGTGGTATTCCTCCTTGCGGAAGCCGAGACCGTCGAGGACCTCCTCGACGCGGTGATCGACATTGTAGGCGTCGTGGTGGCGCAGCAGCTCGTTGAGGCGGTCGTAGCGCGCGGCCAGCGCGGCGCGCTGGGTGTCGTCGGTGGCGCGGGCCAACGCCTCCGCGGTACGGACCATGTCGTCGTGGGCGGCGAGCAGTTCGTCGAGGGCGCTGCGCGCCTCGGCGAAGAGGGTGTGGCTTGCGTCGAGGTCGGGGTGCTGCTGGAGGAGGCCGACGCGGGCGCCGGCGTGCAGGCGTGACTCGCCGTCGTCGGGCTTGTCGAGTCCGGCGAGGAGGCGCAGGAGGGTCGTCTTGCCGGCGCCGTTGGGGCCGACCAACCCGACGCGGTCGCCGGCGTACAGCTCGAAAGCGACGTCCTCGAACAGCGGGCCTTCGTCGAAGCCGCGCGTCAGACGAGAGCAACTCAGTAGAAGCATAGTTTCATTGATTGGCGAGCGGGGGGCGTAAGCCCCCCGGTTTTCGGTAGGGTAGGCACCGGGGGGCTTACGCCCCCCGCTCGCCGGTCTCACAGGGCCGGTTGATCGGGCCGCGCCAGCAGGAAGCGCTCGCTGAAACTCTTGTCGGGGGCGACGGCGGCGGCGCGCCGGAACAGCGGCCGGGCTTCCTCTTGCCGGCCATCAAACCACAACTGGTAGGCATACAGGAAGAGCAAAACCGAGTCGTCCGGGTGGCGGGCCAGGGCGTCTTCGAGGGCCTGCAGGTGCTCGGGCAGGTCGCTGACGTTGTCCTCGTAGAGCGTCACCGGCCGGAACTTCGCGGTCGGCCAGTCGGGCTCGAGGCGCATGCCGGCCTGGATGGCCTCGACCGCCTCGTCGTACTTGCCCAGGGCGACCTCGGCCTGGGCCAGCAGGAAGTCGGCGCGGGCGTCGTTGGGGTTGACGTGGGCCGCCTGGCGGAAGCGCTGGGCGGCCCGGCCGTACTCGCCGGCGGCGAAGGCGGCCTTGCCCAGGGCGTTCAGGCGAGCGCTCTCGGCGCGCGGGTCGGCCTCGGGCCGCGGCGGCCGCGGCAATTCCGGCGCCTCCTCGGGCGGCTTCTCCTTCGCCGGCGGCTTGGCGGGGGGAGCCTCCGGCGGCTTCGGCGCCGGGGGGACCGGCGGCACCGGACGGCCGCGCTCCTCGGGACGGACTGGTCGAAAGCCGCCCGGCCGCGGCTTCTCCTCGGGCGGCTCGACCTCCTCGAGTCGCGGCCGGGGCAGGGGCCGGGCCACCTCCACGACGACGGGTTGCGCCGCGACGACCAGCGGCGGCGGCGTAACCACCTGCACCAGGGTCAAGCGACTGACGCCCACCGGATAGTAGGGATAGCCATAATAGGTGGAATAATGCGCGGAGCCGCCCGAGACGAACGCCGAGAGATGACTGTGCCGGCCGGTCCTGCTGAAACCGATGCCGAAGCCGCCGGCGGAGTAATCGGCGATGTAAGGCGACGGCAGGACGATGGCCTGGGCCCGGGCCGCCGGTGGGCAGACCAGCAGCGCCAGCAGCAGCGGCGGCCACACGCGCGCGTACTTCATGAGGGCAGTCCTTTCCGACCGCTGGGGCCCGGGGGCGATGGCCTCGGTTCTTCTGAGATTATCGATTGTGGCGGCAATGGGGGCAAGCGCGAACCGCCGAGAATGGGACGAGCGGCCGAGGGAGGGATCAGTTGCGCTCGCTTTCGCCGGGCCGCAGCGGCATCGGCAGCCACGGCTCGGCACGGCGCGGCACCGGCAGGAAGCGGTCCCAGCGCGAGCGGGCCGGCGGCCGCAGGGCCATCTCGGCGAAGACCGCCGACAGCGTCTGCGTCAGCGACCGCAGCAGCAGCCCGGGCGCCGCGTTCTTCGACAGGAACGCCGCCGCCCCTTCTCGCAGGACACGCACCGGCAGGGCCGGGTCGTCGTCGCTGGACATCAGGAGCACATCGACGTCGAGACGCCGCCGCCGCAGGTGGCGCAGCAACTCCACGCCGTCGAGGTCGGGCATGTGGAAATCGACGACCGCCAGCCGGATGCCGCCGCGCTCCAGCAGACCCAGGCCGCGCCTCCCCCCGAGCGCCGTCTCGACGCCGTAGCCGCGGTCGCGCAGGTACTCGGCGAGCGTTTCCAGCCAGATGCGGTCGTCGTCGATCAGGGCGATGCGGGGTGAGGCGCTCATGGGGGGGACTCCTTTGACACGATTTATCGATTCGCGCTGCAGCGCGAGCGCGAATCGATAAATCGAGCCGCAGCGATTCGATCACGCCCCGCGGACGCTGATCTGTCGCGGCTTGGCCTGCTCCACCTCGACGAACACCTGCTCGGCGTCCTCCCACACGTTGACGGCCGGGTAGCCCCCGGCCGGGCCCCGCCCCAGGGACCGCCGTCCTCCCCCCAGCGAGAGAAGAGTCGGTTCATCTCCTCCTGCAGCTGGTGGAGTTGGTCCCCACCGGGTTGGCTACTTGCCAGCGCGACGTTGTCATGAATTGGTCTCCTTTCATGAGAGGGTCCGTGTCAGCCCGGTGAATCGCCGGGGAAATGTCGGTCTTGGCCCTGGTAAGTAAGTGCAAGGGGCGTGCCAGTGCCGGCTCGTTCCTGCCGGGTCGCCGCAAGGGCGAAATTCGCAAGGATTTCCGGCGAGAACGGCCGATAAGTGTGGGAAGGGCCCTGCGCCGATTTGGCGCGCGCGGCCACTGGCGGAGGTCATTTTGACAGGGAGGAGATTGGGCGGCGCCTCGCCCCTCGTGTAAGGTCGGCGCCTCTTGATCGGTATAGTTTTAGCAGTTATCCCCGGGGCGGCGCGAGTCAGCGACAGGCAAGCAGGCGACCGCCCCCCACCTCGTTTGACAACCCCCTCCTCGCCCTTAGAATGTTTCGTGAGGTGGGGGTGAAGAATAGCCAGAAAGGAGCCGCGTCGTGAAGGTCCTTACCGCCATTCCCGTTTATAACGAAGAGCGGCACCTGCTCAAAGTCCTCCGCGAGGTGCGCCGCCACACCTCGGAAATCCTCGTCGTCAACGACGGCAGCAGCGACCGCACCCCCGACCTCCTGGCCGAGCAGCACGGGCCGCGCGTCGTCACCCACGCGCACAACCGCGGCTACGGCGCCGCCCTCGTCTCGGCCTTCAACTACGTCCTGGGGCACGACTTCGACGTGCTGGTGACGATGGACTGCGATGGCCAGCACGAGCCGGCCCGCATCCCGGTCCTGCTCGAAGCCATCCACGATTGCGACATCGTTTCCGGCAGCCGCTACCTCCGCGACTTTCGCCAGGACACCCTCGCCCCGGAAGACCGCCGCCGGATCAACCGGCAAATCACGCAGGAGTTGAACGACCGTTTCGGCCTGAACCTGACCGACGCCTTCTGCGGCTTCAAGGCGTACCGCACCGGCGCTCTCGCCCGGCTGCGCATCACCGAGACCGGCTGGGGGATGCCGTTGCAGCTGTGGGCTCAGGCGGCGCTGATGGGACTGCGGATCAAGGAGGTCGGCGTCCCGCGCCTGTACCTCGACCCCAAGCGGGCCTTCGGCGGCGTCCTCAACGACGCGGAGGAGCGGCTGGCCTACTACCGCCGCATCCTCGCCGCCGCCGAGGCTGATTTTGCTTGCCCGTGGCTGCCGGCGTGTCCTACGTCCAGCCCGCTGTCCGAAGGGACGTGCCGGTGAGCGCCACTCATCAGGTGCGGGCGCCGAAAGAGGACGGCGCCGTGGTCGCGGAGCCGCCGCTCAGTGAGGCGCCGGGGCTGGCGTCGGCGAACGCAACTTCGCTTGACAACTCTTCCCTCACAATTCTCGGCCGCGGGTGGCGCGACCTCATGTATGACGCGCGTAGCACCATGAGAGACGCGGCTGTCGCTTACTTGAAAGAAGTGGACGGCGTCTCCACCTACTGGAAAGTCGCTAGCTTCGTCATGACAGGCCACCAGCCGGAGCTTTTCCACCCCGGCGTGTGGGTGAAGAACTACGCCCTACGCAGCATCGCTGGGAGAATTGGGGCGGTGTCGTTCAACCTGATCGTGGACAACGACGCGGTCAAATCGACGATGCTTCATTTCCCCGCGATGGACGAGCAGACGCCGTACCGGGCGACAGAGCCCTTTGACACCCCCGCGGTCGGCGAGCCTTACGAAGAGCGCAAGGTGCAGGATGAGGCCCTCTTCGCCAGTCTGCCACAGCGCGTCCGTGTCGCCTGGCCGTTCCAACCGCTGGTCCAGGAGTTCTGGAATGAGGCGATGAAAGTTGCCCCGCGGACATCTTTGCTCGGCGACCGCCTCGCGGCAGCGCGCCGGGCCATCGAACGACGCTGGGGCTGTAACAATCTCGAAGTGCCGGTCAGTGCCGTCTGTCAAACCGAGCCGTTCGCCTGGTTTGCCTGCGACTTGCTGACGAACCTGCCGCGACTGCACGCCACCTATAACGACTCCGTTCACGACTACCGCCACTGCTACGGCCTGCGCAGCCCCAGCCATCCGGTGCCGGACCTGGCCGCGGAGGGCGACTGGCTCGAAGCGCCGTTCTGGGCCTGGCGCCCCGGCCAGGCGCGCCGCGGCCGGCTGATGGTACGGCTCACGCCTGAGACGGTCGAGCTGCGCGCCGGCGGCGAATACTGGCCGTCGCTGCCGCGCGAGCCCGAGGCGATCGTGCGGGCCTTCCTCGACCTGGGGAAGCAGGGCTTCAAGGTGCGCAGCCGGGCGCTGACCAACACGATGTACGCCCGGCTGTTTCTGTGCGACCTGTTCATCCACGGCATCGGCGGCGGAAAATATGATGAAGTGACCGACGCCATCATCCGCCGCTACTACGGCGTCGAGCCGCCGGCCTACCTCGTCCTGTCGGCGACGCTGCTGCTGCCGCTGCCGCACTACCCCGTCAACCTCGATGACTGCCGCCGCCTCCGGCGCGAGGCGCGCGACCTCTATTTCAACCCGCAGTGCCATCTCGATGACAGCGCACTGTCACAGCCGCAGGTTGCGGGGCTGGCGGCGCGCAAGGAGGCGCTGGTGCGCCAGGAGCCGGCCGACCGGCGCGGCCGGCGCGAGCGCTTCCGACAGATCCGTGAAGTGAACGAACTGCTGCGCGCGTTCGTCGAGGGCGGGCTGGAAGCGCTGCGCCAGGGGGAGGCGGAGTGCGAGGCCGAGGTGCGGGCCAACGCGATCCTGAAGCGGCGCGACTATCCCTTCGTCCTTTACCCCGAGCAGACGTTGCGGCCGTTCTGCGAACAGTTCCTGACGGCGGGTGCTACTGAGCGGCGCTCGTAGTGACCGCATTTATGCGGTCGTGTCGGCGAACGACCGCATAAATGCGGTCACTACGAGCGCGGTCGGCGAACGACCGCATAAATGCGGTCACTACGAGCGCGGTCCCGGACGCTCCCGCGAAGCGTCGCTAAACTGTCCCGGGATTCCCCGACCCTAGCGAGGCCGACTCAGCGATGAGCACTGCGCAAGACCCCTGGTTCCAGTCTCTCTTTGCCGACCGCATCGGCGGTGCTGGCTACGGCAAGGACACCAAGATCTACAAGTTCGAGAAGATCAAACGCGCCAAGCGCGCCGCCCTCGCCGCCCACCCCGAGCGCCAGCTGCTCGACTTCGGCATCGGCGAAAACGACGAGATGGCCGACCCGGTGGTGCGCGAGGCCCTCAAGCGCGAGGTCGAACGGCTGGAGAACCGCGGCTACGCCGATAACGGCATCCAGGCGTTCAAGGACGCCGCCGCCGCCTTCCTGAAGCGCCAGTTCGGCGTCGATCTCGACCCGGCGACCGAGGTCAACCACTGCATCGGCTCCAAGCCGGCCCTGGCCATGCTGCCCGCCTGCTTCATCAACCCCGGCGACGTCACCCTGATGACCGTCCCCGGCTACCCCGTCGCCGGCACCCACACCGCCTACTACGGCGGCGAGGTCTACAAGCTGCCGCTGCGCGAGGAGAACGGCTTTTTCCCCGATCTGAAGTCGATCCCGGCCGACGTCCGCCGTCGCGCCAAGCTGCTCGTCATCAACTACCCCAACAGCCCGACCGGGGCCACCGCCACGCGCGACTTCTACAAGCAGGTCATCGACTTCGCCCGGACCAACCAGGTCGTGGTCGTGCAGGACGCCGCCCACGGCCTGCTGACCTACGACGGCCCGCCGACCAGCTTCCTCCAGATGGACGGGGCCAAGGAAGTCGGCGTCGAGGTGCATTCGCTGTCCAAGGGCTTCAACATGATTGGCTGGCGCATCGGCTTCGTGGCCGGCCACGGCAAGCTGGTGCAGGCGTTCGCCGACGTCAAGGACAACTGCGATTCGGGCCAGTTCATGGCGATCCAGCAGGCGGCGAAGGTGGCGCTGGAGCACCCCGAGATCGCCGAGCGCACCCGCGAGAAGTACCGCCGCCGCCTGCGGAAGTTGGTCGCCGCCCTGGGGCAGGTCGGCTTCCAGGCCAAGATGCCGAGCGGGACCTATTTCCTCTACGCCAAGGCACCGAAGGCGGGGGGCGGCCGCACTTTCGCCAACGCCGAGGAGGTCTCGCAGTTCCTCATCGCCGAGCAGTCGCTGTGCTGCGTGCCCTGGGACGACGCCGGCGCCTTTCTGCGCTTCTCGGTGACCTACCTGGCCCGCGACGAGGCCGAGGAGGACGCCCTGATGCGCGCGACGGTCGAGCGCCTCGGGCGGCTGCGGCTGCAGTTCTGACCGCCCGGTGTATCGTTTCACGGCGCCCGGGCGCGCCTTTCGGGCCGGGCCGGAATTGTTCGCCGGAGGCGTGTAGCATTTCGCCGCGCGCTTTGCTCGGGACGTGCGAAATCGGTTCCGCAATATTTGACTTAGCAGCGCCACGACCTACGCTGTCTTCATGAGCGCTTTGCGGAATGTCCACGGCAGCACGGCCGCCGGGCACCTCCGCGGCGGTTAAACGGAACAGTCACCAAGACAGCCTCTTCATCCTCGACAAAGGCGAACCTGCCGTGAGGCGGGGGCGCAAAGCCACGGGCCCGGCCCGGCCGGGTCGCCAGGCTACCGAAGGGATGAGTGGACTCCCCG
>Ga0310039_10002464_pt1 | contig 12376 bp, 14 predicted proteins | sample Sb_taG_4_FD_200460 | JGI IMG/M metagenome (GOLD analysis project Ga0310039, IMG submission 200460) | Peat soil microbial communities from Weissenstadt, Germany - Sb_50d_6_BS metaG (v2) (version 2) | ecosystem: Environmental > Terrestrial > Soil > Wetlands > Peat | place: Germany: Weissenstadt... | reverse complement strand
AATCCGATACCGCTGTTCGCCGACGCCAGCGCCTACGCCTTGAATCTCAACCATGTGGGGACGATCAATGTTGCCGACGGCGCCACCATCGACTTCGGCGGCCTCATCACCACGGATCAGTTCAATGCATTCCCCAATCTACCCGGGGTCAATATTCATTTCCCCGCGGACACTGTCCAACTCGATGGCTGGCTGGATAACAGCCCCGCGGACAACCCGATCAGCCACGGCGTTTTGGCGCTCACGGCCGCGACCGGTGCTCTGCAGTTGAACCAAGGCTATATCTATCGGGGGAAGATCACCACCAGTGGAACGGACGTCCTCGAGCACGGGGGCTACCTGGACGGCGTGGAGCTGGACGGCACCGTGGACGTCGAAGGCGCTGAACTGATCGTTCTCAACGGCTTGATACTCAACGGCACGGTCGACACGGGAAGCTTTGGCGAGCTGGCTATTGGCGACTTCGACAATGCTTCCGAGACGATCAGCGGCTCCGGCACGATCCTCCTTCAGCTGGGGGGCTCGGTCTTCGATCTCAGCAACACGGGCCTGACGATTGGCAGCGGCATTACGATCAATGCCGTCGGCTCGTTTTCGGACATCGTCGCGGAGGGGTCCAGCATCGATAACCTGGGAACGATCGAGGACAACACCGCCGGTAGTACGCTCAGTTCGTACGGCTTCAACAGGAATACCTTTGCACAGTACCAGCCCTTCGCGAACTACTCTTCCGGTACGCTCACCGGCGGAACCTGGGTGATCGCGAATGGCGCTACCTGGCAGTCCTACGGTTTGGACCTTACGACCAATGCGGCGAACCTTAGTGTCAGCGGGACGGGTACGCAGATATTGGACTTCAACGGCAACAACGCTCTCGCCGGTTTGACAACTGACACCGCAGCCGGCAGTTTCACCGTGGGCGCAGGCTTCGACTTCACAGCGCCCGGCAGCTTCAACAATGCTGGCGTCGTGGACGTCCAAAGCGGCGCCGGCTTCGGCACGGGATCGAACACTTACAGCCAATCGGCCGGCAAGACTACGGTCGACGGAACGTTAACTGCCGCCAACGTCGCGCTCAACGGCGGCGGCTTCAATGGGACCGGAACCATCGCTGGCAATCTGAGCAATGCCGCAACGGTCACACCTGGCGACGCTCCTGGTACGCTCACGATCCAGGGCAACTATACGCAGACCGCTGCCGGGGCCCTGGACATCAACCTCGCCGGCTCCGCCACCTACTCCCAGCTGGCGGTGAGCGGCACGGCCATGCTTGCGGGGACCTTGAACGTGGCCCTGGTTTCTGGCTTCACGCCGACGGCGGGGGCGTGGTTCACTATTCTGACCTTCGCGTCGCGCTCAGGCAATTTCAGCACCGAGACCGGCCTGTCGCTCAGCAATAAGAAGTTTTTCGTTCCCAGCTTTAGCAGCAACAGTCTGACCTTGGTGTTTGGCCCAGGCGTATCCATCGTGGCCGGCAGCAACTTGTACATCATCGGCGGCCTAACGAGCAATGACCTGGTCCAGGTCAAATCGATCGGCAGCAGTAATACGGGCAGCACCGGGGTGCAAGTTACGGCCACACTCAACGGCGTCTCGACAACGACGAGCTTCAGCCAAGCCTTCGGCGCGATTTATGTTTACGGCTTTAGCGGCAACGACATCATCAGTCTGGCTGCTGGCTTGACGATTAGCACCTTCATCAGCGCGGGCAATGGCAACGATATTGTCACTGGCGACAACGGGGCCAACACCATAACCCTGGGAAATGGCAGCGATATTGTCTCTGCAGGCAATGGGGCCAACACGATAACGCTGGGCAACGGCAACGATATTGTCATTGCGGGCAACGGGGCCAACACCATGACGCTGGGCAATGGTAACGACATTGTCACTCTTGGCAACGGCGCCAATACGGTCACACTCGGCAATGGCAATGACAACACCATCGTAGGCAACGGTAATAACGTGGTGGTGGAGGGGAACGGCAGCGACAATATCGTTGCGGGCAACGGGGACAATCTGATTGTCGCCGGCCTGGGCAAGCACGCCGTTCTTGCCGGCAATGGCAGCAACATCCTGATCGACGGCAGCGTGCAGTTGACCAAGAGCGGCGATTCGCTCCGACAAGTGCTCAACGACTGGGCCCAATATGGGGCCTTGAGCACCAACGTCGCCAGCATCCGTTCGCGTTTGGCGGTGACCTACAACCATACCAACGCCAACACGCTGGATACCGGCAGCGGCCTCGATTGGTTCTGGGAAACCTACGCCAAGGATTCGACGAATCGCAAAGCGAAGGACCTGCTCAATTGAACACAAAACGGTCGTGAGTCGTGAGTCTCTAAGACCGGGTTGACCTTCCGGGCTGTATTGCCGGCCGGCTCTGCTGTCGAAGGGTGAATATCTCAAGGGTCGAATACTCAAACGCGACGTGCTGGATTCGCTTGTGGATAACCTCCGGCCAAGCAGCCCTCTGATCAGCAAGCGGCACTGTGCCATTCTCACTCGTGGAATACAGGTTTTCTTACGGGACTTTGCAAGTACCAACGGCACATTCGTTAACGAACAGAAAATCGAGGATGAACGGGAACTGGAGAACGCCGATCGATTGGCGGTTGGCCCATTGCTTTTCGAGGTCCGCCTAGAAATCAACACTCCGGTGAACAAGCCCACGCCCATGCCGCCGACGAAAATGCGTGGATCGGCCGATGACGATGCCGCTGCTGTTCTTCTCTCCTTACAAGAACCGCAGGGCGACCAGACCATCCCTGTCGGAGACACCCTGATGGGCATTGTCCCGCCACCACCCGAAGCCCAATCGGAGAAGGAAAAGACTGACCAAAAGAAAATGGATAGAACCGCGTCAGGGGACACTTCCATTGCTGCCAAAGCGATTTTGGAGAAATACCTACGGCGACCGCGCACGTGAGTTATACTGCGCTGAGACTACGTCAATTATGGCGAATTGAGTCCCGAGCGGGACTCGAACCTGCCCATTTCAGGCATCCGTAGCAAGCACGCTGGCATGCCCGTCGCCGGCCTGGCTTCGCTTACGAGATTCGCAACCGCCTTGTTGATGAGGCTTAGTTGCTGGCGTGCCGTCCCCCACGCACTCCACTGGCCACGGGGCTGCGGTTGGTCCTGCCCACGACGTTCAGCGGGAGCTGGTGGGAACCGACCTGCCGAATGGAACGCTGGACGAGATCGCATCCCCTTCGCCCGTGAGGTAATAGAGAGATAGCTGTTCGTTAGCATCGTGCCGGACCAGGATGAGGCCGTCCTCGTCCGCCGCGAAGGCAGCATCCTCCACTCGCACGCCTCCAGAAACAGAAGGGAGACGCCCTGCTGGACTAGCTACACAAGGCCGAATCGCAGATGACCTCCAAGCAGCGCCGGGTGGTATTCGCCAACGCGATCCGCCTGCCGCCGAGGGCGACCGTAAATCGCAACCGGTTGAGGCAAGAGATCGACGAATTCCGTCTCGATTCCTTGGCTGGCGAGCATTGCACTCCGTTCAATGTCTACTTCAAGAACTGCATGGATGTGCCCAAGGCGGAGGAGGAATGGTGTGATTGCTTCGCCAGGTTCGTCGCGGAAGCCTCCAGACTGACCACGAGCCATCGGGGGAACGCGCGCCGGCTGTCCTCTGCTTTGCTATCCGCTACGAGTTTTTCGAAGCCCCGGCTTCCACAGGCAAAGCATGTTCCAAAGTCGCTCGTTCTATGACCCTCGCGGACCTGCGCTGGACAAAGCGATCGAAGACCGGTTTGGGAAGCATCGGAAGGCTCCTGCCGGATTGAGTACACCTGTTCTGGAGAAGAACCATACAGATGCAGCCATTCTTTACAACCCTTGATCGGCTTCCGTCAGTCATCGCCTTACCCCTGGCCGATTACCTCCAGGAGGATTCGGACTCTCAGCCAGTCTTGAAGCTCTGGCATTCGTGCGACGTCATTGAGATGACTCTGCGGCTGCTCGTCATGGTGGGCATAGCCGACCTGAGGCGTCACGGTCCCCTCCCCGCGTCGCTGCTGAATGACCTGCGCGCCCGCATCGAGGAACCAACCCTGGGCAAGTGGAGAGGAATGGCGGGAGCTGTCGCCGAAGAGATCACTCGTACGTCTTCGGCGGTGCCGGAACTTCCTGGTTTCGTGCAACAGGCGTTAGTCCCTTTGTTGGACGGCCCAAGAGAAGCCTATCCGTCAAGTGATCCGGGCGCTCGGAGGACTGTCCGAACTGCCGAGAATTCCTTCAGCCAATTGCGTAATCGGCTGGCTCATGGTGGTGGGATGACTCGCGTTGTAGGCGCCCGCCTTCTGAAGATGTGGGAGGGCCCCTTTCGTGAGGCCATGAGTAACGCTGATTGGCTGATGGATCTGGACCTGGTGATCCGGGACGCCAGCGGAGTGTTTGGGATTCTGCGGGGTCCCGTGCCACGGGCGGCGCTCTACACTCCTCGGCCAGATATCGATCTATCAGACAGCCTGCGGGAAGAAAACGAAGTCGTTGTGATCCGAGATAGGCATATACTCCGCATTTGGCCGCTTGGCCTTTACGGCCTCCCTCGCAGCCTGGATTCCGAAAGTGTGCAGCCCGAACAGCCTGCACCCCAGGCGTACGTCCGGCGGGGAGAAGTTAGCTTGCATTTCACCCCCGTCGGTTCCGCCGAGGTTTGTCAGAGCATAGGCAACTCGCGATCCATGGACGAGTTCCGTAAGTTGTTCCAACTTGACGCAGTCGCAGATGTTGGAGTCAATCTGTTCGTGGTTCCCGGCTTCGAGCGGGATCTGCAGAAGGATGCGGCACAACTGGTCGGGCGAGCCGCTCAACTCGACACGCTGCGGCGGCTGCTGGCCGAAAACCCGCAGGGCGTCTCCAGGCGGGGCACAAACTGCAGTCGATCCTGGCCCGGCCGGCGAGCTGTCTTGCAGCGCAGCCGGCTTTCCGGGCTATAGCCAGATCTTCGATTCAGGCGGTGGAGAATAGTCGCGAACATAGCAAGACCTCCGATGACGATTAGCACGGGAGAAGGAATTCAAGCTGCCTCTGGCATCCAATGCGAGATTCAGATCGACGGTGCACGCAGCCGATAGGAAATTTGAACGGTCCACGCCGGAGAATCGAGCGATTTGGCTCTTGCGGGGAGATGAATCGGGCGTCGGCATTCGGGGTTAGTGCGAAACTTGAATGCCATCCAGGAGGTTAGCTCTCCGCCATGCGGCGATAGAGCCAGGCGCGCGCCAGGGCCCATAGCCGGTCGGCTGCGCGGCGCCCCAGACCAAGAACTCTCGCAGCTTCTTGGTGGCCAAGTCCGCCGAAGTATCGAAGTTTCACGAGTTGAGCAGCTTGGGCGTCATGCTTTTCAAGCTCATCGAGCGCTTCGTCGAGGGGTCTAGCGTTTGGAGCTGGCTCAACCCCTTCAGATGCTGCGACCGACGGTTTCCACCACTTCTCGACTTGTGGCTTCAATCGCAAACCCTGCTTTTCAGACTGAACGGGGTCTAGGTTTCACACTGGTCGATTTCGCAGGCGCCGGGCATAACACGCGGCAAAGATCGAACCGATTCCGAGGAGGATCAGGCTTGCGGGTTCTGGAACTCCAGAAACTTCCAACGTGAATTGTCCAACAAAGTCGGTTAACGGACCAGGAGGATTCGTGTCAAAGGCATCGACTCGCTGCAAGTTGAAAACAGTTGGGTCCGCGAAGAAGTAGGTTTTTAAGGTAACATCTGCGAAGTGCAAGGTACCAGCTCCTGGTACGAACGGGGCGAATCGCTCGAGCTGGATGGTCGATGCGCCATCGGCCGAGTAGGGTGGAGGGCCAGATGTCCCGTTCCAGAGGGGAGCGTACACCGAAATGCCGGGCGTTGAATTGTCACCATTGAAGAACAGATTTAACCCGAAGTAGCTCAACGCTGTTCCGGGGTATCCGAATACTGTGAACGTGGTGTCTCCCAGGGGCAATTGGTAATTGATCGATGCCATGTTGTTGGTGGGCCCGTTAATGAATGAACCATTCAGCCCACCCGTGGTAATCCACAGGCTTTGCTCGTATGGAAATGAGTTTGAGAGAGTGTTCCAAAAGTCGATCCCATCAAATGCACCCGTCGAGACCGTGCTGAATTCCGTAACCCCGGTCACAAAGTCGGCGGATGCCCTCTGCCCGCTTGCCAAAACCAAGGCGAATGCCGCTGTCATCAGCATTGAACGTTTCACTGGATGAGCCCTCCTTTTGGGAAGAAGCAGTCGTGCTCAATCCTAAGAGCAAAAAAACCGACGTGGCGGAACACCCTTCGGTGTTCAATCACGTCTGTTAATTACTCGTTGACGCTGGGCGGCATTCTACGACTAAACAAGCAGAATCCCAGTCGGGACGGGACCGACAATTCCTGTAGAGGAATCCCCTACACGCCAGTTCGTCGATCCAAGTGTAACCTAGCCAAGGTCCAGAAGGTGTGGAAAGCGTCACGGACCCCTGCATCTTCCGCGGTTGCTGTTCCCAGGGGAAGCACTCGGTTCGCCCATCGAAGAAGCGCAAGCAGTCATCGCGGAGCCTTGGGATCGCATATGTCCAACCCGCCAGTATACAGCCCGGCTGTATACTGGCGGGTTGGTCCGCGGTGGGAGAGGAGAGAGTGCCGGCCCCAGGAACCGATCCGTCCGTGGCGTTCTCGGCACCTTCTGGAGCTTGGCAGCTCTCTCTCAATACGAGCGAAACAGCAGAATTCCCTGAGAAAACCGCGAAAAACACCAGGCGCTGGGCGATCCCTTCGGCCAGGGTTCCTGTAAACTCCCGGGTAGCGCTTTTCGTGAGAGTCTCAACCGGCTCGCCACTCGCAACTACCTCAAACTCTCTCTCCGACTCTCTCTTCTCGTTGGTGCCGGGACGCAAACACGACTCGAATCATTCCAACTCTTTATCCCAAAGCAATTTCTGGCAAAGAGAATCGTCTCTTCCAGTTAGCGCCATGGTGTTAGCATCGCCCCTGCCGAAAGTGGTTCGATTCCATGGCGAATCGCTCGAGTCTGCCCGAGCAAGTGAACCTATACATACGTATAGATTGCGTATGATAGGTTCGGCCCTTGGGAATTGAAAGTTGGTGTGCTCTTGCGCTGGCCCCCTCCCGTATGACTGGGTTATGCGTTCCGGGAACAAGTCGCGATCCACATTTTTCCAAAGTCCATACTCTTGCGTCACGTTCGATCCTCAATCGATCTTTCGGACGATCTGTAGGACCATCCGACCTTCGGCATGAAGTCAGCAAACGCATTCGCTGCCGCGGTCGTGCATGTGCCTAAATTCATCTGAGGTTTAACCGCGCGATGGTGATTGTTAAGGTGGAATCTGTCGAGAATTGACAACTGAGTCGGCGACCAGCCACAACTCGGAAACCTCGGCAGAAGGAGGCGACGTGCGCCGTTCTAAAGAACCATCGCCAGTTCCTGTGTCGAACCCGCAGGGCGAATACGGGAGTCTGTCCGAAACCACCGACGCTCCCAAGTTGATGCCAAGGCTCAGCTTACCAGCGACGATGCTGATCTTCTGACAGAGGGCGCGGCCATCTTAGAACAGGAGAGACACTCGGCCAGAGACAGGGCCGCCCGGATCGATCTCGAAGAGAAATACCAATCAACGACAGACCATGCGGGATTCGACCAGCCTTCGCGAGGTGTCCTCGTCTCCGAGCGACAGGAATCGCGGATGTAAGGTGTCCTGCCCGTGAAGACGAGAAATACCGGAGACCATGTCAAATCTGCTTGCGCTAGATTCACAAGGCAAAGTGTTCTCGTTTGACCCAGCTGAACAGGAAGTCAAGCACTGGAGTGGACCCCCGGACTTGCTCCGTAATGCGGGCGACTACAACGTACTCTATTTTGTGTTTGGACAATGGTATCATCACGCTGGGGACATGTTCACGGAGTTTTTCCCCGGAATACGCCCGAACTACGCTACCTTTATGACGAGGGAGCAAGCAAGAGATTGGTTTCTTGCTGTGAATCTCCCGATCCCTGAGGAGCTGGCAGACTTGCGGCCGGCCGCGTTCCCGACGGCGACGCCTGAGGGGCAGGCGTGCCTTATCACGTTGTCACAGGCGGCGGCCCTAGTCCATCGTAGCAAGCGAGCATTGGAAATGTACAAGCGGCGTGGCATGCCCAAACCGCGCGTGCGCGGCGGAGGCGGAAAACCAAGTCTGTGGGCATATTCCGAGATGCAATCCTGGCTAACGAAGACCTTCGACGTACCACTTCCCGAACGATATTTCGCTGACCGAATAGCTGAACGAAACTAACACCAGACCGCACTGAACCGCCCCAAATCTCAAGTTGCACTTGTTAAGCTGCTTTCGATGGTGAAGTACCATCCATCGGCGGAGACTGTTTCGGCAGGCCGTTGCGTTCGGTCTGCCTGCTGCTGAGACCACATCCGATTGCTAACGCCAGAACGGGAGAACCCCTGTGCCGGTCTGAGGTTAGACGGTCAGAAAGGAAAAGCCATGTCGAACGATCTGCCCCTGAGTGCCGCTATCAAGAAAGTGGCAGCGGTCGCTACTCTGTCTGATCTTTCCCATATCGCCGAACCGCTGCGGTCGCTGACGGTCCCGGTCGCAGAGCTGCGCCCAGACCCTGCCAATGCGCGCACTCATCCCGAGAAGAACCTGGCCGCAATTTGCGGCAGCCTGGTCGAGTATGGCCAGCGCACGCCGCTTGTGGTGAACCGCAGGACAGGCTACGTCGAAAAAGGAAACGGTACGCTGGAAGCCGCTTTGTCACTCGGCTGGACCCATCTGGCGGCGATCTACGTCGAGGATGATCCAGCAAAAGCCGCTGGTTACGCGCTAGCGGATAATCGTAGCGCTGAGCTGGCAGGCTGGGACCAGCAGAAACTTGAGGCACTGCTAAGGCAGACCGAAGGTTTGGTCGACGATCCGCGTCTCCAGGAGATGCTCGAGGAATTGGGAAGCTCCTTCGAACGCATCACACCGGGACAAACCGATCCAGATGATGTCCCCGAACCGCCCGGCGAGCCGGTAACCTGCCCAGGGGATCTTTGGATTCTGGGGGACCATCGCTTGCTTTGCGGCGATTCCAGCAAACCGGAAGACGTCGATCGGCTGCTCGATGGCGCACCCATTTATCTGGTAAACACCGACCCCCCGTTCAACGTCAAACTCGAACCGCGGAGCAACAACGCGATCGCCGCCGGCAACAGCTCGTTCGCTGGCCCCAAACACCACCAGGCGCTTGACTTGGCAAGGCACCCGGAAAAGTCGAAGCCAACAGGGAAGAAGCTTCGTGCGAGGGACAGGCCGCTGGCGAATGATTTTGTATCCGATGAGGAGTTCGATCGGTTACTGCACGCTTGGTTCGGGAACATCGCCCGCGTACTGCTGCCGGGTCGGGCAATGTATTGCTGGGGAGGCTATGCCAACTGTGGCAACTATCCGCCGGTCCTCAAGGCCTGCGGGCTCTACTTCTCGCAGGCGATCATCTGGGTGAAGGAACACCCGGTGCTCACCCGCAAGGACTTTATGGGAAATCACGAGTGGTGCTTTTACTGCTGGCGCGAAGGCGCTGCTCATCAGTTCCTTGGGCCGAACAACGCCACGGATGTCTGGGCGGTGAAGAAAATCAACCCGCAGTCGATGATCCATCTCACCGAGAAACCAGTGGAACTGGCCACGCGTGCGATCCAATATTCGTCGCGGCCAGGGGAGAATGTCTTGGATCTGTTCGGAGGGAGCGGTTCGACCTTGATCGCCGCGCAGCAGACGGACCGTCGGGCATTCCTGCTCGAGGTCGACCAACTCTATTGTGACGTGATCGTCCAGCGCTGGGAAAACTTCACCGGATGCAAGGCCGAGCGGCGAGTAGCAGCATCGCGTTAGCAAGCAGGTGTTGGCATGGCCGCCAAGAGCCGAAACCCCCTGGAACGCGAGCGCGATTTGCGCGAGACGGCCGCTTTGTACCTCCGCGGCCTCACGCAAGTGGAGATCGCTCAAAAACTGAACGTAAGTCGCCAGCAGATTGGCTATGACCTGAAGGTTCTCCAGCACCGTTGGCAGGAGTCGGCCCTGGCGGACTTCGACGCCAAGAAGGCTGCCGAGCTGGCCAAGATAGACGAGCTGGAGCGGACCTATTGGGACGCCTGGCAGCGCTCCTGTCAGACGCGCGAGGTTACCACCCAGGAAAGCATTCGCGGAGGCGAGGGCCAGGCCGACGAGGACCGCCGCAAAGCCGGCGTTCGCAAGGAACAGCGCGACGGCAACCCAGAATACTTGAAGCGCGTCGAGTGGTGCATCAGCAAGCGCTGCGAGCTGTTAAGGCTCAATCCGCCGCAGCGTCTCGAACATGGCGGCAGCGCCGAGCTGCCGCCCATCCAAACCGAAATGCAGGTGGAGTTGACCCGTGCCCAACGATTTGTTCGCCTCGCTGCGCTCCTTGCCGACGGCGGAATTGTACCGCCGGATGGCTCTGATCGAAGCGGATCGAGCGAAGCTCCGCGCACTTGATGCGGAACTGCTGGCCCTCGACCGCCGTCTCTGGGTTCCACTACCCGGCCCGCAGCAGGAGGCTTACGATAGCCCGGCGGATGAGTTGTTTTTTGGCGGCGCCGCCGGCCCCGGCAAGACCCAGCTTCTCCTGGGCCTCGCCTATACCAGGCACCATCGAGCCATTGTGTTCCGGCGGGAATACTCGCAACTGCGGGAGATCATCGAACAGTCCTCACAGATGATCGGCAGGAACGGCAGCTACAACACGCAAGATCACATTTGGCGACTCAAGGATGGGCGGCGCATCGAATTCGGCAGCGTGCCCCACGAGTGGGACGTTCGCAAGTACCAGGGGCGGCCGCACGACCTGATTGGCTTTGACGAATTGCCGGAATTCACCCACGACCAATATCGCTTTCTTCTGGGTTGGAACCGCACGGACGATCCAGGGCAGCGCTGTCGGGTCGTGGCGGCTGGGAATCCGCCGACGACAGCCGAGGGTCGCTGGGTCCTCGAGGCCTGGGCGCCGTGGCTTGACCCGCAATTCCCGTTTCCGGCGAAGCCCGGGGAGCTGCGCTGGTACACGACCCTCGGCGGCAAGACTCAATGGCTCGAGCATGGCAAGCCATTCCGCCATGACGGCGAGTCCATCAGGCCGCGGAGTCGAACGTTTATCCCGGCGAGGCTGAGCGACAATCCCATTCTAGCGGCGACGGGTTACGAGGCGACGCTCCAGGCGATGCCGGAGCCCTTGCGTTCGATTCTGCTGTATGGGGATTTTCGCGCGGTGATGGAAGACGATCCCTGGCAAGTGATCCCCATGGCCTGGGTGGAAGCGGCCCAAGCGCGCTGGACAGCAGGACCGCCGGCGGGGACACGGCTCGACGCCATCGGCGTCGATGTCGCCCGTGGCGGGCCGGCGCAAACTGTGATCGCCAAACGCTACGGCACCTGGTTCGCGCCCTTGATCAAGGTCTCCGGCAGAAAAACGACCGACGGCCCCAGCGTGGCCTCTTTGGTGTACCAGGAATATGTACCCGGTTGTGCGATCAATATCGATATTGGAGCGACGGCCGGGGGCGGGGCTTACGAATCGTTGCGGTTTTATCGGGACATCGTCGATCCCATCAATCCGATCAACAACGCGCAAAGCGTGGACATGCGGGACCGGAGCGGCAAATACCGGCTTGTCAACGTGCGGGCGGCGTCCTACTGGAAGTTGCGTGAGTGCCTCGACCCGGTCCATGGCGAGAATCTCGGGTTGCCGCCGGACTCCGAATTGCTGGCCGATCTGTGCGCGCCTCGGTACAAGCTCACCGCCGCGGGGATTCAACTGGAAGCAAAAGAGGAGATTGTGCAACGTCTTGGCCGTTCTCCGGACGCCGCCGATGCGGTCGTTCTGTGCAACTGGTGGCGCGGCGGACCGCTCACTCCGCATGCGTTCAGCGGCCAAGCCATGATGAGCTTTGGGAGAAAATGATGCTTAGTCATCTTGCTCGTATGGCATTTCGTGCCCCGTTATCGTCGTTCGACAGGGATTTGTTGCTCGCCCAAACACGCAAACCCTCGGAAGAGGCGTCGAAACCCGAGTTCCTGGTGGGCCTCAGTGTGGGCCAGGGTTTGCAGCCTTCGGGCATAGCGGTCTTGGAAAGGTTCTCCCCGTCGCGCCCAGGCGGAAGCAGGAGCTATGCTTGCCGCTACCTGCGCCGCTGGCTGCCGCCGGCGACGGCGTACCCGGTTCTGGTCAGGGACCTGAGTGAAACTATGAAGGAGGCCGAAGCCGACTGGTGGAGTCCTTTGAGTTCGTGGTAAACCGGATATTGCGTGTTTAACAATATCAGTTTCCACAAAAGGAGAACCACCGTGAAGTACGTCGGCATCGA
>Ga0310039_10002458_pt1 | contig 12390 bp, 10 predicted proteins | sample Sb_taG_4_FD_200460 | JGI IMG/M metagenome (GOLD analysis project Ga0310039, IMG submission 200460) | Peat soil microbial communities from Weissenstadt, Germany - Sb_50d_6_BS metaG (v2) (version 2) | ecosystem: Environmental > Terrestrial > Soil > Wetlands > Peat | place: Germany: Weissenstadt... | reverse complement strand
CATTCAGATCGAGCGCCTGGTCCTGGACGGCCTCCCCGTCTCCCGAGCCCAGGGTCCGTTGGTTCAAGCGGCTGTCGAGGCCGAGCTCTCGCGGCTGTTCACCGCGGGAAACCTATCCCCGGAACTGCTTTCCGGCGGCGCACTCCCCAGCCTTTCGGCAGGCGCAATGCCGGTGGCCGTGGGCGACACTCCGTCGGCTCTGGGCCAGCGGATCGCCCGCGCTGTCTATGGAGGGCTCGGTGCATGAAAGCCCCGGCCCCTCCCACCAAAGCGCCCGTCCCCGTGGCCACGCCCGTCCGCGGCGCCACCTTGCAGCGCCAGTGCGCCTGCGGCCAGCACACCGTTGCCGGCGGTGAATGCGATTCCTGCCGTGACGAGAAGATTCGGACTCTCCATCGCTCCCCCACGGGAGCCGCTTCCCCGAACATCGCCCCGCCCATCGTCCACGAAGTCTTGCGCTCCCCCGGTCGTCCGCTCGACCGCGAGACGCGAGAATTCATGGAGCCGCGCTTCGGTCACGATTTCAGCCGGGTGCGGGTGCATACGGGGGCCAGAGCCGCGGAGTCGGCGCGGGCCGTGAATGCGCGGGCGTACACAGTCGGCGGGGATGTGGTGCTCGGCGCGGGTCAGGACCCGGCGACGGCGAGCGGACGAGCCTTGATGGCCCACGAGCTGGCCCACGTCGTGCAGCAAGCTTCGGGTTGGGCAGGGTCGGGCCTCTCGGGGCCGGCGGTCGATCCGCGGCCCGACCTCGAACGCGAGGCCATCGACATCGCGGCATCGGCGGCCATCGTCGCGAGACCCGCCCCGGTGACCAGGGCCGCGATGAATCGCCAGGCGAACCAGTTGATCATGGCCCAACAGATCCCCTCGCTCGCCCGGGGCGGGTTACTGCAGCGCAAGTGCTCGTGCGGCTTGCACACGTTCGCCGGCTGCGAATGCACCGAATGTCGCAAGAGAAAGGGGGAGGTCATGCAGCGGTCGGCCTTGCGGGATGCGGTTGGCAATGCCGCCGAGGCTGACCGAGGAGTGAAGCTGCCACCGACCCGGGAGATCGACGTTATCGACCGGGGCGGTCCGGTGCCTCGATCGGGACCCGACTTCGATCGGCAGCCCGGCCGGGCGATAGACCCCACGGCCCTGATCCAACGCAAGAACGCGGGGCCAGCGGACCCTATCAGCGAGCAGGTCACGATGCCGACCACCGGCGGATTCCCCATGCCGGATGGCGTCCGGGCCGCGATGGAGCATCGCTTCGGCAACCGTTTCGATGATGTCCACATCCATGCCGACGATTTGGCCGGGCGGGCGGCCCAGGAGTTGAACGCGAGGGCTTTTACGAAAGGGAGCGATATCTACTTCGCGCCGGGCCATTACCGGGTTGACACCTCGGTCGGACTCGGCCTGCTGGCGCACGAGTTGACCCACGTGGTACAGCAGAGGAACGACCGCTTCCCAGTGGACGGCGGGTCGGGTCGGGTCGCGCGGGACCGCAGCCGCCTGGAGGACGAGGCGGAGCACGCCGAGCGTACCGCGCAGGCTTCAACCGCCCGGCTGCACGTCCGCGAGCGAGCGGACGGAGGCCAGATCCATCGCAGCCCGGGCCTGCTCGAGAAGATCGAGACCAAGGTCTTCAGCGGCATCGAGGAACTGGCCGATCACCTCGTCTCCGGCATCAACCTCGCCAAGAACACAGTCGTCGCCCAGTTGCTCCAATTCCGCCAGCAATTCCGCGGGCTCACGACCGTCTACGCGTCGCCAAGGGTCGTCGCGGAGTGGGAGGCGATCTACGAGGAGTTGAGGGCCAAGGCCCCGTCCTGGGTCCCCGTGCCCAGGCTCAGCTTCGCCGGGAAGCCCGCGCAACTGGCCGCATTCGTTATCGCCATACCGGCGGCGGTCCTGGCCCTGCTCTGCGCGCTGGAGATCGTTCTCTTCATACTGTCTGCAGCGCTGGTGGCCTACCTGATCCATCGACTTATCCAGTCTTTGAAATACGCCCGAGAGAGCCCTGAGACAGTGCCTGCCGAGCCGGAGGTGAGGCCAGCGCCGCGGCCAGAGCCGGAGGTGAGGCCCGTGCCGCGGCCAGAGCCGGAGGTGAGGCCCGTGCCGCGGCCAAAGCAGGGGCCCGCGCCGAAGCCTGGGGGAGAGGTCGGTCCCAAGAAGACCATCGACATCGATCCGTTTCCCATTCCGAAACCGAAACCGAAAGAGAAGGAGCGCAAGTGTCGGGACACCCCATGCCCGCAACCCCTACCCGTCCAGTGGCCGGAGGAGCTGCCGCAGCCCGGCGAGGAAGAGACCCTCGTCCGCACGCCCGGCGACCTGCGCGAGGCCGAGGGCCTCGGAGACCGCGGCGCGGCGCAACAACGGTTCGCCGAGAGGATCAAGGCTGCGCGGGCGGAGTTGAGGCCCCCGCCGAAGCCGTGCTTTGATAACGCGGACCACGCCGAGGAGAACGCCGTCTACGACGCGCACCATATCCACCCCCTGTATCTCGGCGGCCCAGGAGACGTGGAGGACAACCTCGACGTGGAGGACAATCTCTGCGCCCTCCGGCAGGAATACCACCAACGCGGGCACCCGCGTCTGGACAACCAAACGGCACTGCTCTACGTGTACGAACAATGCAACATCTGCTCGGGTTACTTGAAGGAACATCCCGAGCTTCAAGAGTACTATATTGAATCGATTAAGTGATGGTGCTACTCTCCACCCAACAGGCCCGAACCGCGCAGCCCCGGCTTGCCGCGACAAACGTGCTTCGCCGCGCGTGCGCCTGCGGCCAGCACACGTGGGGCGGCGAGTGCCCCGCCTGCCGCCAGAAGAAGGGGCCGACCTTGCAGCGTGCGGCGGTCCGCACCGACTCGGCCGCTGCCGGGGCAGTGCCGCCGATCGTGCACGAGGTGCTGCAGTCTCCTGGCCAGCCGCTCGACCCGGAGACGAGAACGTTCATGGAGCCGCGCTTCGGGCAAGACTTGAGCCGGGTGCGGGTCCACGCCAACGCCCGGGCGGCCGAGTCGGCGTGGGCGGTGAACGCTCGCGCCTACACTGTGGGCAACGCCATCGTCTTCGGGGCGGGATTCTATGCCCCACAGAACCCCGACGGCCGCAGGCTACTGGCCCACGAGCTGTCCCACGTTGTCCAGCAGCGGCCCGGTTCGTCGACACCGGCGGGGCCGATTGCGCTGGGGGCCGCCGACTCCTCCACCGAGCGTGAGGCCGACTCCCTTGCGGATCGAGTCACCGGACATCACCACGGTCCCGAGCGGGAGCCGACAACCCACGTCCGAACGGAGACCGCGTCGAGGGGGGTCGCCACACTCCAGCGCGATTTTTTCAGCTCCAGCTCCTCGGCCGACGGCGGGGCGGACGCCGGCGTCGATGCGGGGACTGTGGGCGGGACGGATGCGGGGACGGACGCCGGCTCGGCGGCCTCCTGCAAGGTCGACGTTCGCGCCACACACATCGGCGGCATCCTGAGCGGCCTGCCGATCTGGCACCTATTCGTCGTCTATACCGACACCTCGGGCACCGAATACTTCTTCCGCGGAGGGCCGGGCGGGAGTTGTTCGGGTGTCGCGGCGGGGACCTATGGCACGATCATCTCCACGCGGGGGCCGTACGTCCCGGGCACGGTCGATTGGGATGCTTCGGCGCCCACGGTCACCGTCGCGAGCGGCTCCGGCGCGTGCGGCAAGGACTCGTGCTTCACCTCGGAGCTCGCCCGAATCGACGGCACCTGCACTCCGTACAGTCCCACGGGGCCGAACAGCAATACCGTAGCTCGCACTCTGCTGACCAAGTGTGGCACCACGGTCGACAAGCCGGTCAGTATCGCACCGGGCTTCGGGACGACCCTCTAGACTCGGCGAGTCGCCCGCAGCGCGTGGGGAGGAATCTTGACGCACCCTTGGTCTTTTATCCGCGACATGCAGGGCCTGAAAAACGCCGTCGAGGCGGAAATCCCCCTGTATTCCACCGTGGACGAGGTTCGATCCAGACTCCATCGGCATGGCCTCACGTGCTCCAACCTGACCGACGGCGTCATCTATTGTTCGATCAAGAGGAGGAGCCTATGGATGTTCATCAAGCGGCTGTGGCTTCTGGAATTCCACTTCGTGGACGGGAGGCTCGTGCGGGTAGACGTAAAGGAGGGCGCGACGGGCCCCTGAGCTCGGCGATGCTGGGCTGATCGCGAACGATCGCCCGGAGCCCCTGGAGAGCCTGATGGAATTGCGGTTTCGGGCGACCTTCGGTGGTCGCCTCGCCGCTGTGGATCCGATCGGAGAATCTCGATGTCCTCATTCCCCGGTTCCCCCCGACTCATCAAAGGCGCCCTAGTCGGGATCGACCCGCTGAATCCGCCGGGCTCGGTCATCGTGTTCCAGTACAACCCCGATACGATGACGCGGCGGCTGGAGGCGCGGGCGGCGGGCGGGGGGGATAACGCGGATCGGTCGGAGGCGCTCCGGGTGATCGGGCCGCCCAAGGAGACGATCACGCTCACTATCGAGATAGATGCGGCCGATGCGCTCGAACAGGGGAACCCGCTCGCGGTCGCCTCGGGCGTCTATCCCACGCTCGCCGCGCTTGAGATGTTGCTCTACCCGAAGCTCGCCACGGTCGTCGCCAACACCGCGGCAGCGGGGACGGGACTCATCGAGGTCGTCCCGCCCGACGGGCCGCTCACCGTGCTCGTCTGGGGGCCGCAGCGGGTCGTTCCCGTCCGGCTCACCGGCTGCAATATCACTGAGGAGGCGTACGACCCGAACCTGAACCCGATCCGGGCCAAGGCGGACCTGACCCTCCTGGTCCTTAGCTATTACGACCTCCCGCTCACGAACCCCGGATACACCCTGTTCCTCGCCCATCAAGCCGCCAAGGAGGCCCTCGCGGCGAGCAACGTCGCAAACGGCATTGTCAACCTCGGCGTCTCGCTCAACTTCTGACCCGGCAACTATTGAGGCGATCGCACCATGATCTCTCCGACCAGCCGCTATCAGGGAATCGGTACCTCGACCTGGACCGGGCCCGACGGGCGGGAGCACCCCTACCTCCTCCGTCGCTTCTTGCCCGACCCGTCGACAGCGATCATGCTCGCCCAGTACGTCTGGACCCAGGGTGACCGGCTCGACAACATCACAGCGCAGTTCCTCACCGACCCTGAGCAGTTCTGGCGGATCTGCGACGCCAACAACGTCATGAGCCCCGACGACCTGAACCAGGTCGGACGGCGTCTTGTCATCCCGCTCCCCCAGAAAGGCTGAACCGAACCGTGCCCGACCTCGGCATCCGAATGCAACTGTTCATGGGCCCGACCGTCCCGGTCCCCGCACCGTTCGCGGTCGCCGACGCGCTGGTCAGCACCGAGGTCACCGACAACGACCGCCAGCGCGACGGGTTCCAGATGACGTTTCGGGTCGGCAAGGACACGCCGCTCGATTACAGCCTCCTGGTCAGCGGCCTGTTCGACCCCCCAGGCCGCGTCGCGATCCTTGTGATCGTCAACGGGCAGCCCGAGACCTTGATCGACGGCGTGATCACCAACCAGCAGTTCGTGCCCACAAACCGGCCGGGCGAGACGAAGCTCCATCTCACGGGCGAGGACGTCAGCCTGATGATGGACCTCAAGGAGAAGAGCACGACGCACCCGAACCAGTCCGACTCGGCGATCGCGCTGAAGCTGATCGGCGCGTACACCTCGCCGTACGGAATCACGCCCGTGGTCACGCCGACCCTCGATATCCCGACGGTGCCGCAGCGGGTGCCGACGCAGCAGGGGACCGACCTGGCCTTCGTCCGCTTGCTGGCGCAGAGGAACGGGTTCGTCTTCTACGTCGGGGCAATCGCACCCGGGGTGAGCACGGGGTACTGGGGACCGGACAACCGTGTAGGCGTGCCCCAGCCTGCCCTCACCATGAACATGGGGCCGCTGACGAACGTCGACACGCCCCTGACCTTCCAGTACAACGCGCTGGGACCGGTCGCTCCCCAGGTCTCCTATGTCGACCCCGTAAAGAAACTGCGGATCACGCTCCCCGTGCCCACCAGTCTCCATCCGCCCCTATCGCGTCAACCCGCCGTCGCGCTCCGCAAGCCCGTCCCGCGCGACGTGGCCAACAAGGATGCGGCGCAGGCGACGCTCCAGGCGCTGGCCTCGACGACCCAGTCGTCCGACGCGGTGACGGTCAGCGGCGAGGTGGACACGATCCGGTACGGCGGGGTTTTGCAATCGGGCGGACTGGTCGGGGTCCGGGGCGTCGGCCAGACGTTCGACGGGCTGTACTACGTCCAGCGAGTGACGCACCAGATCAAACGCGGCGGCTACAAGCAAAGCTTCTCCTTGACGCGGGAGGGGCGGGGCGCGCTGACCCCGATCGTGAGGCCATGACATGAACGGGCAAGGGCCCCCATTCTTCGGCAAGTTCCGCGGAATCGTCACCGACAACCGCGACCCCTTGATGCTGGGGCGCGTGCGCGCCAAGGTGCCCGACGTGCTCGGCGACGACGAGAGCGGCTGGGCGCTGCCGAGCCTGCCTTATGCCGGCAAGGACGTCGGCCTGTTCCTCCTGCCGCCGACCGATGCCTGGGTCTGGGTCGAGTTCGAGCACGGCGACCCCGACTACCCCGTCTGGGCCGGTTGCTTCTGGACGGAAGGTCAGGTGCCGGCCTCGCCCGCATTCCCCGAGATGAAGGTGCTCAAGACCGACTCGGCGACGATCACCGTTGACGACACTCCGGGCGCCGGCGGGGTAACGATCGAGACGGCCGACGGGATGAAGATCGTGCTGGACGCGACCGGCATCACGATCGACAACGGCCAGGGGGCGACCGTCGAGCTCTCCGGCCCGCAGGTCGCGATCAACGACGACGCCTTGGAGGTCATGTGATGCCCGGCTACTTCCTCCACCTCGGGGCCACCGTGCTCTGCTCGCACGCGGGGCAGGCGCAGCCGGTCGTAACCAACCCGCGGGTGACGGTCGGGGGCCAAGCGATCGTCACCCAGGCGTGCGCGTACACGGTCGCCGGCTGCACGCTCCCGCCGCCCCCGGCGGCCAACGGGCCGTGCGTGACGGCGCAGTGGATCACCGCGGCGATCCGGGTCACGGCCGGGGGCGACCCCGTCCTGCTCGCCGACAGCCAGTCGATCTGCGCCCCCACGGGCACACCCCTGGAAATCCTGGTAACCCAGTTCCGCGTGAAGGGAACCTGATGTGAGCAACCTGGCCTTCCCCCTCCAGTTCGACGCGGCCGGGCGGACCGCCACGGCGACCGACAGCGACCACGTCGCCCAGATGATCGAGCAGCTTTTGTTCACCTCCCCGGGCGAGCGCGTGAACCGGCCCGATTTCGGCAGCGGCCTGCTCCAACTGGTCTTCGCCCCCAACAGCCCCGAGGTGGCCTCGGCCCTCCAGTTCGCCGTCAAGGCGTCGCTCCAGCGCTGGCTCGGCGACCTGATCGACCTGAAGTCGCTCGATGTCAGCAGTGACGACTCGACCTTGCGGGTCGTGGTCCAGTACGTCCTGCGGCAGACGAACGCGCCCCAGACCCTCGACATCACGAGGAAGGTCTCCACGCCATGAGCACCACCCCACAGTCGTGCCGTGACGAGCACCGCCGCGCCCTGGTTCGGGCCCGGCGCGATCCGGACCATCACCATGTGCTGAACGGCATTGATTACATCGATGTCGGCGACGACCGCCGCACGCTCACGGTCCACCTCCTCCACGAGGTCCCCAAGGGCCTAACTAGCGCGAACGTCCGGATCGACGGCGGGCGGCGGATCACGGGGGTCAAGGTCCTGCCGTTCAAGCTCCCCGTGCGGCCGCACGGTGCCAAGCCCGTCACGCAGTTCACGATCAAGGTCGATCGCGAGGGTGATTTCTCTCCGTACACGCTCCGGCTCGTCGAACCCGACGCCCACGGCCGGCCGGCCGAGACGCCCCTGGCGGGCTTCGACCCGGTTTACGCGCGGGTCGAGTTCAGCTTCAAGGTCGATTGCCCGACCGGCCTCGACTGCGGCCTGCCGATTCCGTGCGTGCCCGATGCGCCGGACGAACCGGCGATCGATTACCTCACCAAGGACTACGCCGGCTTCCGCCAACTGATCTTCGACCGGCTCTCGCTGATCATGCCCGGTTGGAGCGAGCAGCACGCCGCCGATCTTGGCGTCGCGCTCGTGGAGCTGCTCGCCTATGTCGGCGACGACCTGAGCTACCTTCAGGACGCGGTTGCGACCGAAGCCTATCTCGGCACGGCCCGGCAGCGAATCTCGGTCCGCCGCCATGTCCGGCTCGTCGATTACTCCATGCACGAGGGCTGCAACGCCCGGGCCTGGGTCTGCCTCAAGGCCGCGGAGGGGCTTGAAAAGAGGTCGGTTGACCTCGCTGGGGTCCAGTTCCTGGCCGGGAGCGCCAGCCCCGGCTCGGCGTCGGGTACCGTCTTCGAGGCCCTCTCGCCCAGGTCGATTGACCTCTACACGGCGCACAACGAGATCAAGTTCTACACCTGGGGCAACCGCGAGTGCTGCCTGCCTCGGGGTGCGACCTCGGCGACCTTGTGGGCAGGACCCAAGCCGGCCGCGGGGCAGCAACCGGCCGGCGTGGGCAAAGCCAGGACGACCGTCGAGGGACATCCGGCCCACGCCGACCAGCAGAAGACGGCGAAAGCCGGACAACCGGCCCACGGTCACGCCGAGCCCGAACCCCACCCTCCGTCTGCCGGCTACGGGAAACCCGAACCGCCGCCCCCGCCCGACAACCCGCCGCTCTTCCTCCAGCCCGGCGACGTGCTCATCTTCGAAGAGGTGCTCGGGCCCGACACCGGCAAGGCCGCCGACGCCGACGCACACCACCGCCAGGCCGTGCGCCTGACCGCCGTCACACCCGTGATCGACCCGCTGGGTAACGTTCGAGTCTACGAAGTCGAATGGGCCCAGGAAGACAAGCTGTTGTTCACGCTCTGCATCTCGGCGCTGGGCGACCCGCCCCAGTGCGCCGAGCGCACGGACGTGAGCGTCGCCCGGGGCAATGTGGTCCTCGTCGATCAAGGTGGTACGGTAAACGCCCAGTTCGTGGTCCCCGACTCGCCCGCGACCCGGAGCCAGTGTGTCGCCACGGGGCACCCGAGAGACATCCCGCAGTTGGTGCCGCCGTTCCGCCCGCCGCCGCTCGGCCAGTACCCGGTCACACAGAGCGTGCCGTTCCCGGTCAAGGGCGCGGTCGCCCGGCAGCAGGCACGGCAACTGGCCGGCTTGATGGACCAGGTGCGCGCGGTCCTGCCCGGCTTGCTGCAACAGGTCAAGCAAAGCCAGCAACCGCTCGCCGCCGCCGACCTCATGCGGCTCACCGTCATTTTCGGGTGGAAGGAGCTCGCGGAGGTGGGGCTGATTCACTGGGAGACGGGTGAGCCGTGCGTGCTCTCCGCGCGCGAGCAGATCAGGGCGCTGAACCGGCTGCTTGCCCGCGCGGACCGTGTGCTCGCCAAGAAGGCGCACCGCGTGTGCGTGCTAACCGGTTCCGCACGCACGGGCTACATCTTGACGGCGGACGAGGTGGCAGAGATCGGCGCGATGTTCGGCGCCGACTTCGCGACCGGCTTCCAGCCGGACGACCCGCGCTGGTTCGGCGCCGCCCAGGCCGCGCTTTTGCAGGACCCGCGCGCCGCCCTCCCCGCGATAATCCTCATCGCGACTGTCCCCGACACGCTCCCGGGCTCGCCCGGCGAGGTCTGGACCCCGAGCCCCGACTTGCTGTCGAGCCAGGCTGACGACCGCCGGTTTGTCGCCGAGATCGACGACGACGGCCGCGCCTTCTTGCGCTTCGGTGACGGCAACCTCGGAGAGGCCCCCGCGCCGGGGACGACGTTCGCAGTCACCTACCGGGTGGGTAACGGCACGGCGGGCAATGTACCCGCCGAGACGATTACCCAGGTCAAAGGGCTCCCGGACCCAACCGTGATCGCGGCGGTCCGCAACTCGCTACCCGCCGTCGGAGGCATCGATCCCGAGCCTGTCGCCGAGGTCAAGCTGTACGCCCCGGGCGCGTTCCGGGCCGCGAAGCGGCGAGCGGTCACCGCCGACGATTACGCCGAGCTGGCCGGACTGTACCCCGGAGTCCAGCGCGCCGCGGCGTCGATCCGGTGGACGGGCGGGCTTCGCGAGGTGCGGGTGGCAATCGACCCGTTAGGCACCGAAGACCCGTCTCCGGTCCTGATCGAGGCGATCCAGGCGAATCTTGAACAGTACCGGCGGATCGACCACGACCTCCGGATCGTGGCGGCGTCTTATGTCGCGCTCGACGTGGCGCTGAGCGTGGACGTGCAGCCCAACTACCTGCGCGGGCACGTTGAGGCGGCCCTGCTCCGCGTCTTCAGCAACACGGTCAACCCCGACGGCAGCAGGGGGATGTTCCACCCCGACAACCTGACGTTCGGCCAGGACATCGAGCTGAGCCGGCTGATCGCCGCAGCGCAGCCGGTCGCCGGGGTCCAGAGTGTGACCGTCACCCGGCTCCGCCGGCTGGGTGACCCGCCGCTCGCCCCGAACCAGCTTGACCCCGCCGTCACGGAGGGCATCCTTTCGCTGGGTGCCCTGGAAATCCCCCGGCTCGATAACGACCCCAGCTTCCCCGAGCACGGCATGTTCACCCTTACGTTGCGAGGTGGCCGATGAGCGAGCCTTGCGGGTGCTGCGACGGGATCAAGCCCGCCACGCCGAAATCCATCGCTAACCGGCCCGGCCTCGCCGCGCTGGCGTACCGGGTCGGCACCCATTCGAGCTTCCTCGAAACGATGCTGGCACGGCTGTCGACGTCACAGGTGTCGCGGCCGACCGGCGTTTACAGCGCCCAGGGCCAGCCCATTCTCCAGTATTATTCGACCCTCGGCGGGCTGAACACCCGCGACCCTTCCGACTTCTCGATCGCGCTGCTCGACGCCTGGGCAACCGTTGCCGACGTCCTGACGTTCTACCAGGAGCGGATCGCCAACGAGGGATACGTGAGGACGGCGACCGAGCGGCGCTCGATCGTCGAGCTGGCGCGGCTGATCGGCTACGTGCCCAAGCCGGGCGTCTCGGCAAGCGTCTACCTCGCCTACACGCTGCAGAACGATGCCGTGACCACGATCGACGCCGGCGCCCGGTCGCAGAGCGTGCCGGGCCCCGGCCAGCTTCCCCAGTCGTTCGAGACGTCCGATCCGCTCGACGCGCGGGCGGTCTGGAACGACCTCCAGCCCCGGATGAGCCGCCCCCAGCGCGTCCCCGACACGCTGAAGGACGGCCACCGCATTTTTCTGCAAGGCATCGCCACCAAGCTTCGCCCCGGCGACCCGCTGCTCGTCCGAGCGACGCCCGACAACGTCTACCGCGTCTGCCAAGTCAAACCCGACGCCGCCGCCGGCCGCACCACCATCGTCGTTCAGCCGTGGTCCCAGGCCCCGGTGCTTGCCGACACGATCGGCGGGGTCCAGAGCAAAATCGACGGCATCGGCAAGGAAATCGATGAGTTTCTAAACACCAAACCCCCTCAAGCCCTGGTGGCCTTCCTCACGTCGATCCAGAAGGATGTCCTGACTCCGTTGGAGGCGGCCCTCAAGTCGAGCGCGGCCGCCGCAGACCTCGACGCCGCTGTCTACCGGGCGGTCCGGAGCCTGACGTCGACGCTCCTAGGCGCAACCGCACCCGATCCCACCTGGACCCCCAAGGCAATCGATCTCTGGAATGGCCTATCTGCAATCTTGACCGATCCTCAGGTCAAGAACGTTCACGACAGCGAGCAGAATCACAAAGTGGATCCCTCCCTCGCCGCTCCGGCCGATCAGGAACACTTCCAGCACGTCAAGGCTGCGCTGGACGACCTGGAGAAGGCCATGTCCAACTTGCAGGCCAAGCAGCCCCCGACCTCGCCGCGCGATCCCAACAACCGCGACATGGTCGCCAATTTCGTGGTCGCGCTGCAAACCGCGATCGAACGGTTGCGGATCGAGTGGCACGGGATCGACGGCGCGGCCTTCGCCGCGACGGTGGACTCACTGATCTCCGAGTTCACCGACATCGTGCGGAATTTCCCCGCCTCCGCGATCTGGCACGGGCTCGATGCCATCAAGGCCGTCTACCTCGAGCAGGTCCACCTGCTAGCAGCCCCCGGCAACCCCAACGTCGCGATCGTCCAGGACGTCCTCGACGCGCCGGGCGGAATCTCCACGATCCCCGTTCTGGATGACCCCGGGGCGCTCGCCGAGAAGATCAGGGCCGCAATCGACTTGAACCAGTTCGACCCCAAGAACATGCAGGACAACAACCCGGCCGTCAACGACCTAATCGACGAGGTCTTTACGGCACTCGACGAGATGGTCGTGAGCCTCCAGTTCGGGCCGATCCGTTCTGACATC